>Ga0310916_10001604_pt1 | contig 13552 bp, 11 predicted proteins | sample GREbulkMGLF176_FD_203444 | JGI IMG/M metagenome (GOLD analysis project Ga0310916, IMG submission 203444) | Lab enrichment of tropical soil microbial communities from Luquillo Experimental Forest, Puerto Rico - GRE.bulkMG.LF176 | ecosystem: Environmental > Terrestrial > Soil > Tropical forest >...
CGAACCTGGTGACCGTCCGGGCCCTTCAGCTGACACCCGCCTACACCGGTGGGCCGGTGCTGGCCAACGGCACGGTGCTCCCCCTGGCTCGCACCGCCGTCCCGGTGGAGTGGGATGACCTGCGTGCGCAGCTGGAAAAGCTCACCGACATACTGCAGCCCACCCAACCGGGCGGGGTCAGCACGCTGGGCGCCTTCGTCAATACCGCGGCGGCCAACTTGCGCGGCCAGGGCGCAGACATCCGTGACGCCGTCGTCAAGCTGTCACAGGCGGTCTCCGCGCTCGCTGACCACAGCGGCGACCTGTACGGCACCTTCAAAAACCTGGCAGCCCTGGTGTCGGCGCTGCATGACAGCGCTGACCTGCTGCGCCACCTGAACCAGAACCTGGCCGCGGTCTCGGGGCTGTTGGCCGATGACTCGAACAAGGTAGGAGACTTTGCCACCGCGAACAACGAGATACTCGACAAGGTCACCAGATTCCTCAATGACAATCGCGAGACGCTGGGCATTAGTTCGGACAAGCTGGCGGAGCTGACCGACGCGATAGTCGAGAGTCTCGACGACATCAAGCAAGCCCTGCACATCGGCCCCCACGTGTTCCAGAACGTGTTGAACATCTATCAGCCCGCGCAGACGGCATTCACCGGCGCGCTGGCGCTGCAAAACTTCGCCAACACGGTGCAGTTCCTGTGCTCGGGGGTGCAGGCGGCGTCGAGGTTGGGCGCCGAGCAGTCGGCCAAGCTGTGTGTGCAATATCTGGCCCCCATCATCAAGAACCGTCAGGTCAACTTCTTGCCGCTGGGATTGAACCCGTTCGTCGGGCCCTCGGCGCGTCCTAACGAGGTGACCTACAGCGAGGACTGGCTGCGGCCCGACTACATCCCGCCGCCCGGGCCGCCGCCCACGGAGGCGTTCCGGACGGTGCCACCGCCCCCCAACGGGCCGCTGCCGCCGGCCAATGACATCTTCAACTTCTTCGGCAACGGGATGATCAACACGAACGCGCCCTACGTGCCGGCCAAGCCGGCAACTCCGCTGCCCGTCGATCCCGCCACCGGGCTGCGCTCAATGATGTTGCCGGGCAGCTTGGACAACCAAAACGTTGGAGGTGGGCATTGAGCCGATGCAGCTACGGGCGCCGCTGCGGTGCGGTGCTTCTGATCGCGCTGGCCGTGGCGACGGTTTCCGGCTGCGGCGCCCTTCGGGGCTTCCGGGGTGCCAACTCACTTCCGCTGCCGGGCAGAGCGGGTGTCGGCCCAGGGTCCTACACCATCCACGCGCAGATGCCGGATGTCCAGAACCTCAGAGAAAACTCCCGGGTCCAGTTCAACGACGTGCTCGTCGGCAACGTGGCCAAGGTCGAACGCCAAGGCTGGCATGCGCTGGTCACCATGACGATCGAACCCGAGGTCGACCTGCCGGCCAACGTGACCGCCGCGATCGGTCAGACCAGCCTGCTGGGAACGTTGCACGTCGAACTGGGTACGCCCCCCGGCGTGGCGCCACAGGGCAAGCTGCACGCCGGGTCAGTGATCCCACTGTCGTCGTCGAGTGCCTACCCGTCCACCGAACAGACGCTGGGCGCGCTGTCGCTGGTGCTCAACGGCGGCGGTCTGGGTCAGCTTCAAGACATCACCTCGACATTGAGCACCGCGTTCAGCGGTCGCGAACAAGATCTGAGGAGCCTGATCACGCAGCTGGATAAGTTCACCGCCTACCTCAGCGACCAAAAAGACGACATCGTCGCCGCGTTGGACAGCTTCAACAACTTGGTCGGTCGAGTCGCCGAGCAGAAGCCGGTCCTCGACAAGGCGCTGAAAACCATCCCGCAGGCGATCACCGTCCTGAAGGATGAACGGGACAAACTGGCCGACGCCCTCGGTCGGTTCGGCCCCAACTTGGCCGATGTTGCCGCCGACGTGCTCAGCACGACCAAGGAAAATCTGATCAGCGAGCTCGGCGATGTCGGTCCGGTGGAAAAATCACTGGCCGACTCCGGGCTGGCGCTGACCCGTGGCCTGGACTACCTCACAGTCCCGCTGTTCTCCAAACCGCCGGTGGCCAAATGGATCCGGGGCGACTACGGGAACTTGACCGGCATCTTCGACCTGACGGCAAGCCGGCTTGATTCCTCATTTTTCACCGGCACCCGGTGGGAGGGCAATCTGACCGAACTGGAGCTGCAGTGGGGCCGCACCCTCGGGGTGATGCCCAGCCCCTACACCGCGCGCAACCCGTTGGTTGCGCCTTATCAGTTCGATCAGGGGCCGTGATATGCGTTTACATCGGCGAACCATCGTCACGCTGGCGATCTTCGCGGTGATCTTCGTGGTCTCGGCGGGGCTGGTTGGGCTGTACTACGCGGACCTGCCGGGCGTGTATTTGGGGATCGGGCGCTACACGGTGAGGGTGGAGCTGGACCGGGCGGGCGAGCTGTACCGCGCCGGGAATGTCACCTACCGGGGCGTGCAGGTCGGCAAGGTGTCCAAGGTGCACCTGACCGACAGTGGTGTTGAGGCGGTGCTGTCGCTGAACTCGGGTATCGATATCCCCGCCGATCTGACCGCGCATGTGCACAGCGCCTCGGCGATCGGCGAGCAGTATGTCGATTTGGTCCCGCGCAGCGGGAAGGGACCCCTGCTGAAGAACGGTGACGTGATCCCCCAGGACCGCACCTCCATTCCGCCCAACATCAATTCGCTTTTGGCGGCGGTCAATCGCGGCCTGAACGCGATCCCGCGCGATACCCTCAAGACGGTCGTCGATGAGTCGTATGCGGCGGTGGGCGGGCTGGGCCCGGAGCTGTCGCGGCTGTTCGGCGGTGGGGCCAAACTGGCCACCGGTGCGCGTGAGAACCTCGCGGCGATCACCACCTTGATCGATGAGTCGAAGCCGGTTTTGGATAGCCAGGTCGACACCTCGGATTCGATTCAGGCCTGGGCGGCCAACCTGGCCAGCATCACCAGGCAGCTGCAGACCGTGGAGCAAAACAACTCCGCTTTCTCGGGTGTGCTGCGGCAGTCCGGCCCGTTGTTCGATTCGTTGCGCCAGGTGGTCGATCGGGTGGAGCCGACGCTGCCCGGTGTGGTGTCTAACCTCGACCGCGTCGGGGATGTCGCGCTGACCTACCGTGACGATCTGGAGGGGCTGCTGGTGGAGGTGCCTCAGGTGGTGGCCGACTCGCAAGCCATCCAGCTGGCCGATAAGGACCTCAAGGGCCCGTATCGGGGTCTTTACCTAAGCTTCAACCTGAACCTTAACTGGCCGCCTCCGTGCACCACCGGGTTCTTCCCGGTCCAGCAGCAGCGCTCGGCGGTCTTCGAGGACACCCCGCCGCGCCCGCCGGGCCTGGTCTACTGCCGGATACCGCAGGATTCGCAGTTCAACGCCGTGCGGGGTGCGCGCAACTATCCGTGCGAGACCCGGCCGGGCAAGCGGGCGCCGACGGTCAAACAGTGCGAAAGTGATCAGCCCTATATTCCGCTGAACAACGGCTTCGACTGGAAGGGTGACCCCAACGCGACGTTGACCGGACAGGGTGTGCCCCAGTTCGACCCGGGGGAGCCGATACCCGCCGGGTTCCCCGGGGGGCCACCGGCTTCGCCGGGACAGGGGCCGGCTGCAGGTTTGGCGTCCGCGGCGGCGCCCATCGCGGCGGCCCAATATGATCCGGCGACCGGGGACTATGTTGGACCCGACGGGCAGCGCTACAAACCACCCACGCTAGCTGGCGGTCCCGGCAAGGAGCGAACATGGCAGCAGATGCTGACACCCCAAACGGGGAACTAACCGACACAGCGGCGGCGTCACCGGCAGCGCCGAACGACACCGACGACGGCTCACCGGCATCCCCGGAGGAAAGCCGGGCGACGACGCCCGCGGAACCCGAGGCGGCCGACGGCGGCGGCGACGAGGCCGAGGACCACCAGGCCGCAGCCGATGACGAGCTGGACCAAGGCTCCGAAGACGCGGCGCCGGTTAAGCGGTCGATGTCGCATGCGCGGCTGGCAACGATGGTTGGGGTGGCAGTGGTGGTCGCCCTGGCGGCAACCGCCGGGTGGCTGGGGTTCCGGGCGTATCAATCGCATCAGGCCCAAGCGCAGCGGCAGCTGTTTCTTCAGGTCGGCAGGCAGGCCGCGCTGAACCTGACGACGATCGACTGGCAGCACGCCGACGCCGATGTTCAGCGTCTGCTGGACTCGGCGACGGGCCAGTTCTACGACCAGTTCTCCCAGCGCAAGCAGCCCTTCATCGAGGTGCTCAAGAAGGCGCAGTCGAAGTCGGTTGGAACAATCACCCAAGCGGGCTTGGAATCCGACTCCAGCGACAAAGCACAAGTGCTTGTCGCCGTGTCCATCAAAACCACCAATCTCGGCGCCGCCGACCAGCCGCCGCGGGAGTGGCGAATGCGAATATCGGTGGAAAAGTCCGGCAACGACGTCAAGGTCTCCAACGTCGCGTTTGTGCAATGACCAAGCCCCATTCCGGTGACGCCGACCAGAAATCCGACCAACCAGAAGAGGAATCAGCTGCTGTGCGGGTGCGAACCGATACTGCAAGCGAAGAGGACACCGCAAAGGCCGACACGACCGAGCCGGCTGAGGCGGATGCAACCGAGCCCACGGACGCCGAGGACACCACGGGCGCCCAGGACACCGGCGAGGCCGATGCCGCGATCTGCGACGACGCGGAAGTCGAGCAGAAGCCGCGAAGCGTCAAGCCAGGCAAGGCCGAACGCCGGACCAGGTGGCCGTGGGCGCGGGCCCACAATCTAAACGGCCGGCGGCGAGGCGAAGGCCTGAAATCGCGAGTTGGTGGTGTCACCAAGTCGGATGCCGGTGACGCCGATGATCGATCCGACCAACAAGATGAAGAATCAGTCGAGGGTGAAGCGAAAAAGCTTGCGGATGCCACGGCCCCGGTAGCTGCCCAGGATAGCGGCGAGGCCGAAGCCGCCATCTCCGACGATGCTGAAGCCGCAGAGAAGGCCGAAGGGGGCGAGCGGGCCAAGGCCAAACGCCGGATCAGCTGGTCTCGGGTGGTGGCCTACGGGGTGCTGCCCGGTCTAGCGCTGTTACTGGCGGGGGCCGCGGGCTTTGCGAAGTGGCAGGACTCCTCGGCGCGCGCGTCGCAGACTGCGCGCATCGAATCCGTCGCGGCCGCCAAGGACTCCACGATCGCTTTGCTGTCGTACAAGGCCGACACTGTGGAAAAGGACCTTGACGCTGCTAAAAGCCGGTTGACCGGCACGTTCAGGGATTCCTACTCGCAGCTGATCAACGACGTGGTGATCCCGGGCGCGAAGCAGCAGCATGTGTCCACGACGGCCACCGTGCCCGCCGCGGCCTCGGTGTCGGCGACTCCCGACCATGCGGTGACCCTGCTCTTCGTCAACCAGACCGCCACTGTCGACAAGAGTCCGCCCACCGACACTGCGTCCAGCGTGCGGGTCACGCTAGACAAGATCGGCGGTCGCTGGCTGATTTCTGGATTCGAACCGGTGTAGATCGATCTGCGGCCGAATGTGGATGTCTCGCAACCGGCGCTACAGCCTGACATGCGAGGGCGAGATGTCCTGGCAAACCGTCGCGGGCGTGGCCGGACTCTGGCTGCCCTCCAAGGTGTCCGAACATCCCTTGCCCTTGACGACATACGTCGCGCCCGGTCGGTAGGGGTAGTAGACCACCGCCGGTTGGGGGTCGTAGCCCGACTCGCACAGTCCGGCCGAATCGTCGCCGTCGACGGACAGGCACACCGTGGACTCGGTGTGGGCGTGCAGCGTGCACGATCCTGCTTGCAGCGTGGCCATCACGTAGTTCACACCGGAAACATTCACCACTTTCGGCCCTTCGAGCACAAACGAACACTGCCCGGGCCCACCGGGCGGCGACGCAGTCGAGGAGCCCGCGTAATAGACCGCGATGGGGCAAATCGCCAGAAAGGCCGCCAAAGCACCGAATAATCGGATCATCAGGTTAGCGTAGCGCAGAGCGAATCTTTTTTGGACGGTGTGTATCTGAATGAAGAAACGGGGTGCGGCCAATACTCGCATTTTCCCTGACGCATCTGCGTCGCTGGTGCCGCGGGGGAGGCGCTCACGGCTGGGCTGCGGGACAACCGGGCCGAAGAAGGGCCGTCTGGGTAGCGCGATCGTCGATCTGCGGTGCGCAATATGAACGATCGCTATCGCAGCGCCCATCTCCGAAGGAAATCGACGGCAGCTCCCTCACACACGCGCTTTTGCGCCGCGGGCCCGGTGATCTGTATGCCGTCGTCGATCACGCACTGTCCCAACGGTTTTAGGCACGCAGCCGAACGCCGGGAGTCCGGCTGGCGGGGTTACCCGACCGGCGGCACCGGCGCGACCGGGGGCCAGCGTGTCCCGCGCTGATTGGTGCGGGCCAAGGTATCCCGGGCGTTTGGCGCGCGGCGATCGTGAAGGCAGAATTGTTCCTCAGCCACGGCTCAAAAGCCGTGGCTGCCCACCAACACGGCGACATGCGGGTCTGGGAAGTGCTCGGCTGGCAGATCAACGAAACATCTTCTTGCACAGATAAGCCCACGGTGTCGCTCACGCTGGGCCAAGGATTCATCGGGGATGCGGTGGCACGGATGGTCGACCGGGTGCACTCGCCAAGTCGTGCCATTCGGCGGCGTCGCGCATCGGCATGCACGGTGTCAAGCACCCGAGGGCACCGCTGAGGGCCCACCCGAGTTTGCTGATCGACCTGAGCGGCGCGCCCGCACCCGCCGACCCCCAGCGTGGCTGACGGCCACCGAACCGTATCACCGGTTACCGCGCGTTGTGCTTGTCGTGGCTGCCACACCGCAGCGGGCGGGCCCTTAGGCCGGTTGGCCATAGACCGCTACCGCGACGCTGCGGTCCGCGCTGTTCGACGACCGCACCCCGATTTGGGTATTGGCGCAGTTGGACATGATCGCAAAGTAGTCAGGCCGATAGTACCAATTGCCCAAGATATCAATGCCGTTGATCGCAAACGACGGCAGGACGGCCACCGTCTCGGCCACGGTGCCGTTGTAGCCCGCGGCTCGGGCACGGTCTTGCACCGTCGATCCGTCCGAGCCGACATCACCGTCGAGGGCCCGGTTGTTGAGCACGTCGTCGGCATGCCATTGGGCCGCTAGCTCGAGCGCCGGGTTGGGCCTCAAGTCGGTCGTGCAGCCGGCCTGGCGCTTAATGGCGTACACACTCTGGGCGACGCCGTTATTGAGCCGATTGTTGTCGGCGTTTGCTGTCGGCGCGGCAGTGACGACGCACAGCGCAACCATGCCCGCACCGAGCACGGCCCGTGCTGGAAGCGTCGCCGCGGGTCGTCCGATAGCGCTGACGGTCATAACGTGTGATTTTTGCACAGTTCGTCCGACAGGTCTATGAGTTGAGATCGCCTTACGAGCCGGCCTCGAATCTCGTTCCCCCACGGATCCGCTCAGCGGTGCCGACCTGGTCCCAGATCCGCACGCGGGACGGGTTTGACCTGGTTCGTAGCTGGTCGCGCGACTCGTCGTCGCCCGAAATGCAGTCGCCAACGAAAACGGTGAAGAAATTCTGAATCGCAGCGTCCTAAAAATTTTGCGCGTATGTGCCAGGGTGCCGATACACTCCAGTTACGATCCGCGAACAGGAGGATTGCCGTGAAGAACAGGGTCGCCTTCATCGCCGCGGCTGTACTGACGATCGGCGGCAGCGCCGCCTGCTCATCCGGGAATCCGTCGGCGGAGCGAGAACCGGGGACGTTGCCACCCGGCACCGCGCAGCTCACCATCGGCGGCAAAGACCTTCCTCCCACCCGGGCGGTGGAGTGCGCGCCGCCGGAACAATACTTGACCACGATCACGACCGGCAACGACGCCTCGGGCGTGACGGTGATGGTATCCAACGCCGGGAAACTCGCCATCGAATTTGTCCGGATCCGTAACCTCGACGGCTTCACCGGTGACTACGACCGCGGCCTGGGAGGCGATGCCACCGTCGGCCTGACCGAGAACACCTACCACATCGCCGGTGCCGCATTCGGTTACGGCACGAAATCGCCCGAGCCCACGACACAGCCGTTCACGATCAAGGTGGCGTGCTGACACACCGGCCGGTGATACCCCAAGGTTCGCCCCGGCGACGGTGATCCTGCCGGCGGATTCAGAGGTTCAGCGGCCATGTTGGGTCGGCTGCGCGTTGCCTAAGCCGTTGAACCACGCCGACTTCAGCAGGCTCTGGCGCCGCTACCGCGCCGCGCACCGCGTTTGGCCGCCTAGCTCCGTCTAACTCCCATCGCGACCCACCCGTTCATGAACCGCGGCGCGATGCCGGAGCTACCTGATGTTTGCGGCCAGGTCGCCTGACATTGCTCCCAGCTGCTGGCTCCATGCGCCCCAGTCGTTACTGCCGCCGCCTCCCAAGTCGAAGTGGCCGTTGTTGCCGCCGGCCGCGCGGTAATAGGCGTAGAAATCCCGGGAGGTGCTCTGCCAGATATCTGCCAGACCGCCCCCGCCCACCGCACCATCATCGGCCGGGCTCCCGCCTGTCGGGGCGTACACCCACAGCCGGGTGTTCTGGTCCACCAGACGCACGACATGCGCATTCGGCGAATGCCACTTCCACCGCCCGAACTGGGGAGCCCCCCACATGTTCGCACTGTCGGCGCCACCACTCAGCAGAGCGGCCCTGACAGCGCCGTCGACCGAGGTCCTTTCGGGAGCGAGGACCCCGGACAACGATCCGGCGTAGCGAAACCGGTCGGGATGAAACGTGGCCAGCGCCGCCGCAGCGTAACCGCCTTGCGCGGCGCCGACCACACCGTGTCCGCCGGGCGCCAACCCCTTGTTGGAAGCCAACCAGTCCGGGAGTTCACTCGACAAGAACGTATCCCACTGCCTGCTGCGGTCCTGCTCCCAGTCGGTGTACATGCTGTAGGCGCCGCTGGCGGGCGCAACCACCGAGATGCCCTTACCGGCAAGGGTATTCATTGCATTGCCCGCCGTCACCCAGTTGCTGACGTCCGGGGCGGCGTTAAACGCGTCCAGCAGGTACACCGCGTGCGGCCCACCGCCCATAAAAGCCACCGGGATGTCGCGGCCCATCGCCGCCGACGGCACCATCAGGGACTCCATGTTGGGCGCCGCCGTGGCCACAGCGGTGCAACCAGCCGTTGCGGTGATGGCGCACAAAACGACGGCGAGCATCGCGGCGCAAAGAACCCGTAGCCGCGTCGACAGACCTTTCACATCCACCCCGTTCGCCCATCGGTACACAATTATTGGACATGTAATTTCAGAACAGTGAACCACCCCTCGGGCCGGCGCGGCAAGATCGGACAAGGGTCGATTAATGGCGACAACCCGGGAATGTGGCCACGGCTGGCTAACGATGGCGCGGCGCCGGCCGGGGCCACCAACCGACCACTTTTGTCCGCGCGCGTAAGCGCACGCTGGGGCAGCACAGCGCAGATTCGGATTCCCGGTAGTCGGCCGTGAACGATCATTTGCGACGATGACCCGAAAAGAACAGTGCCATCCTTGCGAGGCCAAACCCCCGATTCTGTCGACCCGGTTCACGGCGCTGGCGCCGTCGCGCAAAGACTTGGCGCGTGGTCACATCGGATGCAGCTACGCTACGACAGCACAACGCATCCCCGAGGCAGCTGTGTCCTGCCTGCTGATGCGCTGGCAGGTTGCGCCAACGACCTTTCGCCCAACACGATGTACGACGTACACTGCAACGGGTCGGTTTGCGGCGTTGTCGATGTTGGACGGAAGGCGTGACATGGATCAATACCCTGACTACGACGCCAGCGACGAGTTGGAATACGGCATCGCGGCGTTCGCGTGGCTGCTGCGGGGCAATTACCCCCCGCCCTATTACGGTTCGAATTAGCGCACGTTCGCGCGCGGCGGTCATCGCCTGCCGCGCCCACCGGTAGAAACCGCGCTGTTTGACCAGCCGCGTGCAGTGATCTCAGGCTGCCGGAGCATTTCAGGTTTGAGTGTCGACGTTGGGTCTTGACGGATGCGAGGCACCCGCCAAGCGGCAGCAACTCGAATAGTGACACGCCGTCTCAAATTGCCACGACATACTGGATAACGTCGACGTTTGCGGGCCTACATCCACCCCGACAGCCACCCGGTGCCAAGCGGAATGCGACAACGTCGGCCCGCGAACACTTATGAGCTAAGCGGTAGAGGGGCTCGAAAGCGACTGGAAAGCGACGGGGCCCCGACGACGAGCCTGCGGTCAGTTGCCCGGTCTCCTATGCGTCGAGACACTGTGTCCGCCAAGATCTGGCAACTGCGCGACTCGGGGTCGTCGGCTGGGTCCACGTGTCGCGGATCGTTGGATCCCAAGCGTAGCCAGCGCCGAACTCACGTAACGGCAGCGGCGCGCTCGCCTGGATCTCGCGGGAATGACCACCCGTCGGCGAGCCGTATATCGCCCCAGCGCCGGGCTAACACAGCCGCCATCGGCCAACGCGCGCCCGGATACCGATTTCCATCCGCAGCGGATATTCTGGATCTGTGAACGATCGTTCTTGGCCGGTTGTATGATGGCATCGATCCGAGGAGCGCAACCATGACGCTATCCACCCAGAGTCGCCTCGGCGTGTCGCTGCCGATGCTCAATCAGCCCTACGAGCGCTACGCGGAGTTCGCCGCGCTCGCCGAAGACGCGGGTTTCGATTCGGTCTGGGACTACGAGTTCTACCGCAATCCGTTTATTACCCACGCGCTCAACGCACGGGCCACCTCGCGGATTCAGCTGGGCACCGGGATCGCGACTGCCGCACCGCGCACCCCCTACGAGATGGCCAATGCCGCCGCCGATGTCGACGAGCTCTCCGGCGGACGAACCCTGCTGGGTATCAGCACCGGCGGTGCGGGCTGGATGGAGTGCTTCAACGGCACCGATATCGACCGTCCGCTCACACGCATGCGCGAATACATCCACGTGGTGCGTCAGCTCTGGAGGCACTTCGAGACCGACGAACCATTCGACTTCCAGGGCAAGATCTACCGCGCATCCAGCCCACCTGTTAACCCGTGGGGCACCCGCAGCCTGGTGAGGCCCCAGATACCCATCTACCTGGCTGGATTGAAGGAGGGAATGCTTCGGCTGGCCGGTGAAGTGGCCGATGGTGTGCTCGGCTTTTTGCCCACACCGACGTTCATCCAACAGCACGTTCTTCCCAACGTGGCCGCCGGCGCCGCCAAGGCGGGCCGCGACCCGTCGGACATCGAAGTCACCGCGTTGGTGATCTGCAGCGTGTCGCGCGATCGGAACGAAGCGCTGCGACGTGCCCGCATCAACGTCGGCAACTACGTCGCCTACCCGGTGGGCAACACGGTGATCGAATTCATGGGACTACAAGAGGAACGTGACCACGTGCTGAAGCGGCTTCTCGGTGAGGGACCCGCGGCGCTGGCCACCGCCGCATCCGATGAGCTGGTGCGTGCCTTCTCGATCGCGGGCACCCCGGATGAAGCGGCCGAACAACTCGCCGCCTATGACGGCGTGCTGCCACACATCGTCTTGCACACCCCGTATGTGCCACCGATCGATCAAGCGTCAAGCGAGGACGCGTTCCGGTCGATGGTGCACGCCTTCGCGCGGGCCAAAGCCTGACTCGTGCTTTGAGAATGGACGTTCACCATATGTATCTGTGATGTGAGGTAACGATGAATCGAACCGTTCACAAGTTCTGCGCATGGAGTGGGGTTCTGCTGCTCATCATCATGGCAGTCGGCTTTGTCCTGATGGCCGGCTACATACCCACTCGGTCTCCGAGTCAAAGCGCCACCGAGACAGCGCAATTCATCATCGGGAACAGGACCACGATCAGGTGGGGAATGATCGTGACGATGTTCTCGGCGGCGTTGCTGCAGCCGTTCTACACCGAGATCGCGCTGCAGATGCGTCGTATCGAGGGTCGCTATCCGGCATTGGCCCTCATCCAGTTCGGACTGGGCACGCTGCTGGTTCTTGAGTTCATCTACCTGATCTTCTTCTGGCAGACCGCGACCTACCGGGTCGAACGTTCTCCCGAACTCATCCAGCTGCTCAACGACATGGCTTGGATTCCGTTCGTGGGATTGAGCTCCACCGTCGTGCTCGGGGTGGCCGTCTTCGGTATCGCAATTCTGCTCGACCGACGTTCCAAACCGGTCTTCCCTCGCTGGCTGGGCTACTTCAATCTGTGGTGCGCGCTGATGTTCACGCCAGGCACGTTCAACGTCTTCTTCCACAGCGGCGTGTTGGCGTGGAACGGGATTCTCGCGTGGTACCTCCCGGTTGCGGTGTTCGCCACCTGGTTGGTCGTCGTCTCGATATACCTATCCAAGGCTGTCGACACCATGGATTTGGACACCTCCGTCGCACCCCAAACCACGCCCGCCGACGGTGACGAGCTCGCCCGGCTGCGGGCCGACGTCGACCAGTTGCTCGCCCGGGCCGCGCGCTAGGCGCATGCGCGCTCGCCTGGCACGGGCCGCGCTGACCGGTCGGATCGCCTACCACGTCGCCAAAGAGCGAATCACCAATCCGCGCCCCGCCACGTTGCGGGAGGTCCCGCCGACACCCGAGCACCTCACCAACGCATGGCTGACGCTCGCCCTGTGCCGGGACATACCCGGTGCGAAAGTTCTGGACCACGAACTCGGTCCACGAAGCGATGGGACATCGTCACGACGATCGTTGCGGGTGCAGTTTAACGCCGCCGGGCGCGAAGCGGGGCTCGCCGAATGGCTCTTCACCAAGTCCGGGCCCGGATTCATGACGCGGCTGGTGTCGGCCGCGGTCAGGCTGGGCGCGATCGAGTCGGCGTTCTACGCGCAGCTGCGCCCGGAACTGACGATCGAGGCCCCGACTCCCCAGTACTCGGCCTACGACCCGGTAACCAACCGCCAGCTGCTGATCATCGACGATGTGTCGCGTACCCGGGGAGCGCATTTCGGCAATATCCTCACCCGCCAGCTTGAGCGCGAACAAGCCGAACAGGTGATCGACACGCTCGCGGCGCTGCACGCCGAATTCTGGAATGCGCCGCTGCGCAAGCGCTTCGGCCACTGGCTGCCAGATTCATACGAGTGGATGGCGCGGCTGAACGTCAATATCAACGCGCCCAAGCGGATCCTGGTCGGCTTTGGGCGCGCACGTGAGGTGATACCGCCCAGGCTTTACCGCCGGAGGAAAGAAGTACCCGCCGCGCTGATGCGATCACTGAAGATCAATATCGCAGGTCCGCAGACGTTGCTGCATGGCGACGTGCATCCCGGCAACTGGTATGTGACCGGCGACAACCGGATGGGCCTGTATGACTGGCAATGTGTGGTCCGCGGGGGATGGGCCCGCGACGTCGCTTACGCCCTGTCGACGCATCTGACCGTCGAGAATCGCCGCGCCTGGGAGCAAGATTTGGTGGCGCGCTATCGCGACCGGCTGGCGGAGGCCTGCTGCCCGATCCCGGACGCCGGGGAATCATTTCTGGCGTACCGCCAACAGATGCTCTATGCAATGTTCATGTGGCTGGTCACCATTGGACGCT
>Ga0310916_10001605_pt1 | contig 13550 bp, 10 predicted proteins | sample GREbulkMGLF176_FD_203444 | JGI IMG/M metagenome (GOLD analysis project Ga0310916, IMG submission 203444) | Lab enrichment of tropical soil microbial communities from Luquillo Experimental Forest, Puerto Rico - GRE.bulkMG.LF176 | ecosystem: Environmental > Terrestrial > Soil > Tropical forest >...
CAGAGGGTCGCGCGATTTGTCCGGCGAGTAGAGGTGAACGGCCATAAGTATGCTGGGTATCGCCTTGCGGACCTGCACTCCCAGGTGCTGGACGTCCTCCGGCAGGCGCGACAATGCATCCTGCACGCGGTTCTGGGTCAGCATCTGCGCGATGTTGAGGTCAGTGCCGATCTCGAACGTGACGGTAATCGTGAGGTTGCCGTCCCCGGTCGACTGACTGCTCATGTAGAGCATGTTTTCGACGCCGTTGATCTCTTGTTCGAGCGGCGTCGCGACGGTGCGGGCGACGGTCTCGGCAGATGCACCGGGATAGAACGCCGTCACCTTCACGGTCGGCGGGACGATTTCCGGATACTGTGCGACCGGGAGGATCGCGAGCGCACCGAGCCCAAACAAGGTCACGAAGATGCTGAGCACAGTCGCGAAGCGGGGGTGGTCAATGAAGAAATGTGTCAGGCGCATATTGAGAGGCTCGGTTCTAGTCGCGGCCTTGCGCAGCGGCGTAGCGGATCGTGCGCTCCTGTGGTGCGACTTTTGAACCCGGTTTGGCGTAGGGGATGCCGTCTATGATCACCTGGTCATCTGGCGTCAGGCCCGACCGGATGACGCGCAAGCCGCCGCGGATGTCGCCGATCTCGACTTGTTTGGGCGCGACAGTGCCGTCCGCCGAGACAGTCATGACGAGGTGCTGGGACTGATCGGGAAGGACTGCCGCATCCGGCACCAGCAGGGTCGGAGTTGCGGCACCAACAACCAGCCTCACGCGGGCGAACTCGCCAGGTGTCAGGAAGAGCTCGGGATTCGGAACCGTCGCTCGCGCATGGATCGTGCCGCTCGAACGGTCGAGCACATTGTCCACGAAGTCGAGCGTGCCTCGCCTTGTGAATTTAGTCTCGTCGCTGAGCGCGAGTTCGACCTTATCGGCAAGAATCCCGTTCTGCCGTGCACGGTCCCGAGAAAACGTCAGGAAATCGGACTCGCTCATATCAAAGTCAAAGTAGATCGGATCGAGCGAGACGAGGGTGGCGAGCAATGTCGTCGGGCTGGTCGCGTAACGGCTGCCGGCAATCAGGTTGCCCACGGAAACGAGATGCGTGCCAATGCGCCCGGTGAAGGGGGCGGTGATGCGGCAATGGTCAAGGTCGAACTGAGCGTCGCGGATCTGTGCCTTGACATCATCAACGGAAGCCTGCGCGGCCTGCAGGTCGGCCCTGCGCTGGTCGACGGCTTGCATCGTGCCGAAATCGGTGCGCTTCAGTTCCTGGGCGCGCCAAAGCTCAGGCTTGGCAAGCTCAAACCGTGCTGACGCGCTCTCGAGCTGCGCAGTGGCTTGGGCCAGCCTGATTTCATAGGGACGCGGGTCAATCGTGAAGAGGAGATCGCCTTGATGGACGATGTCCCCATCCTTGAAGTGTATTCCCGTGAGCGTGCCGCCCACCTGAGCGCGGAGCTCAACCTGGTCGACGGCAGAAAATTGACCAAGGAAGCCCAGTCTCGAATCAAGCTCGCGCACGAGCGGCTTGCTCACCACTACTTGCGGAAGTGCTTGTGGGGCAGCCTGAATGGCAGCATCGCTTTCGCGATACGAATAGGCCAGCCAGGCAAGGCCGGCGGCTGCGATTGCCGTCCCCGCACCAAGCCACAGTCTGGCTCGGGACCGTCGGCCAGCGCGCTGGGCTTGCGTTCTGACCCCCGGCCAATCGGCAGCTTCGTTCACGTTGTAACCTCTCAGATCTTCGAAACCGCTCGCCTGCTCTTCGAGGCCGACTGAATTGCAATCGCGCCGGCTCGGCCGACACCAGGCCAAAGAGACGACGGATCGCATTCGTACGCCCTCTGATTGCCCGATAGATGACGATCGACATGTAAATCGTCAAGGAGTTTTCGATGGCTCGGGCGGGACGGACGCTAGAAATCCATTATGATCAGAGCGCTAAATCAGAAGCGTGGAGAGCTGGACGGAAGCTGGCTTCGGACGAAGAAGACGAAGAACGAGACCGCCGGTGACTTAACTGGGCCACGCCAGTGGTATCCCAACCCTAGCGACAACCCCAGCCAGCGTCCCAGGTCCACGTCCGGTTTCGGCGCAAAGGCGTCATCTGACGTGTTGCAGTGGATCGTCGGCTCGCCACCCGACACGGCCGGTTTCCGAGGCCGCTGGCAGGGTCTCTTAAGGGAGCACAACCGGCCGAATTGTCAGTGCGTGCGCAATTGTGCCGGGTAGGCCAGAGCGCGAGCGCGAAAACCGAGCACGACGACGAGTCACAGCGCGGCGAGTGCGCGGATACTTGATCCGGCGTCGCGGCAGCGCCCGCCCCCGTTCGCGACTTTGCCCCGCCGGATTGAACCTATGCCGCCACGGCGCCGACCACGGAACGCCTGACGAGGACCACCTTCTGCGCCGTGCGGCCGAGAAAATGGTAGCCGGATCCGCCCTCGGCGAGCATGTCGAGAAAGGCATCCGGATCGGTGATCCGCACCGTGCCCAAAATATCGGCGCCGCGGCGCAGGAAGGCGTCGGGCAGCACGCTGACTGTCGGGCCGACCATCGTCACCCGCGCCGCCGGTTTGGCGAGGGCCAACAGTTCCTCGAGCGTGTCGTTGATGAGAGTGGTGCCGGTGATCAGCAGCACATCCGCTTCGGGCACCACGGTGGCCGCCTGCTCGGCGGGGCGAAAGAACGGCAGCTCGTCGGGCTTTAGGGTAGCGGGGTCCTGCTCGAGCACGAGATAAGGCTGCCGGCGGCGCTTGAGCTCGCGTAGGAACGGCACAAAGGCCCCGACCACGATGACGGTCTCGCCGGGGCGGATCTCGGTCGCGTCGAAGGCGTCGATGCCGAAGCGAAGCTCGGTCTCGGGATGGGGGCGGCGGCGCCAGCAGGTATCGGCGAGCGCGTTCATCGCGGCGATGCCGACCGCCCGGCGAATGCCGTTGTCACCGAGCGCTTCACGCGCGAGGTCGAATGCCGGGCGGCCGCGCAATTTGCCGGGGAACGGCATCGCCATCGCCGAGCTCGGGCAGCACACCGCCTCGGGGATCGTCTTGATCGGCGTCGCGCAGGCCCCGGCAATTCCATTGCTGAGCTCGACCCCGGTGAAAAACAGGCCGACCACCGCCCGCTCGACGGTAATGCCGTCGAGCTCGGGACCCAGGATCTCGCGGATTGTGCCGAGGGTCTCGTGCAGGATCGGCGTCGCCTCGCTGTGCATCGTTTCGCTCTCCCGAGGTAAAGGGCGCTCAAGGCTGGTCCGCCTCATAAACGTCGATTTCCTGTCTTATGGTGCTCCTTGCATCCGGTTTTATCGCATTTTGACGGACGGAGAGATGGGTTTCCTTCTGGTTTTTTTTTGGTGCTCGGCCGCGCTATTTAATTCCCGGTTCGGCGCATTTAATTCCCGGTTCGGCCGAAAAATTTCCCGTTTCGGGCGGCTACGGGAATTGGCTCGCAAGAGATTGATTTGGCTCACCGTTTTCGGCTCCGAGGGGATGGAGAACCGGGAAAATCGAAAAAATTCCCGTATCCACGGGAAAAACCGGGAATGCTTGGCTATCCGAGCGGCGGGCGCCGTTCGGGCTGCGTCGTCTCGAAGACGTGGGCGGCACGCAGCACCCGGTCATCGGCGTAGAGCGGCCCGACGATCTGGAGGCCAATCGGCAGCCCGGTGCGCGTCAGGCCGCAAGGGATGCTCGCCGCGGGCTGGCGCGTCATGTTGAACGGATAGCTGAACGGCGACCAGTCGATCCAGTGCCGCTCTGTCGCGGGCTCGTTGAGATCTTGCCCGACCGGCAAGGCCGGTATCGGCATCATCGGCGTCAGTAGCAGATCGTATTTCCGGTGGAAGGCCGCCATCTGCTGGCCGAGCGAGGTGCGGACGAGATCGGCGCCGAGATAGTCGACGGCGCTGATCCGCTCGCCCTCCGCCGCTGTCGCAACCAGACCGGGGTCGATCAGCGCCTTTCGCTCCGAGGGGAATGCGGCAAGGAGCTTGGCGGCGCCGGCCGCCCATAACGTTAAGAGCGCGTCGCGCGGTGAGGCGAAGATCGCGTCGACCTCCTCGACGATCGCCCCCAAAGCCTCGAATCGCCCTGCCGCGTCGAGGGTCGAAGCGGCAATCTCGGGGCCGACCTTGGCGTAGCCGAGGGTCGGGCTATAGGCGATCCGCCAGCCGCGCACGCCGCCCTCGAGGCCATCGAGATATTCGCTGTCGACAGGCGGCAAAGCATAGGGATCGCGGTCGTCGGGGCCCGAGAGCACGGTCAGCATCAGCGCCGCATCCGCCACGGTTCGGGCGATCGGCCCGACATGCGACAAGAGGCCCATCGGTGAGGACGGATACGCCGGCACGCGGCCAAAACTCGGCTTCAGCCCGAAAACGCCGGTAAAGGCGCTCGGGATGCGGATCGATCCCGCGCCGTCGCTGCCGACATGCAAGGGCCCGATCCCGGCGGCGCAAGCAGCCGCCGCGCCGGCGCTACTGCCGCCCGGAGTGCGCGAGAGATCCCAGGGATTTCGGGTGATCCCGGTCAACGGGCTGTCGCCCAAAGCCTTCCAGCCGAATTCGGGTGTCGTCGTCTTGCCGAGGATGATGGCGCCTGCCTCGCGCGATCGCGCTGTCGCTGGTGCGTCTTCAGACCAATCCTGATCGGGGTCGACGAGCCGCGACCCGCGCAGGGTCGGGAAGCCACGCATCAAAAGGAGATCCTTGATCGTCACCGGCACACCATCGAGCCGTCCGACCACCTCTCCACGCTGCCAGCGCTCCTCGGACTCGCGCGCGGCCGCCAGCGCGCCTTCGCGGTCGACGATGCAGAAGGCATTGATCCTCGGTTGCAGCGCGTCGAGTCGATCGAGAAGGAATCGGGCCACCTCGACTGGCGATAGCGCACGCTTACGATAGAGCTGGAGCAGCGACACCGCCGAGGCATAAGCGACATCGTCTTCGCCTGTCATCACCCCTCCTTCGGTCACGACTATCGGCCAATCACTGCTCGACCGCAATGATGTGCCCTTGCTTGGCATGGTTTTCGCTTACCGGATTGCGTATGCTCGAAGGAATAACAAAAGGACCAGCAGGGAAGGCATGAGCTTTTTTGCCAGGATGTTCCGATCGGCAACTGCAGCGATAGCGCTGGGCTTGTATTTCACGTCGGCACCCGCCTGGGCACAATCCGCGCCAAAGACCTTGCGCTTTATCCCGCAGGCGGATCTGAGAAGCATCGACCCGATCTGGACGACAGCCTATGTCACGCGCAATTTCGGTTATCTGGTCTTCGACACGCTGTTTGGACTCGACAAGGATTTCAAGCCGCAGCCGCAAATGGTCGACCGCTGGACGGTCAGCGACAATAGATTGACTTACCGCTTCACTCTTCGCGACGGGCTCAAATGGCATGACGGCGAGCCGGTTCGCGCCGCCGACTGCGTAGCTTCACTCGAACGCTGGGGCAAGAGGGACACGCTCGGTCAAAAGCTGATGGAAGCCATCAGTGAGATGCGGGCTGTTGACGACAAGACGTTCACGATTGCGCTGAAATCATCGTTCCCTCTGATCCTCGACGCGCTCGGCAAGCTCTCGAGCAACGTGCCGTTCATGATGCCGGAGCGGCTAGCCAAGACCGACGCCTATCAACAGATCACAGAGGCGATCGGCTCCGGCCCGTTCAAATTCGTCAAGGAAGAATGGGTGCCCGGCAACAAGGCGGTGTTTGTCAAGAACCCCGACTATGTACCGCGTGAGGAGGCGCCGAGCTTCGCCTCCGGCGGCAAGGTGGCGAAGGTCGATCGGGTCGAGTGGCTCTACATCCCCGACACGACGACTGCCGCCGCTGCACTCAATGCCGGTGAAGCCGATTGGTACGAGCAGCCGCCGGCCGACCTCGTCCCAGTCTTCGCTGCCAACAAGGACATCACAGTCGCCACGGTCGATCCGCTCGGCAATCACGGCATCCTGCGCTTCAACCACATCCAGCCGCCATTCAAAAATTTGAGGCTGCGCGAGGCGGTGCTGAACCTCGTCGATCAGAAAGACTACATGGGCGCGGCGGCCGGGGATCCGAAATACTGGAAGACCTGCGCTGCCTTCTTTGGCTGCGGCACGCCGTTCGAAAGCAACGCCGGGGCCGACGCCTTGCTCAAGGGTCCGAACCTCGCCAAAGCAAAGGATCTGATCCACGAAGCCGGGTACAAGGGCGAGAAGATCGTGCTGCTCTCGGCCACCGACCAGCCGATTGTACACGGGCAGGCGTTGGTGACATTGGACGCGCTGCGCAAGGCCGGGCTCAATGTCGAATTGCAGGCGAACGACTGGGGCACCTTGATCACGCGGCGCGCGTCAAAGGAGCCGATCGATAAGGGCGGCTGGAGCATCTTCCATACCTGGACCTCGGCGCCAGATTTCTTCTCGCCGGCGGTTAACATCGCGCTCCGCGGCAATGGTGAGAAAGGGTGGTTCGGTTGGCCGACCGATCCGAAAATCGAGGAATTGATCGACGCCTGGTTCAAAGCGCCGGACCCTGCGACGCAGAAAAGGCTCGCCGCCGAGATCCAGGTGGAAGCCTACACCAACGACGTTCCCTATGTACCGACCGGCCAGTTCATCGTGCCGACCGCCTACCGCAAGAACCTCGACGGCATCATCGTGGCGCCGGTCGTGTTCCTGTGGAATGTCGAGAAGAAATGAGCAGCCGCCAATCCCGTCGCCCCCGCGGAAGCGGGGGCCCAGGGCGACCGCTGGGCCTTGAGGCTCTAGATTCCCGCTTTCGCGGGAATGACGAATTCAGGGTATAGCCTCGTGTTCACCTACATCGTCAGGCGTATCCTCGCGACCATCCCGGTGATGGCGGTCGTTGCGCTGTTTGTCTTTGCTCTGCTGCATCTCAGCCCGGGTGACCCGGCGGTCATTATTGCCGGCGATACTGCGACGCTCGATGATATCGCCAGGATCCGCGCGAAACTCGGGCTCGACCAGCCGCTCTACATCCAGTTCGTGACCTGGGTGTGGGGTCTGCTGCATGGTGATCTCGGCATCTCGATCTTCACCAACCTGCCGGTCTCCAAGCTGATAGCACAGCGGGTAGAGCCCACGATCACTTTGACGATCTCGACGCTCATCGTCTCGATCCTCGGAGCGATCCCGATGGGGGTGGTGGCGGCGTGGAAGGCGGGCTCGTGGATCGATCGCGTCGTGATGGTCTTTGCAGTGCTGGGGTTTTCGGTGCCGGTCTTCGTGCTCGCCTATCTCTTGATCTATGTTTTCGCGATTTCGACCGATCTTTTGCCGGTCCAGGGCTTTGTCTCGATCGATGGCGGTTTGGGCCCATTCCTGTCGCATATCGTGATGCCGAGCCTCGCCCTCGGAATGATCTTTGCGGCACTGATCGCCCGCATGACGCGCGCCAGCATGCTCGACGTGCTCGCACAGGACTATATTCGCACCGCTCAGGCCAAAGGTTTGGCGCATGACAAGGTGCTGATCGGGCACGCGCTGAAGAACGCGGCGGTGCCGATCGTCACAATCATCGGCATCGGGGTCGCCGGGTTGATATCGGGCGTCGTCGTCACCGAGACGGTGTTTGCAATTCCCGGGCTCGGCCGGCTGACCGTCGACGCGATCCTGCGCCGCGACTACCCGATCATTCAGGGTATCATTTTAGTCTTCTCGGCAGCGTACGTGCTGGTCAATCTGCTCGTCGACCTCAGCTATACCCTGCTCGATCCACGGATCCGGTATTGACGCGATGACTGTAGCGCCGGCCGATTTCGCCCTTCGGGCTGCCCCGGCAACGCGCAGACGGGGCCTGCGCACCTACGTCAGGCGCCATCCGACGATCATCGTGGGCGGGGTCTTGCTCACGATGATGGCGTTGATGGCGATCTTTGCCCCTTATCTCGGCACGGTTGATCCGCAGGCACTGTCGCCGATCCGGCGGTTGCGCTGGCCTTCGGCGGAACATTGGTTCGGCACCGATATGCTCGGGCGCGACATCTACAGCCGCACCATCTACGGCGCCCGGGTGTCGTTGACCGTCGGGTTGAGCGTCGCCCTGCTTGCGAGCGCGCTCGGCCTTGTGATCGGCCTGATCACTGGTTTCAGCCGATGGACCGATGCAATCGTGATGCGGATCATGGACGGGCTGATGTCCATCCCCGCGATCCTGATCGCGATCGCATTGATGGCGTTGACCCGTGCCAGCCTCGAAAACGTCATTATCGCGATCACAGTCGCGGATGTGCCGCGCGTCACCCGCCTCGTCCGCGGCGTCGTGCTGACCTTGCGCGAGCTTCCCTTTGTGGAGGCCGCCCATGCCAGCGGCACCGGATTTTTCCGCATCCTTTGGCGGCACATCCTGCCGAACACTTTGCCGCCGCTCCTGGTGCAGGGCACCTTCGTCGCCGCCTCCGCAATGCTTGTCGAGGCGATCTTGTCCTTTCTCGGCGCCGGCACGCCGCCCAACATCCCGAGCTGGGGCAATATCATGGCAGAGGGGCGCAGCCTCTTCCAGGTCGCCTATTACATCGTCCTGTTCCCCGGAGCGTTCTTGTCGATCACTGTGCTCGCCATCAATCTACTCGGCGACGGCCTGCGCGACGCGCTCGATCCCCGCCTGGCGCGGCGCATGTGACGCATGCCTCAGACTCTCGCGGCTTACGTTCCGACCGTCCCGAAAGCGCCGGCGGCCAAAATCGAGCCGATCCTCGACATCGCCGATCTGCGCACCTGGTTTTTCACCCGCGACGGGGTCGTGCGCGCCGTCGACGGCGTCTCGTTTCATGTCATCCCCGGTGAGACCCTCGCCATCGTCGGAGAGAGCGGCTGCGGCAAGAGCGTCACCGCGCTGTCGATCCTTCGGCTGATCCCATCGCCGCCCGGGCGTATCGTTTCCGGCGCAATTCGCTTTGCCGGCCGCGACTTGCTCAGTTTGACCGAGTCGGAGATGCGCGATGTTCGCGGCAACGACATCTCGATGATCTTTCAGGAGCCGATGACGTCGCTGAACCCGGTGCTGACGATCGGCCGGCAAATCGCCGAAACCCTGACCCTGCACCAGGGCCTCGACCGCAACGCGGCGCTCGCCAAAGCGGTCGACATGCTCCGCCTCGTGCACATCCCCGAGGCGGAGCGCCGCATTACCGAATACCCGCACCAGCTGTCGGGCGGTATGCGCCAGCGGGTCATGATCGCGATGGCGCTCGCCTGCAACCCGAAGCTCCTGATCGCGGACGAGCCGACGACGGCGCTCGATGTGACGATCCAAGCGCAGATCCTCGATCTGATGCGCGAGCTCAAAGCAAAGATCGATGCCGCGATCGTGCTGATCACGCACGATCTCGGTGTCGTCGCCGAGATGGCGCAGCGGGTCGTCGTAATGTATGCCGGCCGCAAGGCCGAGGAGGCGCCGGTGGGTACTCTATTCCGCCGCCCGCTTCACCCATACACGAGGGGGCTGCTCGCCTCGGTGCCGCGGCTCGGCGCCTCGCTCGCGCGCGAACAAGCACCGCGGCTCGCGGAGATCCCCGGGACGGTGCCCTCGCTACGGGAGGCCATCCCGGGCTGCCCGTTCGAGACGCGCTGCACCTTTGCGACCGACATCTGCCGCCGCGAGATGCCGAGCTTCGACGAGAAGGAGCCCGGCCATTTCGCCGCCTGCTTCCATTCCGACCGGGTCGCGGCGGCATAGCCATGGGCCGGCCGCTCCTCTCGGTCCGCAGGCTGGTAAAGCATTTCCCGGTCAAGAAAGGGCTGCTGCAGCGCACCGTCGGGCAGGTGCATGCGGTCGATGGCATTTCCTTCGACATCGCCGAGGGCGAGACCTTGGGTCTCGTCGGCGAGAGCGGCTGCGGCAAGTCAACCGCCGGCAAGACGATCCTCAAACTGATCGACCCGACCGCCGGCGAGGTTCGTATCCGCGGCGAGCGTATCGACCAGCTGACTCGCGGCGAGATGCGGCCCTACCGCCGCCAATTGCAGGTCGTCTTCCAGGACCCCTATTCTTCGCTCAACCCGCGCCTCAGGATCCGCGACATAATCGGCGAACCGCTCGTCAATTACGGCGTCTCCGGCGGCCGCGAGCTGACGGAACGCGTTGCCGAACTCGCTCTCAAGGTGGGCTTGCGCGCCGAAGCGCTCGACCGCTACCCGCACGAATTCTCGGGCGGCCAGCGCCAGCGGATCGGCATTGCCCGCGCGCTGGCATTGCATCCGAGCCTCATCATCTGCGACGAGCCGGTCTCGGCGCTCGACGTCTCGGTTCAGGCGCAAGTAATCAATCTACTGGGCGATTTGCAGCGCGAGTTCGATCTCTCCTACCTGTTTGTCGCGCACGACCTCGCGGTGGTCGAGCACATCAGCCACCGTATCGCCGTCATGTATTTGGGCAAGATCGTCGAGATCGCCGACAAGCGCGCCCTCTTCACCCGCCCACAGCACCCCTATACCGAGGCGCTGCTATCGGCCGTCCCGGTCCCCGACCCCGAGGCGGCAAAGACGCGGATCATCCTGAAGGGTGATGTGCCGAGCCCGATCAACCCGCCCTCGGGCTGCCGCTTCCACACGCGCTGCCCCTACGCCTTCGAGCGCTGCTCGACAGAGGAGCCGGAAATGCGCGAAGTCCTCCCGGGCCACAGCGTCGCCTGCCACTTGCGCGAACCCCAGCCTGCCGCTTTCCAGGAAGCCGCCGCGATTCCCGTGTGAAGCAACATTCCCGGTTTTTCCCGTTGAACCGGGAATTTTTTCGATTGTTCCCGGAAAGCGCCGATCCGGCACCGAAAATGGCGTGGGAAATCAATCCGTTGCAGGTGAATTCCCGTAGCGGGGCTAACCGGGAATTTATGCCGGCCTAATCGGGAATTTAATCCGCCGAACCGGGAATTATTCTCGTCTCCGAGACGACCGCGCACCACGAGAAAACGACAAACAGACCCATCCCCTTGTCCCACCGAAATCCGAGAAAACGCAATCTTACCAAGGAAGTTGGCCTTTTGTGCGGCGGATTGGCCGCACGGCGCGGAGCGCGGACCGAAAGAATAGGCAGAATGCCGCAGCAGAGAAATCTCGGGACGCGCCTGTTGAACGCGAGTTAAATCGCAAGAAACGGGTAGCCGCATACTTGGTGACGGTGTGACTAATGGCCTGCGGGCAATATTGAGTGCAGCGGACACCAGCGAAGGAATTGATCATGTCGAAGGAACAGGAAAACAAAGCCGTCGTAGGCCGTTGGTTCAAAGAGTTCTGGGGCAATCCGTGGAATCCCAGGGTGGTCGACGAACTGGCTACGCCCGACATCCTCTTGCAATATTCGCTGCATGCGCAGCGCCGCGGCCGCGAGGACGTAAAGAAGTTCATGACAGGCTTTCGTGAGGCGTTCCCGGATCTTAACTTCTGGGGCGCGGCGGACCTCATCGCCGAAGGTGATTACGTGGTCGGCCGCTGGGACGGCGGTGGCACGCACACGGGGCCCGCCTTTAGCGACTTTCTAATCGGTTCGCTCCCAGCGGCTAGCGGCCGGAAGATGCGGTTCACCGGAACGACCGTGCTGCGTGTCGAAAACGGCAGGATTGCGGAGGAAATCGGCCTGGACGATGGCGTAACCGCGCTTCAGCAGCTCGGCCTCATCCGAGCCGTGTGATCGAAGAGCCGAGATCATTCGCGCCATCATCGCCTAGGCCAAAGAGCGGTTCTCGCTCAGGGTTCGACCAGATAATGACGATGTAATTACCTCTGTTTGAGCCCAAACCGATCTAATTCGTGGCCGCCAAGACGGCTCGTTGCGTCGCAGTCGCACATCGCTGAGGATAAGAACGTTCATTAACGATTTCCCATAATTTGCGGTTGCTGTCCGATTAGCTTCATCAGCGCACTCCTGCGCCCCCCAGCATTTTCGAACATCTTTATGCTCAGCCGGCACGGCGCCGGTCGCGCGTTTTGAAAGAGAACCGTCGATAAAGGGTCCTGTTCACGCGGTGCTAACCCCGCACCGCGCAACTGGAGACCGACGGGTCTTGCGTTGCCTTACGTTTAATTCGCGGTTGCGGCGTACTGTGCTTCCTGTTGGCGGACGTCGCGCTGTCGCACGCTACTCTGGCTCTCAGCTTGACGCTTCTGATAGGCGGCGAACTCCATGAACAGCGCTTCTCTTTGTCGCGGGTCGAGCAATCCAGCACTCTTCGGCGTATCGCTCAGTCGTTTCCGATATGCGGTGAATTCGGTGAACAGGGCATCGCGTTCCGGTGGACTCAGCGCTGCCACTTCATGAGGTGTGGCGCTCTCGTTAAGGGCTTTGCGGATCGGATGATCGGTATCGAGCCCGGCCTTCCTGATCCATTCTTGGGCGGCCGCGAACCGCGTCCAGCCAGGCACCGGGGCGGCGAGATTGATCTCGCGCCACTTTGGATGATAAGGCGGCGATTGCAACTCGGGCAGGCGATCAAAAAAGCCGCGCACAAATAGCGCTACCTTGCGGTAACGCTCGGTGCCGGCAGGCCAATTATACACCGCCAATACATTTCCCACTGCAACAGTAGAAACCGGCGCACTCTTGTCTATCAATTCGGGATAGTCATCGGACCGCAAGGCCGCGGGTGTGTAAGTTTCGCGCAGTTCATCGGTCGGCGGAATCGGTAGAAAATGTAGATTTTCATCGGACCTGACGTTCTTAAACCAACGATCGGGCTTACTCACAACGCAGACCAGAGCCGAGATTTCTCCCCGTCTCAATTTCTCAAGGGCGACTGGCTGAGGAAAACTCGTTGCCTCGACGGAAACCCCCAGCGCCCCGAATATGGCTTGGGCAGTCGTGTGGGTTCCGCTGTCCGCCATTCCGAAATTCACTTTCTTGGATGCCAGCTCCTCGACCGAATTGATTTCTTTCCCTGCCAGAATATGGACCTCCTCATCGTAGAGTTTGGTTATGTATTGGAGATAGTTCTCGATGCCTGGAAAGGGCGGATCCCGCCTCAACGCGGCGAGCACGTCAGATTGGACGATCCCGATATCGATGCCCCGGGCAAAGACGATATCGCTAACGTTGCGAAAGGCGCCTTGGCCGACGATTAGGAGAGGCCGCAGCTGCCCCTCATTGGTCTCAAGGCTGATCGCAAGGTCGGTCGCCTTCCCGAGATCGGTGGTATCCATGCTGCCCGATATGACGCCGACGAGCCCGGCATTTACCTTGTCTCGCATTACATGACGGATCCGCGCGCCTTCAACTGCGGCATGGTGGGATTCTGCCTTGTGGGAAGATACGGCGGCCGGATCGGAGTGGTGCCCTGACGATCTCTGCTCGGGCGTCTGTGCGGCAACGGGAGATGTTGCTAGGGCAACGGCGCCGAAAACGGCTAAAAGAGATCGCCTCATCATCTGTCCCCTGAAATATCGGCCTCACCGGTACAAACAGTGCAAACCCCTGGTTGTTCCGCAGAATTTCAGTGACGTGTTTGTGACGTGACAGGATGTGTGCGATAGTTGCAATAATAGACTTAGATTCGCGTTCAAGTGATACAACCGGTAGATATTCGCGCGGGTGCGTCGAGTATGGTAGGATGCGGCAGCTTC
>Ga0310916_10001614_pt1 | contig 13517 bp, 21 predicted proteins | sample GREbulkMGLF176_FD_203444 | JGI IMG/M metagenome (GOLD analysis project Ga0310916, IMG submission 203444) | Lab enrichment of tropical soil microbial communities from Luquillo Experimental Forest, Puerto Rico - GRE.bulkMG.LF176 | ecosystem: Environmental > Terrestrial > Soil > Tropical forest >...
GGCGTCGGCGAGGCGTGGTGCTTGCCGCCGCCGGCAGGGGCGACAAAACCTTTGGCTGCGGTCATGTCGGTGTCCTTTGCTGTCGGGTGTGCACACGGGAGTAGACTATTACAGCGCGAGGCGGAGGGGAACCGGCCTGGCCCACTGGGGGTTTTTGGCGAGCCAGCGTTCGGCGGCCGTCCTCGTCTCCCACAGCGCGCAAAACGCTGATCTGCGCAGGCGTGTTGGCGCGACCGACGGTCATCTCGAAAGTCAGCGCGCGCCAGCCATTCTGATCCAGTCCGAGATGCGTTGCACTACCAAGGTCTCGATCCCGAGATAACCGTGCGGCGAGTTCGCCTCGCAGGGGGTGCCGCGTCTGGCGATTTGGCCGCTCGTCACCATTACCAGCTCCTTGCGGGGTGAGCGCGTGAGGGCCGCGAGCACCGTTGGCCCGTCTCCCGGCGGGGTGACGGCGCAAGTGTCATATTCGTTGCTGACGACGAGCACCGGGACCACGATCGCGCCTGGCTCCGCATCGAAGATCGTCTCAACGGCGCCGGAGCGGGTCACTGACGAGGTGAGGACAGCTCCGGAGACTTTCGGGCCCAGATGCGCCGCGCCGTTTACGGCAGCTGTCGAACCTGCGCTCGTGCCGATGAGCCAAACCGGTAGGGCAGCGCGAGAGCGGCCGAAATCGACCGCCTTGCCGATCGCGTCAGAATAGGCCGGCAGATGGCGTTTGCCGTTCAAAGAAGCCCCGTTGGGAGCGTCTGGCAGCACCACGTCAAACCCTTGCGCTGTCCACTGACCAAGCGTCCGCACCAGGAAATTCTCGCCTAGCTGGTGAATGCCGCCGCCGCTGTCGAGGCCGATGACGCCGTCACCACCGGGCAGCAACACCAGGAGTGCGCGGGCTCCCTGACCTCCAAGGAAAAGCACCCGCTCCGTCCCGCCCGCAACTGGAATGTCGCTGACAATCGGAGGCCCGCCCGACGCGGTTTGTCCAAGCGCGAGGGCAAGCGGCGAAATGGCAGCAAGCACGAACGGGAGCGCCAATCGCGAAGCCCGAAGTAGGGGCCATGCGCTACTCATAGCTATTGTGTCCACCTCCGAGCCGCATAGACCGGGCAGTTCGGAGAATAATATAAGCCAATAGCTGAGCATCGAGCACCCCGCGGTCTCGCATCCCCCGAGCACGGTGGTGTGCTGAAATGGGACCACCATTGGATCGCCGCTGTGTTGACCGCCCAGGTCGCCGCGGGTACGGCCTTGGGCATCGCGGCCCAGGTCTTCCTGGTCTGGGTCATCATTGGCCACGCTATGCCGTTCTTCGGCCTGGAGCTGCTCGACATGGCCCGTAAGTGGCCACCTTCAATCTGCCGGCGCGGGTGGGCCAGCTCTTCGGGGTGAGGCTGTAGGCGGAGCGGTGCCATCTTACCACAGGGCATCTCGTTGACGGCCACCAGCTATACTGAATGGGCTTGGCGATCATGATCCGGCCGGACCTACTCATCATGATTTGTACCAGCTTGCATGGAGAACCGCGTGCCCCGTGTTTATCCGAGCCAAATTGTGGATCTACTCGACCAAATATCGCCGGATCGTTTACTATCATCAGAATTGTCGGCAGTAATCGATCTCTTGTCTGAATTACCAAGCGAGTTGTTGGCTATAAGCGGCAACGATTATTCTAAGTACCGTATTAGCATACAAGAGATTAACGGACTGGTTGATGCGTGGAAAAACGGAAGAGGTGACCAACATAGGGTGCACCAATGTGCTAATTCTCTAGAAGTTATTCGAGATTTGCTGTCTAAATGTCCTGATGAGAGCCCGTCTCCATCAACAGCCGAACTCTTGTTCATCACTGATACCTCTCTTCGGGAGAGCATTCGCAACGACATCAGCGCAGCCGGAAATGCGCTGCATGATGGGTTGTGGAAGGCTGCAACGGTGCTCGCAGGCGCGGCTGCAGAAGCCTTGTTGCGTTGGGCCATTACTGAGCGCAAATCCCCGACAGAAGTCGAGGCCGCACGTGTCGCCGTCATCCCGGCTCCGCGCTCAACGGACCCCGACCAATGGGACTTAAACGGATATATCATGGTCGCCGAAAAACTAGGGCTAATTGATGGGGAGACCGCGAAGCAGGCCGATCTCGCGCGAGAGTTTCGGAATTTGATCCACCCAGGCCGCTCCGCGCGCCTCGCAAAGGTTTGTGATCACGGAACAGCGCTGTCGGCTTTGGCCGCCGTGGAATTAATCGTGCGGGACATCTCTTAACTGTGAACCCACATGGGCCGCCGATGACACTCGGCGGCGCCAAGACCGGTGCTAGGATAACGCGCCAAGATCACACCCGAGCTGGCGCGCGAGCCTCCACCACCACCGCCGAAGCGCTACGCCCCGCCGCGGGCGAGTACGGCGAGCAGAAGGCGCACCGGACGCTGAGGCGCCAAGCACGCCGACCCTCGCGAGGACGGCCGTCATCAGAGGCGAGTGACACCCCGGAAACGCACTGGAACCCCGCCGTGGTCGGCACTATCCTCGGCCTGCTGGGCCGCGCTGCGAAGGGCTGCCGGCGCACCGAGTGCTCTGATGCGTGAGGTCGGGCAATGAGGTTCCCCAGACCGGAGGCTGCCAGTGTGGGGCGATCCGCTATGAGATTAGGGAAGCCCCGCATCTCGTCTACACCTGTCACTGCACGGAATGTCAGCGTCTGACAGGCAGCGCGTTCTCAATGGCGCTGGTTGTGGCGGGCGCCGCCTTCCAACTCGCGGGGACCCAGCCGCGCCCGCTCCAACGCAAAGCCGACAGCGGGCCCACGGTTACCCGGTGGGTCTGCCCGGATTGCAGCACGTGGATCTGGAGCGGCTCGAAGCCCGAGCCGGTAACGAAAGAGGCGGTTCGCGTCCGAGCTGGCACGCTGGATGACACCTCTTGGCTGCGTCCGACAGCGCATTTCTGGACCCGCAGCGCGCAGCCCTGGGTCGTATTGCCCGAAGAGGATCAGCGGTTCGAGACGCAGCCGGAGGACCTCGCCTGGATGCGAGCCGGCTCGGCATGAGAGGGTCGAGATCTGTCGCCCGCTGGAACATTGGACAGAGTAATGCGCACCACGTCATCCGCCGGCCGGACCGCCCGAGCCGTAGCGCCGGGAAAGCTATCCGCGGCTGAACGCGAGCCCTAGCGAAGGCCCTCGCCTTCCGAGATGCCGGGAAGATGGAAGAAGCTCGGGAATGGGCCGCGGAACTGGTCAGGCTGCTGAGTGCGCACGACCTCCTGATGTGACGCGTCCTCGCAATCCCGATGCCCCTGGGGTGGCGGTCACTCCTCCGGCATCCCGGCCTTGCGCAGGCCGGCGATGTAGGTGGCTTTCGAGCAGCCTCTAGCGAGAAGTTGATTTGGTATTCCCCCGAAGGGGACATCCCTTATGCTAGTAATGCTCGAATAACGATTGTCGGAAGCTAGCTTTCGAGCCTGTGCAAGTTCTGAAGCGGCGCGTTCGGATTTGCCTTGTAGCGCGTAAACAGCGGCCAGAAAGGAGTGGACTTCTGCCACTCCTGCGGGGCGACCGACACAAGCCTTTTGAAATGAGACAACAGCATCATCATAGTGGGAATGCAGTAGATGCGCAAACCCCATTCGGGAATGCACCGTCCCGACAAAAGGGTCGCCGGGATCGAGACCCAGAGCCCGCGTGTGCAGCGGGATTAGCTCACATTCCGCAAAGTAGTTCAGCAAATCACAAAAAGATGTGAGCTGTTTCACACTTGAAAAAATTTATTTCCGATGGACACGGGGAACCGACTCTGTTTCAAAAAACCTTTGGTTGTCGAAGAACACCTGCACGATGGAAGCAGTCCGCTCTGTTATCGGCTGATCTAATAACAGTAGTAAAAAAGCCCATTTCTAGCCTCGTCCGACCTCGACCCGCCGTGGGCAATGACCGGAATGGGGCATCAGCACCCGAAGTCTTCAGGCTGGCCGAGCGACCGCTTAGGGTCGCGAGCCGCCATCCGTTGGCGCGCAGCCGCAAGGTGTTGCCACCGGCCGAGAGCAGGGCTCGAAGCAATCGACGAATGGCGCCGTCGCCAGCCGGATCTCCCCTCGCGCTCCGAGGCGATCCGGCGCCTGATCGATCTCGCGCCGCGGGCTGACGAGCGTGATGAATGACCGTCGGCGGGCTCGGCGTGCGGCGGCGGCGGCGGTAAGGGGCAGCGACCAATCGCCTGAAACCGCATGAAGCAAATCGAATGACCAACGGGGGGTGACATCGATGGTGCCCCAACTCTATACCTTCCTTCCATGATCGTCCGCTCGCTCTCCCGTACCTGCTCACGAAACGGTATGGGCGGATGCAGTCTTATAGGACATTCGCCAGATGAGCGCCCAATCCGTCCGCCCTCAAGCAGCATCGTTCAGGAAATCGGTTGGGAAGTGTGAGGGAGTTCACACTTAGAAAAAAATTTTTCTGCGGATTGTGGGACAGGCGAGCGCGATTGTCTGGTTTTTGGGCCTTCATGGCAAAATGCGCTAACCGCGATGGGTGCCGCCGGCAGCGGAATCGATGGGTTCCCGCCTCGTGGCGCATAAACCTTGGTGTTTTGCCTTCGTCATGGCGCACTCCTGCCGTCGTTGTTTGTCGCATTCGATCCCCGCACCTCTCACGCTGGCGCGGGCGGCGCCCGAAGCCGGGCAATAAGCATCAGGATGTCCCTGAACATGAGCCGCGACACAGCGACCTCGGCCATCTGGAACGTCACGTACCGGCCATGCCTGACGACCTTCGCGCCAATCTTGATCAGCTTCTCCCGCAGGCTCGTCAGTGACCATGGCTCCGCCGCCTTGGGCATCGCCAGCGTCCGCGCGAAGTTGCCTAGGTTGTAGGCGAGCGCGTGCAATTGGAGACGGACGGCATTGGCGGCGAAGGTTCGGCATGACAGCCGCGTCCATTTGATCGCGTTCTTGCCTTCCTTGATCCACTGCTCTGCCGAGCCGCGCTGGTTGTAGAAGGTGACGACGCGCTTGGCTGGTCGCGCCAGGTTGGTGACGATGAAGCCGACGCGCGGGTACAGCTCGCCCGGATGCCATTCGACCTTGGCCACGACGCGGCGCGGCCTACTCCAGCTCTGCGCCCGATAGGTGAAGCTGGCGAAGTAGCGGCGCACCTCATGGGGCGGTCGCCCCACCGGGCGCTTGAGCAGCTGCCCGATCCTGCTTTGCAATACGCTGTTGGCCGGCAGCCGGATCGTGTAGCCGATGCCCTCAGCTTCGAGGAATTCGTAGATCTCGGGATTGGCGAAAGCTGCGTCGCCCCGGAAATACAGACGCTTTACGATGCGCCGGTAACGGGCAACTACTGGCTCCAGCACTGCGTGCCAGCCGTCGGCACTGTGCACATTACCTGGCCTCAGCGCGCATCGCTCGACATCGCCGAATTGATTGAATATGAACAGCGGGTGATAGCAGGTGCAGCCGAAATGGCCATTGTAGGCACTGCCTTCCTGGTCGCCGTAGGTCGGGCTCTCGCTCGAATCCATGTCAAGAACGATCATCCTCGGCGGTCGCCGCTGATGCACCTTGTCGATCCACTGGCCGGGCAGATCGATGAGCGCAGAGAGGTTCTCGGCTCGGCTCAGCCACTTCGTCTCGAAGCGGCCCATCTGGCTGGCCGAAGCGGCAGAGCCAGCAATCGCTTGGTCGCCGACCACCCAGCGCATCGCTGGGTCGCGGCACAGCCTCTCGGCGTCGTTCACGTCCTCGTACCCGGCCAGCCGCCCAAACACCGATTGGCGCAGCAGCCCCGCCAGCCGGTGGCGACCGTTCTTGCCGGTGCGCGCATCCGCCAGTGTCTCGGCTCCCGTGTCGGTCAAGCGCAGCGTGTCATCCAGCTCGCGGTAAGCCAGCAGCCCGGCATCAGAGGTGATCGTCGAGCCGCAAAATTGCAGCAGCAGACGACGGTCGAAATCGAGCCTCAGAGCGCCCTGGTCCGCTTCACCCGCCGGGTCCCCCATCGATGCCCCATTCGATCTCCCGCAAGTCCTTGAATTTTAGCTGAGAACTGCCGCCAAAGCGCTGAAAATCGTGGCTTCATCGGGCGAATGCGGGTTAAAACGCCAGAACTAACGAACGGCCCATTTTTGTAGCATAAGCGTTCAAGGCCGGAGTCGGGCCGGTTAGCTTTCGAGGCAGAACAAGGCTTTATGCCTTTCTGCTAAGTCCGAGCGCGCTCGGCGCGGGTCTCACCGGCGCGACACCACGCCGGCGACCAGCATGCATCGTTTTTGGCGGATTTCCTCGGCAATTGCGCCATCGCGTTCCCGATCTGTCCGCTTATGCTACAAAAATGCGCGTTCCGTTACTTCGGGCCCGATCGAGCAGCGCGAGCAGATTGGTCGGCGCCGGCGATTCCGAATGGCCGCGCAGCCAGGCGAAGCGGGATCGCCGCAATCGTCGGATCGAGTGTCAGCAGATTTTCAAGCACCTCTCGCGCTGTATTGCTCAGCCCCTCAGCCAAGGCCTGGAACACTCGCTTGCGAGCGCGCACTCGCGCGGCAAGCCCGATTCGGCGCGAGGTCTCCGCGCTGTTCTACACGCATCTCTCCGCTCGCCAGGCGCCGTACCACACGGTGGCGATCCCGCCTTCCGGTGAGGCCGCCTATGTGATCGACGGCCTGCTCTATCATGAGGCAGATCTGAGCATTGCCACCCATCACACCGACGGGGGCGGCGTCAGCGATCACACCTTCGCCTTGGCGCATTTGCTCGGCTTCCGGTTCGCCCCGCGCATCCCCAACCTGGCCGATCGCCGGCTCTACACCTTCGGGCCGACCGGCTCTTGGCCAATTCTCGCGCCTTTCATCGCCGGCCGCGTCGACGAAAAGCTGATCATGGCTCACTGGGAGGATGTCCTGCGCCTGGCGGCATCGGTGCGCACTGGGACGGCCAGCGCTTCGCTCCTCCTCAAGCGCCTCAGTGCCTACCCAAGACAGAACGGGCTGGCGCTGGCCTTGCGCGAAATCGGCCGCCTCGAGCGCACACTGTTCACTCTGGACTGGCTGGAGATGCCGGAACTCCGGCGCCAGACCACGGTTGAGCTGAACAAGGGCGAAGCGCGCAACGCGCTTGCCCGTGCCGTCTGCTTCCACCGCCTTGGCCGCTTGCGCGATCGCGCTGTCGCGGCACGGCAATATCGGGCCAGTGGGCTGGCCCTCGTCACCGCCGCCATCGCGCTCTGGAACACGGTGTATCTCAGCCGGGCGCTTGATCTTCTGTGCCGGTAGGGCGAGCCGATTGCGGATGCGCTGCTCGCCCATCTCGCGCCTGTCGGCTGGCAACACATCAACCTGACCGGCGATTACCTCTGGGATGCCGACGCAGGCCTCGGCCCGGACGGTTTTCGGCGGCTTCGTTTGGCGGCAACAGACCTTCACCCGGCTGTTGCCGCCTGAGCAATGTTCCTGATCCGGTCCTGCTTACCGTGGTATCCTGCCCGTTTTATGGCGTGACCCCGGTTCGAAGTGAAGTGGTGACCCGTCGGGGGCAGATCAGATTGACGGCTCCGGCGGTGCCTGGGATCATTCTGTATGGGTTGCGCGCCGTCCCCGGCCGTGAGGTGAAGGGTTATTCGGGCCCGCCGGCAACCTTGGGCAGCACCGCCGAGGCCCAGGTGCGGCTGATCGTGTGGTGCAACGCGTGCCGGCACCGGACCGAGCCCGATGTCGCCGCCATGGCTGCGAAATACGGTGCCGCGACACCCGTCCGCGACTGGGTCGGGCGGCTGATGTGCTCGCAATGCAGCGCTCGGGACATTAGCTTTGTCCTGACCGGGGCGAAGTGCTGACGATGGCGCTGCCGCGGATAGAGCCGATCATCCCGGCCCGACGCAAGGAGCCGTTCGACCATCCGGAGTGGCTGTTCGACGTGAAGTACGACGGCTTTCGCGCACTCTGCTTCCTCGAGCAGTGGCGCGGCCACTTCGTTTCGCGCAACGGTAAGCCGCTCAACCGGTTCACGGCCCTCGCTGACGAGCTGGCTGAGGTGCTCGAGGTCGACGAGGCGGTGATCGATGGTGAGGTGATTGTCGCCGACGATAGCGGTCGGCCGCAGTTCTACGACCTGCTGCGTGGCAGACGGACGCCGGTTTACGTGGCCTTTGATCTGCTCTGGCGCGATGGCGTTGATCTGCGCCCGTTGCCATTGAGCGAACGGCGCGCGGCGTTGCGCGGCCTCTTGACGAAGGGATCGCCGGATCCGGTGATCTCCGAGGCGGTATCGGTTGAGGGCCGCGGCTGCGAACTGTTCGAATTGATGTGCGCCAACGATCTCGAGGGGATCGTCGCCAAGCGCCTCTCCGATCCCCTCCGCCTAATTTGCCTAGGCATTTGGCGTTCCCAGCCGGCATCACGGTAAGCATATCCGTGCCGCCGCCAGATCTGGTGGCTGAGCCGGTGCTGCAATATTCGTTCAACACCGGAGATACCAGCCAACCGATGGCGCCATCAAAGATCGAATGGCGCATCGGCAAAATCCACTTCTTCATCTGACCTACCAGGGCGCGCATCTGAGCCGAGGGCGGCGACCACTGCCCGCGCACCAGGTGGTGGAAGATCAAAAACCCGGATTACACGCAGGCCGAGGGCAGGGCCGAGCTCTTCAACGGGGCGCGACATTAAGGGGTCGATTCGCGTAATGCCCGTACCATGCGGCTGAGCGCGGCAGACCTTGGCTAGATTGCTGCCCAACTCAATCCGGTGGTGGTGTTAGAACGCCGTGTAAGGGGGGTGGACCTGGCTTAGAAGGAATTGCTTGTCGCCTCGGCGACTTGGGTGGGGTCTTGGTGGTGTCTTCTCGGATTTTCCGACTTACAGGATGCTCTACCCCTCGTCGCACACGAGGGGTAGCCGCTGCGGTGATGCTATCAGGCTCTACCTGCGGCAGACAATGTGCAAGAGTATCACCAGGAGCCGCCACCGCCCGCGCTGCTGCCTGGCACCCTTCCAGCGTTTCGAAATTCACCGTAATGGCCTGCTTCGCAGGGTTTCCGGTGAGCGATAGCAACACCAGGATATATCCGGAAGCACTCATTCTAAAACAGTGGAGCTGCAACGCTGCTGCAAACTATTAGCGGCCGTGGTGGAAGATCAAGAACCCGGACTACACGCAGGCAAAGGGCCGGCGCGAGGTCTTTGATAAAGGGACGAGCCGCGCCAGTGTGAGAGAGCCGATTCGCCTCCCCGCGGCGGCCATGTTGCAGTTCCGCGACATCCGCTGGCCGTGCACAGGTAGCAAGGCGCGGAAATCCGCCGATTGCGAGATTTTGTGCCGCTGGCTTTGCTGACCGCTTGAGTTGCGGCAGGCTCGCGGGCTGTCGTCAACCTTTGGGAGTGCTCGACACCCCAGAATAACGAAACCCGCCTCGAGAGGCGGGCTGCGTCATCCGGTCTGCCCTGGGAGTCTAGAGGTCCAATTCTAGAAGGAGAGAACTGAAGGGAAACTCATCGTGTGGCAACGCTGAGCTTCCCTGAAACCCAGAGCGGCAGTCAAGCGGAGACACCCGTTTCCGCTGATGGCGGAGCTTTGTCCGGGCACAAGGCCGTCTCACAGGCGGGTCCGAAAGGACCGCAATGTCTTTGCTTTGCCTCCGCCATCGCCGGGAGAAGATCTTTGGCCCGGCGCCCTCGCATCCCCTCGACGGCAACGCCAAAGCCCGTGTGTGGGCCGCTGCGGCGGCCTACAACAGCGCGAATCGCCAACCCCGCCAGCATTGGGGGCCGATGGATGCCGGCACCGCCACCAAGGCCGACTGGGCGCTGTGGGAGCGCGATCTTGAGGCGAGGCTCGCATGATCCGCATGCCGACGCTAGAGCAGGCGCGCGAGGAAGCCCGAATGCTTAGTTCGCGGGGGCTCATCGTTTACGTCTATCGGATGAGCGATGGCGGCTACTGGCTCGATCAGCTGCCGCCGCGGCTCGTCAAGCTCGAATTCATCGAGAAGGTCGAGACGGAATAAGCAACGGTTCCAGATCGAGCTCCAGCTGACGGGGGTCGCTCCTCCTTAGCGTTGCGGCACCGTCCAGCGGACGGATGAAGATCTCGACATCAGGACGCAGCCGCCGGGCTTCGGCGGCCAGATCCTTGATCTCCCGGCGCGAGCGGGTGCTCGCCGTGAACAGCACGACACCCTTGCTGATGATCGTAAGGTGCCAATCCACTAGGAGGGCCCGTCATCGCGGAGGAGCGTGACGCTCGGCCGGCTCATAACAATGGTCACCTGGGCCACCTCCTCCACCACGGGCGGGCACGCAGTCCGGTCACGATGGCCTGCAGTGCCGCGGCCTCGCCGGCAGCGATCCGCTCGGCAGTAACGGCATCGGCAAGGTCGGTGTGAAGCTGGTCAACGCGTTGCTGTAACTCGTCGATCCGTTTGCGGCCGTCCTCGACCAGCTGACGCTCGATCTCAAGCTGGCGTTCGGCGCGCTCAGCCCGAATCGTCTCGCGTTCGAGCTGCGCTGTGAGGAGGCCTATGTAGGCCCCCACAGCCTCCCCCACGACCTCCCTGATGAGGGGGGCTGACAGAGGTGGATCACAGTCAGCGTGTTTTGTGCCCCCCCTTTGCCGGGGGCGACGAAGGGGGGGCTGGGGCTTCGTCAGAGGGCACAAGTACCCTCACAACACCGTCGTTGCCGATCTGCTTCAGCCACTTGCGACGCCGCACGAGCGTCTCGGATATCCCCCTCACAGCGGCGAGCTCGGCATAGGTCATGCGGCGGGTGCCGTCGCCGACCGCCAGGCTGATATCCGACATGGATTCCCTTCGCGATGCTCAACGCAAATGTTGAGCACCCTCCAGCAGCGCCCGGCGGCGGGGGACACCGCCGAGCTGCCTGCAAATCGACACCACGATCTGCACGCCCTCGGGGGAAATGAGGGCACGCGAATCGGCTAAGGTGTAACAGAAAACCGTAGATGCGACTTGAGGGCTTTGTTGGTCCCGGCGGCGAGGGAAGAAACCGCCGGGTCGCGCACCGCGCACCCGTCGTCACTCGAGGGGAATCGCCTGCGGGATGCCGACGCGCGGGCTAAACCTAGCACAACTGAGTGCGGTATCATCCAGCTCATGCGGTATCCCCGCGGCGAGCTGCGCATGCCGACCTTCCCGGTGCGCTTCGACGGCGCTCCCCTGCCAGTCGCACCGGCGCCCCTCCTGAGCCAGGCACACCGCCAAGGTCTTGAGCGACTGGCTCGGCATCCGCGCCGGCGACCTCGAGGCGCTGCGGCGCAGTAGCCGAAATCTTTCGACAACCCGCAAAGACACCGCATCCAAGCGCTCAGGTTGGCTACGGAGGCTACGGGGTCAGATGACCCCGGCTTGTCTCGAGGTGACGTCTCGTCGGATGATTGTTGCCCGCGCGCAAGCGCGGGTCCAGGGCAACCGCTTGCACCCTTCGGCCCCTGGATGCCCGCTTATACGGGCATGACTAAGGGGCTGGGGAGGAAGATGAGTCATGCACACACAGCGCAATTTGATCGAAGGACTCGGTATCCTTCTGATTGGGCTCTTGTTTGCCTTTGCCGGCCCGACAGGTCCTGCCAAGGCGCTGGCCGCGGAGGCGAGCCTGCCCTGGGGATTGCCGCCTTTGCCGGCCGGGGTCGGCCCGGTCGAGAAATTCGCTGATGTCAGCGAGACGCCGCAGGGCAAGTTCCTCGAAGGCGGCGCCTTCGACGATCAGGGCAATCTGTGGTTCGTGGCGATCGGCAGCGGCTGGATTTCGTATCTGACGCCCGAGGGCAAGCTCGTGCCGGTGGTCAATTGCAACCCGCCTGACGATCTCGGGCAGACCTGCGAGCCGCAGGGCACGCGGTGGCACGACGGCAAGCTTTACCTGACCACTAGGCATCGCGGGATCCTGACCTACGATCCCAAGACGAAGGAACTCAAGACGCTAGTCTATACCTGGCGAAACCAGCTATTCAAAGGACCCAACGACCTCGATTTCGATGCCGACGGCAATTTGTTCTTCACCGATCCTTGGGCAACCGGCCCCGGACCCAATGTGTCGGACCAGACCGGGGCAGTCTATCAATATTCGCGTGATGGTGTCTTGCGCAAGGTGATGGATAGCGGCAACTTCCCGAACGGGATCGCTGTCTATCCCGACAATACAGGGATGGCGATCGGGGACTGTGCCGCGGGACGCATGTGGTATGCCGCATTCATGAACGGCCCCTCGATGGGCTGCCCGCAATGCCCCAAAGACCCGACCCACGCAATGTTCGCGGGCGTCAAGGCCGGTACTTATTGCCCAGGTAATGGCTGCCCCGATGGTATCCACTACGACGTCAAGGGCAATCTCTGGGCGCAGATGGCGCGGCTTGGTGGCATCGTTGAAATCGACCCGCGGGGGATTATCGTCGGATTCGTGCCGATCCCGAACGGGGATGTTGCGACTACCAACTTCGCCTTCGGCGGTCCCGACAACCAGTACATCTATATGGAGGGAGCGATCAGCGGCACGTTCTGGCGCTTCAAGGCGCCCTATCCTGGGCTGATCGGCCCGGCCGGCGTCCGCCTGGCAGCGCAGCAGTAAGGTCTCAAACTGGAGCCGGTGATGAAGCAAACGAGCAAATCGATCAGAACCAATAAGCGCAAAGCCAAGCTGAAGGCGAAGCGGCGGCGCCAGCCGGCGCCCGGCGACGAGCAATTCCGATCGCTGCTCATCGAAGTGCCACGCGGCGAGCATAGCGAGAAGCCCGAGGCCTTCGAGTGGCCAAACACGGCCAAGCTCGAAATGTTCGCCCGCACCGCACGCCCCGGCTGGGACGTCTGGAGCAACGAGGTTGAGGCGGCACCTTCGCCCACAGCCCTACCAACATCGCCGCCGCCAAACCGAGCAAATAACTGCAGATGAAAAAACCATCACTACCGATGTCGGCGCTGCGCAACAAGGTTCAGCGCCGCACCTAACGATCCGGTGCCCGCGACCTTGCTGGCGAAATATTTCCGCGTTCGCCCCGCTGTTGCTGCCATAGCCGACGCGGCTGCGGCGCCGCCACCGCAACGCCTGGGACGACGGCTGCCGGCGGCGTAAATCATCAGCACCAGGTTGAAAACCGGGATATTCGCCTTTCCGGCGAGGTGGTGATATAGCCGGCTCGCTGCGCCGTTCCCCCCGGCTCGCGGCACGGATCACGCTCGCCACGTGAGAGAGTGATCCAAGGCGCGCGGTCGCTTCCCCCCGATCGCAAGACGTCTCGCGTGCAACGTCTCGGGGGAACGCATGGATACACACTCGGACAGGCCGCTAAGGCCTCGGGCAAGAGCAAGGCGACTATCCATCGCGCCGTCAGAGCGGGGCGGTTGTCGGCGGCCAGGACCGAAAGCGGCGGCTGGCTGATCGAGGTGGCCGAGCTGCACCGTGTCTATCCGCCTCGCGTCTCGGGAGACGGCGTGCGAGACAGTACGCAACCCCTGGCGAACGGCGTGGGCCGTATCAGCGAGCCGGGCGAGGTCGAGAATGATACGGCGACCACCG
>Ga0310916_10001616_pt1 | contig 13516 bp, 8 predicted proteins | sample GREbulkMGLF176_FD_203444 | JGI IMG/M metagenome (GOLD analysis project Ga0310916, IMG submission 203444) | Lab enrichment of tropical soil microbial communities from Luquillo Experimental Forest, Puerto Rico - GRE.bulkMG.LF176 | ecosystem: Environmental > Terrestrial > Soil > Tropical forest >...
AGGGGTGAGATCCCTGGAGCATACTCCCGTGAACGCCTCTGCGTTTTATGCCTGTCGGCTCTACTCCCGTGCCAGGCCTGACTTCTATATCACGGGGATATCAAGGGCGTCGCCCTTGCCTAGTTAGAACCGAGGTGGAGCTATGCGAGCAGATACGACGAGAGTACGAACATGGCGGGGGAACGATCCGAGGGATTGCCGGAAGCTGGGGATTCATCGGCGCATGGACCGGGAAGCAGTGCTCAGTGCGGTTCCGGCTGACGTAAGAGACCGGTACGTGAGAGCGCGAAGCTCGAGCCGGCGAGGGTTTTATCGAAGCGATTCTGGAAGCGGATCGGGAGGGCACCACGGAAACAACGGCACATCGCCCATCGCATCTGGTGCCGGATCGGAGCGGAACTACCAAAGGTGGAAGTGGCCGAATGCACCATTCGTCGCTACGTGCGCAAGCGAGATGGCGCTGAGACTCGTGGACCAGGAACTGTTCGTTCCGCAGTCGTATCGTTGGGGAGAAGAAGCCCGTGTGGACTGGTATGAAGCCTATGCGGGCATTGCCGGCGAAAGAGAGAACCTCCACGTGTTTTGCATGCGGAGCATGGCCAGTGGAGGAGCCTTCCATTGTGCTTTCCCACATGCCAGCCGGTAGCCGGCAGGCCTTTTTGGAAGCGCACGAACGGGCGATCGCTTACTTTGGCGGGGTATTCGAAAAGATTCGCTATAACAACCTGAAAAGTGAATTGAAAAGAACCCACCGAGGACATCAGCGCGAAGAGATCGTGCGCTTCATTGCCTTGCGATCACATTGGGATCTCGGAATCGGAATTCTGCTCTCCGGCAGAGGGCCACGAGAAAGGCGGCGTGGAAGGAGAAGGAGGGTACTTCCGCCATCTTGTGCCCATACCGAACCTTGGCAGTTGGGAGGAATTCGACGGCACAAACTGACCGGCTCGTGCAGTCGCAACTGGACTGCCGCACATCGTGGTCGAAGCGTCAAAAGGAGAAGATCGCCAGCGCTTTGGAATCGGCGGGCTTTCACGTCGTGACCGCCGACGTTTCCGAAGCAAAGCATGAGGGCACAGGAGGTCCACGACAGCTACGTGAGCCTCAAAGGGGTGGAACGCGACTTTCGAGCGCCGAACACGAGCTTTCCCGAAGCGGTCACGTCTTCGGCAGCATGCTGGCCTTGAATCTCCGCCGGGAGATAGAACGGCGGCTGGGAGAAAAGTTCGGCACCACGACGGCAAACCGCATGCACTCACGCTGTCCGACGCGCTGGCGGCGCTGGACAGCCTCTATGCCTATTGCAGTATCGCCTCAACGAGAAGACCACGGTGACTAAGCTCCCGCAACCGTCGGCCAATCAGAAGCGGATTCTGGGAGCATTGGGCATGAACCCTACCGACCCTGTAGTCAGGTGTTTATCGTGACCATTCTGCCCTCCCGAAAGGAAGATCTGTCCGCGTGCGCCCACAAACACGAGGGCCATGGCGACCTTCGTCAGGCAGCGGCGTGCCGGGACAACACGAAGGCCAGAGCGACGAGTCCGGCGGCAAGCAAGGTCAAAGAGCCAGGCTCGGGCACCGGCACATTCACCGGGGCATTCACGGTCTCCACCGTCAGGTCGAGGTTTTCACCGCAACCGCTGTCAGAAAAAGATGCGCCGTAATTGCTAAAATCGCCGTCCGCTAGAAACATGGCCGGCAGGGGTGCCCCAAGGTCCAGGGTAGCAGGAACATTCGTCGCCAGGTCGACAAAAACCCCCGGGGATTGAAGTTGATTTATCCAATTGAACGCCTGCTGATAGGTTTCGACTGTGCCCGAGCCGAGATCAAAAAGAAAAGCGTCACTCGAATCGTTTATCGTTTCGGTAATGCCGTTAATCGTCAATGTGGCCGTTATTGGGCTGGCGCCAGAGAAGGCGGTGCCCCCCACAGTGAAGGTTTGGCCGCTGACGAACCCTAAGTCCAACGTCATGACGAGCGTGAACGGATCACCGATTAGGCTCCCACCTCCGAAATAATTGTGCATGTCCGCTGTCGTCCCAGAATCTGCCGCAACAACACCGGTGAATGTGTTGGTGACACTATCCGCCGAAGCGGGGCTGGCGCTGAACAGCAGAGCTGCGGCTGCTAGCGCGATCCATAGTCTACTCACGAGATCCTCCTAAATGCGCTTTAAGCGTCGTCAATCCAGCCCTCAGAAGGTCACGTGAAACCTGTGCGCGGAACCTGGATAGAGTCCTGCACGTCTCCTGCCAAAGGAGGATCTCATTAACCTGCTGTGGATAGGTGCAGGCACGGATAGGGTGTGCGTGGTGGTGTGCAAAGTTTTGCCCAAGTTGGTGCGAGCGCTGCCGAGCTTGTCCGCCCAAAAAGGCAAGCCCATGCCGCGGGAGACAACAAACGCCGTGTGCAATTGCAAAGCAGACGGTGCTGGGCGAGCGTTGCGGGAACCTGCACAAGTGCTCCGCTCTCTTCCGAAGCTCGACTGAGGTTTATCTACAAGTTTATTCATCTAGCGGTAAGACGCGCGCTCACGAGGCGATTCACCCGCATCGTTTTATGAAAGTGCACTAGTCCCCGGTGGCGTCCTCGGCCGGTGTTGGGGGAATGAGCCTCAGTCCCGCTGGGGGTTTATTGGGGTACTCCGTAAGGAGGTTCTGCAGCTTCTTTACCGCGGGATTCCATCTCCAGACTTCGTAGATGGCCGGGTAGACCAGCAGCTCGAGAACGAAGGAAGTGAAGATGCCGCCGACCATTGGTGCGGCAATACGTTTCATTACGTCGGAGCCGGTTCCCGTCGCCCACATAATGGGAAAGAGGCCGATGCAGGTGGTGGCAAACGTCATGAACTTCGGACGCAGACGCTTGGCAGCCCCCTGCACGATGGCTTCGTGCAGTTGCCCCAGGTTTTGCAGGCGGTTTTCGCGCTTTGCCTCCTCGTAGGCCAGATCGAGGTACAGCAGCATGAACACCCCTGTCTCCGCATCGATTCCCAGCAGGGCAATCAATCCCACCCATACGGCGATGCTCATGTTGTAGCCAGCCGCGTACAAAAACCAGATCGCGCCTACCGCTGAGAAGGGCACTGCCAGCAGGACGATCAGGGTCTTCGGCAGGGAGCCCGTGTTGAGGTACAGCAGCATGCAAATGAGAACCAGCGTGACCGGAACCACCAGTTTCAGCCGCTCCTTGGTCCGCTGCATCGCTTCATACTGCCCACTCCAGGCGATCGCGTAGCCGGGAGGGAGTTTCAGGTCGTCACGCAGCAGTTGATTCGCATCTCTGATGTAGCTGTCCGGGGTGCGGCCCGCAATGTCCACATAAACATATCCGGTGAGCAAGCCGTTTTCGTCGCGGATCATCGCCGGCCCAGTCGCGGTGCTGATTTCTGCCAGGTCGCTTACGGGCAGTTGCCGCTGTCCGGGCGAGGGCACCGGGATCCGCCCAAGCGCTCCGAGGTCACTGCGAAAATCTCGCAGGTAGCGCACGTTTACCCGATAACGTTCGCGCCCGAGCACGACCGTGCTCAGGTTGTCGCCGCCGATCGCATTCTCGACCACTCTCTGCGCATCATCGATGCTGATCCCATAGCGTGCCAGCCGTTCGCGGTCCCAATGTAGATCGACGAAGTAGCCGTCGGCGGTGCGCTCGGCGAGCACAGCACGCGTTCCTTTTGCTTTCTTCAATTCGGTCTCGATTTTTGCGCCGATCTCCTGAATTTGCTGCAAATCGACTCCCGTAATCTTCAGGCCGACCGGTGTGCGCAGGCCCGTCGACAGCATGTCAATCCGTCCGCGGATCGGCATCGTCCAGGAGTTGGTGACTCCGGGAAGCTTGAGGGCGGCATTCATTTCGCTGACTAAATCTTCTGTCGAGATCGTGTCGGGCGTGATGTGACGAAAGATTTTCTTCGCCGGCTCCGGCGCCCAGGAGGAGTACCACGTATCGACATGGCGCCAAGAAGCTCGCGGCTTCAGGATAATCACGGTCTCCAGCATGGACAGGGGAGCGGGATCGGTTGCCGTTTCCGCGCGCCCGGCTTTGCCGAGTACGTGCTCCACTTCCTGGAACTGACGAATAATCCGGTCGGAAGCCTCGAGCAGCTGCCCGGCCTGGCCGATGGAGATACCGGGGAGGGTCGAGGGCATATACAGGATCGCGCCCTCGTCGAGCGGCGGCATGGATTCCGATCCCAAATGCAAGAAGACCGGTATGGTAACGATGATCAATACGAGCGCGGCGCTCATGACCAGCCATTTCCAGCGCAGCGTCCAACGCACCACCGGCTCGTAAGCGCGGATCAACCGCCGGCTGACGGGGTGTTGTTCTTCGGGCCTCACTTCCCCAATGAGCAAGGTATTTGCGACGCGGCATAACCACTGCGGCCGGAAGTCGAAGCGTTCGACACGGGTTAAAAGCAGCCGGAGTGCGGGATCGAGGGTGATGGCCAAAAGCGCGGCAACGGCCATGGCCAGCGTCTTGGTGTAGGCCAGAGGCCTGAACATCCGGCCTTCCTGAGCTTCGAGTGTTAACACCGGCAGGAAGGAGACGGCGATCACCAGCAGGGCAAAAAAAGTTGGCCCGGCTACTTCCTTTATGGCGCTGATTACAACCTGCCGGCGGTCCTCCTTGCGTCCGCCCTTTTCCCACAGCTCGAGCTTCTTGTGGGTTTGTTCGGCAACCACGATCGAAGCGTCGACTAACTCGCTGAACGCGATGGCCACTCCGGCGAGCGACATGATGTTGGCGCTCATCCCCATCAAGCGGAACGGAATGAAGGAGAGCAACACCGCGACCGGCATGGTTGCGATCGGGATGGCCGCGGTTGGAAAATGCCGCAGAAAAACCAGGATGATAAGCACGACGGTGATGACGACTTGAATGATCGTAGCCTTCGAGGTGCCGATGGTGTTGTGGATCAGCTCTGAACGATCGTAAACGGGAACAATCTTCACCCCTGCCGGAAACCCGGGTTCTATCTCTTTGATTTTGCCTTTTACACGGTTGATGACGTCGAGGGCGTTCTCATCGTTGCGCATGACGACAATGCCGCAGACGACTTCGCCGGCGCCGTCTAGATCCGCAAGTCCCCGCCGCAGATCGGGTCCCATCACCACCTGGCCGACGTCTCGAATGCGGATCTGCGAACCTGTTTCGCTGACGCTCAGCGGGATGTTTTCGAAGTCTTCGAGCGAGCGTGCGTAGCCACGGCCGCGCACCATGTATTCCGTGCCGCCAAATTCGATCAACCGACCGCTCGATTCACTGTTCCCGCTGCGAACCGCTTCGATCACCCGGCTTACCGGGATTCCGTAGGCTCGCAGACGGTTGGGGTCGAGGTTGACCTGGTATTGGCGGGTATAGCCGCCAACGGGCGCAACCTCGGCTACGCCCGGCACCGACTGCAGGTAATAGCGCAAATACCAATCTTGATACGAGCGCAGATCGGCGAGGCTGTGCTTGCCGGAGGTGTCGACCAAAGCGTACTGAAATACCCATCCGAGGGCTGTCGCGTCAGGGCCAAGTTCGGTCTTGACCCCATCCGGCAAGCGTTGAAGGACGCTCGACAGATACTCCATTACTCGTGAACGCGCCCAGTACAGATCCGTTCCATCGTCAAAAATGACGTACACGTAGGAGTAGCCGAAATCGGAGAAGCCTCGCACCGTCTTGACGTGTGGTCTGCCGAGCATGGCGGTGACAATCGGATAGGTAACCTGGTCTTCGACAATATCCGGGCTCTTGTCCCAGTGCGAATAAATGATCACCTGTGTGTCACTCAGGTCGGGCGTGGCATCAAGCGGCAAGGTAACCATGGCCCACCATCCGCCGATGCATGCCACCGCGATCACGGTCAACACGGCGAACTTGTGCTGTACGGAAAAATCGATGATTTTATGAATCATCGTCGTCAATCTCCCTGGTGCCTAGCGAGGGAGCGGGCCGGATTGTTTTGGAATGCTTGTTTGTGCTGCCGGGAACAGAAATAGTAGGTCGTGCCCTGATAATCATAGGTGTTGCCGGTGGCCACTGCCTTGGACGGATCCACGGGCGTGCCGCACAGGGGATCCTTCACCGGTTTTGTTGTCGCCGCATGTTCAAACCTACCTGCCGGTTTATTTGCAGTCTCGGGAGCCACGTGCCCGGAGGCCGCGGTTTTCAGTCGGCTTTCGGAGTCGACAAGAAAGGTGGCCGAGGCGACGACCCTTTCACCCGGTTGCAGCCCCTGCCGGATCTCAACCCGCTCGCCAAAACGGCGTCCGGTTTCAACCTCGCGGGGTTCGAAGACGCCTTCCCGGCGCTCGACATAAACACGGGCACCGCTCCCGGAATCGACCAATGCGTCGAGCGGTACGGTAACCGCAGGGGGCGAATGAACAGGCACTTCGATGTCCACCAGCTGTTCCGGTCGCAGGACGAATTTGGGATTGTCAACCTCCAGACGAAGCTTTACCGTCCCACCCCCAGACTCAGATTGCGGCAGGCTGTCGCTAATGCGCGCAGGCAACGCGCGCCCTTCATCTCTCAAGATGATCTGTGCTGGGGCACCGGGATGCATATTCAGCGCCTCTTCCTCAGATACTTCCGCCAGCACCCACACACGGCTGAGGTCCACGATGCGGTAAAACTCCATTGCATGTTCGAAATGTTGTCCGGGAGTTACGTTGCGAGCGAAAATGAATCCGTCCGCGGGCGAGACTACATCGATATTTTCGGGCAGTTGACCGCTACTGGCGATCTGTCCGATCTGCAAATCGCTCATGCCCAGATTGCGCAAGCGATCTGAATAGCCTTGGATACTGCTTACCCCTTGTTTGGCCACGGCGCCTGGAAAAGGAACGGTGCGAGCCCCATCTTTGCCTGCAGAGCCCGGGACACGCTCGGTGGCCGCTAGGAACCCAGAAGCCACCGCCAGAAAGTCGGGCGAATAATAGCTGGCGAGCTTCTGGTCCTTCTTGACGAAGGTTCCCACCGAGTCGTTGACGGTCTCGCGAATGAATCCATCGACGCCCGGGTTAACCCTGTATACCCTTGTATCTTCAGGAGTTACACGGCCCACCGCGCGGAGGATGCGGGTTGGGGCGCTTTTCTCAACCACAGCGAGCCTGATTCCGAGTAATCGCTGCGTGGCGCCATCGATACTTATGCCTCCAGCTGGCAATTCCGTCGTGGCCAAAGTTGAGAGCGCATTGCTGAGGTCTTCGGCAAAGACCGGTTCGAGTTTCATACCGCAGTCGGGCGCGACACCGGGCTTATCCGATTTGTAGCTCGGATGCATGGGGTCGACGTAATACAGTACGTGTCGCCCGATCTGACTGCCTGCTTGCGAATGCGCGTGGTGCCAACCAAGTCCGTAGGACGCTGCGATCGCCGCGAGACACGAAATTAGAAGAACCACCCTCCGCATTTGACTCTTCCTCCTCACCCTTCGTCTGCCGCGGATCAACCAAAAACGACGCTCGAAGCGGTAGCCAGAACTGTCGGCGGCTTGCTGGCACTGCGTGTTTTGTTTAGTTCGCGGGCAACATCAGGCCTTGCACTCAGGGGATTCGGCTACAACTGGTGTCTCCGCTGCTTACGAGAGCACTGCGGCACGTGCACAAGCAATGGACTCTCCTGATTAGCAAGAACGGAGCCCCGCATCCTTGCGCACGCGCAAATACCCACAAAGGCAGTCCTGAGCGGCCGATTTCCCGAGGTGCGAACCACCTGAATGCCCGTTGCATTTAGGTCTCCACAGGTTGAGTGCTGCCTAATAGACATTGACGGGAAGCAAACCAACGAAGAACGACCTACCCGAGAAAAAGAGCCTTGGAATGTCGGGGATCTGGTGCGCAAACCCTCGCTTGACGTCTGTCACGAGGTTCGCGGTAATGAGTTGATCGGACGCCGAGTGGAACGAACTTTCGCAAACGTGGAACTGTTCTGCCTACTTCGAGCTTTGACTTGGCGAGAACGTCTGACTTGTTCCCGGTGATTCCTCCGACAAGGGGTGCCGTTCAGAATACGAAGGTGTAATGGCTGTGCGCGCCTTTGTCGGCCGGGCTGACCCGGTGTTTTTCACGTTTTGTCCACGAGAGTAGCCCGCTGCGCCTGGCCTTGGAGCGACCGACTGATTGAAATCGCGGATTACCTTGTTCACATACTTAACCGTTTCCGGATACGGAGGGACGCCGTGAAATTGCTCCACGCGCTTGGGGCCGGCATTGTACGCCGCCAGCGCCTTCACCACGTCATCGCCAAAAAGCCCAAGTAATTCCCGCAAATATCGCGCTCCTCCGTCCACATTTTCCGAAGGATCGAGCGGGTTCCGCACTCCCATTCTGGCCGCGGTTTCCGGCATCAATTGCATCAGTCCCTGCGCGCCTTTTCGCGAGATGGCATTCGGATTGAATCCGCTCTCAACACGGATGACGCTTTTGATCAAATCGGGGGAAAGATTCGTTCGCGTGCTCGCAGCACTCACGACTTCCTCAAAATCTACGGGGCCGATTTCATTCGCTTGCGGCGCAGGTGGTCTCGCCGGAATTGGGGCCATCCCCTCCAATTCGATGCCGATGATTTCATCGCTACGCACATCCACAAAATCGTCTGGAGAGGCGCTCAAATACAGACGGGTCCACTCACCTCGAAGCTCTCTGCGCTCGAATTGGATCGAATAGCCATTGCGCAGATTGGCGGTTTCAGAAGCGCCAACCGAAAGCGGTAGCCAAAACAAAATACACAACGACACGAGTTTGATGCCAAGCTTCATAGCTCGCGATTCCAGGGCAAGCAAAGACCCACTCTGCGCCGCGACGCTGGGGTCCGGAAGGCCCCTTTCTCGGGCCTGCAAAAGGTCCCTGTCGTGCTTAGGAAATATCCAAAGCGGAAGACCGTCTTTGCTCCAGAGCAAATACGTCCGCAAAACACTGAGCTAATTATGAGTACCTTATCCGCGAGAAAGAGCGACATGTTCCGATTCCCCGAAAATGGAAGCCCAGAACAAGAACTGGGCGCCACCGGCCGAACAGCCGGTTGCGCCCATATTGCTACCCGGAACCAGCGGGCTCCCGCGAAGCTCGGGAACTGGTTGCGCTGCCTGTTCGCCTTGATTCTGGCGCTGGTGATTGCCCTTCCAGTGCTCGCAAACCAGGCTGAAAACTACTATAAGCAGGGACAGAAGGCCGAGTCGAAGAATGACTACGACGGCGCCTATCAGGCCTATGTCGAGGCCTCGAAGCTGGAGCCCAAGAACGCAAAATACATGGCCGCCGTTGCCCGGCTGCGTTTCTATGCGGCCATGCAGCACGTTCACGCCGGCACCGAGTTGAGGGACAGCAATAGACTCAACGACGCAGCCGTAGAATTTGAGCGCGCCGTGGCCATCGATCCGACGAGTCTCGTCGCCAGGGCGGAGCTGCAAAAAACCGCCGACATGATCAAGAACCAGGCGAAGAAAGACCAGGCCGTGAGCGCAAGACCGCAATCGCCGCTGGCCGCCTTGGCTGCCTCAGCCGAGGGTCCGATCGAGTTTCATCCGACCTCCAATACGCCCATCAACATGCGCATGAGTTCGAACGCGGACCAGATTTACAAGGTGGTGGGCAAGCTGGCCGGCTTCAATGTGCTGTTTGATCCCGATTTCAAGCCGCAGCGCATCAGCGTGGAATTAAACGACGTCACGGCGCACGAAGCTCTCTCGATGGTTTCGCTCGAATCGAAGACCTTCTATCAGCCTGTCTCTTCAAACACGATTATCGTTGCCGCAGATACTGCCGCAAAACGCAAGGAATACGAACATACCGCGATGAAGATGTTTTTCATGAGAAATGTCTCGGGTTCCGCCGACCTGCAGGAAGCCGCGAAGACGGTCAGTTCGCTCCTCGATCTGACGCGCATGCAATTGGTGCCGGCACAAAATGCCATGATCTTTCGCGGCACTCGCGACCAATTGGTCCTGGCCGAGAAACTGCTCACGGATCTCGACAAACCCAAGGCCGAGGTTGTCATTGAAGTCGCCGTGCTCGAAGTGGATCGCAACCGTCTGAAGACCATCGGCGTGAACCCGCCCACTTCGATCAGCGTTCAGGTGGTGCCTCCGGGTACCTCTGCGACGGTTTCCGGCGGCACGAGCAATGGCAATCAGTTCACCCTGAATACCATCGGCAAACTCACGGGCAACGATGTTCTCATTACCGTTCCCGGGGCTTCGCTGACCTATCTGATGAGCGATAGCAACACCAAGGTAATCCAGAACCCCGAAGTCCGCGCCATGGACAACGAGCATGCCACCATGAAAATTGGCGATCGCGTTCCCATTGCGACCGGCTCTTTCGCTCCGGGCACCGGGGGCGGCATCAGCCCGCTCGTAAGCACGCAATTTCAGTATTTGGATGTGGGCGTTAACGTCGATATCACTCCTCACATCCATTCCGAGCGCGAAGTTACACTGAAAATGTCCCTCGAAATCTCTTCGGTCACCGGGCAGACCAACATCGGAGGCATCAGCCAACCGATCATTGGCCAGCGCCGGATTGAGCAGCAAGCCCGCCTCGGTGACGGTGAAGTCAGCTTGGTTGCCGGGATCCTCGAAGATACGGACACCAAGTCCCTGTCCGGTTATCCCTACCTTGCAAAACTTCCGGTGCTGAAGTACCTGTTTGCCCAGGAAGACAAAGAGCGCCAAGAGACGGAAGTCGTTTTTGCGATCACTCCGCATATCGTTCGCGCCCAAGACATCACGGACGACAACCTGCGCCTCGTGGACGTCGGCACGGGGAGCAACGTCGGGATCCGCACAAAGGAGACCCCGAAGCCGCAGGGTGATGGCGCAGCAAATACAGCTCAGCCCAAGCAGCAGCCCGTGGCCCAGAATCCTGCAAAGGCACCGGCTCAGTCGCCTTCCGTACCACAGCCTCAGCAGCAAGCACCTCCGCCAACACCCCAAGCGGCCTATCCTCCGCCCAGGCCGCTCACCCAGGTGCCACCTCACTCGGGCACTCCTCAGTAAGCCCATCGAACCGACGGCTATCTCTCGCGCGGTCGCCAACTGCGCGTGGGATTGGGTGTATTTCCGCGCTGGAGCCCCCAGAAGCAATCGCCGCTACTCGTGCCTCAGCAGTAATAACTGGTAAGGAGTTTGCAAATTCCGAAACCGGATGGTCAAAAATTTTCCCTATGTTCGCAACGCGGGGAATAGGTCTGTAGAAGTCGGGCTCGGGAATCCATTCTAACTAGTTGTAAACACTAGCATTAGAATTCGGACTGATTTGGTAGGGAACTTGCTCCATCAGTCACATCCGGACTTTGACGGCCGGGGTTTTACGCAATAACGGTTTTCAATTCGGAAGGTTGTTCTCTCTCGAGATCCGGTTGGGCACGCAAGGCTCTCTCGAACGTGATTGTCTGTATGCGCGGCGAACTGCACGGACGGGGGGAAATATCTTGCCAAGACGGTGCGACAGGTCAAAGGGAAGTAGCACCCAGTAACAAGTTAGAGCTTGGTTGTCCCCGAGCGCTCTGATTCGGCCCTCGCGGTTCGAGGGTGAAGCTATGTGTTGTCGAATTCTAAAGCAGAATCTGAAGCAGAAAAGGTGAACGATGCTAGGAGGCCGATCGATGACCGATTTCCAGTCCAAAGGCCCAGTCGTTGCTGGATCGGCGAGGACCAATGGCTCTGGCAGCGCATCCCCGTTGGGGCGCCGTGCAGCGGCAATTCAGCAATTTTCCGTGTTCGCTAACCTTACTCCCTCTGAGTTTAAGGAAATCATCTCAGCCGCTCACGAAAAGCTTTTGCCGCGGCGCGAGACGATCTACAACGAAGGAGACCCGATTCGGGAAGTCTTCCTGATCACCTCCGGCTGTGTGAAAGTCACTCAACTCGGTCCTAATGGCCAGGAAGTCATCCTGAGGTTAAACGGCCCGAGCGAGCTGATCGGTGCCCAGGGGCTGTCCGCCGGCAAGCATCATCTGGCCACGGCTCGAGCCATACAAACCTCCACCGCGCTGGTATGGGAAGCCTCCATCTTCGAAACGATTTCCGATCGCATTCCTTCGCTCCGTCGCAATACCGCCCGGATTCTGGGTGAGAGATTGCAGGAAATGGAAGAGCGCTTCCGTGAAATCTCCACGCAAAAGGTCGCACCCCGCCTCAGCCACCAACTGATCCGGTTACTGAACCAGCTCGGTCGAGGCACGGATCAGATTGTGGAGATCGGTCTCTCGCGTGAGGAACTGGCGCAACTAACCGGCACCACGCTCTTTACCGTGAGTCGCCTGCTTAGCCAGTGGGAGAAGCAGGGTATCGTAAGCAGCCGGCGGGAGGCGGTAGTCGTCTGTGACGTTCAGGCCCTGGCCGCGCTTTCCGAAGAAGGCTGAGAATTCTGCTTGAGCCGGCTCTTTCGAGGATGCCGGCTCCTTTTTTGCGGGTGATGGAAGTACGCCGGGTTCCATTGGCGTCCCTGTGCCATTCAATCGGCTGGCGCACAGAGCGCGAAAAATTTCTCGCGATTTTGCAGGTGAGGGCGATTCCACAGGTACACTTAGCTCCGGCCGCCCAGTGCGCCCTGACTTGCCAACTTCATTTTCCCGCCCCGAGGATTTGGCGAGCATAGGCCGGCCCCTTGCCTGCTTCTTCGTGCTTGCAGTAGACGAAGACGTCAACTCCTTGTTCCAGCCAGCCGTCGAACCGTTTTCGCCATCCCTTGAGCTCTTTCGGCGCGTATTCCTCTTTCCTCAAACGCACATAAGTGAAATCGGCGGTGAGCACTTCGAGCGGTGTTTCCTTCTCCGTCTCGGCCAGGCAGAGAGCTGTCCCTCGCTCCCGGAGGACGGCGTAGGTCTCTTCGGTATACCAGGACGGGTGACGCACCTCGAACGCGAATCGGAACGCGGGCGGACGCAGGGCTAGGAACTCTTCCATCAACGGCTTATCGAATTTGAAGCTGGGCGGAAGTTGCACCAGAATCGGCCCGAGGTGATCGCCATCCTGTAGCACGCTGGCCACCTCCAAAAAGCGCTTCAAGGTACTCTCGCAATTGCGCAGCCTCTTGATGTGGGTGATCTGCTGGTTGGCCTTCAACGCGAACCGAAAGCCTTCCGGCACGCTCTTGGCCCAATTTAACAACGTTGTTTCGATGGGCATCTTGTAAAAACTGTGGTTGATCTCGACCGTTGAGAACTGCTTGGAGTAGAAGCTGAGCATTTCGCGATCCGGAAGCTTCTCCGGATAGAAGTTCCCCTTCCACTCCTTGTAGGAGTATCCCGAAGTACCTACACGAAGCTGGCCCGTGCGAGCGATGCAAGCACCTCCGTGCCGTGATTTAATCACAGTAGCCGCGCGCGTCAAAATCCCAATAGTCCTCGCTGCGAGGGAATCAAGGAGTTTGTTTCGTTCGAGGCGGCATTCTTTCACTGAGCAGCTCGATGGCTTCTTCGAGTCTTTGCCGCTGCTTCCAGAAGTCGGCCCACAGGTCACCCTTCTCCTTGAGCCGCGCAAAGATCGTTTTGATATTGAGAGTTTCCGGGTTGAG
>Ga0310916_10001617_pt1 | contig 13514 bp, 19 predicted proteins | sample GREbulkMGLF176_FD_203444 | JGI IMG/M metagenome (GOLD analysis project Ga0310916, IMG submission 203444) | Lab enrichment of tropical soil microbial communities from Luquillo Experimental Forest, Puerto Rico - GRE.bulkMG.LF176 | ecosystem: Environmental > Terrestrial > Soil > Tropical forest >...
GGTCTTGTCGATAGGCTTCGAAGGTTCTGTTTCCATCTCCTCCGCTATCCAAACTACGGGGCTCTGACTTCTACCCCGGCAGGTTTGTTCCCTGCTGAACATGCCAGCCTTCACTGGACACACAACGCGTGCAAGCGCATTTCCGCGAGCTGGTTGATCCGAAGATCGCGGAGCACCGGGGCCGGAGCGTAAAGAACACCGGCGACGGTTTGCTCGCGGAATTTCCAAGCGTGGTCGATGCAGTTCGCTGCGCGGTCGAGGTCCAGCGCGGAATGGCTGACCGCGAACCGGACGTGCCCGAAGAGCGCCGGATCAGGCTCCGCATCGGGGTCAATCTAGGCGACGTGATCGTTGAAGAGCACGACATATTCGGCGACGGGGTTAATATTGCGGCACGTTTGGACGCACTGGCCGAACCGGGCGGCGTCTGCATCTCGGGTACAGTCCGCGACCATATCGGCGACCGACTCCCCTATACTTTCGAGGACCTGGGCGAGCAGGCCGTCAAGAATATCGCTAGGCCGGTTCGCGTCTATGAGTGGCACCTTGAAAGCAAAACGGGCGAACCGACCACGCGCACTTCCGCCACATCAAGTCCGCCGCCTGCCGCAGCACCACGCCTGTCGATAGTTATCCTGCCCTTCGCCAATCTCAGCGATGATCCGGAGCAGCAATATTTCGCAGACGGGATCACCGACGACCTGACGACCGATCTATCGCGGCTCCCGGACATGCTCGTGATCTCGCCCAATACTGCGTTCACGTATAAAGGCAAACCCGTCGACGTGAAGCAGATCGGCCGCGAACTGGGTGTCCGCCATGTCCTTGAAGGCAGCGTCCGAAGGATCGGCGACCAGGTTCGGTTGAACGTGCAGTTGATCGATGCTGATAACGGCGCTCACCTTTGGGCGGACCGGTTCGAGACCGGTCGAGCCAATCTCGCTCAAGCTCAGGACGACATCACCGGTCGTCTCGCGCAGACGCTCAACCTCGAGATGGTAGAAGCGGCGGCCAGCCGGACCGATGGGATGGTCGATCCGGACGCACGCGATCTTATCATGCGCGGATGGGCGTGCTGGTACAGGCCACGGTCCGCGACCAACCAACAAGAGGCTCAGCGGGCTTTCGAGCAGGCACTGGAGATCGATCCACGATCTATCGATGCGAGGATCGGCATCGCATCGGTGTTGGCTTCCAATTTATCCGACGCGCGGAGTTGCTCTGTTCAAGAGGACGAGACGCGCGCCGAACAATCGCTTCTCGAAGCCCTCGAGCGTGACGCGAACCGTTCGACGGCGCACCGTGCGATGGGACATCTCCGCCGGAGTCAGAACAGATTAACCGAATCGCGGATCGAGCTGGAGACAGCGATAGCTCTCGACAGCAATGACGCACGTGCTCTTTTCCAGCTCGGCATGACGCTGATGTATGTGGGCCAACCGGAGGCCGCGATCCCCCGCTTAGAGGAAGCGATGCGACTGAACCCACGTGATCCGAATGTCGCTCAGTATAATTGGGGGCTGGGTGCGTGCCATCTTCTGCTGAACTGCGTAGAAGAAGCAATAGACTTCCTCAGGAGGGCGTGCGCCGCAAATCCGTGGCATCATTATCCGCCTTTACATCTTGCCGCGGCGCTTGGCCTGAGGGGCAATCTTGACGAAGCAAGGTCTGCACTATCCAAGTCGATCAATCTACAACCAGAGATCAACTCGCTGACACGATGGCGTGCGTCTCGCCCCTATTTCAACGATCCACAGTACCAGGCGCTCCTCGAAAACACGTTTTGCGTGGATCTGCGCCGAGCCGGCTTTCCTGACGAATGACCGCCACCCGGCGCCTTGCTGCGATTTTGGCTGCCGATGTCGCAGGCTACTCACGACTTATCGGCGCAGACGAGGGCCGCACTCTGCAGGCGCTGAAGGCGATCCGGACTGAGCTGATTGATCCGACTATCGCCGCACACAATGGCAGGCTGGTTAAGACCACAGGCGACGGTCTGCTCGTCGAGTTTGGCAGCGTGCCAAACGCGCGTTCGATGCGTCCCTTCGCCTGCCGCTCCCGGGACCCCAGAATATCCGGGGGAGTGTCGCCTCTACTTTACAGCGGGGTGTCATCTCTATATAGCGCTTACAGACGAAAAGCCGCGTAACACGTGTTCTGGAAAATGCCCCGGTCCCGCTTCACGGCTCAGGGCTACTCCGTTGCGCCCAAGTCCGCGTCAACCCATAGACCCGCGTTTTCGCTTTGGTGTTGTGCGTACTCGCTTCACCGCGACCCGACGCGCGGCCGCCAGCGCTATTCGCGCCCACGCGACAAGCTCATCAGGATCGTCGAACAGCCGCTCCGGCACGCGCCAGAAGGAGAGGTCAATGGTCGTGCCCTTCTTTTTGTAGCTGAGGGGCGGAAAGGACTCGGATTCCTTGAAGGCCGCGCGGTTTTCGTCATCAACCCGGACGTAGAGTGTATTGTCTGTTATCACCCCCAACATTACCCCGTCGCAGAATACGCCAGACGTGCCGAACATAGGCCGCATTGTGACGCGGCCGAGTGGAGCGAGTTGCTCGCGCAAAAACTCTGCAAAGCTGTCAGTGGCAACCATCCTCGTTCCTCAACCCTTAGCGCTGGCGCGCGGGACGACGCTGGCCCCATATGCTTTCCAGAACTCGAAAACGATGCTCACCCGCACCCTGGGCCCAAGGATCGATCGAAGGGATCGGGTAAGCGGTCATTCGATCCAGCGGCGAGTTTCTGCGCCTCCTCGTCCGCCCCCATCAGGCACGAGTAACCCGTCACATCGGCGGCGAGGATCGCGGCGAGACGGCGAAGCCCTGTCATTCCTCTGGCATCCCGGCTAGGCGAAGGCCGGCGAAGTAGGTGGCCTCGAATAATGCGCGGATCTTTGGTGCCCCGAAATACCCGGGGGCCGTTACGCCGAAATATCCGGCGGCTTTCAAATGGGCGATGCTTGAATAACGATCGCACGGCCGGAATGCTCGGGGATCTTCGGGTCGATAAGCTCGCGGAAATGCGCACGCAGGCGCGCGTGGGTTCCTTCCTCGTCAGCGGCTTCCTGTTTGGCGTCGGCGGCGGCTGGAACCAGGACGAAATGGAAGACCACGGCACCGTCTATGCGACGCGCTTCAAGCGGGTGCGCGAGTCCATCGAGGCGATGAAGGAAATCTGGACGAAGGAGACGGCGGAGTACCACGGCGAGTTCGTCAATTTCGACCCGGGCGATGAGCTTGAGCACTTTTGTCGCAAGAGCCAGCAACTCGGCTCGGCCCATTCGATCTTTAGTAAAACCCAGGAGGCGCGGCGGCAATCTCATCGGCAAAGCCGCCCTCGCCCAAAATCGAGTTCGCAACGGACTCCCCGCTGGAGGGGAGTGGATTCGAACTTCCGGTTCCGCGAGGGCAGCCTCGAAAAACCGTTGTCCCTTTTTTCGGGCGGCCGAAAAGTTCGAATCCCTCTCAGTGCCGATATGATTCTCTTATGGCACCCACCGACGTACCGCCGGTCGGCTCATTACCGAAGCCATCGATTATAGACAATTCGTATGTATTGTCCAAATAAGCGTTCAAATTATTTTTGATATAATCTGATACGTCCATCGTGTGGTTGGCCCTTGATTCCCGGTAATTGCGGATATTCGCTGTCCTGCGTGCTCGAATTACTATAGTAATACCGTCTCGATCCCTAATTTTCTTCTCGAAATCTCTTATCTTCACGATCGCCTCCATCAAAGGACGAGCTTGCCCTATATGTGGTGCGTCGCTTTGCAAAATAATATATCGCCGGAACAAGAAGCACGTGACGGAAACGTGTTGACGATTTGCCTCCTGAAATCGCTCTCGGATTCATGTTGAAGACACGGCAGAATTACAGGGGGTCGGTCAAGGTTGTGATCCCAGTGTCGGCCGTGCCGTTACGCATCTTTGTCTTCTTGACGACCTCGAGGCTGCCCAGCGGGCGGCGGCCTGGTTTTCCCGAAAGGTAAGCACGACGTGAATGGTACCGCGGCACGCCCAAGACCGCCTACTATCGGCACCAGAATTCCTACGTGGCGCTCCTCAAGATCGAGGGAAAGACGGTGCGCAAGGTCGCGCAGGCCGAGGTGAGCGGCCTCGCCGAAGGCATCGCGTTCACCCTCGACGGGCGTTACCTCTACGTGGGAAACTTCGTCGACGGCAACATCGACATCCTGCGGCTCGATGGCGACGCGCTGACGAAGGTGGCCAGCTTCGCGCTAACGGGATATCCGGCCTCGATACGCGGGAGCACTCCCTGAATCCGCCCCCTTCGCTCTCCTCACGCGTTGACGCGGCGGATCAAGTCGGCCCGTGGTCGAGCACCGGCAGCGTCTTGTCGGCCGTCTCCGGCAGCAGGGTGACGACCACCCGAGCGGCGCCCAAGTCGCGGTAGCGCTTCAGCAGATCGGCATCCTCGGTGCCCGCCGAACAACGTAGCTCGCGCCGTCGCCGCGGCGGCGCTCTTCGGTCTGAAGCGCATCTCCGACCGCCAGGAAGCCGGACTGGTGTTTTTTTTAAACCCTGAGGCCGAACAGCGCTGTTTTAGAGTCTCCGTGCCCCGACAGTCTACTGCGATCGTCCGAGCGCCCCCAATACTTGTCAGCCACGTCGCCTCACCCGTCAAATAGGGCGTCCTTGTACTCGTCGGTATTGTCAACGGATTGATCCCACATGATATTTCCAGATGTTCGAAGCGCTATCCACGAACTCGGTGGATAACCTTGTTGAAAACTTGGAGCGGCGAGTTCGGAACGTAGCCGATCTCGCCCTTCGTAACTTTTGATTAAAATTTAAGCAATCTTGGTAAGCATTTGATTTTAGATGTTTTCCCCGAGAAATGGTTAATTTCTCTCAAACGAATATCTTGTCAGGTCGTTTGGCGCCATTGTCGCAACACCGTCACATTGCCTGTGAACAAGTCGCTACCGTGCCGCAAGAGTGGAAGCGAACCCCTCTCGTCAACCGAGAGACGATGGCCAAAAGCACCTATCGCGTCGGCAAAACCACGGCCGAGGCTGATCAGCGCGTCGGCCAATGTCGCGGCGAGCCGGTTCTTCGCCTACTCGCGCTGCAACAGGCGCAAGCGGTAATCCTCAAGGGACAGCTTGCGGCCCGCCTGGAGCCTTTCGTAAAGTGTGTCACTGTATTTGCCCAGATATTGCTCGACTAGATTTTCGAAGCTCTACCGGTTCTCCCAATCGCAGATGTCGGTAGTGATTGCCTTGGCCTCGACAATCCCGCGCTCGAAGGCTTCGATCAGTGGATCGTCAGTAGCAGAGAGCACCTCGACACCATCGCGCAGGGCCGCGAGAATGCGGTCGAAGCCTTCCCGCGTCCCGGCGTCGAGCCCGGCCCATCCCGCGGTTTCCATAACGATTAGCCGGGCTGGCTGCAGCGCTGGAGATAACTCCGGTGCGCCAAACAGGCCCGGCTGGTCGGGATCACCGCCGGCACGCCGAGCGATTTCCATCGCCACGCGCCAAATGTCGGTGAGCGAGCCATTATGGTCGCCAACATGGCTCTGGCTGTAACCCTGCCGTTCCCCGCGATGTAAGGCGCCCATTGTGGGCTTCAGGGCGCAATTGCCGCAATAGCTTGCCGGCCTGATCCGCGATCCTCCGACCTGGGTGCCGATCGCCGCCGGTTCCATGCAGGCACCGATCACCGCGGCCGAGCCGCTGGTGAACCCCCCGGCGTCCGCCCGGGGTCGAACGGATTGGTGGTCGGGCCCGGAAACCCGCCGCCCATCTCGGTCGTCACGGTCTTGCCAAGGATTACTGCTCCCGCATCACGTGCCCCAGCCTGGCTCGATGGAGTGGCTCGAAGCGCAGGAGAAGAAAGACTGAACCATCAGGTGGTATCGTTTAAGAGCCCCGCCGATACTCCCAAACGCCCGGAATGCTGAGGAAATCCACGGCTTTTGTGCCGCGGTACAAGAAGTTCGAATCCATCTCCCTCCAGCGGAGAGTCCGTTGCGAACTCAATTTGGACAAAGACGGCTTTGCCGATGAGATTGCTGCAACAGCCGCGCCCAATAATGCGAGGCACCACACGCTTCCAGCCCGATCCGGGTCGGTGCCAGCTTGGTGAAGAACTTCCCCATCTCGCCGCGCCGGAGCTGACGCCGGACAACCGTTTGCTCGTTCTCATCGACGCCGTGCACTTGAAAGACATGCTTGGCGGTATCCAGACCAATTCTGATAATCGTCATGGGACGGCTCCCTTTAGCTACGTTGCACGCCGGCAACACGTACCGGTGGGGCCTTCGTTAACCAGGATTACCGACAGCTATTAACAACCCGCTAGCAAGTCTAAACATCATTCTCGTGGTAAACGCGTAGGAGGCCCGCGATAGCCTTTGTCGACGTGGAGCAGACGATCGTCACCGCCGCACTGGTGGCGAAGCAGCGCCGAGACGTCGAACAAGGCTCGCTGGAAAGCCTGCTCGGATGCTCTATAAGATTGGCCTAAATTCCGAGCCCTGCGTGCCGGCGCGTGCGCTACACAATCATGGAGGACAGCATGAAGAGGCTCACCACAGCAGCATTTGGCGCAGTCCTTCTCACCGCGATCGCATCTTCGAGCCACGCTCAGAGCATCGTGGTTTGGGAGACGATCAAAGGCATCGCACAAGCAAACGATGTGGTCGGCGGCATCACCGGCAGCGGGACGCCCTGGTCGACGCGCGAGGGTGGAGGAGTCGTAGTCGAACTCACCAGCGGCCAGGTCGGGTTCGCCGTCGTGGGTCTTGTCCGTGCCGGTGGTAGTGAAATCGGGACACCGGGTTCGGTTAGCCAGGTCAAGGGAACGCTGGTCTGCGGACCTGGTTCGGCCAGCCCGAAGGTCATTGATACGCCGCTCGTGCCTTTGAATGCTCAGGGCAATGCACAGTTTACCGGTTCTTTCAGTTCATCGACCGCCGCCTGCAACCCAACGGACGTGGCCTTTCTCGTCCGAAATACAGGCGGCGCATGGATCGGCAACGGCTCCATCAGAGCGCCCTAACCAGCAGGTTGCCACAGTTCGAAGCAAAAGCCTCCAAGTCGTTTATCGCCCGTGCGGCTGGCGGCCTGGCGCATGAGTCGAACTTAGGGGCAAAGGCGCACCGGCGGGTGACAGTGCGACGGTCGCCCGGCGCGCCCGGCGCCATGCCGTAGCCTTTGCCGCCATTGGGCAACCACAGCCCGGCGCCGAATTGCTCGTCGGTTTCGGCTCGGGGTCGAGGACGATCGATGATCTCGACGGTCCGCGAATGGCTTCACCGGGTGGAAACCCGACCTTCGGCATTGCTGCCTTCTAAATGACCGGGTGATCCAAAGGCACCGGTCCGCGCTGATAACTTGTTCCACGCCCTGTGATAATGTTTGGCCGTCCTTTGTGCTCGACCTCGGGGTGTACGGGTGAAACGGCGCGAGTTCGTCGGCTTGGCCGTCGGCGCGGGTGTGGGATGGCCCCTTGCTGCGTGGGCGCAGCCGCGCAACAAAATGCGCCGCCTCGGCGTGCTCATGGCGTCGCTCGCAAGCGCGACGGTGAGGGGCTGAAGCGCGCCGCCGCCTTGGCGCAAGGTCTCGACGCGCTCAACTGGCGGGACGGCGGTAATCTGAGCATCGACTGGCGCTGGGCCGGCGGCGATCCCGCGCTCTTCCAGCGCTACGCGGCGGAGATGGTGGCACTCGGCCCCGAGGCGCTAGTGGCCGAGGCCAGTCCGTCTGTCGAGGCGCTGCGGCAACAGACCAGCACGATCCCTATTGTCCTTCTGATCGTCACAGACCCTGTTGGCCAAGGTTTCGTCCAGAGCCCGGCGCGACCAGGCGGCAACATCACCGGCTTCAGCAATTACGACCCACCGATGGCCGGGGCATTGTCACGGAAACCGGGTCGGGAGCGAGCAGCGTCTCGGATAGAATGACGGCATGGCTTCACTCTGCTACCGCCGCCATCGGTTCCCGCCCGGGTCATCCAGCACGCGATTTGGCTGTATCTCCGGTTCACCCTGAGCTACCGCGATGTCGAGGAACTGCTGGCCGAACGCGGGCTCGATATCTCCTACGAAACGGTGCGCCGATGGGTGCTGAAGTTCGGCCCCGCGATCGCGCGACAGCTGCGCCAACATCGCCCTCGGCCGAGCGATCGCCGGCATTTGGACGAGATGGTGGTGCGGATCGGCGGCGAGCGGATGTATCTCTGGCGTGCTGTCGATGATGAGGGCGAGGTTCTCGACATGCTGGTGCAGCGCCGACGCGACAGTTGGTCGGCGTTGCGGCTGATGCGCAAGCTGCTAAAGAAGCAGTGCTTCGTGCCGAAAATTGTGGTCACCGACAAGCTGCGCTCCTACGCCTGCGCGTTCCAACGTCTGCGACTGACCTGTCGGCATGAGCAGGGGCTTCGCAAAAACAATCGGGCGGAGAATTCGCATCAGGCAGTGCGACGACGCGAGCGCAAGCTGCAGCGGTACAAGTCAGCTCGATCCGCCCAGCGCTTCCTCAGCATGCACAGTGCAGTTCACAACACCTTCAACTTTCAACGCCACCTCATCTCCCGATCCACCCTGCGGATCTTCCGCGCCGAAGCGACTGCAGAGTGGCAAGAAGCGGTCGCAGCGGCACGACGTATGGCGAGCCCTGGCTCTCAATGCGTGCTCGATACATTTGCCGTGACAATGCCCGCTCGTCATATTTTAATGTCCAACACCACGCGAAGAGCCGGAACCCACGGCAGGCTCCGTGCCTTGCCACTGAGGGGCGCTGGCACCTTGCATGGATAATCTTTTAGGGAGGAATACGTCAATGCCGATCGATTTTAGGTTGACAAACGAGCAGGAAGTTCTCCGCGATGCGGCGCGAGATTTCGCGCAGAATGTACTGGCGCCGCTCGTGCGGGACGCAGATGCATTAGCAGACCCGCAAGAGGCATTCGCCAAGACCAAACCAGCCTATGTCGAAGCCTATAAGCGTGGCTTGGCCATGGGGTTCCTGCCGAAAGAGTACGGCGGCGGCAGTGTGAGCAATCTCGACCTTCAGCTCGTCGCCGAGGAGGTCTGCGCGGTCGATCCCGGATTTGCCACGACGATCCTGGTAAACGGCCTCGGTCTGATGAACGTCGTGTGGTTTGGAACCGCAGCGGAGAAGGAGAAATGGCTCCGCCCGGCCTGCACCGATCCGAGGGGCGAGTACCTAGCCGGCTGGGTGGTGAGCGAGGCAGCAGGCCGTCCCGGCGGTACCGCCAATTTCGATGCGCCGCAGCCCTCGCCGGTCGGAATCGGGCTGACCGCAGAGCTGGTGAACCACGAATACGTGCTCAACGGGCGGAAGTACTGGCCTTGCAATGCCGGAGGTTGGGACAAGCTGGGCGCCGACGTAAATGTTTGCATTGTCAGGACGGACCCCGGGAAGGGCGGCAAGGAAGGCTTGAGCGCCATTCTCGTCCCGCGTGGCACGCCCGGCTTCCGAGTCGAAAAAGTCATCGACAAGATGGGACACCGCCTCTGCCAGAATAACTCGCTGGTGTTCGAGAATGTGCGCGTTTCTGAGGAGAACGTGATCTCCGGCACCAAGGGCAACGGCGATCTCGTGATCAGCAAGGCTTTCACGTGGTCCGGTCCGGTAGCCGCGATCGCCGCGGTCGGAGTCGCGAGGGCGGCTTACGAATACACGCTGGAATGGTCGAAGGGACACACAGCTGGCGGCGCGCAGCCGATCATACAGCATCAGCATGTCGGCTATCTGCTGTCCGATGTCGCGATGAAGATCGAGGCGGCGCGCTACCTTTCGTGGAAGGCGGCGCAATATCTCGATCTTTACGACAGCGAGGGCCATGTTCCAGGCGCCTGGTCGAAAATCTTTGGCGGCGAGACCTGTGTCGATGTGGTCTACACATGCATGCGGATCATGGGCGTGAACAGCTACGACAAGAGCCATCCCCTGGAGAAGTACATGCGGGAAGCGCTGTGCTTCCCGATCTATGACGCCGGCAATATCGGCATGCAGCGTCGCAAGATCCATGGCGTGATGGCGCACGAATCCTTTGATCCGCGCGCCGTCCTCAACAACAAGGCCATGATCTTCTCCAAGGAGATGGAGGGGCTGGACACTTCTCCCAATGTGATTGAGACCGGCACACCACCTTCGCCTCGCAGGGCCGCCGCGTAGCGAAAGCCTTGCACGACGGCGGTGCTCAGCCAGCGGGGCGGCCGGTCGGACGGGCAAATGGCTTGGGCCTTGACCCGCGACTCGGCCCCGCGCCGGCAGGCAGGCGACAGGAGAGGCACGCAGGACTGTCACGCCGCGACTGGGGAACGCCATGACGATGAAGCTACTGGCGGACTTACCGCGCCGTTTTCAAGCACTCATGGCGCCGATTATGGACACTGCCGATGCTGCCTTCGCTGTGTCGCTGGACTGCCAAATACTTGCCTGGAGGACGCGAGCACAGCAGCTCTTCGGATTCGCACCGCTGGAGATCCTCGGCCGGTATTGCTATGACACGCTGCCGGCCCATGACGCGGCCGGTCAATGCCTCTGTAGCGTGAACTGCCCGATGGTCGTGGCTGCCCGGACCGGCTACAGCGTCGGCGCATCCGAGGCGCGGATTTGCACCAAGCAGAAGCGTTGGGTCTGGGTGCGCGTCAGCCCAGTCATCCTGCGCGAGCCGCAGGGTACGGCCACCGCCGTCTTGGTCGTGGCTAGCGACGTCACCCGCTACAAGCAGACCGAGCAGCTCGTTCGAGGGATCGTCAGTCGCATCGACGCGGAGCCCGTTTCCGAGTGGTCCGGGAGGATCGCACCGATGCGGCCCGCGAGCGATGATACCGATCATGCTTCGAACATGCTTCCCTGACCTGACGCAGAGAGAATCGGAGGTGCTGGGGGAAGCGATTTTAGGGGAAGGCTACCAAGAAATCGCGAGCACGCTTGGAATTCGGCCGACCACCGCACGCAACTATCTTCAGCGGATCCTCGGCAAGCTCGGGGCACATTCGCAGGCGGTATTAAAAGCGGCTTTGGCGTTGGTGACGCCCGGGATCGCTCGCGGGGAAGTCCCGGGTCGCCACGCGGCGCTGGAACTGATCCGGCCGTATTCCTGTCAACTATTGCCCAAATAGGGAATTTGCACCGTGTAGCTGGGAATTGGATCCGGCAATCATGGACTTTCGCCCCGATAAGGGTATCTGCCTCGTCGCGAATTATTCACAAATTGGGAGATCCGATCGCCGGATGATCCCAGATTATTGATATTTTACGACGGGTTCTGCCTTCGGAGGGACCGGTCAGCTAAGGACGCGGAGCGCGCTGGTGACCCCAACATGACGCGGGTTGGGAGCGCGGGCCGGTCGCCGGTGTGAATCAGCACCGAAGCGGGACCCAGCCTCGGATAGGCCTCAACCCGTTGATACCTGAAGGAGATTCTTGTTCCGGGTGGGGTCCCGATCGGCTCCGATCGAGCCCCCCACGTCTGGTGTGTTCTCCGGCGATTTCAGTTACTTGCTGCAGTTTTGGCCGGGGTCCCAGTTCGGCGCTGATCCACACGCAGTGATACGCCAAGCGTTCGCTTAGCGTCGGCCCGCAATGACCCAGAGCTCACGGGCGCGCGGGCGAGGCGGATCTTGCTCGGCCACGTCGCGGAATAGCCCCAGCTGATCATCATCGAGCGGCAGGCCCTCCACGGAGGCGCTGATCACCGATCTGCGGATCAACGCGCCGCACATTAAATGCTCGGTCGTCAAATGCTCGGTCGTCATGCCCGGTCAGATCGGGACCTCGATCCGCGCCAACACGCGCAAGATCCACAGGGGCGATCGCGAAGCGGACGCGATCGGGTGACGACTTGGGGAAACCTTACCGTGGAGCTAGCGTGAGTCCGCAAACTTTCGGTCCTGAAGGAGTGCCCGCCAGCACCCAGATGGTCTCGGTTCGAGGCGGCGAGCGGCCAGGCCAGTAGCGAGTTGTTCTTCCGCGACGAGAAACTGCAACTTCTCGCAAGACGCGATGAGGTAATCCTGTTGGGCCGTTCCTGCGGCAGAGGTCGATCGGCATGGGATTGGTCGTCTGAAGCTGCGAGAGATCTTGCTTGAGGGGCTGATGGATGTGGGTAGCTGTGCCTTACACAGCCGTCTCGAGCCGGCGGCACCGCACCCGGATCAGTTCCCGAACACTGGTTTGTCCATCCGCCCCTTTGTCGACCACCGTGAGCCGAACAGCGCTGTCGCGATAAACGGGGAGGGACCGCCGGCGATGATCGAGGCGAGCTGATAGCCGTGTCCCTCTCGATCGTCAGGTCGACATCGCGGCGGTAGACATGGGATTGCGTCACCTCGTCCTAGTCGACGAGCCAGGCGGCGTTGCGGATGATTTGCCGAGGTGGCGCTGGTTGAAGCGGTTCACGCATGGGTTCGCATCGAGGGAAATTCTGTGCGCCAGGTCAGGCGGGCGCTTCATGCAACGGGTGGAATTTGCCCGAGGCCGTAACCTCCGCCAGGCTTCTTGGAATCGTCGTGGGGATCGGCAAGCCGGTTTTCGCGCCAAATCCTGAATTCTCGTGCCGGCATTGTCAACTTAGCCGCCCGTGATATGCTCGTTGTGTCGGTGGCGCGGCGGCTCGGATCGGAAGGTCCTTTGCTCGCCTATTGTGCTCCCCGCTCTAACCGAGCGGGGCCGGAAGAAGGCGCCCTGGGTCCGTTAAGTTGACAATGCCGAGGATTGGGATGTTAGCGAAATTTGACTTGACCGGACGCACCTTCGGTTATCTCGAAGTGTTCGAATTCGCAGGCACTGACAACAGGGGAGAGACGCTTTGGCTCTGTCAATGCCATTATAATGGGTGTACCAACACCAAGACGGTCGTCGGTTCCCGTCTCAGATATGGAAGAAACATTTCGTGCGGATGCTATAATAGGAATCGACCACCTCGACCCAATTGGGTGAAAAAACACGGTCATAGTCACAAGGGAGCAGTCTCGCCCATTTATAGAGCGTGGCGTCATATGCTCGATAATTGTTACAATCCTAACGCAGGAAGCTATAAGTACTACGGCGGGCAAGGCATTACAGTATGTCACCGCTGGCGAACAGATTTCCGGAATTTCCTGGCTGATATGGGCGAGACCTACCAGCAGGGGTTATCGCTCGTCCGACTCGAAGACGATGGCAACTATGAGCCTCCGAACTGCGAATGGGGCAAGCGCAAGAGAGCCGATGCGGGGGGATCACACAGACGTACGGAACGAGAGAGGTTGCAATCGTATTCAACAATCAATGGAATTTTTTCCCGAAGCTGAACTGGGGCTATGGAGTCATCTTACCGGTGACGCGATGCCTGGAATCGATTTCGACGGGTACCGGCGGTGTTGTCGGGCTTTGGGGTCTGTCTCTGTCCCATAGGCGAGCTTTCTAAGCGATTTCGAGGGATTATTTCTGGCACCGCTTCTACGTCCAATACCGTGCTGCCAGTTGCCAGTCTGCTCAACCAACAAGGCATTTGCTCGTTTTT
>Ga0310916_10001624_pt1 | contig 13504 bp, 10 predicted proteins | sample GREbulkMGLF176_FD_203444 | JGI IMG/M metagenome (GOLD analysis project Ga0310916, IMG submission 203444) | Lab enrichment of tropical soil microbial communities from Luquillo Experimental Forest, Puerto Rico - GRE.bulkMG.LF176 | ecosystem: Environmental > Terrestrial > Soil > Tropical forest >...
CTTGCCGGAAAGGCCGGCGTCCTATTCCTGGGCGAGGCGCCACCGGTCGATCCCATCGACTTTGACGAGGGCGGGCCGGCGACAAAAATCCACAAGTTCGATCTGAAGACGCGCAAGACGGAGCAGACTCTCGATGGTGTGACCAGCTTTGACGTGTCTTTTAATGGCGAAAAGATGCTGTACGCCAGGCAGAACCAGTGGTTTATTACGCCGGCGGAGAAGCCCGCCGAAGGGCCTCCGCCGCCGGGCCAAGGCGGGCCGCTGAGACTCGACTCCATGGAGATTTATGTCGACCCGCGCGCCGAGTGGAAGCACATGTACGATCAAGTGTGGCGCGACGAACGCGACTTTCTCTACGATCCCGGCCTGCACGGACTTAACCTGGAAGCCGTCAGGAGGAAATACGAACCCTTCCTCGACAACATTGCGACGCGTGATGATTTGAATTATTTGTTCACGGAGATGTTGGGGAACATCACCATTGGCCATATGTTCGTCGGCGGAGGCGATGTTCCGGAACCCAAGCGCGTTAAAACGGGACTTCTTGGTGCGGACTACTCCGTTGAGAACGGCCGCTACCGCTTTACGCACGTCTATGACGGCGAGAACTGGAATCCCAAGCTTCGCGCGCCGCTCACCCAGCCCGGCGTGAACGTGCATGCGGGAGACTACTTGCTCGCCGTCAATGGCCGGGACGTTCGCCCGCCGGCCGATGTTTACAGCTTCTTCGAAGAAACTGCCGGCAAACAAGTGGTGCTGAAAGTTGGCGCAAGGTCCGACGGGAGCGGGTCGCGCGAGGTGATCGTCGTTCCGGTGGACGACGAATCCTCGCTGCGAAATTATGCATGGATTGAAGGCAATCGCCGCAAAGTGGACGAGCTAACCGGCGGCCGCGTGGCGTACGTCTACTTGCCCGATACCTACGCGGGCGGCTACACGAACTTCAATCGCTACTACTTCGCGCAGGTCGGCAAGGACGCGGCCATCATCGATGAGCGTTACAACGGAGGCGGAGACATCGCTGACTACATCATCGATTATCTGCGACGACCGCTGCTGAGTTACTGGAACATGCGCGAAGGCAAAGACATCACCACGCCCATCGAGGCGATTTTTGGACCCAAGGTGATGATTATCAACGAAATGGCGGGTTCGGGGGGCGACGCTTTGCCCTGGATGTTCCGCAAGACCGGCATCGGTCCGCTGGTGGGTAAGCGCACGTGGGGCGGATTAGTGGGGCATTACACCAATCCTGCCGATTTACTGGATGGCGGCTTTACCGGAACGCCCGACCTAGCTTTCTACAACCCCAATGGAACTTGGGATGTGGAAAACCACGGTGTGCCACCCGATGTCGAAACGGAATTGGATCCGCAGGCCGCGCGGGCGGGGCATGACTCGCAATTGGAAAGGGCCGTGGAGGTGGTGATGGATTTGTTGAAGAAGAATCCGCTTCCTCCGGCACCGCACCATCCAGCGTTTCCGAACTATCAGAAAGCCGGCGCAAACTAGCGCGCCTTTGACGGGTCGTTTCTGAGCTGCCGCGGGACGCGCCAAACCGCTTGCCCAAAACTCAATAGGAGACTCGCCCCGACCCCATGCGGGAAGTGTTCACAAAAGGCTTAGCGGATCCATGTCCACAAGCACGGAGGTTTGGGGAATCTCCTTTCTGTCGCAATACTCGAGAGCACCGTTGAGAAGCGTCGTCAGCACGGAGCGCTTCTGAGACTTCAGCAGAAATTGGAAGCGGTGTTCGCTTTTCAGCCGGGCGAGAGGTGCGGTCGCTGGTCCGAGAATGCGAACCTTCTCTCCGTCATGAGGCGAGAAATACTCGGAGAGTTGACGCGACCAGCCTATGACTTGCTCTAGCCGGGCGCCCCGGACAATCACGTTCGCCAACGAAGCGAATGGCGGGTAAGCCATCATGCGGCGGAAATGCAATTCCCGTTCGAAGAAAGAAGTGTAGTCCTGTTTGACGGCGTCCTGGATCGCGTAATGCCCGGGATAAAAGGTCTGGATGAGCACGCGGCCGGCAAGTTCACCACGGCCCGCCCGGCCGGCCACTTGAGTGAGCAACTGAAAGGTGCGCTCGGCAGCCCGAAAATCCGGCAAGCTGAGCGAGGAGTCGGCGCTGACCACGCCAACCAGGGTCACGCGCTGAAAATCGTGCCCTTTGGCGAGCATTTGCGTGCCGACGAGAATGTCCAGCGCGCCGCCCGCAAACGCCCCGAGCGTTTGCTGATACTGGCGCTTGGTGCGCGCGGTGTCGCGGTCCAGCCGCGCGATGCGGGCGCCCGGAAATTCCTTGCGCAGGCGTTCTTCCAGATGCTCCGAGCCCTCGCCGAAAAAATAAATGTATTGCGACTGGCACTTGGGACAGCGTTTTGGAATCGCCTGAATGGCACCGCAGTAGTGACATTCCAGCCGGTTGCGCTGCTTGTGATGCGTCATGGAAATGCTGCAATTGACGCATTCGACCGAAGTGCCACAACTCCGACACAGCACCGACCAGGAGTAGCCGCGGCGATTAATCAGCACCAGCGCTTGTGTTCCGTTCGCAAGACATTCCTGAATGCCTGCATGCAATTTCGAGGAAATCGGACTGGCCTGATGCGTCTGCTGAAATTCTTCGCGCAGGTCCACAATTTCCACCCGAGCGAGAGAGCGGTCTCGGACGCGGGAAGTGAGCGTCAATAATTCGTATTTGCCGTTCCCCGCGTGATAATAGCTCTCCATCGACGGGGTTGCCGAGCCCAGCAGCGCCACGGCATTTTCCATTTTCGCCCGCACGATGGCCACGTCGCGTCCGTGATAGCGAGGTGTTTCTTCCTGCTTGTAGCTGGTTTCCTGCTCTTCGTCGACGATAATCAAGCCGACGTTTTCAAGCGGAGCAAAGATTGCGGACCGCGTGCCGACAACGACGCGCGCGTCACCAATTCGAACACGCCACCATTCGCGCGCGCGTTCCGCATCGCTCAGCGCGGAATGCAATACCGCGACGCCTTCGAAACGCCCGCCAAACCACGAGCGGCACTGCCGGCCAATCCACAGCGTCAAAGCGATTTCTGGCACGAGGACAATGGCGGTTTTTCCGCGCGTGAGGGTATCCTGCACGGCCCGCAGGTACACTTCTGTCTTCCCGCTTCCGGTGACGCCGTGAAGCAACTGCACGCCAAAAGCGCACAGTTCCAATCGCGCGCGGATCGCTTTTAAGGCGGCCTCCTGCTCGGCATTGAGCTCGTGAGCCGACGGCGTGTAGCCGGCGTCGAAGGGATCCTCGGCAGGGTCCAGCGGTTCTTCCCAGCTCTCGAGCAAGCCCTCGCGCAGCATGCGCTCGACTAAAGATCGCGCGGCATTCGCAAGCCGCAAAAGTTGCGGCAAGGGAAGCGGACCACGCTCCCTTTCGAGCAACATGCGAATCCTTTCTTCTTTTTCGGCGAGCGGTTTATCCGCGTGGTTGCCAGCCCCGTTCCAGGCGACTACCCGCTGTGTCTTTCGTTTTTTCGCCTGCATGCTCTCGCGAATTTCGATGAGGCCAAGACGCTGGAGTTTTTGGAGGGAAGAAACATCGGGCCCCGGCTTCGCCCGCGGTTTCAAGCGAATTGCGCCCTTCTTCTCTTTCAGCATCGCAAGAAACGCGGTCTCGGACCCCACCAAGCCGTGCGACAGCTCGCCGCCACTGAGACTCTCCGAGGCCGCGTGTCCAGCCTCGGTCAAAACGATTTGCCGCTGCAATTTCAATTCGGTGAGCGGTGGGGTCATGGCCCGAACGACGTCGCCGATGGGTGCGAGGTAGTAGTGGGCGATCCAGTTTGCGAGTTCAATGAGCTTCTGCGTAAGAGCAGGAAAAATATCGAGCACGCGCGCGATTTCCCGGAGCTTTGCGCCTTGGGGAGCGTTTTCGACGAATTCCACGACAACGCCGACAAGCGACTTCTCGCGAAAGGGCACAAGCACGCGACTGCCGGGCTTTACGGTGCCGCGCATGGTCTCCGGCACGGCGTAGGTGAAGGTCGTTCGCAACGGCAGCGGCAAGGCCACGTTGCAGAGGGAGCAAGTCATCGCTCCGAGTAGTGTATCAGCAGGGCGTGGTCGCAGAAGTCTTAAGTCCCGAGTCGTAATTTTCAAGCGAAAACTGGATTCTTGGTGGCGGAACTGATGGGCCGCACTCACACACGGTGGTCCTTCCCCGTGTCTTTGTTGCGGTTACACGACGCCTATGTGCTGATTAGGAAGATGCCTCCAAATATCGTGGCGATTCCAGCCCATTGCCAGCGCGAAATGTGCTCGCGTAGAAAAATGGCGGCAAGACCCACGGTAACCGCTCCATAGAGCGAACCAAGGACGCTGATGACCGCCACGTGTTCCATTTCCAGGCCGCGATTGCTCAATACAAAGGCCAGCGTATCAAACGTGCCCATGCCGAAAGCCATCCAACGCACGCGGCCGCGAGGAAGATGCATGGGTTGCGCTGCGGAGAAAATCGCCGCGGCCGTCAGGAAGGAACTAGTCAGGCGAATCATCCATACGGCTTGGACGGCGCCGAGGCGGGGAACGATGCGAATTCCAAGCAGCCAAAACAACAATCCGAATCCGACGGCGGCCACAATCGCGAAGCCCGTGCCGCGCGTATTCGCGTTCGTAGGCTCGGGAGAATTCTCGTCGCCGGCGTGTTCTCCGCCCGCTACAACCACCACGCCAAGCAAGATAAGCACGACGCCAAGAGAGCGCGCGGCGGAAAGGTGATCTCCACCGAGCCAGGAAAGAGTCAGCGTCAACGCGGGATAACTCGCGGAAAGCGGAGCGACCACGGCCATCTTCCCGATTTCAAAAGAGCGATAGAGGGAAAGCGTGGCACAGGCGTTGAGAAGGCCGGCGAGGAATCCCCAGGCCCACGGCTGCCATCCCGAACCGTCGGCAAGGTGCCCCCAGCCACCGAGCCACCGCATGAAGATCGTGAGAAGCAGCAAGCCCGTAAACTGCATGTAAAACATGGTGCGGAGCGCGCCGATGCGGTGTGTGGAGAAGCGCGCCACGAAATCAGCGCCGCCCCAGGTTAGTGCGGTTACTAACCCCAGCAGGATGCCCATGGTGGCCTAAGCAGGCTTGCCTTTTCTTGCTTGGAGACCTAGGACCACCATCACTTTCTGGAGGTCCTTCCAGACCTCGCCCTTTGCGTTGGGGTTGCGCAGGAGGTAGGCGGGATGGTAGGTGGCCATCAATTTGCTTCCTCGATAGTCGAGCCATTGGCCGCGGAACTGGGAAATCCCGCGGTTGGTTCTTAGGAGTGTTTTGGCTGCGACGGCGCCCAGGCAAACAATGACCTTGGGCGCGATGACTGCCAGTTGCCGCAACAAGAAAGGCGAGCAGGTGCTGACTTCGTCGTCTTCGGGCGTGCGATTCTCCGGCGGGCGGCATTTCACCACGTTGCAAATGTAAACATCTTTGCGCTCGAGCCCCATGGCTTCGATCATCTGCGTGAGAAGTTTGCCGGCGCGCCCGACAAACGGAAGTCCCTGGGCATCTTCGTCCGCGCCCGGCCCCTCTCCGACGAACACCAGTTCGGCTTTGGGATTGCCGTCGCCGAACACGATGGTGTGTCGGTGTTTATAAAGCTTGCAGCGGGTACACTCGCCCAAATCTTCGCGAACACGCAAAAGCGTGTCGCCCGCGATTTTGTCGGCGGCTTCGAACAGAGAAGGTCCTGGCGCAGCGGGCAACGGCAGGGGCGGCACTTTCGGCCCTGTAGAAGCAACCTTTGGTAACCCCGGCCTGAGAGGGATTTTCGGCAAAGCAGGCTCCTGGTGGGCGATTTGCGTCGGGCGCACGGGATGTTCCACTGATTCGACCGGCTTGCCTTGTTGCAAGATTGCTTCCGGGCGGCGATCTCGGTAAAAGAAGCGGATGCCCAGATCTTCGTAGAAAGCCAACCGCTCGGCTACTTTCTTCCGAAGATTTTCTGGGATTTGCCCGGGCATGGAGGTCAGAGGTTCGAACGCCGGGCGGCGGGAGAGGGGAGCACCGCGCGCAAGCGCACGACTTCGTCCAGGATGCGCTCGGCCACCTCGCTCTTGGGCATTTTGGGCAGAGCGAGATCCCGGCCATCGCGGGAGAAGAGCGTGACCACATTCGTGTCGTGGTCGAAACCGGCGCCTTTGGCGGTGACGTCGTTCGCCACGATCAAATCGGCGTTCTTAGAAACGAGCTTTTTCCGCGCATTCTCCGCCACGTGATCGGTTTCCGCCGCGAAACCGACGACAATCTTTTGGCCCTTGTGCTTCGCCACTTCCGTGAGAATGTCGGCGGTCGGTTCCAGAGAAATAGCCAGCGGCGCATGGCCTTTCTTGATTTTCTCCGGGCGAAGCTCCGCAGGCCGGTAGTCCGAGACGGCTGCCGCAAGGATGGCAGTCGAAGCCTCGGGAAAACGATCCGCGACAGCCCGACGCATTTCTTCCGCGGTGCGCACGTCTACACGTTCCGCGCCCGCGGGCGTTTCCAGCATCACGGGTCCGCTGATCAAAATCACTTTTGCGCCGCGCTTCGCGGCAGCTTCGGCAACCGCGTAACCCATCTTGCCGGACGAGCGATTGGTGATGTAGCGAACCGGATCGAGGTCTTCGCAAGTCGGACCGGCGGAAACGAGAACCGTTTCCCCTTCCAGGTCCCGTCGCGCTTTGGTGACTTCGTAAACCGTGGCAAGAATGTCTTCCAGGCCGGCAAGGCGGCCCGGGCCGGTCATACCACAGGCAAGGTAGCCCTCATCCGGTTGAACGATTTTCACGCCGCGCGCACGCAGCGTTCCCACATTTTCCTGAGTGGCGGCGTGATTCCACATGTTCACATTCATGGCCGGAGCGATCACCACCGGAGCCGTCGAGGCCAGATACAGGGTAGTGAGGAAATCGTCCGCAACGCCGTGCGCGAATTTGGCGATGATGTCCGCCGTAGCTGGGGCTATCAAAAGAAGATCCGTGCGCTGCGCCACCGCAATGTGTTCAATGGCGCTTTCGAGATTGGCGCCTCCGCCCAAGGAATCACCGAAAAGATCGGTAATCACTTTTTGTCCGCTCAGTGCGGCAAAGGTGAGCGGGGTCAGGAACTCCCGTGCGGCGCGCGTCATCACCACGTGGACGCTGTGACCCTCCTGTTGCAGGCGGCGCACGAGCTCGGCGGCTTTGTACGCCGCGACCCCGCCGGTGACACCCAATGTGATTCGCATTTCTGCTTTCCCGCTAGCCGCTACTTCTTTCGCTTGTTGCCGTCCTTGTCTTCGTCGACGGAGGTCGCCTCGGGAACATCGAATTCGAGCAAACCCTGCTCCAATTCCTCGCAGGCGACTCGCGTGGCTTTCTGTGTCCTGGGGTTTTCAATCAACGGAGGCGCACCCGCCATAATCTGCCGCGCCCGCCTGGCCGCAAGCACCACGTAGGCAAACTGGCTCTCCGGAGCTTTCGTCTGCACGGTCATCAATTCTTTCCTCCAAACGATGCCAGAAGTTTCTGCACTCGGTCCCGGCAGCGCGAGCTGCTCGAGCGCAAAGCCGTCACAATGGCCTGCGCCTCGCGTCCCGCGCGCTCCACGTCATCATTTACCACGCAGAAATCATAATACTTGCCAAAAGCGGCGATTTCATCCCGTGCCTTGGCAAGCCGCCGCGCAATCTCTTCATCGGAATCCTGCCCGCGGCCGCGCAACCGGCGCTCCAGCTCTTCCCTCGAAGGCGGTAAGATGAAGATCGCCACCGATTCGGGAAGCTTTTCCTTGACCTGCGCCGCTCCTTGAACGTCGATCTCCAGTACGAGGTCAAGACGTCGTTTGCGCGATTCTTCCAGCCACTTCTTCGGCGTCCCGTAGGAATATTTTCCAAAGACGCGGGCATATTCGAAGAACTCGCCCCGCGCCACCATGCCGTCGAATTCCGCCTCTGACACAAAATCATAGCATTTCCCGCTTGACTCAGTCGCGCGGCGCGGCCTGGTAGTACAGGAGATCGAAGGCATGGTGCCGGGCAGCTCGAGCATCTTTTGCACCAAGGTCGATTTTCCAGAGCCCGAAGGCCCCGAGACAATCAACACCAGCGGCACGTTGCCTGTCTCCGCGCTCATTCGATGTTCTGTACCTGTTCGCGCAGTTTTTCGATTTCCGCCTTGACCTCCAAGGCCAAACCGGTAATCGCCAGCGCTTCGCTCTCCACCCCGGGCGTCTTCGAAAGCATCGTGTTGGCCTCGCGATGCATCTCCTGCAGCAGAAAATCCAGCTTCTTGCCAAGCTCGCCCGCGCCATCCAGCAACTTTGTGAACTGCTGCAGGTGGCTGCGCAGGCGGTCCAATTCTTCACTGATGTCGCTGCGTTCAGCAAGCAGAGCCGCCTCCTGCGCCAGACGCGCCTGATCGATGGTTGTTCCTCCGAGCAATTCCTTGAGACGCGTTTCGAGACGCCGCGCAAAGGCCGGACGGAGCGAGGCGGCCAGTCCGCTCACCTGCTCGACCTCCCCGGCGATGCGTGCCAAGCGGTCGCGCAGTTCGGCAACCAGATGCTTGCCTTCCTCCCGGCGCATCTCATCCAGTTTGGAGAGGGCTTCGCGCAGGCAGATTTCGAGCGCCTTCCCCAGCTTTTCCTGGGCGTCCACCTCCTCCGGGACGGCGCCGTTGACTCCGGCGATTACACCCGGAAGGCGCAGCAAGGAGACCACGTCCATTTTTCCGGCCGCCCGCGTTCCACGCATGAGCGACTCCGCTGCGCGCAGATAGGCCTGCGCAAGTTCCTTGTTGACCTGAACGGGCGCAGCCGTTCCCGGTTCTGCGTTGACGTAGATTTCCAGATGACCACGGTGAATGCGCTCGCGCACGATTTGGCGCAATCGCAAGTCATAAAGATCAAAACCCTCCGGCAAGCGCATCTTCACATCAAGAAACCGGTGGTTCACGCTTTTGACGGTCACGCGAACGGCCCAGCCATGCTTTTCGTGGCGCGCCTGCGCGTAGCCGGTCATGGACACGCACTCGGGCTGCTTCGCATTGGTTGTGCGCTTTTCGCTCATGAGCGGTTCTGCGGGGACTCCAGGTTGGTGGGCGCCGCTTGTGCGGGGGTGAGCATGTCGTCTTCGGCAAACTGCAGGTCGTGCAGCCGCGCGTAGATGCCGCCGCGGGCGATCAATTCATTGTGCGTGCCGCTTTCGCGAATCTGGCCGTCCTCCAGCACGAGGATCTTGTCGGCGCGCCGGATGGTCGCCAGGCGGTGCGCAATGACAAAGGTGGTTCGCCCCACCATCAAATTCGCGAGGGCTTTTTGCACGTAGAGCTCGGATTCCGCATCAAGCTCCGACGTGGCTTCGTCGAGAATAAGAATTGGCGAATCCTTGAGAATGGCCCGCGCGATAGCGATCCGTTGGCGTTGCCCCCCGCTCAGCCGCGTTCCGCGTTCTCCAATGACGGTATGGAAGCCGTTTGGCAGCGCCAGGATGAAATCCTCGGCCAGCGCGGCTTGTGCGGCACCGATGACTCTTTCTTTGGAAACGTTGGTGAGCCCGTAACAAATGTTGTTCCACACCGTGTCGTAAAACAGGATGTTTTCCTGGGTGACCATCGCGATTTGCTCACGCAACGACTTGATCGTGACGTCGCGGATATTCACGCCATCAATCCGAATGTCGCCGCAGGTAGCCTCGTAAAGCCGCGGCAACAGGTTTACCAGCGTGGTCTTCCCGGCGCCGCTCGAGCCCACCAGAGCAATGACTTCTCCGCACCGCGCCTGGAATTGAATCCTTTCCAAAACCGCCCCGGATTCGCTGTCGTAGGCGAAGCCGACATTTTCGAAGATGATCTCGCGCGAGAAGGGCGGGAGCGGCTTCGCGCCCGGCACCTCGCTTACCTCTTCCGGCTGGTCGAGATAAGCGAATACTTTGGAGCTCGCGCCCAAGGCGGCTTGAAACTGCTGGTAAATGTAGCCAATGCGCTTGATGGGCATGTAGGAATTGAACATGGCGTAGATGAAAGCAAGAAAGACGCCGGAGGTCATCAAGCCGTGCTTGATTTCATCTCGCGCATATAACAACAGCAAGGGAATAATGATGGCCCCGAGGAGGTCCATCAGTGGTCCGGTGGCCGCCGCGGCTCGCACCCAGCGCATGTTTTCCCGCAAAAGCCTGCGGGCTGCCTCGCGGAACTTCTTGCTTTCAAATTCCTCCATGCCAAAGGCCTTAACCACGCGGTTTCCGCTGACGGTTTCCTGGAGAATCTGGCTTAAGTCCCCGAGGCGCGTTTGGCTGTTTTCGGAAGAGCGCCGAATTTTTCCGCCAAATTTGTTGACCGGCAGGACCACCAAGGGAAGCAAGACCGCGGCGCCAAGTGCCATCTTCCAATTGAGGTACACCATCACGCCAACAAAAACCAGAAAGGTGAAGCCTTTCTGAAATATGTCTGCTAGATAGTCGCTGAGCACCAGGCGGGCTCTTTCCACGTCACTAATCACCGTAGAAATGACCCGGCCGGTGGGATGGTGTTGAAAAAAGCCAATGGGCTGACGAATCAGCCGCGCATAGACCTGGTTTCGCAATTCGGTGACCGCCGCCTGTCCAACGTGCTGGATCTGCGTGGCCCCCAGGTACTCGGCCAGAGCCTTCGAGATGAAAAGAACAATCAGCGAGATGGAAAAGATTGTCCAAACATTGTGGAATGGCGGCTGCGGGAAGAAATCGTTCAGGTAGATGACCCGGTGAGTTCCGGGTATGGTACCAAGCGGCAAAAGGGAGCTCGTGGCTCCTGGGTTCAGGACAAAATCCAGCGCCAGCTTGACCATCAACGCCACTAAACCTTCGGCGACCGCCACGAAAGCGACCAAAAGAATCCCCAACGCTAGCCGGATAGAATACGGCCGCACATAGCCAAGCAAGCGCTTCAATTGTGGCGGCAGCGACAAAGCCACTTCCAGCCCCCTTGAGTTTCTCTCCCGTTACGCTATTCGCCGCGCAGAAGCATGTCAAGCTTCGTGGCGCGGCTGTCGGGCAAACGCCATACTCGGGCTATTTCTCGATGTCGCGGTGCACAGCCTTCGCCGAATAACCACGCTTCTCCAGGGCCTTTTCAACCGATTCCGCCAGCATCACCGAGCGATGTTTTCCCCCAGTGCACCCGAAAGCAATGGTCAGATAGCTCTTGCCCTCGCGAATGTAATGCGGAATCAAATAGGTCAGCAGGCTTTCGATGCGGCGCAAAAATTCGCCGGTTTGCGGAAAGGATCGGATGTATTGGCGGACTTTTGGGTCCGTGCCGTTGTACGGGCGCAAGCGCGGAACAAAATGCGGGTTGGGCAGAAAGCGCACATCAAAGACCAGATCCGCATCGGAAGGCACACCGTAGCGATAGCCAAAGCTGACCACCGATACCAGCAACGGGCGCGTGTCGGGATTTTTGAAGCGGGTGGTGACAAAATGACGCAGCTCGTGCACATTGAACTGTGTGGAATCGATGACCACATCAGCCAGTTTTCGTATAGGCTCCATCAGCGCGCGTTCATGGCTCAAACTTTCGCGCACCGAGTAATTCTTTCCGAGCGGGTGCGGACGACGCGTCTCGCTGTAACGCCTAAGCAGCGCATCTTCGTTCGCCTCGATGAAAACCAGCGTGATGGGATGATCTCGTTTGAGGTGTTTCAGCAGTGCCGGCAGCTTTTCGAGTTGCAAGCCCTCGCGCGCATCCACGAGCAATGCCGCTCGCGCAAAGTCGCCTTCGCCGGCGGCATGAAGTTCGGCAAAGATAGGGATGAGGTCTACCGGAAGGTTGTCCACACAATAGAACCCCATGTCCTCGAAAGCGCGGAGCACGGTGCTTTTTCCCGAGCCGGAGAGACCGGTGAGGATGACGAGTTGCCGCGTGTCCCGTCGGGTTCGCGTGGGCGGCTTCACAGGCGAGCAGCTCAGCTTTTTACACGACGCTGATGGGTGCTGGGGATGCGCATATCTTCACGGTATTTTGCCACCGTGCGCCGCGTGACGTGGATTCCGGCATCATCCAGCTTCTTGGCGATTTGCTCGTCGGTAAGCGGTTTCGAGCAATCCTCTTCTTCGATCATTTTCTTGACCAGCCGCTTCAACGTCAGCAACGACATCCCGCCGCCTTCCGGCCCGTTCACCGATTCGCTGAAGAACGAGCGAAGCTCCAGAACGCCTTGCGGCGTGTGCGCGTATTTGCTGGCTACGGCGCGGCTCACCGTGGAGGGGTGCACGCCGACTTCCTCCGCAACTTCCTTGATCATCATGGGCTTGAGCGCGTCGGGACCTTGATCCAGAAATTCGCCTTGCCGCGCGATAATGGACTGGCACACGCGCAGAATGGTGTGCTTGCGCTGCTCGATGTTTTTCATCAGCTGTACGGCGGCGGTAAAACGTTCCTTGACGTAATTGCGGACGTCACGGTCGGCGGCATCCTTGACCAGCAGACGCCGATAGGTCGGACTCAAGCGCAGCTGCGGCATGTCGTCTTCGTTAAGGTACGCCTGCCATTGGCCATCCACTTTGCGGAAGTACACATCCGGCTCGACCAGCCGCGGTTCGCTTTTGTTGTAGCGCAGCCCGGGCCGTGGATCGAGTTTCTTGATGACGTCGATCGAGCGCTTCACCACTTCCAGCGGACGGTTCAGCGCTCGCGCAATTTCTTTGAGCTGGTTGGATTGCACTTGCTTGAGATGTTCGGAAACAATTTGCTGTGCCAGCGTGTTTTGCGGATCGAAGGCTTTCAATTGCAGCCACAGGCACTCGCGCAAATCGCGCGCGCCTACCCCGATCGGATCGAATTCCTGAACCACCGCCAGCGCGTCGTCCAGGTCGTCCTGGGAATATTTCCCCTTTTCCGTGAGCTCTTCGGGCGAGGCCGTCAGATAGCCGTTCTCATCCAGGTTGCCGATGATGTTTTCCGCGACTTGGCGGACCGCGTCTGAACAAATCGTGACGCTCAATTGCCATTGGAGATGCTCGGTCAGACCGGTCGGTGAAGAAAGGAACTTTTCGAACGAAGGCCTCTCGGAAACCTCGCGTTCCTGCGACTGGCCCCCGTCGCCGCCGGTATCGAGGTATTGGTTAAAGAACGTGCCGACGTCGAACTCGTCGAAAGGATTCGGTTCCGGCTTCTCCGGAACTTTCTCGGTTTCTTCCTTTAGGAAATTTTCGTCGCTGTAATTGTCGGCCTGGGTGGGCTCTTCGCTCTGCTCTTCGAGCACCGGGTTGGCGATCATCTCCTGATTGATCATTTCCTTCAGCTCGAGTCGGTTCAGCGCCAGGACGCTGACCATTTGGACAAGGCCGGGCGTCAGAATCTGCTTCTGCGCGACCCTGAGGTTTAGTTTGAGTCCCTGCCAAGCCATCTACGCGCTCGTCTCTTCGCACGCCCGAGTCAATTGAGCCGGAAATGATCACCGAGGTAGACGCGCCGAACTTCGGGATCGGCGCTGAGCTCTTCGGGGCGGCCTTTCCGGAATATTTTCCCACTTTTCAGGATGTATGCGTGATCAG
>Ga0310916_10001629_pt1 | contig 13485 bp, 16 predicted proteins | sample GREbulkMGLF176_FD_203444 | JGI IMG/M metagenome (GOLD analysis project Ga0310916, IMG submission 203444) | Lab enrichment of tropical soil microbial communities from Luquillo Experimental Forest, Puerto Rico - GRE.bulkMG.LF176 | ecosystem: Environmental > Terrestrial > Soil > Tropical forest >...
GATCGTTGGCATCGAGCGCCTGTTGCCAGGTTTCACCGCTGCCCGCGGGCTTATCATTGGTCAGATCTACGTCGCTATCGAAATTGATGTTCAGGTAGTTGAAACCGGACTGTCCGGCAAACACGCCATCTCGGAAAAAGGATGCCGAGCTGCCTCCCGGCGCGTTGGGATTGCCGACCAGCACCTCGCGCCAGAAGGTTTCGCTGCCGGGCGGAAAGCCGGGCCAAATCTGCTGGTGGGTTCGCGGGTTCGACGCGCCCTGATAAATCGCCTGCACCGCGTGGAGTTGGGTGGCGGTCAGACAGGTACTCGGATCTTGGCCGGATTTGCACTGGAGCGTCGATGGATTGAAATGACAATCCCGCGGATCATTAAGAAACGGGTCGCTGGCTACTCCGCCATCCTGGCGGCCGCACTGTGCCACCACGGCATTGGTCAGAAGGTCGAGTTGCGTTTGCGGTAGATCGTAGTCGGGTCCTTTGACGCTCGAATTCACGCCGGTCCAGAGCTCGCCGAACATAAGGGCGGTCCAATCGATACCGGCAAACGCGCCGGCAACGATACCGTCGTAATCTTCAGGATAACGCTGAGCCTCCATCAACCCGTGGTGACCCCCTTGCGAGCAGCCATAGAAGTAAGAAAAATCGGCCCCTTTGCGATAGAACGATTGAAGGATCGCCTTCGCGGCCAAGGTCGTGACGTGCTGCGCCCGATAGCCGAAATCGTTGACACGCTCAACCTGCGCGGAAAACGACCAATTGCTCCCGGTGTGCCCGTTGTCGTTGGACATTGTCGCATAGCTTCGCTGTATCGCGTTCGCCATCAAAGGGAACGTGATCGCGCCCGCCGACCCGCCTGAACCCTCGCCGCGGAAAATACCGTTCCAGGTGCCTGCCGGCGGCATCCATACCTCGAAATTTATATCGGACTGGCTCGTTGGCGTTGCCGTCGCAGCCACCCGGCAGAAGGTCGGGAGGTTTGAAAAGGTCTGGCCACTCGCCGCGGTATAGTCGCCGGCGGGAATCGTCTGAGCCGCCGTAATAGTGATGTTCGGCAGTGAGAGCGAGGCTAAGCTGTCACAGGTTGCCGCGCCGGCAGACGCCGCGGCAGCGAGCATTCCGATCGACGCGATGAACGATAGCAGAAGCAGACATCTCCGGGTGCTCATGGCGTTCCCTCCCAATCCGCAGTCACATGCCGCGGAGTGATTTGCACAACAGAATGGGACCGTTGTAAGCACGCATCTCACGAAGAATTGCTGCCCAACGCTCCAGCGTCATTAATGATGATGAGGCGCAAACGGTTGAATATCGACCACCTCGCCCATGGCGAGATAGCCAGCATGGTTGGGATGGAGATAATCCCACGGCAGCTGAGTGAAGGTGCTATTCGGCAAGAACTCCGCCAGCATGTTGCCGGTCGACGGGTCGAGCGTCGCCGCGTCAAAATCCTCGACTCCGTCATAGAGCCCGGAGCTGCGAATGAAAGCGTTGAGGATCATGCGACTGGCGTCATGCCCTGGGCCGTTGTCACCCATATCAACGCCGCTGATGCCCAGCGCAGAGGTCAGCGTTGCGCCGTAGACCTTAATGCCCTTGGCGTGCAGTCGGCCGACGACGTTCTGGTACCCGGCAATGATCGCATCCGTCGTCGTACCGGCGCCGATGTCGTTGATGCCTTCAAGCCAAATTACATGGGTAAGTCCTGATAGCCCTAGCACGTCGCGATCGAGCCGGTCGACTGCAGCTGGGCCAGACGTCGCGTTTGGAACGACCGGGTTTACCACCCTATTACCGCCAATGGCTTCGTTGACGATGCTGATTTTGCTGCCATAGGCATTGTGCAAGCGCCGGGAAAGCGTGTTCATCCAGCGATCATTGATGTTGAGCGTCGAGTGTGTGCCATCGGTGATCGAGTCGCCGAAAGCGCAAACGACTACCGTATCCGACGGGGCCATGACGTCTACGGCGTCAAGGAAGAACCAGGACGTCGTGGTGAATTCGAACGCAAAGACGTCCAGATCGCCTGTGTGATCACCGCTACCGGGCCCAGTAATGTACGAAGTCACAAATGCACTACTGTGAAAGGTCATCGGCCCGCTGTCGCCTTCGACGGCGTAGCTGACGGCCAAGTTGCGCCCCAGCACACCTGGATCGTCGGCCCCCTGCACCCAGGACAGGCTGATGCCGTCGCTGAAGATTTCCTGGCCGGCCGGGATCATCACCGACTTCTTGCCGCTAAAGGTCACCAGCGTGACGGTGCCTTCGACAAGGTTGCCGGAGTATTCCTGGAGAGCTACGGTAACTGCGCTGAACGTGACAGCCTGGCTGCCGAAGACGTTTGAGAAACGAAATCGCATCTTATCGCCCCAGAGGTCGGGCTTGACGATCGTGCGGAAGGTCTGGTCGGTTGCCCCGGCAGTGTTAGCGTCCGGAAACGGATAGCCTAGATCGGGTTGAATGTTAGCGGGAGCAAATGTCGTGGGCGGACCGGGCGGAGCGGGCGCAACCGGCGGAACGTACTGAAAGAACGTGGCGGGAGAGGTCGCCCAGGTGGCGACCCAGCGATGGCCTTGTTGCTGGTCATCCGCGACCGCGATCGAATGGCCCACAACTGAGGCAATGGCGAGCGCTACTGCGAAGAAAGTAGTGCTCGACCATCGAGTATTGCATGTACGCATGGCGATTCCCCCTTCTACGTGTTGCTTGCAGTATTCATGATGTCGGGTCTGTTCCTCCAAAATGCATTCATGTCTTTCGGATTTTATTGAAGCACATTGCTTGCCCGTGCAGCCGCAACGATATTGTCGGCATCGGCCGGCAGCAGTAGGCGGTCAGCAGCAAGGTCTTCGGCCGCTGCCGATACTGCGTCGACACATCCCTGCTGACTTCCGTATCGCTCTTGCAGCGACAGGTGCGGATCGGCGCTCGCGATGCGTTGGGCTTTAGTAGGCAGATAGCCGTCGCCCGCGCTCGTGGGTGGAACTTCCGGCAGCGCGGCCCGGAGCCTATTCTCTCGTTTAGCGGTCCGGGAGAGGGTATTTGCGAGAGCTGGTTTTTTGGCCAATGCACGCAATGCTGCGTTGGGCAGCAGGGCGTCCCAACCTCACGGACCAACGCCGGCATGTTTCCCCCACGCATCAGTTTTGGCCCCGGTGTTCAGGTACCGGCTCGGAAAACTGGCTTATCTTTTACAAATCGAAAACTCGGAACTTATCCTTAATAACTCTGGACCGGAAAATTAACCACGTGATCAGCTTTTTTATCATGTCAGCTTTGTCAAATTTGCCGCCCATTGTGGCGACCGCGTGTACCAGCAACCCGGCTCTGGGCGCTATCTGCCCCGGTCGGTTGTTACCCAGCCGGGAGCGAGACATCTTGATGGTCGACCAAACCGACGTGGTGGGCGATATTCTAGGCTGCGGACCGGCTAGACATCCCTAGTGATGAGCTTGGTCGATGGTGGCACAGACTATGATGGCGGCTCTCGAACAGAGCTTTTGTCGTCCAGCTGCCACGCGCAACGCTGCTTTGCGGCAATACGGGGGGATGTTCCACCGCCGGTTCGCGCCCACTCTTTGCGGTGCCGTAACTGCGGCCACGACTACCCAAGGTTGGGGCGGATTTCTCACGAGCCGGAGAGAGCCCCCAACAGGACCATGCTGGGGGGATCACCCAAGGTCACTTGACGAGCTTACTTAGCGACGGCCGCGCGGCCGGCTTCGCTGCTATGCTCCAGTGGTGAGAGATATGAGCTCTTCCGCTATGGGTCAACGGCGGCGGTGCCGTCAACGACGGAGCACAGCCGGTCTACCTTCAACAACTGAACTGCTTACGGACAGCCGTCCCCTCCGGTCGGCGGAAGTCGCGGGACAGCGTGGCGTGGGCGAGCTCGTCCATTGCTCCAGCCGTCTAAACCCCGGTCGCTCCAGCGCCGACCAGGACAAACGTCAGCAGGCGTCGGTGAATCGTCGGGTCTGCAACGGTTTCCGCCTCTTCGAAGACGAGCAGCAAAACGGCGGCGGATCAGGCTGGCGTCGTCGATCGATTTGAGACCGGGAGCCGATCGCGGCCACTCGCTGTCACCGAAATAGGTGTATTGCGACCGGGTCGCGAGGACCAGGTAATCGTAACTCTGCGCGGCGCCGAAGCGTGTCTTGACTTGGCGCGCCGTGATACCGATCACCTCGTCGAGGAGCACTGTGGCGTTTTGTTGATACCGCCGGACGACCCGGGATCGGTTCGGTGATATCGCCCGGCGACAGTACGGCGGTTGCGACCTGGTACAAGAGCGGCTGGAACAGGTGATAATTTTGGCGGTCGATCACGGTGACATCGACGGCTGACCGCGCGATCTGACGGCGCAAAAGTTGCTCGCACACTCCCGTTTGCCACTCGGCTGGCACGATCAGCGGACCGCGCTCGGCTTTGCTTGATCCCCGTCCGATCTCGCAAGATCCACCAACATTCCTGAGCCCCAAGGAAGCCCGACCTCGTTTGGGACCAATCTCGCGCTTTTAACACAGCGGCTCGTCGCGACCGCATCGCCGGAAATGCGGTACTGGAATATGGCCAGACAGAGGTATTGCCCCGGGTTGGCGCGCTATTCGAGTCCCTGGGGCTCTCTGCCGACCGCGCCGGGAATGTAGCCCGGAAACCCGCGCGGAAAGCCGGGGTTCTTGACCACGAGGATAAAGTCACACCAGAGACAGACTCTCTGCTGGAGGGAGCCGGATTCGAACCTGTATGGGGCTTTTCCTGTCAAGCAGTTGTTTTTGGTTTGTTGCCAGTTCTTTGTTCGGAGCGGGAAAGCTGTTCTTCATCCCGTCGCCTGCGATCGGCGTTGTTGCATGGATTGGCGAATGGGTCGCGATACCCCCAACCCAGTGTGAATTATGCGATACGGATGGAGAGCGGGCGACCCAACTCCAACATGCGGTTCATGACATGCACGGCGACGGTGACCTCGGTGGCGCGACGCTCGTCGTTTCGAACGCGCAGTCCATCACCGATTACTCGCTTGTACCGCCCGATGGTGGCCTCAACGCGGCTGCGCTTGTTGTAGCCCGACATCTTTTGCCAGCCGATCCGGCCCTTCTCGGCAATACACTGGAGATGGCGGTCACGCTGTGTGGGTTCGGTTTCAGCCGTTTCGCTCGGCACCGCCGTGGCGCGCGGCGGCACCACAACCACGGCGTCGGGATCACCGTCAGTGACCGTGCGATAGACGCTGTCCTGGTCGTAGGCGCCGTCACCGGTGAACGAGATCAAGGGCCCTTCCACCTGGTCCAGCAACGGGCCGGTCTGGGAGGCGTCGTCGACGTCGTTCGTCGTCAGTGTCGCGGCGACGATCTCCCCAGTGTCGGCATCCATGCCGATATGAAGTTTCCGCCAGGCGCGACGGGCCTTGGTGCCGTGCTTCTCAGCCAGCCATTCGCCTGCACCGCACAGCTTCAATCCGGTGCTATCGACCAGCAGGTGCACTGGCTCCGGCTCAGCCCCGCTGCTGGAGCGCAGTCGCGGTACGTCCAGCGTCTTCGCTCGCCGGCTGAGAGTGGAGTGGTCGGGAACTGCCAGGGTGAGAGCGAGGAGCCTGATGATCGAACCGATCAGCCCTTCCGTCTGGCGCAGGGCGAGCCGAAACACGGCTCTCAGCGTCAGCGCCGTCAGGATCGCCAGCGGCGAATACCAAGCCTGTCCGCCTCGCGTCGTCCGGGGTGCGGCTTTCCAACCGTCAATTGCCGCGTCACTGAACCAAACCGTCAGGCTCGCGCGCTGTCGCAAACTCGCGTCATACGCCGCCCAGTTGGTCACCTTGCGCTTCTGCTTCGGAATGTGGTGACGACGCGCGGCATTGGCTTTGAACGGCATAGGGAGACTCGGATCCGAACAGGGGCCTGCCTCCTATCCCAACCGAACTCACCTCACCAACCTCTGATCCATGCAACAACGCCGGATGTGTTCGACCTTGAGGGAGGCGAAGAGACTTTCCATCGGCGCGTTGTCGAGGCCAGTGGAACACGCCAGGGGCGGTCCGGATGCCGGACGTGCAAGGCCGACAGACACGGGGCCCCGGCTGCCCCGCTCGGAAGGGCTCGCCTATCGGGCTTTCCGGGGGTTGCGGGCTGGACTTGCAGAAGCGTTTGGGATTGCATAAATCATGCAGTTGCTGTAATATACATACTGTCTATGGAAAACATCAGCAGCATGATCAAGGTTTCCGCGGCCGAGTTTCAGCGCAACATCGGCAAATACCAGGACGCGGCGCTCACCCAGCCGGTCGTCGTGGCCCGCAACGGCCGCGAGCGCACGGTGATGATTTCAGTCGAGGAATATCACCGGCTCAAGCGGCGCGACCGCCGGGTGATGGGCCTCGGGGATTTCACGGACGAGGATATCGCCGCCCTAGAAGAGACGCGCGCGCCGGAGGCCTCGAAGGCCTTCGACAGCGAACTGAAACCGTCATAGGCGTGTGCCGCTCCCCGAACCGGTTCCGGGCCTCGTTATCCGCTACGGCTATCTGTGGATGGAGGAACACACCCGCGGGCAGGAGGAGGGGGTTAAGGACCGACCCTGCGCGGTCGTTCTCGTCAGTACCAACGAAGCGGGTGAGCAATGGGTGACGGTGCTGCCGGTCACGCATGCGCCGCCGTCTAATCCCGAGCTTGCCGTCGAGCTTCCTGCGGCCACCAAGCGACGCCTGGGGCTGGATGACGAGCGTTCCTGGGTGGTGCTGAGCGAAGCCAACCGGTTCCTGTGGCCGGGGCCTGACCTGCGGCCGGCGCGGCCGGGCGACGCCGCAACCGTCGCCTACGGGCAGTTGCCGTACACGCTTTTCGAGGAAATCCGGCGGAAATTCCTTGCCGCCATCAGGATGCGGCGCGCCGGCGTCGTACCGCGAAGCGAGTAGGGGAGGGGGCGTTGTCAGGGTAACGAGCTGGTCATCGAGACCGATCCGGCCGTAGCCTGCGAGGATGTCTCCTATCTCCTATCGCCGTCATCGCTTTCCGCCGGTCGTCATCCAGCACGCCGTCTGGCTGTATCTGCGCTTCACCCTAAGCTACCGCGACGTCGAAGAACTCCTTGCCGAGCGAGGGCTCGACGTTTCTTACGAGACGGTTCGCAGCTGGGTGGTAAAATTCGGACCGATCATCGCACGACGGCTCCGGCGATGCCGTCCTCGGCCGAGCGATCGCTGGCATCTCGACGAGATGGTCGTTCGGATTGCCGGTAAGCGGATGTATCTCTGGCGGGCCGTCGATCATGAAGGCGAGATCCTCGATGTGCTGGTTCAGCGCAGGCGAGACAGGCGTGCGGCCATCAAGCTGATGCGCAAGCTGCTGAGAAAACAAGGCTTCGCGCCGAAGATGGTGGTAACCGATAAGTTGCGCTCCTACGGCTCTGCCTTCCACCAAATCGGGCTGGCGTGCCACCATGAACAGGGACTTCGCAAGAACAATCGGGCTGAGAACTCGCACCAGGTGGTACGACGACGAGAGCGCAAGATGCAGCGCTTCAAATCGGCTCGATCTGCCCAGCGCTTCCTCAGTGTGTATTCCGCCGTGTTCAACAACTTCAATCTTCAGCGTCATCTGGTCTCGCGGTCGACGCTGCGGATCTTCAGAGCGGAAGCCGCAGCGCAGTGGCAGAACGCTACTGCCGCGGCGTGAGCTGGAGATGCTCTTCATCCCGCCTTTTCTGATCTTGTTAACTTGACGATGCCCCCGCGAGACAAAAATACCGCTGCGATTGCCTCCCAAAAAAGCTATGCCGGGCGGTGGCGGGGTGTCGCCGGCGCGACCGCCGCCGCCTTGTCGGGCCGGGTGGCGGCGAGGTATTCGGCGGCGAATTCAGGCGGCAGGATTTCGACCATCGATTCGTTCTCGAGCCAGACCTCGATGACGTGGAACAGCCCGCGGTTGCACCGGAAGCACTCCCAGCCTTCACGGCGCGCGATCGCTTCGACAGTATCCGCATCGGTGGTCACGCTGAGCGCGAAATGGGTTGGACCGTAGCCGCGCGCTTCCTTCTTCACAAACGTCCCGCCGTTGTCGCCGCCCGGCTGAAGCTCGGTTCCAGCCGGATACACTTCGACACCCGATCCGTTCTCGTCGAGTTGCAGAGCAAAAAAGCTTCCCGGGTTGGGCGGAAAGGGAAGTGCCCTGCCGCCCATGATTTCGGCCAAAACGCTGGCGACACGTCTCGGATCGCGCGCGGCGATCGAAAGATGGTGGATCATTCTTTCCTCCGTCTTCTCACGAGCAATGGGGGATGCACAGCAGAGGCCCAAGGGATCGGGATACTGGGATGGCGATCTGAGGTTCGATCGGGAAAGAAGGGTCCAGTGGGCGCAACAGCGACATGACAAGCTCCATTCAATACGATTTCATGGTCGCAATCACGCGATGACATGGGTATTGACATTGCGATGTCATATCATTCTATGGTGACATATGTACGAAACCAAACGGACCCCTGCCGGCGATGCCGTGACCAGCCTTATCCCCGACGTATCCAGGCTCAACAATCGGCTTTTAACCGCGGGCGACCGGTTGGTGGCGCGGCTCGGGCTGACGAGCGCCCGCTGGCAGATCCTGCACGCCATCGCTGTTGCCGAACGCCCGCAGCCGGTTGCGTGGCTCGCCCGCGACCTGGGCGCCAGCCGCCAAAACGTGCAGCGGATCATCAATGATCTCTATGAGGAAGCCCTCGTCGCTTTCGCGGCCAATCCGTATCACCGGCGGGCGCAACTCGTCATCCTGACCGAGAAAGGAAGGCAGGCATTGGCAGCCGCCATGGTGTTGCAGGCTCCCTGGGTCGACCGCGTCTCAGACGGGCTCCTGGTCGAGGACATAGAAACAGCCCACCGCGTCGTGATGGCGCTCCGCGAAAAACTGGAGCGCAACGACGACGCTGATGGACAAGCAATCGCAGAAGGAGGTGGCAATGTCGCTTACACAGACGAACGAGATCGAGAACCACAACAAGGCTGACCCTGCCCTCAAGCTTTATTTCCTGTCGCATGGCACGCTCGAGAGTCGAGATCTCGCTTTTTCACGAAGGTTCTACGAAAAATTCCTCGGACTCGAGGTGGTGCAAACGAGTCCGATCTCTCTACTCATCCGCCTCGGCGGCAATAGCACGATCGCGGTGGTTTACAGTAAGAGACAGCGCCATATGGACCTCCTCAACCACAATGGACTCGACGTTCGCACCGGGGCAGAGGTCGATGAAGCGCACCGCACCGTCTGCGGGCAGGCGGAAAAATGGCGGCTGACGAATATCACGAAGCCTTGTCTTCAGGGCTCTGGTGCAAATGGCACGGTTGATCGGCTACGCTGGCGTGCTGAACGAGCCGAGGGCGGCAATGGGCAAGCTGAAGACGGTCGAGGAGCTGTTCAAGGGTCGTCACTTCGACCGCGACGTCGTCATCCTGTGCGTGCGCTGGTATCTTCGCTTTAAGCTGAGCCTGCGAGACCTGGTGGAGATGATGGTCGAGCGCGGCCTGTCGATGGCTCATACGACCATCATGCGCTGGGTGCAGCGCTACGCCCCGGAGTTCGAGAAACGCTGGCGACGGTTCGCCCGGGTAGTCGGCCGTTCATGGCGGGTCGACGAGACACATGTCAAGATCCGAGGCAAATGGTGCTACCTGTATCGTGCCGTTGATCGGGCGGGCAGGACGGTCGACTTCAGGCTGAGTGCCAGGCGCAACGTCGCGGCCGCCAAGGCGTTCTTTCGTAAAGCGATCAAGCGCCAACAGCGCTGCCCGCAGACCATCACGCTGGACGGCTACGCTGCACCTCACCGCGCGGTGCGCGAGCTGAAAGCCGCTGGCTCGCTGCCCGCGAACACCAAGCTGCGCTCGTCGAAATATCTGAATAACCTGATCGAGCAGGACCATCGGAGTGTGAAGCAGCGCATCGCGGTGATGCTCGGTTTCAAGGGGTTCAGCAATGCAGCGATCACGATCACCGGCATCGAGCTGCTGCACCGCATTCGGAAGGGACAGTTCAAACTGCGACGTCTCGGCGTTCAAGATCAAGCTGCACCTGCAGTCTGGAACGCAGTGCTTCGAGCCTGAAGCTGCACGTGCGTAGCAAAGATTGTCTGCTCGTGTTGGTTATTTGCACCAGAGCCGATGCCTGTCCCCTTCAGTGGTTCGGCGCGGATCTGCTCGACCTTGTGCCGCGAGCGGTTGCTGTCCGATTGGCTTGCCGCTTTTGGTGCCGTGAACCCGCGCTCTCGCGAGCCCGGCCTTGACCCGGCTGCGTAAGCTTTCGCGCTCGAACTCAGCAAACACATCGAGCATCTGGAATAGGGCGCGGCCCGCTGGCGTAGTCGTGTCGAGAGCTTGCTGATGCAGGTAAAGGTCACACCCTACCACATCCAACTCCCAGTCGAGTGCGTTCTTGAGCACCGCAGCGGGGCCATAATTATATTTATCCGGAGTGGAACCGCAAGGCGGCTGCTTTCGGCTCCGGTACCAATTTTGTGTCTTCTTGCGCACCTTAGCAGCGGTAACTTACCTAGTCTATCTCAGGGACTTCCCAATGCCCTTCTTCGCCTTGGCCTCGGTATAGGCGGGCGACGCCGTGTCACAAAGTCGCTGATCCGGAAGATCTCCAACGGTCGTCTTGACCTGCGAAAGTCCTGTACCTAGCTTCTCGGCGCTCACGTCATTAGGGGTATCTAATGTCAGAGACGGTTATTATTGAGCCCGGGCGTAATCAACGCAACTATTGGTTCGATTTGTGGCGCTATCGTGAGCTCTTCCAAGTGTTGGCGTGGCGTGATTTGAAGGTACGCTACAAACAAACAGTAATTGGCGCGGCATGGGCGGTTATCCGTCCCCTTGCCACAATGATCGTCTTTGCTTTCATCTTTGGCCGTGTCGCCAAGTTGCCGTCCGACGGAACGGCTCCTTACCCGTTGATGGTTTTCGCCGGCATGCTGCCATGGACATTTTTCTCGACGGCGTTGAGTGAAGCTTCCAATAGCCTAATTAACAATGCCAATCTGATCAGCAAGGTGTACTTTCCGCGACTGATCGTGCCGACGTCGACGGTGGTGGTCGCCTTCGTGGATTTTCTGATCACCTTTTCGATGCTGCTCGTGCTGATGGCCTGGTACCAATACCCACCCGGCTGGCGGATGCTGGGGTTGCCCGCCTTTGTTCTGCTGGCGTTTCTTGCCAGTATGGGGCCGGCTCTGTGGATTACCGCGCTCAATGTCAAGTACCGTGATTTCCGCTACGTCATTCCGTTCATCGTCCAGTTCAGCCTCTATGTCTCGCCGGTCGGGTTCAGCTCGAGTGTCGTACCTGAGGAGTGGCGGTTCCTCTACTCCATCAACCCGATGGTCGGTGTCATAGATGGCTTTCGCTGGTGTGTTCTCGGCGGACAGAGTCAGCTCTACCTGCCGGGCTTGGCGGCGAGCCTCTGCGTCACTGTGTTTTTTCTGTGGTACGGGATCCACAGGTTCCGGAACACGGAAAAGAGCTTCGCCGATCTGATCTGAACTCGACCGATCGCATAGCCATGCCTGAGACGGTTATTATTGACGAAAATCTCTCGAAGCGTTACCCGGTCGAGCACCAACCCAACGGGCACGGGTCCAGACGCTATACCACGCTGCGCGATGTGATCGGACACGCCCATGGGGCCGAATTTCGCAGAATGCAGCGCAGCACCAGCACTGTCGCGACAGCGAGTATAAGTCCCCCTCCAGCGCCTCGCCGTGGGGCGCCAGGTTTGATCGCCGTGGCCATTGCGAATCAGAAGGCGGGGTGGCAACCAAAGTCAATACTGCCTGGATCGGTGCAGTATCCCAGCCCCAAGCTGCTGAATTAATAAAGGTCGGAAAGCTTCACACTAAATCGCGGCTCAGCGACGGATTCGGGCCAGGCCACGTTCGTCATTACCACATAGCGGGTCCCCGGCGCCTCGATGGCAACTTCGATAATGCCCGGGAGAGCACCGTGCCGTCGGGGATCATCTGCGACGGTTCCGGTTGTTTGGACAGCTTCCGGGGAGAATAAGCCAAGGCTGGTAGGCCGGCTGAAGGTTTCACCTTTCCCGGAATCAAATTCATACCGTGTTGTTGCGGTGGTGCTGTGAAGCTTGTGGGCAGCCGCTGACCTGTGGGCAAGGTGGGGCAAACGCATCGCGTTTTCCCTGGCTTGTCCATAGGGGACCGCGCAGCGGCGGCCGATGACAGTTTATCTCGTGATCCCGCTCGATAAGCTGCGCGCGTCACTGGGGTTTGTGCGCGGCTTTATCGGCCTCGCCCTCAATGCGATCAGCGCCACACCGGGCCAGCCGGCGGCTCGCGTCGCCTTCTTCCTCGACGAGTTCGGCCAGCTCGGCCGCCTCGACGGCCTCACCGACAACATCACCCTGCTGCGGCACCCAGCTCTGGCTGTTCGTCCAGGGCCTGTCACAGCTCAAAGCCGTCTATCCGCGATGGCAGAGCTTCCTCGCCAACACGAGTCAGCAGTTCTTCGGCACCGCCGACTACGACACCGCCAGCTACGTCAGCGACGCGCTCGGCCAGCGCACGATCCGCTTCGAGACTAGCAACCGTTCGCAGCACGGCGGATGGCGGCCCAAGTCTCGCAGCTTCTCCTCGGCAACAGGCGAGCACATCCAGGGGCGGTCCCTCTTGACCCCGGACGAGGTCATGCGGCTCGGGCCCGCCCGGCCGATCGTCATGATCGCCGGCGAGCCGCCCTGGCTCCTCGACCGCATCAACTACCTCGCCGACCCCGCCTATGCCGGCCGTTTTGATCCTAACCCGATGCACTTCCCCGCTGCGGCGCAGTGAGCAGCAGCACGTCAGCCGTCAAACGAAAGTTCCTTTTGCACTAAGGGTCTTCGGAAACCTCGATCAGGTGCCGGCTCGGCTCCATGCGCTCGTGCAACACCCGCACGATCTCGATCAGATCCGGTGTGACCGCGCGATAATAGAGCACGTGGACCGGCCGTCTCACCCTGCCCGCCTGATCAGTGCTTCTCGCGTGCCGGAGATGAAAGCTGCGGATGCCTGGCCGCAATTCCTCGCGGCGGCGTGTCGCCGGACCCTCGGGCTCGGCCGCGATCTTGCGCATTGCCGCAGAAAGGAGTGATGCGTACCGGCTCCGGCCGTCCGCTCCCCATCGCCTGCTGCTGGCCGCCAGAATGCCGACAAGGTCCGCCTCCGCCAGCCGCGACAGGCGATAGCGCGTCATACTTAGCGCGTTCGGTTGCTCGGCCGATCTGCTAATGTTTCAAGATAGGTGTCGAGCTCGGCATCGGCAACTTCGGTGAACTCGCCATGTTCGAGCGCGGCGATGCCAGCGTCAATCTGCTGCCGCAACGTCTCGAGCTTGAGCGCGTCTTCGCGCCGGCGCTGCTGCAGTGCGCGCAACGCGTCGCGCACCGCCTCACTGGCGTTCTGGTATTCGCCCGACTTAACCGCCTCTTCAATGAAGGCGTCCTGCTCGGGC
>Ga0310916_10001630_pt1 | contig 13483 bp, 6 predicted proteins | sample GREbulkMGLF176_FD_203444 | JGI IMG/M metagenome (GOLD analysis project Ga0310916, IMG submission 203444) | Lab enrichment of tropical soil microbial communities from Luquillo Experimental Forest, Puerto Rico - GRE.bulkMG.LF176 | ecosystem: Environmental > Terrestrial > Soil > Tropical forest >...
GGCATATACTCGCAACCGGCGTCCTGGCGCAGGTCATGCAGGCTGCGCGGATTGCCGGCGCCGCGCTCGACCACGATGAGCCCGGCCGCAGGATGGCGCAACAGATCGGTTTCTTCGCCGGTCACCAGCAGCGGGTTCTTGACGAAGCATTTCAGCTTGAAATTCGCCACGTCGTTAAAGCAGCGCAGCGCCACGCCGACGTCGTAGGTGTCGAGGTTGTCGAGCTCGACGTAGTGAAAGCCCTGATTGGCAGCACGCTCGAGCTGCTCGCGCAGATTGACCCAAAAGCCGGCCCCATCGGGGTCCGGCGCCGGCTCGCCATAGGTGCTGTCGATGTCGTCGGGCGGCAGATAGGGCGCGTAATTGCCACTGTCCTTTTCGTCGCGCAGGTTGACGTATTTGCAGCCGATCGCGGGCGCCGGTGACTGGGTGGCGTCGTAACCGAGCTCGACAATATCGGTCGCGTCGGGCGCGGGATCGCGCTCAAGCCCGATGAGATAGCGGAGTGGCTTGCCGGTAAGCTCGCCCATTGGCCGCTGGCGTGGCCGATGGAGCAGGAATGATCAACGCACTACTGCGCGCGTTCGAGCCGTTCTCTCTGCTCTGGCGTGGAATAGAGATAGAAATCTCTTAGCGTCCGCCCGCTAAGACGGCTGGCCGGATTGAGTGTAGTGCGCCGATAAAACCGCTGCAGGCCGGGCGGAATACCGAGCTCCGTCATGCGCGCATTGGCACCCTCGATATCGCCGCGCAGAATCTGCTTGCGGATGTCGGGTAGTGCTGCCTGCACCAGAAAATCATGCTCGGACCTGGCATGATAAAGCTCACCAATGGCTGGTCCTCCCCGTGCTCCACGACGAAACGTCACTCCGGCAATTGGACCAAAGGCGCTCAGAGCATTCACTTTGGGGTCACCATCACCCTTTACGAGGTCAGTAAATGCGGTGATTTGGCCCTCGGGTGTCTGTGTCAAAAATAACTCTTTGGCGACTGCTTCTATATTTTTGATCCACCCCATGGGAAACTTCGCATCTGGGTCATAGACTTTGCGGCCAAATCCTTTGTCATTATGGTAAATATTCAAAAGTGGTCGTGAAATTGTGCTGCCTTTTCGCCGGATCATATCCAACGGCGTAGTGGCGTAGCCAATGAATTCTTCGCCGATCTTGCCGAATGGATTGCGCATGTAGATGCCGGTGCCATCTGCGGCATTTCCAACATGAATGCGATCTTGCAGTCCTGGCTCGTTCTCGGCCGTAGCGGATAATTTAGATGGCGCCTGAAATACTGTCAGCGGATTTGCTTTGACTTCCTCGAGCCAATTCCAGAAGCGTCGGTTATAGCCCTGCAATTCCTTTTCCCAGGTCGAGTCAAAGCTCATTACATTGAAAATATTCTGCAGCAACGAAGTGCCCGCATACGCCAGACCTATGTCCATGGTCACGATCGCAATGGCTTTGCGGCGCGCCAGTGCTTTTGCGTAGCCGGCGGCCTTGGGATTAATCTCTCCCATGTCGCGCTCGATCTGCGCCATGACATCCTTCGGCAATCCGGTGAGCATGTCCTTCATCACCCCGAGGTTGCCGAGCGTGAACGATCGCGAGAACATCAGGCCATTGGCGATCTTGCGCGCGGCGCTCGACATGGCTTCGACCGGCAGTGAACCGGCGTAGCGGTTAGCCATGTGAGCTGCGAAACGGCTGGCTGTCTGTGGATCGACGCCCTTGGCCAGCATGTCAGCGCGATAATTGACGTAGAGACCCATTTGCAGATCAGCAATGCGGTCCCAAAGCAACGTGTTGTGCCAAAAGTCGCCTGCTTTATCGATCGCGGACCTGACTGCCGTTTCCATGCCAGGATCAAACAAGCCTGGAACAAACCCCGCTATTTTTGCCGTCCATGATCGACCGGGAGTGAGATTCGGTTCTTCCATGATCGCGGTGATATCTTGATTGAAAAACCGTTTGCCGATCGGGACCAACCCGTTATTGATCGCCTCGTGCATCAGGCCGATGTCATGCTTTGCCCGATAACCCTTGGCATAGGCGGTCCAGATACGAATGGGCATTGACGGAAACGCACGCCCGAACTCGACCGCGTTGTGGATGAGCGGCGAGTTCATGATCAGGCTCATGGCCTTGCCCTTGAGTCCCATGAGCGCGCCATAAACCGGGCCGCTCGGCGTCTGCAGGATTGATCGCAATGGTCCTTCGAAGTCGCCGCGGACGAACATCGGCACTTGTTCGTAGACAATGTCGCCGCCGCTATCGCGGATCGGCACTGCCTTCTCATCAACAACCTCGAACTTAGGCCGCCAAGTACGAAAGGCGGGATGATCGAGCGTAAACCAGCGATGCTCGCTGTCTGCTGGTTTAAACCCGTCCGCAATGGCTTCTTCGCCGGTATTCCTGCCGATCTCACGAATGTTGTTGATCAGCTTACGGCCCACGATCGCGTCCTCAAGTTTGGCAGTCGAGAGCGCCACCGCGCGGATATCACGCGCTACCTTCACATCAGGACCATATTTTGCCTTGGCTGCCGCTTCGGTTTCCTCCACCGTGAGATACTTGCGATGCTTCATCTGCCCGACGCGCGTGAACAGATTGCGTCCAATGGCATCGAGCGAAAGCGCCTGATCCTTGTCAGTCGCGTTGGCGATGTTCATCACATAGCGGGTGGCATGCATGGGAATGCCGTCGCCCTCGACCATGCCGAGATCCTTAGCATGAAGCCATGCGAGCTGCTGGCGGCGGTCGAGTTCCTCGACCATGGCGCGTTCTTCGGGCTCAAGCGTGGCGAGTCCCATATGCTCGCTGGTCTCGCCAGTCTGCCGCATGACGCTTTCTTCGTCCATCGCATTGAACATGCGGGTGCGCTGTTCCGGCGTGAAATTGTTGACGAGATGAGTGTCGATCCGTTGCCATTCCCACAGGTTCTTGCGCCAAGCATTTGCCGCATCCTTGGCAACTGCCCTGCTGGTTGGCGTGCCCGTGGCCATGGGCGCCACCTTCATCTGCAGATCGCGACCGATATCGAATAGCGCATCGATCGCCCAGCGTGCCGCAGCCATGAGACGACCAGGCGGGGGAGACGGCTGCTTCTCGAGATCCGGCATGTCGCGAGTGACTTCGGCTCCAACCGCAGCGGCGCGGCCTTCGGCGGCTTCCTTCTCCTTAGTCATCTCCTCGGCAACAATACGCTTGGCCTCGGCGAATTCCGCAGCCGTCGGTTCCGGCTCGCCAACCGGTTCGCTGGCTGCTCGATGAGGATCGCCGCCGGGATATTCCGGTTTATACATATCCGGAGGTGGCGTGATGTTTTTCTTTCTCTGGATTGCTTCAATGAACGGCATGTAGGCCGCTTCCGCCTTGGCCGGATCGATGCCGTGCGCACGATACCAGGCGTGCTCGGCGACTTGCGCCCAGCGATAGTGTGCCACCCGATAGGCATCGTCTGCTGACCAGCCGGCCCGCATCAGGATTTCCATCACATGCTGTTCGACGTTGTCATGGATGATAAAAGGATCAGCAGGATCGAATGTCACGCCATCAATGGTCATCGAACGCGGAAAATCCTTGTCGATGAAAAAGCGTCGGCTTTTGAGTGGCACTGAACCAGCGGCGGAATAAGGCACATCGAAGTTGGAAACAATATCGGGATTATCGATGTTGTTTCTTGTTACATCGCTCGACAGCACATCATCGATATAAGATTGTCCCGTAAGCGCGAGTTGAGATCGTGGCGTGCCGTCTGGCACAGGCGATTCTTGCACAGGTGCGATGTTGCTAGTATCAGATATATTATACGGTGCGCGATTCACTTCTCCTTTCAACCACGCATCCCGCTGCGCATCAAATACCACCTCTGCCGGATGAATGCCGCGTTCCCGCCACAGCTCGCGCAGATTGTTCTCGGCATCGTGGGACTGCAACAGTTCTGCCGCGATTTTGAAGTCAATGTACTTCGGCAGGTTGTCGGCAATCCGTTGCTCTTTTAATCCCCAAGGGGCTGGATCGATATTAAGGCGACTGGTGCGGATGTCACCGCGCATCAGCGCATAGTTGAGAAAGTTTATGGTTTCGCTGCGCAGCTTATCAGGGCGCAAATCGCCACCAAATTGGTTCTGCAATTGCTCGGCGTTATCCTGTGCAATGGCCCCGATCGCGCCGATGGTGCCTGATACCGTGCGCAGCAGCGCGTCGATCGGGACCGCGCCTTGCTCCATCAATGTGCTGATAAACAGCGAATTGCCGGTCAGCTCACGCAATTGATGAATATGTTCTTCCGACAATCCAAGACGTTCGCCACCAAACCCCTCGGCAAAACCGCCGCCAGCCTTGATGAACGGAGCGGCGGTGCGCTGCAAGGCACGCTTGAGCATCTCGCCGCTCGTCACCCGATCGATGAAGGCCTTCGGCAGCATCTCCAATTCCGACACATCAGTGCCGCGCATGAGATAATCTTGCGAGATGTCCTGAGATAGCAATGGCGCAGGTGCCGGCGTTTGCGCCTGCTCGAAGGTAAAACCTTCTATTGGCTTACTTGCATCCTCAAAAGAGAATTCGCTCATGGCGTAACAAAAACATCTTTCTTCGCATCCCAGCGCGCGCGCCCGCGCGCAGTGTCATAAATCCTGCCGTCGATCAAATCCTTTTTGTTCAATGGCACCGGCAATCCCCGGTCAGCCCCTTTTGGCGGCGCTGCCATCGCGCGAAAAGTCTTTTCATAATCCAGTGCTTCCTGCAGGGGAACGTGATACTTGGCAAGATTTTCCGGTCTGCCCCAGAAATATTCCGAACGCGGATCGTAGACAAGGTGAGGATCCTTGCCTTGCTTGCGCAGTTCTGCTTCCTGGCGCCGCGCATCCATCTCGAACTCGTACATTTGCTGCGTGCCCAGTAGGGAATGCTCCCCGGTCTTAGTCATGGCGCCGTCGATAACTTGTGCGTATCGCTTTAAGAATTGAGTGCGATCTTTCTCCAATGCCATGCCTTCCGGTGTTCGCAAGTTGTTAAACTCACGAGTAAGGAAGTTGAAATCATTGTTATCCAGTCTTCCCGCTTGAAAGGCATCATAGATCGGACCATTGTCTGTTAACCTGCTTTCATCCGTTGCGCGCATGCGTTTCAACAGATCCATCGTCGTGTCATGGGAGATACGTCCAAGCGGCTCAGGCTTGTTCATGCGCTCGGTGAGTGCTTCGCCCTTCTGCTGCATGCTGCGTAACAGTCCCGGCTCCAGCGCTGCGCCGGGATGTGCGCTCAGGTCACGCAACCTCTGCCAGTAATCCTTGGGCAGAACTGCGCGGCCGCCAACTTCGGCCGGCATGGTCGAAGCCTCAAGTTCGTTGATTTTTGTGTTGAAATCCTGTCTATTGTTATAATCCCGCTGCACTCGCGCGGCGCGTTCTTCGGCCTTGTCAATATTGTTGTAATATTTTTCAGCCCGTTCGAATTGCGCGATTTCAGTAGCATTGATGTATTTTGAATACTTCGGGTTGTCAGCGATTGTATGCCAGTCACCACCATTCTTGATAATCCCTGCGATTGCGGCCTTGACCAACTTCTCGTCCTGCTTGAACAAGCTTTCCTTGGTTCGTGCGCGGGTGCCAACGTCGAGCGTTGGACTGCTGTCCACGGTCGCATTGATGGAATCATGCAAGCCCGCAAGTGCATCATCGAGCGCAGATGGATCTTTATAAACGCGGCTAGTCGCCGAATTGACGGTCTCCTCCTTGTTCTGCACGATCGCCGCCGCCGACATCGTGGACGCGTCCGCTGCAGTTTTGCTAAACATGTGCTCGCGGAACCGGTCGACGCGGCCCTCGGCCCAGTCTCGTCCGCGCTCGGTAATGAAGCTATCTTTGAATTGCTGTAGCCCCGGCTCCATACCGGCACGGAACTGCTGCACAACAGTGGGATCGTTCCAATCGCGATTGGGATCAGCAGCAAACGTCTGCCAAGCACCGGTATACCCATCTTCGATCTGCGCAAGCTTGGCTGCGCCGTTGCTGATCTCGCGATGCTCGATGTAGTTGATGGCGAGATCGCCGGCGTCCTTGACGGTCGACGCGACGTGCTGGCCCAGGTTCTCCATCGCCTGCGCCGCCTGGTTGTAGAAGGCGCCACCGCGCCGTGCTGCAGCAGCCGTCGCCTCAACGCCAATCTCGCTTGGCCGTAGATCAAGCGCAGGCGTGTCAAAGGTTCTGATATTAGGCACCTGCTGCCTTGCCTCCGAAGTAAGCCGCCCCTGCTCCGATTATTCCACCAGCAAGCGCTCCCCATGGACCAGCCGCCGCTCCCATAGCGGCACCTCCTGCGGCGCCTTTGAGTATACCAGTGATCTCGGCACCCTTTGCCGCCTTGTTCTCGGCGTCAATCGCGACCTGCGCCGCAGCCGCCATGTTGCGATAGGACTGCGCCTGCTCGCGATAACCGGCCTCGGCAATCAATCCCTGCTCGCCGGTGACCGCACGCGCCATCGCGCCTTGGCTCGCGCTCTCACGCAAGATGTCGAGCGCACTGCCGCTCTCGGCGAGGCCTGCACCGGCAATATCGGCCTTGGTGGTACCGAGGCTCTTGAAGAGCTCGCGATCCTCCTGCGCCTGTTTAATGCCGGTCGACCATTCGGTGTATTGCTCGTTCTGATCGGCCAGCGTCCCGGCGAGAAGATAGTTCTGTTGCTCGAACGCATCGCCCTGCGCCTTGGCCTTGTAGCCCATGCTGGCGAATAGATCGGACACGCCCCCGGCAATGCTGCCGATGCCGCCGGTGCTGAGACTGATGCCGCCGAATGGACTGGTGCCGGCCGGTGTTGCTGCCGGTGGTGCCAACGATAGCGGATCGCCGACACCAGGACCAATCGTCGGTAAATCGTCAATTGCCATCTCAGATGTCCTGCGTTTCGATCGCGCCGCCAATGGCGAGCACGTTCACGATGTACGGCCGCGTCACCTGCCAGCACAGCATGCCATCAAAATCGTAATCATTTCGGATCGCGTCACGCCATACGCCGGTGAACTGCTGGGTGATAATGTAATTCTTCCCGCCGTCTTGCCGGAAAATCGCGGGATAGAGATTGTTGAAATCAACACCAAACGACACGCCCTGCGTGCCCTCGAGCTGCGCCATGATGTAGTGGTTGCGGCGCTTTTTGCCGAAAGCTGGCCCGGTGCGCGCGCCGCTCTCGACCGGTGCATGCGGGCGCACGATCTGGCCTTGCGACGTGTAAGTGAAACCGACAAGGCCGACTGGATTGGCTAGCCACGCCGCCGCCGTGAACAAGCCAGTGGCGGTACCACCGGCAATACCATCGCCGTATGGCACGACGATCGAGCCATTTGCCACGGTATAGTCACCGCAGTCCATGCCCGCGAGCCAGGCTGTGACGGTCTTGCCGTTGAGCGGCCACAGCCCATTGAGCGTAAGCCCGCCATAAGGCGCCGGAACCGTGTTGCTGCTCGATGTTGAGGTCGGTGTTATGGCATCGTCGAGAAAGTTTGCCTGCACCAGAGTTGAGCCCTCCTCGAGCGTATCGCCCAGCACCACTACTTGTGAGAGCCCAGTGACGGCATCAAAAGTCACGAGCGTGAGCGCGTCGAGATTGCCGCCCTGGCTCGGGCCGGTGCAAATCGAACTCACGGTGTAGCCGGAGCCGAGCGCGTGCAGATGCCCAGCCTGCAGGTTCGGGCCCGAGGACGTGCTGAGCGTGTCGCGTTTGTAGGTCCATCCCGCCAATTGACCGTTGCCAAGCCGTGCCCACACGATCGGATTGAGTTCCTGCTGATAGGCAATTTCCTGCACCCCCGGAATAGTGAGATGCTTGCTGTAGAACGTGATATGCGGGGCAGTGAATTTGCCGGAGAATACGTCGGCAAAATATTCCATGATCTTGCGGTTGAACTTTTGCACGAAAAGCGTCGTGTGTTCGCTGCGCCGCGGCTCGATATTGGCACAGCCGATTGTGGTAACACGGCGTGCGCCGATGTTGACCGGCGAGATCGGCCCGGCGGTTGGCGCCTGCACCAGCCATTCACCAGCACGGGTGCCGCAGATGATGCCCTGCAGGTCAGGGATCATCCAAAAGATTGGATTGGCATCAGGGGCATTGAATATGATTGAGATCGCCGAGGAGGCGAGAACATTGCCGTATTGATCCGTCGGCGCGAAGTTCACCGCCGTGCTGGGCTGAATGACCTGACCCGATCCGAAGGCCTGCACTGGTACACTGACATTTGTGGGCACGCCGTTAGACACGCTGCTGTCGATGCGATTGGGCAGAACACCGGAGAGCCATATCCGGCCGTCGCTGTAAGTGCCCGCAGTCGGCCAGCCGGTCGTGTCCGAATACAAACCTAACCGCCAGGTGCGGATCGCACTCGTATAAAGCAGTGCAGGGCCGAGAAGTTCTACATTGACGGCGTTGCTCGAAGTCGAAGCAGTCGGCGGGTTAAAAAACAAAACTTGTGAATCATAGATTGCTAAAGTCTCGTTCGTGGCATAATAGCCGGGATAAGCCGTGGCAGAGATTTCCACCCATACATAGTTCCAAGTTGTGATTTGGTCGGTTGAAATGATGGTGATTGCTGAAGTCGTGTTTCCTATCGGACCAATCGTGCCAAGCAGCGTCCCGTCCGAAGAATTTGCCGGTGCCGAGTTCTTTGCGCGCAGATTGATGGTGACGGATGGGGCAAACTTGAGATGGAGATTGTATGGTACTGTTGTGTAATTGCCATCAGCAATTCCGAGATCGCTAGACGGATAGATCGTCACATGATCGATGGCTTGCGGCGAGGCGCCAGTGTAATTCATGCCAACATAGGCACCCGTGACAGAAAATATGGTGCCGGGTGCTGCTAAGAAATTCCATGTGTTCTGGATGCCAGTAGAACCGCTTGCTGGCTTCGGATAGTTTCCATCAAACGAAGCCGCCAGTGTGAGCATGTTGCCAAAGATGACGCCGCCAGGGATTGAACCGCTGATTGCGTTGGCAAGCGAGGTGATCTTGCCCCACGTCCAGATGGCGGGCGAGGAAGTGCCGCCCTGATCAAGTATTTGCCAATGGGTAAGATCAGCACCGGGCAGATTGCCAATATTGCCGGCCACCAGCGATTGCCAATAGGTTGTTTGCCCGGGCAGGCCATTCGGATTGTAGGAAATTACTGCGCCTTGGGCATAAGTTGAGCCCGCGGTCCATAATGCCGGCTCAGAAAACAGCCGCACGAGACGGCCCACATCACTGCCGAGAAAGCCTTGGCCTGCATTGATGCCGGCGCCGGAAGGCACCGGTTGCCACTGTGCTGGGTTACCCGCGGGCGTAATGCCGACGTTCTGGTCGATCAGGCTCTCGTAATTCAGAGCCGCCGAGGTAACGAAGGCGCCCTTGGGATAGGCAGTCGTCGAGCTCCAAGCCGGATACGATAGCGATAAAATGATGACGCCGGTCGTGCCGGATGGATTGGCTTGCACGCCGTTCGTGAACGGATCGAAATAGGGACCATCATTGAACGCGGCCGGCGCCAGCGTGAAAACGGCACCAAGCGTAGGACTGGGCTGTACGAACACGCTAAGCGCTTGCGGCTGATGCAGGCCATGCAACAGAAAACTGATAGTCTCAGTCTGCACCGAGCGCACTGCACTCCATTGCCCACTAACATAAGAAGTTGGGAAATCGAGAATTCGATTGGCATATCCGCCGCTAGGAGCACCGAGCGTCGAACCGTCGATTGATAGCCCGGTAATCCCGTCCGCGAGCGAGAATTGAGTGCTGCTAATCTTGGTTAGGGTGAATGTCCGGTTCTGCAGTAACGGGCTCGAATTGCCGATGAAAAAAATCTGATCGCCAGTCGCCCAACTCATAGGCGACGACAGGACGAGCACGGCTGGATTGGCGCTTGTTATAGTAAACGAAGACGCCGTCTGATCCGGAATAATGGAAAGGCCGCTGCGCATACGCAGATGGCCATCGGTCAATTCCAGGGTATAGGGAAATTGTTGCTGGAAGGCGAAGCTGAGCACGCGCCCAGGAAGACCATTGCGGGTGAACCCGGCAAAGAGCGTACCCGGCCGCCGCACGATCGCTTCCTGCTCAGTCGGGATTAAATTGAGACAGACATTGAGTGCGGTGCGATATTTCTGATCGTGATAGCGGCCTTGTGCGAATTTACTCCAGGCGCCGCCGGAAAACCCGGCCTGAACGTAAGAGGCATCGGGCATGTCAATATCTTGTGCTCAGATAATCATCCATCGGCGGCTCCTCGGCACCGATCTCGATCGCGTTGCGCAATCGTGCCTCACCCATTCTTTCCTTATAGGTCAATCGGATCGACTGGATTTTTGCCGTCGACTGCGTGAGCGGTTCACAAATGGCTTCTGCGATGCGCGCCGCCAAGCCCTCGCAAAACATGTCGTCCATGCCGGGTACGTTAGTGTAGTCAGCGACAAAGCGGAAAACGATCGTTGCGCTGTCTTGAGTGACGATAAAATTGCCCTCGATATTCCAGTCGCGATACATCAATCCCGACGGCGCACCGAGAAATGAGATCGAACCAGCCTTGGGATCCTGTCCCACCGGGCACAGATAACCGGCGGGCAAACGATACAGGTTACGGTTTGCGGCCATCTGGCCATTCATGCCGCTGATTGGACCGGAATTGATCGGATAGCCGATCGGAATGCTGGCAAGCGCCACACCATTCGGCACAGCGGCACCGCCGATCTGCGACCATTGTGAATTACCGGTGCCGACACCTGCAAAACTAATGGCCCATACCAACAGCCAATGCACGTTGTTATCGCCGACTGGATTATGGTTGAGATTGCCGGCAATGGTTGAGATGTAAACGTTGTTGTCCGAACCGGTCACCAGCGCGTCCTCGGCGTAGGTGGTGAGACTTGACCAGGCCGGGTTGCCAATTGGGCTGTTGTCGAAGTTGAGATCAATCGCGCTCGTGGCAAAAGTGCCGCCGGTCACGGCGGCCCAAAAACTCGAGCTCGGCGTATCGGGAATGTTGCCAGTATTGTTGTTGGCGATCGACACCCACATCGAAGCATCGAACATCACGAAGGTGCCTATCGAATAGGTGCTGCCGATCGTCCATTCGAGGACCGGCGAACTCTGCGGTCCTTGCACGAAGGTGTTGCCGAAGATTGGCACAGCCTGGGACTGTAGAATGAGCGTAGGCTGCAGCGCCCATTGCGACGGGCTTGTCGACGGTACGTTGTTGAGATTGGCGTTGGTAAGCGACGTATACGTATTGCCACCGCCATCAATGACGGTCTGTCCCCGCGAATAGGTTGTGACGTTCGACCAGGCTGGAAACGCCTGCACTGTCTGGGCCTGAAAGTAAGTGGTCGAATTCGACCATTGATTTGGCACAGCTGGATGGACCGCATTCGCGTTCACGTTGGAATAATAGACGTTGTAGGTGCCATCGCCGGCCATGGTGTAGACGATCTCGCCAGCAAAATAGGCTTGGCTGCTGTCGTAGAGCGAGACGCTCAGTGGCCCAAAATAGGGCTCCCAAGCGAAGTCAGTTCCAACCTGGCCAGGCTGGGTGCCGGTGTTGGCATTAACGAGCGAGCGCCAGAACGTATTGTTTTGATCCATAATAATCGCATTGGCAAAATAGGTGGCGGTCGAGCTCCATAATGCTGGCGCAAGTAGCATCGTGTTGCTGTCAACGGCACGTAGCGCGGCCTTCCTGATGGCAAAGCGCCAGCCATTACGGCGCAATTCGGCGCGACGCAGCTTGCCGTAATTAAAGCTGACATGCTGGGCGCGCTTGCTATTCTCGGTAAAGCCCAGCGTTGCGTCCATGAGTTCGGCGCCGACGTGCTGCAGCGCACGGTTGCCGATGTCGATGGGGGAGAGGAATTCGGGCATGCCGCGCATAAGGCCATGGTCGGCGTGTCCTGTTCAACGCACTCAGTGCGTTGAATAATGTAGCGTTCTTGTTCATGGCTGCGGGATGACCGTTCTCGCCTTTCCCCCGACGTTGCCATCAAATACCGTTGTTGGCCGCTTGGCCGCCGGCGCTGGCCCCAGCGAAGCCATCCCGATCGCCAACGTACTGTCCGGTTATTCGCAGTTCAACACAGTTGCGCAGGCTGCGGCCACCAGCATTCCGAGCACCATTCAAAGCGTGCAAACGTTGGGCTACACCACTGCGGGCGATGGCGGTGGGGCATATTATTCGCATGCCGGCGGCTCCACTCCGGGCGGGTTCCAGTCTGCCGACGGACAATGGTGGCAGATCGTCATTGCCACGGTTGCCAGTGTCAAACAATTTGGTGCCTTTGGCGACAACACGCACGACGACACGACCGCTATCCAGAATGCCATTACAGCCGTTGGCAATGCCACGGGCGGGACGGTCTTTCTGCCGACTGGCACTTATTTGGTTTCCGCCACACTCAATATTGCCGTATCCGGCATCAATGTCGTCGGAACAAGTGCACAATCGATCATCAATTACACCGGTAATACTGTCGGAATTGCCATAACCAGCGGCACTCCCATCACAAATGTGACATTGCGCGATTTACAAATCTCATCGACGTCAACCACGAACATACTCCTGCAGACAGCCCGCGCCGTGAACGGGATCAACTTTGAAAGGATTTATTTCCAAGGCGGCGGGACGCAGGTGCAATTGACATCGGTCTCCATCTCGGCCGGCGGCACTTTCAGTGTTTGTATCTATCAATGCACGTTCAATGCTGCTGGCGTGTGTGGATTGAGTTTACATCCGGTTGGCTATGGCCTGGTACAAGCGATTTTCGTCTATGGTTGTGCTTTTTTTGGCTATGCGCAGCAGGCATTGTTCCAAAGCAGCGGGACCGGCATTTTCATATTTGCGAACAGGTTTGAGCGCCACTTGGGAACCTCCATTACGACGCCGACAATCCATTTGGACAATTCCACCAAAGTGCAAATCTTGAACAATTATTTTGAAGATGAAGGGAATTGCGCGTGTGTCGAGCTCGGCAGTTCGCTGAGCAACATCGAGCTTTCAGGAAATATATTCCAAGTGTTGTCGAGCGGTCCATCATCTGGGACATACAGTAGCGCAGCGGCAGTCAACGCAGTGGGAAATGTGCTCGGCTTGGCGCTGCGAAGCAACCACGTCTCGACCGGAGGAACCGGATCGGCAACCGCCGGCGCCTTATATAACCTCGCAGCATCGACGGTATTTGCCCGCAACAACGGCTTTGATAGCGGCACGGCAACCTGGGGATTTGCGCTGAGTACATCGCCTGCCAACATCGACATTGACGGCAGTCATCAAAGCCCCACACCTACTACGTTTTCCAGCGGGATGCAGCAAGTCGCCGGGATGTTGGCGCGCACGCAGGCAAGTTATACAAATGGCGCCGGAGCGCAAGCCGGCACGCTGACCAATGCACCGGCTGCCGGCAATCCGACAAAATGGATTGCGATCAACGACAACGGAACGACGCGCTTTATTCCGGCCTGGTAGCGC
>Ga0310916_10001633_pt1 | contig 13467 bp, 14 predicted proteins | sample GREbulkMGLF176_FD_203444 | JGI IMG/M metagenome (GOLD analysis project Ga0310916, IMG submission 203444) | Lab enrichment of tropical soil microbial communities from Luquillo Experimental Forest, Puerto Rico - GRE.bulkMG.LF176 | ecosystem: Environmental > Terrestrial > Soil > Tropical forest >...
GGCTTATGGGTACAGCCGTAACTGATGGACAGTTGAGACTCATAACAAATCGTTTTGATAGTGTTGTGCTGATGATGGACAATGATCCGGCAGGGGCGATCGCTACTCTGCGTAATGCTGAACGACTAGCTAAGCATGTGAATAGAGTATTTATAGCGCCTTTCGATGAAGTGATACGTAAAGACCCAGATGAGCTTAGTGTCAACGAATGGTGGCAAGTGCTTCAAGGGAAGCGACACTGGACGGCTCTGTTTTCGTAGGTTCCTGGCCCAAGTTCAGGTCGTTTGCAGGCCGACCTTAGAGATGGTATGCTTTATTTGGTGGCTGGTAGCAGGAAAACGGCAAGGTGTCCAACTCCCCTTCTTGCCGTGTCCGTGCGAGGGACTACTGTTGCCAGTTACCACATCATATACGTAGGAGAGTAGCATGGCCTTGAAGCCTAAAAGCGTTAGTCGCAACGGAAGCAATGGTGCGCCTAGCAAGATTACTATCAACAGCAGTACAGCGGGCAGTCTAGAGCAGCTGAAGAAAGAGGCTGCGCGCACGCCATCGCGAGTTATCCGTTTGCGAGATAAAGAGAGCGTTACGGTACGGTTTCTGGAGGAGCCGTTTGGCAGTCCTGCTTGGACACGCTACTTTGAGCATGGTGTTCAGCGCAATGGGTTCTGGAGCCGTGTACCGTGTCACAATGCTTGCCAGCTTGACGGGAATAGCGCTACTCGTGCTTCTACCCGCTGGCTGGCAAACGTGGTTGACGTGGGTACTGGCGAGGTACGCTTGCTGTATCTGACCAAGAGCATGGTCGATAGCTTCATTATTAAGTACGAGCGCTCGCGGGGTAGGGCAGGAGATCGAGAACCTACCTTGATGAACCGCAACTGGACCATCGTGCGTATTGGTAGTGACACAGATACCAAGTACGAGATCGATGCAGAGGAAATTGCGCCGCTTGAGATTGATGGTAAGCGGCGGGCCATCAAGAACTTCACCCGTCTAAGCGCGGTGGAAGAGCTGGTTCAGGAGGTTGAGAACTACTACGGGGCTAATGTACGTACCAAGCCCAAGACTTCGCGTCTTGAAGATGATGAGGACGAGGATCTGGAGGACGAAGAGGAGGAGGTTGAAGACGAGCTAGAAGAAGAAGAGACGGATGACGAAGAGGAAGCTGATGACGAAGAGGATGACGTGGAGGATGAAGACGAGGAGGAAGAAGAGGAAGACGAGGAGCCAGCTCGCCCGACTCGCCGTGTTACACGCAAGCCTCTTCCATCAGCCAGAACAGCAAAGCCAGTTAGCAGGGCGACAGCCGCGAGACGCCGATGACACCACCAGTAAAGTGCCCGAACTGCCGAAGCACAAACATCAAGCAGACGGGCAACGCAACTTTCAAGCGCTGGCGTTGCTTGAATTGCGGACAATATTTCAATCCGCGGTTCAACTATTCACAGGAAGTGCTTCGCGAAGGCACTAGCGAGGTGAAGGAGTTCTAGTGCCAGAGCCATTTGAGGGGCGCTGTTTCAGTTGCCAGGACAGGGTGAAGGTTGAAAGAGGCTTCTACCGTGAAACAAACCAGAGCGGCAATGGCGCAAAAGTCAGTGGACCACGAGGGCAACTTCGTGGTCGATGCCCTTGGTGTGGCAACACCGTATTCAAACTCGTACCTCTAAGGAGCCGAGATGCAGCTACTAACTCGTGATCAATCGCTAGCCGCGCTACGCCCGTATCGTGGCCTTGAAGAGCGTGTCTTCGCACCTACTTCCAGCTTTGGCATTCGTCTAGGTGATAATAACGATGCCAGCTACCAGTTTGGCAAGCGTGGCGATACACTGCCAATGAGCAATGACGCGTGGGACTACGTATACAAGATAGGTGGGCTGAAGGGCGTGGGGCTTGATAAGTACCCGCGTCAACTGGTTGCGCCTATCTTGGACGAAGCCCTGCGTCGCCACGAAAAGGAGCTCAAGGCAGTGGTGCGTGAAGGTGAAATCATCGCCTTTACCAATGCCGAGGCGCAGGTGCTTGATCCTATCCACATGCTTTCTCTGATGGAACGCGGGCTTGGCGGCAGACGTCAGGCCATTGGCTATCAGGTTGGTGGTGGTTGGGATAGGCAGTTCATCACTATCGTAGGTGGTGCTGCCGCGGAGATGGGCCAGACTGAAACCAGGCAGGGACGGCATGTTGGGGATGTGATCAACTATGGAGTGACATCTACTTTCACTCCGTTGGGTATTGATCTACCAAGCACAGTCGTACCTATGGAGATTGGTGGATTTACCCATCGACTGGTTTGCACCAACGGTGCCATCAGCACCCAGAATGTCATGAGCTTCACCCGCAAGGAGGCGCGTGGGGACCGTGACGAATGGATTGCTGAGAAGGTTGGGCAGGTCTACGGTGCGGGGCAGTTTGAGTTCGATCGCATTCGCAGCCTGCAAGATATCACCTTGAGCAACCATACGGCCGAGACGCTCGATAGCACCTTCAGCCAGTATGGTATCCCACAGCGAGTACGTGGCATGATTGCACGGCGGTTGATCAACCAACCAAGCGCAGACATGTACGCTCTGTGGGGTCACATCACCTACGTTGCCAGTAACTTCGCCCGTGTGGTCGAAGATCCGTTCCTGGCACGCAGGTTGCAGACAGCCGCAGGGCATATTGTCGAGCATCACCTTATCTGTCGTGAGTGCCATCGGCTGCTGCCGCGCCAACACCGTATCAATGCAGAGATTGTTGAGGCTGTGGAGAGTGGAGCCCACGATAGAAACAACTAGGGTCGAGATCCAGCGTGGCTGGTTGATTGACCAGTTTGCGGAGCGTGTCCTGGGCTTACCCCCAGGACATTCTCTTCGTAGGATAAATGTAAATCCAGAGTTTGGTGAAGCGCTTGATCGCTTCGATGCGCTGGTGGCTCAGAAGAACTATCAATATGACTCATCGTGGCAGACACTAGGCGAAATCATACCAACTGCTGACATGATCGACAAGTTAGCTCGGCTTAGTGGGGCATGGCGCAATGGCGCAGCGCTAAGCTGGGATCCAGACAAGCGTAGAGGAGTACTGTTTGATCTAATTGTGCGGGCGTTCATGATCTTAGCCTGGGACGGCTTGAACTTCGTGGATGATGACGTTGATGCCAAACCTTGATGAGATGTTTGGTCCCAAGCTGGTGTACGAGGAGGCTGGCCCGATTGAAGAGATCGGGCCGCTGTGTTATCGGTGTGGCAGCAAGCCAGACTACCAGCTCCAGAAACTAATCCTCCAGTTACGCACTAGTGAAGGAGGACTGCACATGGTTGAAAGCTATCCGCCTAAACAGGTACGTATTGCAGTCTGCACCAAGCACAAAGATGAAGATCTTGAAGAGTACATCGCAGGCGGCTGCCACATGGCGATAATGCAAGAGACTAACGTTATCTCGGAAATGGAAGCGTACACCCTCTACTGGCGGGATCTGTAATGCCTCATAGTGTGAATATATACACGTGTGGCTCTATGCGCGTTCCCTGGCGGGCTGAGCTTGTTCGTACTGTTGATGATGTGATAAAACAACAGATAATGACAAACTGGCCTAACACCCCTGATGATTGGAGCCGTCCTAGGCAGGATATGGAACGGCTGCGTAATCATATCACGTACTTACATCCAAGACCTGCTCCAGATAGAGATGATTGGAATGGTGGCTTATCGCATGGAGACCCGCGTTTCTATGTTCCTCGCGATCTTATGCTTATCGATCGCTGTGATCTGGTGGTTTCGCTTATCGGATATAACAGCTTGTTCGGAGCGAGTGAGGTCGGGTATGCTTATGCCAGGAACCGTAGGATAATAGGTATAGATCAGGATTCTATAGATCAAGGGTATGATGGCTGGCGAGCACTCTGCACCAGTATATTCCCAGATATAGAGCAATGTGCTAAGTTTCTGCTGTTCCTGGTGACCGATGAACTTCACGTGCCGTATACTGTACCAGTGAAGGTGGAGGACAGGCTTGAAGTTCCTAGTCATTGATCATGAAATAATAGAAAGAGGTGGAATCAACCGTATTGTTGAGGGATTGAAGTACGGTTTGGAGGCTGCTGGTTGTCAATTCGATTACTATTGGGCAAGTAGGGGTGGACAGCTTCGTAGTTTGTCTCCAGACCATCCAACAATGGTAAATGGCCGTTACTACCGTTTAGCGGCTAGGCAACTCTCCTATGGCCGTAGGGATAGCGCTAGACAGTATTCTAGGTTGTTGCGCCAGTATGATGTAGTTATGATGATGTCTATACCGCATGATATCAAAGCTAATCAAGGCAATACATCTTGGATGATGCTGTATGAGGTAGCTGCGGAGCTTGGTAAGCCGATTATTGGGGTAATTCACGATAATTTGTGGGATAGGTACGTCGGATGGTATCGACAAGTGAGCGACCTGGTCAAGTTCCACCTGTTTACGTGCTATCAGTCGAAGTACGACAGCCTGAGCCGGTTACCGGGAAACTACGTCTTCTTACCTACGCCTTTAGACGTACGGAAGGCAGGATTGTACCAGGAAGAGAAGAGCTCCACGCTATGCTGGATGCCGCAATGGAAGAAGTGGAAAGGGATTTACCAGTTCCTGGCGGCGATGCCAGATATAGTTTCCCCAATAGACCTCTACAACAGTGGGATAGAGTATCACAACGTTAGACAAGATACTTCGGGTGTGTGGAAGCGGGCAATAGGGCTGAACCATGTCAACAAGACCAGAGGCAATGGTAATCCCGAGCATCAATACTGGGGAAGTCAGTTACCGGATGCTATCCCTGGAATCTACCAGACACATGCTGCAAGTATCGACCTTGCTGGAAGTATTGGTGATCGCTTTGATGGACAGACCAGTTGCATCATGTTCGAAGCAATGGTCTACGGTTGTCTCTCAATTGTACATGAGAAGGTAGATACTCATCGCTGGTCGCCATTGGCGGGACAAGATATAACCTGGACAGTACCTAGTGATCCCAAGGGGATTGCTGAGCGAGTAAATGAGATCATGCGTAAGCCCAGGCTACGGGCAAGGATAGCTGGTCGGGCGCTAGACTTTGTGAGGGAGTACAGTGATGCAAGATCTCTAGCGTATATGATACTTGACTTTCTGGATGCAGACTTGGTATCCCAGCAACCCGCAACTTTCTACGATAATATCTGTGATGATCCAGTGCCTGAGCATGACGATAGCGTGTTCGAACTCAAACCGTATGTGAGCAAATATGCTCCGAAACCAGAGGTTGAGCCAGTTGAGGAAGCTGTGGAGGAAGAATTGATCCTTGCCAGTGCTGTGGAGACTATTGATCAATTGGCTAATGGCAAGGTTAGTGAGTTGGGTAGTGTCCGATTTATACGCTTCTTGGTAGGGGCGGCAAGAGCACTGATTGAGAATTATGGCGATATCTGATATCCACTACGCACCAGTCTCGCTAAGAGATAAAGCGTTAGCCTTCCGTAAGGATGCAGTTAGATTGCGTAAAGGACAGATGATACCACCTTCAATGGCTATTGTCTATCCTACTTACTTCTGTAATATGCGATGCTTTGGTTGTGTCGCAAACGCTGAGAATGCTAAGACTCCGGTTAGTATCTCAGTACCGCTGTTCAGGAACTTTGTAACGGAGTTCGACGTCATGGGCGGGGAGTCCATTGAGTTTTCTGGTGGCGGGGAACCAACTCTGCATCCTCAGTTTCAAGATCTAATGTGTGCGATTAGGGAGCAGGGATTACAGTTTGGAATCATCACCAATGGAACTAAGCCCGAAGCTTTTGGCTCTATATTTCATTACGACGGAACACGGTACGTCCGGGTTAGCGTATATACTGTCAACCAACTCGGATCTCTCAGACATATCGTACAGTGTCGCAATGATGCGAAATCCAGAGCTAGCGTTGGCGGTAAAATCCTGCTCGGTATCAGTGATATTCCGCTGCTTGAGTACCTAGTAGAGGAGATCTTGTCAACTGGTGTGGATTTCGTAAGCATTAAAGCCAAGCGGCATTGTGCGGATGACCCGCAGCTACTTTCTAAAGACGCTCTACAGCACGTCACAGACATGCTTAGCGGGCTGGCACACAAGTACACTGGCAAGGTGTTTGGGAGTGTGCAGAAAACCGTACAGAGAGGTCAATGCTGGCTCAACCCGCTGCATACCGTGGTAGATGCTTTAGGTACCGTGTGGATTTGCTGTTACTATATGGACCGAGAAGAAGACATAAGTATTGGAAACTTGAGAGAGAAGAAGTTTATAGAGCTCTGGTACGGTCCTGAGCATACGGCAGCCATGAGCAAAGTGCAGACTCATGAATGTAACTACTATGATTGTAGGTTTAGTGTCTACAATGATGTGATGAATGAGGAGCTGAGCAAACCAAGTGATATGGCTTTCATCTAATGCCTAGTATCAACGTTACAACACTGTATGGTCGGGATAACAAGATTCCGATGGTCCAGATTGAAGTTCCCAGGAGCAAGGTGCAGTTATCAATTGAGGAAACAGAAGATCTGGCACGTAATCTGGTTCATGCGGCGGAAGCTAGTTTGACTGATGTATTTCTTATTGAGTTCTTGCGTGGTCCCGTACTGGAACTTGAAGATAATGCAGTGTGGGCCTTGATCAATCAATTTCGAGAATGGCGGGAGGCCCGTATAGCTAAACCATGACTGATCTCACCATGTATCAAGGCGATGATTACGCAGCGCTCATTACCTTGACCGATCCCGCTACTGGCGGAGCAGCAGACTTGACTGGGTATCAAGTATCTGCTCAGATCCGTAAAGATGTGGCCGATAAAGCCCCGACTGTTGTGTGTCAGTTCAACGTGGCTATCAGCGGTGGCCAGATAACCCTGTCTCTAACTCATACCATGACAACCAAGCTGGCGGGTAGTTACTTGTGGGATTTGCAGCTGATCAACCCCTCTGGAATATATCAAACTGTGATGTACGGTAGCGTGTACTCTGCTCAGGAGGTAACTCGCCCATGACTTTCAATGCGTCCTTGAAGGAGGGAATCCCCGTACCCGTTGTTCAAGGGGTAGTGGCCGGGAATGGGTTGACTCTGACTGGTGCCACTTTAGATGTAGGAGAAACTACTGGCATTGTAGTAAATCCAGACAATGTTGGTCTTGATCTTACGTTCACAGATCATCGTTACATGCGGTGGGTACCGTACACGGGTTCAGGGCAAGCATTCCTGAATCAGGATATGACTCGTGATGGTGACTGGACGATGATTGCTAACAAGGACACTACTGATCGTCCAGCACCGCAGGAGACAGGATCTGTTGAAGATCTGCTTCCAACGTGGATTCCGGTTACGCTCAATGCCCGAGCTACGTATACGGTAGCCAATGAGTGGACCCTAAGTCAAGGTGGTTGGATTGATCAGTATGGGGTCAACGTAAACAGCCAGAATGTCGGGGCTATTCATGTTCTTTCACTATCGGTCAACGGTACCGTTCGGGACACTTTGACAGTAACTCCCAATACTGCCGGATTGTACTTGCAGAACATTACGCCGTTGATTGTTGGAGTTGGTTCGTTGATTCGTGTCAGCGTGCAGGTGACGCAGATCTCGAACAACTATATGTATTGGGATCAACAGCCTGGCTTGTTCACACCGGCTCCTATCTATTGTTCTCTTGCTCAAGGACAGAAAGATGGTGGTGTGAAAAACGATACTGCTTATGATTGTCATTGCCTGTTTATTCCTGGAGCTTTCTCTCCCGATTGGGATATAGTGGCTTATGGAGGAAGCAATGCATCTAATGCGGTGTATACATCAAGCATGGCGGTTGTTGAAGGGTCAAAGGGGGATAATGAGGCGTTGACATCTTTGATAGCTGCACTTGCTAAACTTGGGTTGGTAACGGACAATACTACATGATAGAGAATCCTGAGAACATGCTCTACTTCTGGTGCTTTGTGTATGAGCGCCAGATGATTTATCATAGACGATTTGTACTTGAGCATCTACCGCCGTGGACAGAAGATCCGGTGCTGGCAAGCCACCACTTCTGTAACGTTTATCGGGAACTAGATCGTGGCACTGAGTATATCATTGATATCCTGTCTCAAATAGAGCATGGCTATGATGCTCTATGGAACATACTGGTCTACAGGTACTTCAACAGCATTCCAGCGTTCGAGTTCTTGCGGGATGATAAGCCGTATTTGCTTTGGGATGAGCCGTGGAATCATAGAGAGCAGGCAGGATACCTCAAGTATTGGGAGCGCAATGATCATGGGCAAGTGTTCACCAGCGCTTTCACGGTAACGGGTGTCAAGTTTGGTGGGTATACTGACAAGATAAGCAATGTGTGTTTCTTGATGGAACTTATCCAGCATAAAGTCCCAGATATAGTGGCGCGATTGGAGGAAGCTGAGAACTTTGAGAAAGCGTATCGTTCGTTCCTCGGGGTAAGTGGCTACGGGAGATTCTTAGCGTTCCAGGTTGCGGTAGATTGGGCATACTATGATAGGAGACTTGATAGGAACAGTTTCGCAGAAGCTGGTCCCGGCTGCATAAACGGGCTAAAATGGTTGTATCCCACTATCAAAGGTACGAAAGCTTATCATGAAGCTATTCATGCACTTGCGGATCAGCAAGAGGCATACTTTCGAGATTATGGGATGCTATTCCCGTACTGGCAGGGTACCAGGATAGTAGCCAGTGATATCGAGAACTGTCTGTGTGAGTTCAGCAAGTACATGAAACTCCGCATGGGAAAGAAACCAGATGGTAGTCCTGTGCGTGGAAGGGGCAGGGTGCGTAGGTTTGATCCTTTCGCTAGGATTCAGACCCCACTGCCTATCTAACTCTGATGTCATGGCACCCTTACATAGAAGGAGGTACTATTGAGATTTTTGGTGGTAATCGCTCTCTTTGGAGCGACGGCTGGAACAGCATATGCCCGAGATCCGCAGGAAGAGGATCACACGTTTGTTCTTGGTTTCGCGGCTTTGAAGGCACAGCTAGGCGACGTTATGGGTAATCCTATAGAGGATGAACATCCAGCGCTAGATGCTGATGCAGTGCAACTTACTACGACTGGCTTTGCTGTCTACCGTCTAGGCGAATTACCAAAATTCACCAATGGGGCTGAGACATTTACGCTCAAGGTAGCTGTTTCTGCCGCGCCCCCTATCCAGTCCTCGACCAATAGTAGTCTAGCTCGACGTGCTGATTGTATAATCAGTAGGGAGAGTCAAGGCGACCCTGGCGCGGTGAACCGCCGTAGTGGGGCATCTGGTCTTGGACAATTCCTGCCGGGTACTTGGGCGAGTACCCCACAAGGGAAAGCAGGGTATTCGGTATTCAACGCTTCTGCTAATAGACAGGCCGTCATCTGGATGCTGTCGGTAGGCAGAGGTAGAGAGTTCAACACAATCGGAGGCTGCTGACAACTAAATAAATCTAGGCTGGTAAAATGTAGGTGTGCCATGACATATCTTTTGAGGAGGTTAGATGACCCGACCCAAACTTGAGCTAATAAACTCTGGCAATACCTTGATGGCAAGGCGCGTGGAGAATAAGGACGCGTGGTGTGATCTGGGTTATATGGAGGGTTTTCCAGAGTTTACGATAGTCCAGTTGTCATTCTTTGGGGATTATAAAGTAACTGATGAACAGTTGAAGAACATACTGAAGTATGCTACGCAACAGATTTGTTCACCTTCACGTCCATAGTGAATTATGTTGAAATAAAAGGATTAGATAGTGAAGTAGCGCGGCAGAAGCGTAGATTGTTTAGACAATTGGGCAAGCGGTTGTATCTCATTCATTCTAAGCGACAATCTATAGCCAGAGGATTAGTGAGGTTAGGACGTGGCGAATAAGTTCGTTCACCTACATACGCACTCGGAGTACTCAATTCTGGACGGGCTTGCGCCTATAGAGGATCTTGTTCACAAGGCCAAGGAGAACGGGCAAACTGCTCTGGCTTTGACAGATCATGGCAGGTTATCAGGCGCACCAGAGTTCTACGCCACTTGCCGTAAGGAAGATATAAAGCCGATTATTGGACAAGAGTTCTATCTGTGTGATGATCATGCAGATAGGACGCGTACTTTGAATCCTGAAACTGGTAAGAAGGAAGGACCAAAGACTTATCACCTGTTGATGCTGGCTTTGAGCAAGCGGGGATATGAGGTACTGTGTAACCTCAGCAGTATAGCCAACAGTCCTGATTACTTCTACTATCGACCGCGTGTTGATTATGATGTGTTAGAGAAACTGAGTAAGCGCGATAGGGCAAGTATCGCTATCACTACTACGTGTCTGAACGGTCATATCCCAAGCTTGATCCTGGATCGTAAGTATGGTCAAGCGCGGGACCAGCTATTGTATCTTCGGGAACTATTTCCATTCTTCTATCTGGAGCTACAGCGGCACAATCTACAGGTAAACAGCCCACGGGACTATGAATATGGGGAGACCTTGAATCAAGTGAATTCAAGGCTTATACGCTGGTCCTCAAAGTATGATGTGCCGATGGTTATTACGAATGATAGCCATTACGTAACCGCGGAGCAGCATAGTATCCACGATCTGTGGTTGGCAATGCAGACCGGAGCCAAGTGGAAAGATACTAACCGCTTTCAGTTCAGTGGTTATGGCTACCATTTGAAAAAGACCAGTGAAGTACGTGCGCTGTGGGAGCCTGATGTTTGGAAAGCAAGCCTGGATGGGATCCAGGATCTTGTAGGCAACGTAGACATTAGGATACCAGAGTTCGAGAACCGAGTGTGGCATATCCCGGTAGCTCCTAGGAAGAATCAAGAAATCAATGCAGCAGACTATATGCGTAGTCTGTGTGAGAAAGCACTTAGGAGGTTAGAGAGGAATGGTACGCTCGCGGCGGATAGCGATGTATACTGGTCTCGGTTACAATACGAGCTTCAAATCATCTTCGGCGCGAAGTTTGAGGAGGAGTTTCTTATTGTCCGTGATTATATCAGTTGGGCTAGGCGTCACGGCATACGGGTTGGTCCTGGTCGTGGCTCTATGGCAGGGGTTCTCAGCGCCTATCTTATGGGCCTTGTCGATGTTGATCCTATCAGGTATGATCTCATGTTTGAGCGTGCTCTCAATCCTGCGCGCCCATCATTACCTGACTTTGATGTCGATTTCCCACGTTCGCGTCGGGACGAAGTCGTACAGTACATCATTGAAAGATATAACCAAGCGCCGTATCAGGCACGACAGGTTGGCACATTCGCGAGGCTTGGTCCACGCGGTACGATCCAAAGAGTACTTAGGGTCCTGGGCTACACGCCGGCAGAGTGCATGGCAGCAAGCAAGAGTTTCCCCGACAGTGCCGAGATTATCAACAACAAAGCTAGCGGAGAATTGGGCGATCTACTTAGAGGAGCGGACCAGCATTATGTAGTTCGGCAGGCTATGGCCGATTACAATGGTTTCTACGACTGGTGTACGACCATACAGAAAATGGTGAATGGCGAAGGTAAGCACGCGGCGGGTGTAGTTATTGCAGATCGCACATTCGATCTTGGAAGGCTTGTGCCAACCATGACGGTAGGGCGTGGGCAGGGTAGAGGAGCTACTGCTGTAGTCACGCAGTATGATATGAATGCGTTGAAGAAGTTAGGGGTGGTGAAGTTTGACATACTTAGCCTTGACACCCTTGACATCATCCAAGAGTGCGTCGATTACATTGGTGAGGATCCCTTCCAAGAGATGGCGGAGTACGAGGATCCTAATGTCTGGGACACGATCAACCGTGGGGCTTGTGCTGGTGTTTTCCAAGTTGAAGGGATTGCGTCCAGACAGGTTGTACGTGACTTACAGTTGCAGTCATTCGAAGATCTCATTGCCGTCATGGCTCTTGGTCGAGGCGGCGCGAATCAGTTCGTTGGTGCTTATAAAGAGGGTCGGGACAAAGGAACGGCACATCTTCGGCGCGTGCTTCCTGATCAACGACTACGTAGCATTCTGCCAAGAGGGGTTGTGCTCTATCAGGAGCAGGTCATGGAGATCGGACTCCAAATTGCCGGAATGGACCACCATGTCGTTGACGAGCTCAAAGAAGCCATAAAGTACAAGAAGGCAGATGTGTGGGATGACCTCAAGCCGTTGTTCTTTGATGGCGGGGATTATAAGGGAGGACACTGTAAAGGCGCACTGAACAATGGCTGTAGCCAGGAGGTAGCTACCCAGATCTGGGATATGATTTACAACTATCGGGGCTACGGTTTCAACAGGGCACATGCGACGGCTTATGCCATGATTGCTTATCAGACAGCATGGCTGAAGACATATTATCCGCAGTTGTTCTATTGTGCTCTTCTAAGTCATAGGGAGGCGCGGGAACGTCCTATCGTCATTGAGGAGGCCAAGCGTTACTTCAAGATAAAATTCAGGTCTCCAGATGTAAATCGGAGCAATGCGGGTTTCACGCCAACTGGAGGCAGGACGATAAGGTACGGTTTGACTGCTATACTTGGTGTAGGCCCAAAGGCTTGCGAAGAACTGATGACCAAACGACCATTCAAATCCTTTGAGGAGCTCCAGACTGGAGTTGATAGGAGGCGATGTAACCGACGCGTACTTGATCAGCTTATGCGTATCGGAGCGTTGGAATCACTTGGAGTGCCAGGAGATTCTGAACGAGCGAAAACGGAGATGGAACTGTTAGGAGCCTATGTAAGCGTACATCCGTTGGACAATTATAAATCTGTGCTTGACAAGAAAATGAAGTCATCCACAAACCTCAACAAGATGTCCCGACCGTATGATGCAAGCATCTGGGTAGGCGGCTTGATCACAGGTGTTCGGGAGATTGTTACCCGAGCAGGTGAGAAAATGGGGTTCATTGAGGTGACCTATGACGGAGTAGGTAAGTACGACGTGGTAGTTTTCCCAGCTGTATGGAGGTTGTATCTGCATTCATTACTTCGCGGGAGGGTCGTACTTGTATACGGAAAGTACCAGCATGAGCGAGGAAGCATTGTTCTCGAACGACTTGAGCTACCAGCCGAACCGGCCGCAGCTTAGGAAAGTCGTAGTAATCTATGTCTGCGAGGAGTGCAAAACTACATCTCGGAGAGTCCACGGGAGTCGACGAACTGGCGGACAAACTGGAGAAGGAATACAAGAAACCTGTATTATATCGCGCATCCGACCCCCTAGCTCTGAAAGAGCAAATCTCGACGAGGATCCGCGTTTCTCCTGAATTTGGATACTGGTTCTCAGGGATTTTTGATGGTGAGGGTACCTTGGTTTGTACTATTCAGTTAGCCGAGGATGGGACTTGGCGAAAGTACAGGCTTGGGTTGGAGCTTGGGTTGCGAGCAGATGATCTTAGTGTGATCCAATATATCCATACTAATCTTGGTGGTAAGTATGGGTTGTGCAAGAAGAACGGTCGAGACCGTTATGCTCAATGGGGACTCTTTGGTCTTACTGCTCTGCGAAACGTAGCAGTACC
>Ga0310916_10001634_pt1 | contig 13465 bp, 11 predicted proteins | sample GREbulkMGLF176_FD_203444 | JGI IMG/M metagenome (GOLD analysis project Ga0310916, IMG submission 203444) | Lab enrichment of tropical soil microbial communities from Luquillo Experimental Forest, Puerto Rico - GRE.bulkMG.LF176 | ecosystem: Environmental > Terrestrial > Soil > Tropical forest >...
CATCCAGTCGAATGTCGACCGCAAAAGCTTCGCGGAGAGCAGCAAGCGGCTCGGCGCCGCCTTCGACGCGGTGTACACCGCCGAAGACATCGGCTCCTACAAGCCCGACCTCAGAAATTTCCACTACATGATCGACGCGTTGAAGCGGTCGGGTCATACCGAGCACGACATCCTGCACGTTGCGCAGAGTCTCTTCCACGATCATGCACCGGCAAATGCCGTCGGCCTACGTTCCGCCTGGATCGATCGGCGCTCGGGCACCGCCGGCTCGGGTGCAACGCCGCCGCCACCCGAAGGCGTGCGCTACGATTTTCGTTTTTCCAGCATGGCGGAGCTGGTCGAAGCCCATCGCGGCGAGCTGCGCAGCTGACACCCCGATTAGCGCAAGATGGTCTTGCGTTCTCCCGGTGCGAGTGCGGCGATCTCGCTGACGAGCTTGTTGGTCATTGCGTCGGCAAAGGATCGGAAATCCTCAACGACGCGGAGAAAGGCCCCCGGGCCGCCGATCACATTCTGCCGGTACCACTCCGGCAGGCCGCCCGGCGGCTGAGTGTGGAAGGCGTAGCCCGGGTTTGGCTTGTCGTTGATGATCGCGAGGCCGTTGATCGTCACACCCTCGGCCAGCGCCTGATCGCGCGCCTCGGTGACCGGTCGGCCGGAATTGTTGGTGCCGTCACCGGAGATATCGATAATGCGCCGGCTGCTGCGCGCCGTCGCGGCGGCAAACCGCTCCATCGCGAAGTCGATGGCGCCGCTGATCGAGGTTCGGCCGATGAACGAGCGCGGCGCGGCGAGGATCGTCGCTGTGAGCCCGCCCGCATCCTCGTCGTCGCGGATCACCGTCCAGTCGGCGACGACCATCTGCTCCCCGGCCCCCGACCACTCGACAAAACACACGGCGATCGTACCATTGCTGCCGCCGCGGATCGCTGCGAGGACGCGAGGATCGGACAATGCTGCGGCATAACCCTTGCGCTGCAGCTCGAACTCGCCTTCGTCGATGCTGCGCGAGACGTCGGCGGCAAGAACGAGCAGCAGGTCGGTATTCTGAGCTCGCGCACCCCCGTTAAAGGTCAGCAGAGCAAGCAACACCGCGGCGGAGACAGCAGATCTCACCAGCCTTCTCCTATGACATCGCTGCCGAGGATAAGACCAGAGTGCCGGCCTGCGGAAGGGCATCGGCGCACCCATATCTCCGTCCATGGAGTGACTGCGATGCGCATGGTTCAAACTCGTCTCTCGATCGAGACCGCACCCCGCGAGATCAAGGAGATCACCGCCGAGGTCGAGCGCTGGGTCGAGTGCCAGCCGATCGCGCTTGGTCTGTTGACGGTCTATATCCCGCACACCTCGGCCTCGCTGTTGATCCAGGAGAACGCTTCGCCGGATGTGCTGCGAGATCTGGATACCTTTCTGCGCCGGCTCGTGCCGGAGGATACGGTCCTCTATCGCCACAACGACGAGGGCCCCGACGACATGCCGGCGCACATCAAGAGCGCCTTGACCCAGGTTCAGCTGACCATCCCGGTGACCGATGGGCGGATCCAGCTCGGCATCTGGCAGGGCATCTTCCTCTTCGAGCATCGCGCCACTCCGCACACCCGCTCGCTCGTGCTGACCTTGATCGGCGAGTAGCTTCGCGCTCCTCCACTCGCGGGCGCAGCATCCCTGACCGCAGGGGAAAATTCGTTTCGGCGCCACGTAAGATCATAGAGATCATGTGTTTTCAAAGGCTTGAATATACAGATCGGACCGGCCGGCAGTGGAATTTTATGCGGTTGGCAGCCGATTGGCAGCGGAATTCAGCCGCGCGTCTCGGTCTGTTGAATCGCATCCAATATGTCTATTTAATAATTGTTAATATCACACGCAACAGACATATGGGTATCGACCCGGTCCATGCAAGGGACGTCTCCCTTCTCTGCGGTTGACTCGCCGACGACATCGGCGCGAGGTTAATGCCCGCTGAGGAGAGCCCCGGTGAGAGGAGCGGAGCTCTTCCCGGTCATTACCTGTACATCGCGGTGGCGGGGAATGAAGGGGATATGGACGGCGCAACAAAGACACTGTCCGCCTTGCTTCGCCTGCAATCCGATTTATCAATAGCTTGGATGATCGAGATCATGCCGTGGTCTTGAGAGCTGAGCGGGCGGCTTCTTGAAGGTCTGCGCAAAGCCGAGGTGCCGGAGGAATGACCGGCGTGTGGAATAAGTCCAAGAGCTGACACGAGGAGGAAATCATGGCCGGCCGAACCACCGCATTGCGCAGGCTGCTCGCCGAGGAGGCTTTCATCCACTTGCCTGTCGCCTATGACGCGCTGGGCGCCCGATTGATCGAGCGGACCGGGTTCAAGGCGGCCTATGTCGGCGGGTTTGTGACCGGCGGGTCGCGCTGCACCTCGGAGCCGCTGCTGACATTGGACGAGCAGGTCCGGGTGGCGGGCGATGTCGCCAAAGCGGTCGCCATCCCGGTGCTTGCCGATGCTGGCGCTGGCTTTGGCGAGCCATTGCACACGATGCGCACGGTGCGCGAGTTCATCCATGCCGGCATCGCCGGCGTCCATATCGAGGACCAGCTGTTCCCGAAGCGCGCGCACTACCACAAATATGTGGCGCACGTGATCCCGCGGAAGGAATTCGCCGACAAGATCCGGCTCGCCTGCCGCCAGCGCGATCAGACCGACAAGGATTTCGTTATCATCGCCAGAAGCGATTCGTGCCGATTCGAGGGGCTCGACGAAGCCGTCGCCCGAGTGAACCTCGCGGCCGAGCAGGGTGCCGACATGGGGATGATTTTCCCGCGCAACCTCGCCGAATTGCGCCAGGCGCCCAAGCTGTCAAAGATCCCGTTGGTCTATGTCGTCAGCCGCGGCAACCGCGACAACCGCCCGGTTGCCCCCGCCGCCGAGCTCGCCGATATGGGCTACAAGATGGCGCTCGACGCATTGCTGCACCTATTGGTCAGTTTTCATTTCAACAAACGCGCGCTCGAAGAGCTGAAAGCGACAGGCGATTTCACCGGCCTCAGTCCGCAAGAATGCGTTACCGCGCGGCACGACGTCGAAACTCTCGTCGGCCTCGAGGAGTCCTACGCGATCGAGGAAGAGACCGTCGAAGACAAGAAATGGGGTGAGCGTTGATCGAGCGGAAATAGCTGCTCCCCTACTTTTTTAAGCAGCATAGGCCGCACCGAGGCCTTCCTGCTCCAGCGTATTCGCCACATCCGACACGGTCGTGCGGTGCAATACGCGGCGTTGCGTGTCGTCGTAAGGGCGGCCGCGATGCATTGTGCAGCGATTGTCCCAGATGACGAGGTCGGCGACCGTCCAGCGGTGCTGGTAGACGAAGCGAGGCTGCGTCGCGAAGGCGATCAACTCCTCGATCAATGCCCTCCCCTTCTCGACCGGCCAGCCGATGATGTGCGAGGCATGCGAGGCGAGATAGAGGCTGATGCGGCCGGAGTAACGGTGGTGGCGGACTAGGGCTTGCGACACCGGCCGCAGTTCCTTGAAGATCTCGTCGTTGAAATCGGCAAAACCGAGCTGGCTGCGCGACCGGAAGATACTGTGCTCGACGACGAGCCGCTCCAGCTCCCGTTTCCGCCTTTCGGGGAGGGCGTCCCACGCCGCTCTCATATCGGCAAACTCGGTCTCGCCGCCGCCCATCGGGCCGGACGACGGAAGCTCGCGCGCCGACAGCAGCGAACATTTCGCTGGGACATGCTTAAAAGAGCTGTCGGTGTGCCAGAGCTGGTTGCCGAGATTGAACAGGTTGCGCCGGTCGTCGCGGGCCAGCACCTGCCCTTCGGCGTCGAGGTTGGAGATGTCGGCGATGTCGGGGCGCAGCCGCATCTTTGCGCCGGCATAATTCGGATTGACCTCGAGCGGACCGAACAGCTGGCTGAACGCCAGTTGCTGTTCGTCGGTCACCGGTTGGTCCGGAAAGACGAGGATGCCGTAACGGTCGAAGGCCGCGTCGATCTCGGCGAAGACATCGGGTGTCACCGGGCGCCTCAGATCGACGCCGCGCAGCGCGACGCCGAGGGTGGAGTGCAGCGGGGTGAGCTCGATCGCCATAGGGCTGCTCCAGGGATAAGCTACCCTGTAGTATGAGCCGCGACGAAGCAGCGATCAATTCAGGCTTGATGTCCGAGCCGAACATCAGAGCGATTTCCGATTGGCTGATCGACGGCGCGCGCTCGGCGCCGCTGCCGCAAGACGTATTATCCCAATTGTGTAACCGGCTCGTCGCCTGCGGCATTCCGCTGTGGCGGGTGGCCGTGTTTGTAAACACGTTGCATCCGCAGATCATCGGTCGCCGGTTTATCTGGTGGCCCGGGGCCGATGTCGAAATTGCCGAAGGGCGGTTCGGGCTGTTCGACACACCCGAGTTCCGGGATAACCCGGTCGCTCGTGTTTACGCGACCAGGACTGCGCTCCGTCGCAGGCTCGCTGACCCAAATTGCCCGATGGACTTTCCAATCCTCGAGGAGCTGCGCGCCGAGGGGGTGACTGATTACCTGGCGGTGCCGCTGTTTTTCACGGACGGGTCGGTTCAACTGGTGACTTGCACGACCCGGGAGCCCGGCGGTTTCACCGATGCGCAGATCGGCGGGCTCGAGGCGATCATGACCCCGCTGGCGCGGGTCGCCGAGATCCGGGCATGGCGGCGGACCGCGAGCACTCTACTCGACACCTATGTCGGGCACGACGCCGGCGAGCGCATCCTCGCCGGACAGATCCACCGCGGCGACATCGAGGAGATCCACGCGGCGATCTGGCTTTCCGATATGCGCGGGTTTACCGCGTTGTCCGATCGTCAGCCGCCACGGGTACTGATCGATCTGCTTAATCGCTACTTCGATTGCCAGGTGCCGGTGATCCTCGACCATGGCGCCGAGGTGCTAAAGTTTATGGGCGACGGTCTGTTGGCGATTTTTACGATCGCCGGCGACGAGACCGAGGTGTGCCAGCGGGCACTCGCCGCCGCCCGCCAAGCGCAAGCAAATGTCGCGTCACTGGCGCGCTCGGCCATGCCGGGGTTGCGCTTTGGCTTGGCATTACACATCGGCGAGGTCCTCTACGGCAATATCGGTAGCGGCAACCGGCTCGATTTCACCTGCATTGGTCCAGCCGTCAATTTCGCAGCGCGCATCGAAAAGCTGGCGGGCGAATTGGGGCGCGATATCCTAGCCTCCGGCGAGTTCGTGCAGCACTGCTGTGGTGAGTTCACGGCACTCGGCGAATTCACCCTTTCCGGATTCAGCGCTCCGCAGCAGGTGTTCGGTCTCGCAAGCGATGCCCCAGCCCTCGCTTGATGTTTCGGGGCGATCCGTTAAGGTTAAGGGCGGGATCTCGGACCGTCGCGAGTTATGGGGAACCGATGGCAGCATGCCTTAGCAGGGCATCGCGCTTTCTTTTGTCGATTGGCTTGGTCTTATCGAGCCCCTGTATCGCAACAGCGGCACGGGCACAGGGTGTCGTCGATGAGGCGCGGCAAGCCGGACGCGCCGCACAGACATTTCCCGCCGCCGACGAGGATTACTTCAGGGGCATGGATGGCGGCATCACGCTGAGCCCCGATGAGGTCAAGGGCCGCAACATGTGGCTGGTATGGACCGGCGGCGACGATACGCTGTGGGACAAGTTGACGAACCTGACTTACGGTTCGTTCGATTTATTGAAGATCCTTTCCTCATACCCCGGGCTGAAATACAGCCGCGACAACCGGTGGAATTATTTCGGTCTCGCAAACGAGCCGTGTTTTACCAAGGCCACCGGCCCCGACCCACAGCGCTATGGGTTGTGGCTCGACATGCGCGATCCCAACTCTCCGGCCGACCCATTTGCAAACGAGCAGAAGTATCCGGGTGTCGCGGTCGGCGCCCGCGGCAAAAATCTGCCGGTCGGCTCGTATTACGGATTCCGACCGGGATCCTCGGGCTGCGGCTCTTCCCTAACCCGGCCTTTAATCAAGCAGCTGCCCCCAAATGGAATCCCGAACGGTTCTACAACGACCCCGATTATTATTTGTCGAAGGATCTGGTTCGACCGTACCGCGTCGGGATGGCCTGCGGGTTTTGTCACGTCGGACCGAACCCGGAAAAGCCGCCGCCGAATCCTGAAGCTCCGCAGTGGGAGAATCTCAGCTCCACTGTCGGGGCACAGTATTTCTGGTTCGACCGTGTTTTCGCGTGGAACCCCGATGAGTCGAACTTTTTTTTACAGGTGGTGCAGACGGCGCGACCAGGCTCGTTGGACACCTCGCTGGTGTCGACCGACAGCATCAACAACCCGCGCACGATGAACGCCGTCTACAATCTCTGGCCACGGCTGGAAGCGGCGAAGCTGTGGGGACGCGAGACCTTAGGGCCGGACAATCTGGCGAACAAGCAGTTCAACGATTTTGCCAGCCAGGGGCCACTGACCCAGTTTTTTCAGCCTCCGAATACGGTGTGGACCCCGCATGTGTTGAAGGACGGCTCCGATTCGGTCGGGGCACTCGGGGCGCTCAACCGCGTGTACGTCAATATCGGTCTGTTCAGCGAGGAGTGGCTGCGGCACTTCAACCCGATCGTCGGTGGCAAGCCCGTCACGCCCTTTCTGATCACGACGGCGCGCAAGAACTCGTCCTATTGGCAAGCCACCGAGATGCAGACCCCCGATATGGCGCTGTTTCTGGTCAAGGCGTCTTACCCGCACAAGCTGAGCAATGCGCCGGGCGGTGCGACCTATCTGACCGACCCGCCGGAGACCCTCCAACGGGGCAAGCTGGTCTTTGCCGACAATTGCGCGGCCTGCCACTCGAGCAAGGCCCCGCCGCGGCCGGCCGGCGCGGACCCATCTACCTGCATCGGTCCGAACTACCTCAACTGCTTCAACAGATATTGGGCATGGACCCAGACCGATGCCTTCCGTCAGCAGATGGAGAAAATCGTCATGGCCGACGATTTTCTCGACGGCAATTTTTTGTCGAACGATGGCCGTGTGCCGGTGACCCTGCTGCAAATCAACGCCTGCAGCCCGTTGGCCACGAACGCCATAGGCGGGAACGTCTGGGATAACTTTTCATCCGCCTCCTACAAGCAGCTTCCTTCGGTTGGCACGATCACGGTCTACGATCCGTTTACCGGTCAGCCGCGGCAATACCAGATGCCGGCCGGCGGGCGCGGCTATACACGCGTGCCGTCGCTGGTCAGCCTGTGGTCCACCGCTCCTTTCCTGTTGAACAACAGCGTCGGCCGGTTTGACCCGAGCCCCTCAGTCGAGGCGCGCATAGGGGTCTTCCAAGATTCGATCACTAAGATGCTGTGGCCGGATAAACGGGATAAAGACGCTGTGTTCGGAGCCAAGATCCCGGGGGTGATCGACCGAACCACGACGACGAGCTGGTTGCGCATCCCTACCGGCTATCTGCCCGACGTAATCAAGGCCTCGCGCGAAGTGCTGAACTGGCTGGTTCCGGTTTTCGACCAGAAAGGGATCGAGATCGGCCCGATCCCGGCCGGTACACCCGTAGATTTGCTGGCGAATTTCGATCCGTTGCCGCCCTCTGGGGCGGGTCTGCGCGAACGGGTGGCGCACGACAAAGCGGTGGTCAAAGTCGTGGTTCAGTTGCTTCATGATCTGAAGGCGTTGCCGCAAGGTGCCACCGACGAGCAGGCGCGGCAGGTTTTTGCCAACCTCGGAGAACAGCTCTTCGCTCTCAGCAAATGCCCGGATTATGTGGTCAACCGCGGGCACTATTTTGGCACCCAGCTGAGCGATGCGGACAAGCAGGCGCTGATCGTCTTCCTTATGACGTTTTGACTTCCCGATGCCACGCGGCGGCGGCAGGCGGAGGCCAACTGGGAAAGGTACGATGTCAGTCGAATATCTGCTGGTGGTCTACAATGGTGACCGCGACGTGGTGGCTGACGGCGATCGCGTCGGGGTTACCAATCACACGATCCTCCTTGCACCCGACGAGTACATCATCAGCCTCAGCGGCGACGGTTACGCGCCGGCGAGCGCGGATGTGGTCCTCGCTGGCACCTCGATCATGCGGCCGAAGGTTGTTGTCTTTACCTGAGTTCTGGTTGTCCTTGCGCGCGGTAATCGCCGGGGGTCTCCTCGTCTTACTGGCGCTCGTCGGCGCCGCTTGCGACACGATCCCCGATTATCCCAACAAGCCGCTCGCCGCGGGCGCTGCGAATCCGCCGCCGGCCGACCTGATCGGGCCCGATCCAGGAGCGCCGCTGATCCTGATCGCGTTTTCGGGGGGTGGGTCGCGGGCGGCCGCTCTAGGGCTCGGGGTGCTCGACGAGCTCGCCGGCCACTCCTACCCCGCGAGCGGGAGCCCGGTGGCGCTGATCGATCGGGTCAAAGTCGTCTCGTCGGTCTCGGGCGGCAGTGTCGTTGCCGCCTGGTTCGGCCTAGTCGGCCCTGCCCGCCTCGACGAGCTGAAGACCGACTTTCTCGAACGCGCCAATATGAAGACGCTGGAGTGGGAGGCAACCGACCCGCTCACTCTGGCCCGGCTGTCGTTCAGCAGCTACACCCGCATCGACGCGCTGCGCGATCTGCTCGACCGCGAGCTGTTCCACGGCGCGCGTTTCGCCGACCTGCGGCGGCCCAGTGCGCCGCTGATCGTTATGAACGCTACCGATATGGAATCGGGAGAGGTCTTCGCATTCACCCCGCAACGTTTCGACGATTTGTGCTCCGATCTCGATCAACTGCCGCTGTCGGTCGCGCGGCATCGGCGGCGTTTCCGGTCGCGTTGTCGCCGATGAGCCTACGCAATTACAGCTACGAGGACTGCAAGAGTACGATCCCGGGCGGGGGATGGATCGCCGCCGAACTCACCCTGCCGCTGCCTCGCTACACGAACTTCGAAGGATATAAACGCGCGCGCTACGCCAACGCATTGCGCAACGGTGAGGACGCCTATCGCGACGAGCATCATTTGCACTTGCTCGATGGCGGGCTGGTCGACAATCAAGGGGTTCAGTCGCTGACCAAGGTGCTGGTGTCCCCGCATAGCCCGGCACGAATCCTCGAGGCGATCAATTCCGGACGCGTCCGGCGCATTGCTGTGATCGCGGTAAATGCGATGGCCGATAAGGATAACGGCGTCGGGGGAACCCAGCGGTTCCGGGATTGCTGAAAGTCGTCAACACAGTGATCGGCGCACCGATCGACTCGACCACGGCACGTTCCAATGCGAGCCTGCAGGATCTCGTCGACACTCTCTACGCGGCGGGTGCTTCTCCCGTGCGGGCGCCCGGCAGCCGCTGTTTACCGGGCTGCGGGTCTACAACGTTCCCGTCGATTTCGATCAGTTCCCGTCCGGGCAGCGGCAGTTGCAGACCGCAGTCAAGAACATCGGCACGAGCTGGAGCCTTTCGCCCATCCAGCTGCAACAGGCCGTGGAAGCCGGCAGGGTCTTACTGCGCCAGCATCCTTGCTTTCAGCGCCTGCTGCTCGATCTTAACGCGTCGACCGCTCCTGTAGCGCCGCAGGCTGTGAGGAACAGTTGCCCGTTTGAGGACGACAAGGCTTCGTAATGGACGGCATCTCTACGGAAGGCGGAATCGATGGCTGACGCGTTCGATTACATCGTCGTCGGTTCGGGTGCGGGCGGCGGCACGCTGGCCGCGCGGCTCGCCGAGGCCGGACGAAGTGTGCTTTTGCTCGAAGCCGGCGGGGATCCCCGCCAGCTCTCTGGCACCAACGACTACCAGCCCGGCATCAACCGCCTGCCGGACGATTATGACGTGCCCGTATTTCACGGCTTCGCAAGCGAGAATGATGCCATTCGCTGGGACTTCTTTGTCCGTCACTACGCCTCGGAGGAACTCCAGGCAAAGGACCCGAAATATGTGCGCGACTACCGTGGGGTCCGGGTCAACGGCGTCCTTTACCCGCGTGCCGGGACATTGGGAGGCTGCACAGCGCACAATGCGATGATTCTGGTCTATCCGCACAATGCTGACTGGGACGGCATCGCGCATCTGACCGGCGACCAGTCCTGGAACGCCGAGGCGATGCGGCAATTCTTTGTGCGGCTGGAGAACTGTCACCATCGACCGATCGAGCGCTGGCTGGCAAAATTCGGCCCCAACCCGTCGCGCCATGGCTGGGACGGCTGGCTGCAGGTAGAGAAAGCGATACCGGCGGCGGCCATCGGCGACCATGGATTGGTCCAAGTCCTGATCGAATCCGCAGCTTCGGCCTTCGACGATATAGGTCAACCGATCGAGCGCTTGCACGATCTCGTCGAAGCAAAGGCCGACCCGAACGACTGGCGGCTGGTGACTGAAAACGCCGTCGGTTTGCGCTATACGCCGCTGACGACGCGCAATCACGCACGAACGGGTACGCGCGAGCGGGTGTTGGAGACAGCAAGGAACCATCCTGACCGGCTGCGGCTGGAGCTCGACGCGTTGGTCACGCGCGTCATTCTCGACGGGCAAAACCGCGCCACCGGTGTCGAATACCTGAAGGGCGAGCGGCTCTATCGGGCACACGGGCAGCCCGGAACCGCGCCGGGGGTCCTTTCTCATGCACAGGCAACGCGGGAGGTGATCCTGTCCGGTGGTGCATTCAATACGCCGCAATTGTTGATGCTGTCGGGTATCGGGCCCCCCGCTGTACTAGAGCCGCTTGGCATTCAGGTACGCGTTGAGCTGCCCGGGGTCGGCAAGAACCTGCAAGATCGCTACGAGGTTGGCGTCGTGAACCGCATGAACTTCGACCGCTGGGAAGTCCTCAACGGAGCCACCTACAGTCGTGGTGACCCGCAATATCGCGAATGGGCCGACAGGCGCGAAGGGGTCTACACCAGCAACGGCGCGGTGCTCGCGGCGATCCTGAAATCGGTACCCGAGCGTCCGCTGCCGGACCTCTTCTGCTTTGCGCTGCTTGGTCTGTTTGGCGGCTACTTTCCCGACTACTCTGCTTACGAAGTGACCAAGCCTAACTATCTGACCTGGGCAATCCTGAAGGCGCACACGCAGAACCGCGCCGGCGAAGTCGTGCTGCGCTCGGCCGATCCTCTGGACACGCCACTGGTCAATTTTCACTATTTCGACGAGGGCAGCGATACCGCCGGCGAAGATCTCGACTCGGTGGTCGCCGGTATACGCTTTGTTCGCAAGCTCACTGCAAAACTGAGGGCCCAAGGATTGATCGCGGCGGAGGAGCAGCCCGGCGAGACATTGCAGAGCGACGACGCGCTGAAGGATTTCGTGCGCAGTGTGGCCTGGGGTCATCATGCATCCTGCACCTGCGCGATCGCCCACGCGAGGTCGGTGGTGTGCTCGGCAGCGATTTCCGGGTACATGGCACCGCGGGGCTGCGCGTCGTCGATGCGTCGGTGTTTCCGCGCATCCCCGGCTTTTTTATCGCCAGTGCCGTCTATATGGTCGGCGAAAAGGCCGCCGATGCGATCCTCACTTCGTAACCTCAGTGGTGTAGATGAAAGCCGGCAACGGCCGGGTTTCGCTGTAACGCTCGCTGCCGAAGATTGCGAGCTTTGACTTCGTTGCCGGCGGCGCTGTAGATCTCGCCGGCGCGAAAATCCAGCAACGCGTCGGCGACACCGGATGCCAGCGCGCGGTCAATCCAGCCTACCGCGTCGCTGAACCGCCCGGCGCGGTACAGTGACCAAGCGAGCGCCGCATGCGTCGCAAAATTTTTCCTTAGCTTCAAGTCTTGAGATGCCCATTTGACAGCCTCGGCGCCGTCTTCCGTCACGTCCGTGTAGTAATCGACCAGGTGATGGTAGTAATGGACCTCGCCGCGCTCTGCGGACTGCAGATATGCGGTCAAGGCGCGCTCATTCCAGAATAGCGCAGGCCCGCTGTGACCCGCCAGCTCGTAAAGCTCCCCGATCGCCTGGTCGAGGTCCGGGCGGTCAATTGTCGAGACAACACGCTCGAGGATCTCGGCCGCCTCCTCGTAATTGCCCTCTGACCCGAGCACTTCGGCGATATGTTCGTCGACCAGCCAATATCCCGGATACGCGGTATCGGCACGGCGATAATGCAATCGCGCTTCGACGCTCCTGCCGCGAGCGAAATCCAAAAAGCCGCGCTGCACCTCGAGCCACGCGTAAGCCCGCATCTCCTTTGCGGTCAGGTGGCCTTCTGCCTCCTCGTACAAAGAGTCAGCAGCGGCCGTATCACCCATCTTGCCGCGGAAATATGCCAAACGGGCCAGAGCGCCCCACGACCGCTCGCGTTGCAGGGCGTCGAGATAGCCGTTCTCCGCAGCCCGATAATGCCCGTGCTGGAAATCGAGATCCGCCCGGATCAGACGCCCCTCGTCGCTGTGATAAACCGATGGGACGGCGCGCAATGCGGAAGCGACGTCTGCCAGCTTGTGAAGCTTGAACGCGGCATTGGCCTTCAGCAGGTAGAAGTCGCCCGGGTTCGCCAGTGTGGTTATGGCATCGTCGGTGGCGTGAATGACATCGGTCAATCCTGCCGGATCGCCGGCGATCGAAGCTTTTTGGTAGAGACAGTAGAGGCGCCGGGTTACCCGTTCTGGGTCGTCCGCCCCCGAGAGCGCTGCAATTTCTTTTCTATACGCCGCATATCGGCGGCGTAACCGGCTGGGGACACGACCACGTCACCAGGGTTCCGCCAGATAGGGGAAGTCCTTCAGGAATTCCTTGTCGTTTTTCAGCGGGTTCGGCGGCGTTTTCGGCTCGATCGGGGCGGCGTTCCACAGTGCCGGATCATTGAGCAGGTCGACGTGATACGTTCTGCCGTTGACGCTCGCGCTCATCTCCAAAAACGTTGACAGAAAGCGGGTCGCTACCTGGTCCTCGAGACGGCGGCCGAACGGCCACGTGCCGGTCGTGTCCATATCGATGGAGTTCACGTTCGGGATGAAGATGTCGACGGCGCGCCGCAAGGGTATCTCGAGCCCCTTTCTGTTCCACGAATTATCCGGCATGTTGAGCTCCTGAAACAGGATCTTGCTGACCCGTGGAAAAGCTTCCAAGACGCTCGAATAGGTCCGGTGAACCGAGACGGGCGAGTTGTCGTGATCGAAGGCGCTAGCGAGACCGAGTGCGATGATCGATGGGCCGAAGCCCCACCCGAGATGACCCAGCCGCTTGATAAAATGCGGGGCCAGCCAGAAATTATTGGCGCCCAATTGCCGATTGTCTTCCCGCTCGCTGAGTGGGGCGTCGGCAAACGCCTGGCCGTCGGTATCAACCAGCTTGTATTTCTTCAGCTCGTCGTCGAGGGTCAGTGCGTCGAGCAGGACGTGCGGGTGCTCGATCCATAACGGGTCATCGGGGATCGACTCGACTTTGTGGGCCGCCTTCAATACCCAGCTTTCGCCCCAGGTATTGACCACGCGGTGCTCGTCGGCTGTCGCCGTCAGAAAACTCAGCGGCAATTCCAGGATGATCGCATTGCAGTTCTGCCCCGCTCGCGCGTCCTCGCCCGAATAAACAAAGCGGAAATT
>Ga0310916_10001637_pt1 | contig 13460 bp, 14 predicted proteins | sample GREbulkMGLF176_FD_203444 | JGI IMG/M metagenome (GOLD analysis project Ga0310916, IMG submission 203444) | Lab enrichment of tropical soil microbial communities from Luquillo Experimental Forest, Puerto Rico - GRE.bulkMG.LF176 | ecosystem: Environmental > Terrestrial > Soil > Tropical forest >...
ATGGTCTCCTCCGACTTCTTCGTGGTTCCGACCGTGTTCTTTCGCGTCTTATTTGTCTTCGTGATTCTCTCGCACGACCGCCGGCGGCCCGTCCACGTGGCGGTGACGGAGTATGCCACGGCTGAATGGGTGGCTCACCAACTGTTGGAGGCTTTTCCATGGGACAGCGCCCCGCATTACTTGTTGCGCGATCATGGTAGCTACGGCGAGAAATTTCACGAGACAGCCAGCTGGCTGGGCATTTGTGAGGTCCTCACGGCACCGCAATCTCCCTGGCAGAACGCCTACGTCGAGCGATTGATCGGCTCGATTCGTCGAGAATGCTTGGATCACGTGATCGTTTTGAATGAAACCGGTCTGCGGCGTATGCTGAAATCGTACTTCGACTACTACAAGTCTGCTCCATACTGCCTCACCTCACTATGTCTGTGATAACTCAAGAGGTAACTGGTGGCGGTCTCGTCCTGTGGGTGTAGTCCGATGACGGTGGGTTGCTCCGGCTTCCCGCTGCAACGTGCGCAGGTCCAGGTCGGCTCGCTGGAACATCCAGGGGCCATCACCGAGAGGATGCCGTGAGGGCACGACCCCTCGTTCGGCTGCGCGCCGGAGTGTTTTGGACGCTACGTTCAAATAAGCAGCAGCTTCACCCAAATTCATCCACCCTTCCGACTTCCGCTTCTCCTCCGAATAAACCGGGATTCCATGATAGTTTCTCAGCGAAACGACCCGCCCTTGGGTCCATCGATTGCCAGGCCCGGTGCGAAGCCCGTTGCGATTCAGGAATCCAGCAATATGTTGGTCGTCGCAGATCAAAGCCAGCATCCGCACTACCTGAATCGTTTCAACCGGTGTATCGCTGTTGCTCTGCCCGCGTCGTCGCCGCCGCAGGCGAACTTCGGTATGGATGCCTCCCTTCCAGTGGATAATCAGAATGACTTCGCCCGCACTGCCCTCCACATCGGCGATCACCTCTTCGATGAGGGTTCGCACGATGCGCTTCTTTAGTCGTATGTCGGTATTCGAATCTTCCCACACCGTTCGCAGATCCACTCTCAAATCCCCGAAGAGTTCCTGGCACGGGGTGGCCATCTGGTTGCGTCTGCTTCGTGCCTCTTCCAACCTATTTTCCGTCTCGCGCACCCGATTGAGCGTTGTGTTCCAGCGTAGTTCAAGTTCCCCCGCCACCAGACGGTTCTCCGGATCCGCCAGGTCATACTGTCGTTGTGCCCGCTCGGCTTCGTATCGGGCGGCTTGTAGCTCCAAGCTTAAAAGCCGCAGTACTTCGTCCTCTTTCTCCGTCTTCTGCCATGCTGCCTGGGCGGCGGCTTCTACAGCGGCCGGCTCTAACACCCGCAAGACTTCACGCGCGATAGCTTCGTCCACGGCTGTACCCCCAAAGGATATACATTTCGCTTCTCCTTGATCCAAAGCCCCCCGTCGGCACAGATACCGCACCTTGTCGTGCTCCTGCCCCGTGTAGCTAACCATCAGCTTGCGTCCGCACTTCCTGCATCGCAGCAAACCCGCCAGAAGACCCAGCCCTTTCTTGGCCGCACCCGGAACCGAACTAAAACACCGTTGTGAGTTGTGCATAATCATTCGGCTCACCCGTTCAAATTGATCCCAGGTAATGTAGCCCTCATGATGACTCGGGATCAACACCGACCAACTCTTTAAGGGTTTCCGCACGGTGCGCTTGCGCAGCCGCCCTTCCCCGATGCTCGTAGTGACGGCTGTTCTGCCATATCGATAGGCACCCGCATAAACCGGATCGCGGAGGATATTCAGCACGCTCCCGTAGCAGGGATGCTTCCAGACCGTCTTCCGTCCTGTGGCGTGGTGCTCAGCCACGGGCAGATCTATCCCCTGTTCGACCAACCACAACAGCGTTTGTCGCACCGTTCCCAGCTCAAAAAACTTCCGAAAGATTAAATGAATCGCTTCCTGCACTCGTCGATCCGGATCTTTCTCCAGACGCTGATCGGCAGTCTTGTGATACCCAATTGGCGCCGCAACCACCAATTCCCCGCGCGAGGCCTTTTGACGGCGCGCTTCTTGCGACCTTTGGCGGAGCAAATCAAGTTCGTATTCATTCAGGCTCCCCTTTAGTCCCAGCAGAAGCCGATCGTTACTGTTCCGCGAATCGTAAATCACCTCCTGATCCATCAAAAGGGTATCCACCATTCGACAAACTTCGATCAACTGCTGCCAGTCTCTGCTATTCCGGGCGAAGCGAGATACCTCCCGCGCGGCTACCACCCCCACGCGACCCAGACATACCTCCGCAACCATTTTTTGAAATCCCCTCCGTTCCACCTCGCCGGAAGCGGACCGGCCCAGATCCTCGTCGATGATGGTGACCTCTTGCCATCCGAGAGCCCGAATCCGTTGCGTCATGGCGTATTGCAAACGGCGGCTTTCTTGGTTATGCGTTACTTGAAATGTGGAGGACTGGCGGATGTACAAGACCGCTTTGCGAGCCAAGTGTTCGGGTTTGATCTTTTCACTCATCCTTCGACCCTCCTTGCTCGTGGTCCTGATTCGCCCTACGTTGCTTGAATCGATCCCGGAACAACTCAGTGAGAGATTCGAATACTTCTTCTCGGACTCGCACCGGTAGAATCTTCCACTCAGGAATCCTCCTCGGTCCGTAATCTAGTTCCAACTGCTCGGCCCGCCGGGAGTTTCTGGCCATTGGCACCTCCTTGAGTTACTTCAAGTCGATGCCCGCCTTCTACCACGCCGAACTCTTTTCTGCCGAGGGCACAATCGAGAAGTCGCCGCAGTTGGATTAATGCTTCCATGTCGACCATCGGATTCACACTCAGCGTCATCGTTGAGCATGTGACTGGATCAAACATCCAGGCAGGAATATCGAAATCCCGACGCCCTACGTCACCGTGAGCACAGCAACGAAATGAGACGCTGCTCATCCCGCGCCGTTCAAAGTGGACAGGAATGGTTTGCTTGTGAAGAGGGTGCCAAGGGTATTGGACTTCCAAAAACTCAGTCCTATGTGTGTTGTGTTGCTGATTTGTACGAGCGGACGAGAACTCATCTTTCTTTAGACAAAGATGCCCCTATCAATAGACCCGCTCAACGGCCGGAGATAGGCCGGATCGTGAAAATTCCCCAGGTCGGTGGATTGCACCATCGCTACGAGCGAATCGCCGCCTGAATGGGCACTCGATTCCTCGCGCAACGTCTCGATTGCCTACCCTGCTTGTGTCTCCAAACGCGATCAGAGAACGGATTCGTGCCAGTCCCAATCACCTTTGGCTATCGAAGAGGCTTCGCCACCGTTCGACCTGCACGAATGGAGTTTTTGGTAGGGTCAGCCCGCGAAGAAATGCATGTCACATTGTTACATTCTGCTCGAAGCGCCTTTGAAGAATCGGACGGAGTTTTTGGTAGGCACACCTCCGAGGACGGGCCTTTTTTTGATCAAGTTATCCCGAGGAAGTTGATGTCTTGGCATTTGCCCTCTGACCAGCCGAACTGTTGGAGGGTCATGACATACCAGAAGTCACGATGACGAGGCGAATCGTTGGATCACGTTCGAACCGATTCCTCACATCGGCGGCGTCCGAACCATCGGATGACTCATTGCTCGAACTGTGCGCAGCCGTTTGCTTCCTAAGTGGCCGTCGCGGTTGCCACGCTGCCGGATCGCGGGTGGCGGCTTCGCAAAGGGCTTTAACTGGCGTCGGTCGGAAAGCACGGACAACTGTTCCTACCAAAGGCTCAAGGATGCCTTCGGACCCCTCCGACCGAACCATCTAACACTCAGTCTCACCGTATCTTGTTGATTTTGAAGTCGGACGGAGTTTCGCGAACCACAAGTTCAAAATACCATGTGCCTCCGGAACGCCCCTGCAGAAAACCTTGGAGGCGGAGATTCTTAACTTTGCGTTGACACGAACTGCCCACGTTTGCGACGCAGATTGAGCGTCATAGAATTCGGCCTGCTTCGGTAGGCCGCTAGCGTCTCACGGCGCTAGCAGTTCGTACGCGATGATCTTCCACTTCTCGGTTTCCTTGGCCCAGAGCAAGGTTAAAGCAGCGGAATGCTCGCCGGGGGTACGCAAGCTGAAGAGTACGGTGTAGTAGTTGCCGTAGGCCATCCGCTTCGGATCCGGCGACACCTCGTAGGGATGCTTCGACGACTCCTTGTCGCACAGGAACAGTTCCGCGAGGTAATCGGGAACGGCTGCCACGGTGTAGGCGTCTTCATCCTCTTGCCGCAATACCTTAAGGTCGTCATGCTCGGGCTGCACCGGTTCGATGGCATCGCGCAAATGCTGAACTGGACCAAGCTCCTTGCCGACGCTGGTCATTGCGCTGAGAAGATACGCGGCGTAATCGGCAGAAGTGGATGGCGCTGGCTTGTCGGGTGGAAGGTAAGCTAGGACACAGCTGTGCGATCGCTGAGAAAAGTAGGTTGCGGCGTGGTCGAAGTTATCGGCCACCATCCATGAATGCAGGAAGTCGCGCGAGGCATGCACGAACTCGGGGTCAGCGCTGCTCCGGGTTTCGGTGGAGCCGGTCTTTGCAGCCGCGCGCCGCCGGCGCATATCGGGTGTCTTGCCAGGTGTGGCCTCTTCGGGCTCCACGTCCCAAGCAATCACCTTCCAGTACTGGCCTTCTTTTCTCCAGAGCAACGTGACGGCGTCACTCTTTGCTTTCGGCCCTTTCAGGCGGAAAACGGACGTAAAATAGCCCCCATACTTGCTCGTGCTTCCTTCCGCTCTCATCTCGTTGAAGTCGTCAAAAGCGACCTCGGGATCGCAGATGAACTCCGTGGCCAGTCCGTTGGAAACCTGGTAGAGCGAGAACGCCGTCTCGTAGCGCTGTTTCACCAGCCTTAGATTCTGGTCGTGCAAGCCTAAGGGTTCAACGGCTTGCTGCAGAGTGTTGACCTTTCCGATTACACGGTTTACCGCTGCCATCTCGTTTGCGGCGAGGTAAGGAGCGACCCCGGCACTCACGATTTTGCCCGAATCCGGGCCGTACTCCTCTAGGCAGGAATACGAGAGCGATGACAGATACCCGGCGGACACGTTGGGCTTCTGTTCCACAAGCCAGGCGGTAAGGTAATCGGCGGCCGCGGCCTCAACCTTGTCATCGCCCTTTCGTGGTATCGCTGGTATCTCGCCTTCCGTGGTGCCGTTCCCTGAAGCTTCCGCCTCTTCAGGGAAACCAAATAAGTTCTGCCACCAATCGCTCAACCCCTGCCATCGCTGGAGGTGCTTTTGCGTGTTTCCTCCGGCGCGAACGTCAGAATTGGCGGCGGTGAGGTGCCCGTTCACCAGTGCCTTAGGGAATTTGGCGGAGCGGTAATCCACGTCGATATCGGCGTGGCGGGTATCTTTAGCGACGGAGACCTGAATCGAAGGCGGACCGCTGTCCTGTCGATAGTTCAGTGGGTAGCCATGGTGGTAGACCGTGTTATCGCGGTCGCGGAAGAACTCGCTGGAGGCTTTTAGCTTCTGCACTGCGTCAGGTTTGAGCACGACATAGATGCGAAATTGTAGATCACCGCGCGCGCGCGGAACTTTCCCGTTGATCGCTTCAATCGACTGCACAAGGTTCAAGGCGCTTCCCATGGATTTTCCCGACTTGTCGGTCAGCTCCGTCGTCATCAGCGCGTGGGTTACAGCCTCGAAGGTGGTGCGGGTGGACATGGAGAACTGGTTGTACTCGGTGGGCTGCGAGTTGTCGTGCGTCATCTGGTTGTATTCCGCATACCATACGTCGATCAGTTCCCTTTGCACGGGACTCAGCTCTTCGTATGTGCCATGGAATTCCTGCGGCCCAGTCGGAGCCCTGTTCTGTGTATTAAGCATTGCCGCCAGCAAAAGTGCCAGTGTGCCCGTAAACCGCCTGAACATCGGCTTCTCCCGGGGATCCATCAATCAAACTAGAACGAAGCCCGCGTAGTCATGTTGCCTCCACTCGTCAAAAAAGATCAATGTCCTATCCAAATGGTCATGTGTGTGAGCTCTACCTTGTGCTTTTGCATCGTAAAGGGCCCTTCTTGACGCGCAAGGCAGTCTGAGTAACTACGCGAACGGCTGTGCTGCGCAATAACCTCGTCGGGCTCACGCCGCAGCCTCTTCGACTCGATATTCATGGTGCAGTCCGCCGAGGACCCGTCTTTTCACACTCAATTTATCCCGAGGAAGTTAATGTTTTTGCATTTGCGCAGAACATTGTTACGCAGCTTCACCGTCTCTTGTTGACTTTGAAGTCGACCGAGTTTTCGCGAACCAAAGTTTTGCGGCGCAGCGCGGCAGGGAATCCTTAGTGCCGCCTAATTGCCAGAAAAAAAGCGACAAGGAATTCTGACGAAGGAGCCAGAACCTGGCTCTGCGCCAGCAAATCGGCGCGGCTTACGCTACCGACCTCCTACCGACCTCCTGGTTCGTCGAACGCGGCAGCAATATGCCAGCACCGTGCACACCGCGAACTCAAGAAGCAGGGCTCGCATGCCTCAATCGTGATTGTGAACCTTAATTGTGAACCTTAATCCGCAGAGCTGGCCTTGGCGTTTCCTGAGAAATGGGTGGTGATTAGGAAGCCATTCGTGCCGTCGTAAGAAAATTTGTGCCCGTCACCTTCGAAGGCTTCATGTTTGTTCTTCCACATGCGGAAGCCATCGTTGGACTGCGCATCGCAATATTTCAGGTTGCGAATCATAGCCTCCTGGCTGGCCAGTTGCGCCTCCGAAAACATCATCGCGGTCGATTAGCCACAGAATCAACAACATCCGGGTCGATAGCCCGCGAAGACAAGGCAGGTAACATTGTTACATTCAGCCGGAAGCCACTCTTGAAGAATCAGATGGAGTTTTTGGTAGGCACACCATTCTTTCTCTCCCTCAGTTGTACCGAAGTTGTACCGAAGTTGTACCGACCGGTGTCCGCAATAATTCCGTACGCTGTTTCCAGCAAAAACGCAGGGAGCAGGAAGATGCAGCTCCACCTATCCTGCCCCCGCTCCCCCTTTTGTCCGCGGTATTTCAGGCAGCGGAAGACGCACTCTGACTGCTTGTTTGATGAAGTTCCATCAATTGATTAAGAGCCCGGCGCCGCAGCGTTTGTGTACGCTGTCCCCAGGTTAAAGCTCAGCTCCCCTTGTCCCAACATGTTACTTGGCCTCACCGTATCTTCTTGATTTTAAAGTCGGCCCGAGTACAAACACAGACTCTGAAAACTAGCTCTTACTGCAACGGAGAGTTGGCGTCCGTGCAAGTCGCCGCGCCGGCGTTGTAGTAAATCACGCCCGTCTGGTCGCTGCAGAAGGCGCGCGTACCGGTCTGGTTGAGCGTGAGAGGAGCTGCCAGCGTGCCGTCGCCCGTCGCCGAAGCCGCGGTCTGCAGGGTGAAGGAGTAGCCGTCCTTGCCGTTCCCGCCGCCGTTCGTGGCCAGGAAATTGTCAATGAAGCAGCCCGTCGCCGCGGCAGGAGTGCAGGGTTGGGCGCCGCCCAAGCTGGCAAGCGACGTAAAGCCGACGGTCGGATACGTGATGAAGTAACCAATCTCTGCCGTGTTGATGGTGCGGAGAGAACCGGCAGCGGAGGACTCGTTCGCCGACATTCTCGCCCGCATCAGGTTGGGAATAGAGATCGCCGAAATGATCAAAATGATCGCCACGACGATCAGCAACTCGATAAGAGAGAAACCCTTCTGCCTCCTCATGAAGTCTCCTTGAGAGATCTACTTCCTTTGGTGTCAGAGCCTACGAGGTAGGAGCGGACGACGATTGCTATTCCCCTAGGACCTTTCAGTACTAAGGAACCGCCAATTTGTCAACTGACGAAAGCAAACAACAGATTTTATTCGAGACTAGCGGGAGCGTTTCAACTTTTTCTGCCGTCAATCGTCGCGTCGATCCTGCTTAAAGTGCTTCCACAGTTGCACCAGCACGTAGACATAACAATGTTACGCAGCCTCATCGTATCTTGTTGATTTTGAAGTCGGACGGAGTTTCTGCGCACCACAGCGCATGCCTGAATCGTGATTGTGAACCTTAATCCGCAGAGCTGGCCTTGGCATTCCCTGAGAAATGGATGGTGATTAGGAAGCCGTTCGTGCCGTCGTAAGAAAATTTGTGCCCGTCGCCTTCGAAGGCTTCATGTTTGTTCTTCCACATGCGGAAGCCATCGTTGGACTGCGCGTGCCAATATTTCAGGTTGCGAACCACAACCTCCTGGCTGGCGTCATCACCTTTGACGCGCTCCAGAATGACTTCACCCTTGCCGTTGCTCATCTTGGCATGGGCCACGCCGGTGTTGGTGTCCACGCTCCATGAAAACGCGGCGGTTTGCACGCCCTTTTTCTGCCACGGTATCGGATAGAGTTGGCTGAGAATGTCAGCAAGAGCGGCCTGCTGGTCCTTCGAGACGCTGGGATCGAAGTTCACCACAAGCCACGAATCCTTGCCGGTGCTCCAATCGCTACCTAGATCGGTCGCGATCCAGATCTTCGCGTCATCGAGCTTGGTACCTTTGTAATAGCCCTTGTCGACTTTAAGAACAAGGTTGGCGCGGCAGAAGTGTTCTTCCGCGTTGTGCTCACCCATTCCCATGTGGTTCGTGGAATGGGTGTTGAAGTAGCAGGGACAGAACATGTCGCAACTACAAGATTCGATATAGCTGGCGGTCATATCGAAGTCTGGTTTGCCGGATTTCTCCTGCGCCGCTGAATTAAAGTAGATGAGACCTGCAGCAAGCGCAAGGAGAGGAAGCAAGAAGAGACGAGGCATTAGTCGCATGATCCCTCCGAGTAGAATTGAGCGTGGGGCCTGACCGAGATGGAGGGGAATTTAGCTCGGTGGTGGCCTAGACGCACTGTATACATGAGGACATGGCCCAGCAAGAGGTAAATTGTTAAGTACTGTAAAGCTGCTTTAATTACCGTGAGTGATACCCCTAAGAGGCACGCGTTGCGCGCACGAATTCCGCTCCTCCTTTGAATCCCATGCTCCGGCGTGATTTGGAGTTCTGTCATGACAGTTAAAGGGCCAGCATCGAGGTATTCTAGGGTCAACACACCCTAGCGTCCCCTACCTGACCGGCCAAGTCCCGAAGAGCGCCCGAGAATCGTTTTTCTATATCAACGACGACCAGCAACTGACCGGTCTGCGCTACGACAACTGGAAACTTGTCTTCATGGAGCAGCGCGCACCCGGAACCTTGCTCGTCTGGGCGAACCCCTTCACCAACCTACGCGTGCCCAAGATATTCAATATTCGCACGGACCCGTACGAGCGGGCGGACATCACCTCAAACACGTATTACGACTGGTTGCTGGATCATGCCTTTCTGTTGGTGCCCGCGCAGGCGTATGTAGGCCAGTTCCTGATGACCTTCAAGGAGTATCCGCAGCGACAAAAAGCGGCCAGCTTCAAGATGGATGAAGTCATGGAGAGGCTGAAGGAGAGCGGGGGGTCGAATAGCACAGGAACGCGGCGGGGCGCTTCGCCGGGAAGTGGCCCGCCATCATCAAACTGTCCGAGCATAGTGCCGATAACTGTCAATTGGCGAAACTGGCTTTTTATCGTTCATCGGTGGATGGTCGGCTATACGGAAGTTGGCCCCAAACGGGCGTCTGGGAACGTGGGTACTCTTCTAGGGTTTCGCAGCGGCGGCTGCGGCTTGTTCCAGGATGGGCGCTGCTTTTGCGACTTCCTTGACACCGAAAAATACTAAGCACACGTTCGTACCTGGTTCGATGCCGGTGTAGGCGTAGTTGATGTTGATGCCAGCCTCGCCGAGCCGCGAAGCAGCCCGCGCGAGCTCTCCCGGCTGGTGTGGCAACTTTGCCTGAGCAACCTCGGTCTCTGTGTAGGTGTAGCGTTCGGTGTCGAGCGCCGTCTTTGCCGTGGTCAGTTTGTCCACAATGATACGCACAACACTCTTTCTCTCCGACGAGAACGAGTGAAAGGCGAGGATGTTCACTCCGCTATCAGCGAGAACTTGGCAGAACTTACCCAGGGTGCCCGGCTGATCTTCCATCTGAATGGTGAATTCCCTCATGATTGGCATGTGACCTCCCTTGCTTCATCGAAAATGCAGGATGCATTGTCGGTGTGGCGAGATGGTGAAGGCATCATACGCCGCCGTTCTCCGTCGTTCAACGCTGGCTGATCAGGAGCCGGGCGAAGTAAGGATAGGACTCGAATTCTGCTGGGCTAGGTCTCGAATTTTGGTGGTACGGCAGGTTCGAAAATAGGCAGCGTTAATCCATTCGAGTTTTTTGACCAAACGGGGTCTTCGGGCTTACAGGTGCGATCCGCGAGCCTCTGACCTCAGTATTAATCCCGCTTTACCTGTGACATTAAACTCCGTTAACATCGTCGCTGGCTATGGGCTCGACGGCAATCGCTCTCTTGTGGCTGCTTCTATCCGCCACACCACCCCGGCCAGCGGCACCTGGGAACATCTGTGGTGTAGTTCAAGACCAGACGGGTGCGGCAATCGGCGACGCAGCACTCGAACTGACATCCGAAGGCATTCGCGTCACTGCCCAGTCCGATGCGTCCGGACAGTTTTGCTTTAATCGCATCGAACCCGGTGATTATCAGCTTACGACGCGGGCACGGGACTTCCGTTTGGATCGCCGACACGTGGCCGTCCAAGCAGATAAATCGGAACCGCTGACCATTGTGCTCAGCCTTGAAACTGTCACTCAGCAAGTCACCGTGGCGGAGGGGGCTGCCGACACGAGTTCAATCAATGTTGCACAGACCCAAGTCAACCAGGGGCTCATCCAAAATCTGCCAAGCGAAAGCGTCAATGCCCGACTGAGTTCAATTCTTACCTTGGCAACACCCGGCGTCGCGGCAGACTCAAATGGAGTCTTCCATCCGCTTGGTGAACACGCAGAAATCTCCTTTAGCGTAGACGCGCAGCCGATTTCCGACCAGCAGAGCCGCATTTTTTCGAACCAGATCTCCGCAAACACCCTTCAGAATATGACAACGCTGCAGGGTGCTCCTCCAGCCGAATTCGGGGACAAAACTAGCCTGATTGTTGAGGCCACAACGCGCTCGGGGCTAAACGTCGGGAAATCCGGCACGGTCTCGGTCGGGTACGGCTCATTCGACACACCTACGGCAAGCATCACCTTTGCGTCTGGTTCCAAAACGTTTGGGAACTTTCTGGCCTTGGACGGCCTCAACAGCCATCGGTTCCTCGACACACCGGAATTCGATCCTCTTCACACGCGAGGCAATGCCGAGAGTGTATTCGATCGCCTCGACTGTCAACCCACCGAGTCCACAGCATTTCATCTAAACCTTTCCGCCGCCCACTCCTGGTTCCAGGTTCCGAATACTTACGACCAGCAGTCGGCGGGGCAAGACCAGCGGCAGCACATGACGAGCTTCAATGTTGGGCTAGCATTCTCCCGCGTACTCAGCCCTTCGCTCCTGCTCACTGCGAACAGTTGGGTTCGCCAGGATCGCGTGAACTATTTTCCCTCAGCCAATCTGTTTTCTGATCAGCCAGCCACCTTATCCCAATCCCGCAGGCTGACAAGCACGGGAATGCGCGGTGATCTGACGTATTCGCGCGGGCGGCACTCCGTGAAGGGCGGTATTCAGTTTCAGGCTACACCGCTCTCAGAGTTTTTCACGACGGGGCTCACCGACCCCGGAGTCAATTCTCCCTGTGTGGACACAAACGGCGTTCCCGTTCCAAATCCCTCGCTCACCGATCCGAGCCAATGCACTCCTGCAGGGTACGCGGAAAACAGTTCATATCAACCAGCAGTGTTGCCGTATGACCTCACACGCGGTGGAACTCTTTTCGCCTTTCGAGGCAAGACCACGATTTATGAGGGGAGCGCGTACGCTCAGGACAGCATCAAGTTCGGCCAATTGACCCTGAATCTTGGGCTGCGCTACGACAACTACGCTGGCCTCAGCAGGGCATCTGGGGTGCAGCCAAGGACCGGCATTGCGTATCAGGTACGTACAACTGGAACCGTGCTTCACTTTTCGTATGCGCGGGTCTTTCTGACGCCCTACAACGAGAATCTCGTGCTATCAAGCTCCACCGGCCCTGGTGGGCTTGGTAACGGCTCACTTGGCGCAACGAACGTTCAGCCTCTCACGCCGGCGAGCCGCAATCAGTACAACGTGGGTCTTGAGCAGCAATTCGGCCCGAGGTTCAACATTCAGGGGGAATATTTTTGGAAGTACACACACGGCGCGTACGATTTCAATACCATCTTAAATACCCCACTCAACTTTCCCATTCAGTTCCGCGAATCAAAAATCGACGGCGCGATGGTTCGCGCGACTCTCAACAATTTTCACGGCTTGAGTGCCTTTGCCGTTCTGGGGCACACCCGCTCGCGCCTAATCAGCCCAGAAATTGGCGGCATTAACTTCGGCACGGCTTACGCGCCGGTAGCCCGCCCTGATCACGATCAGGGATTCGAGCAAACCACTAACGTCCAGTATCAGTTTCAGCAAAGAAGCATGCATGGCCTATGGTTTGGCTTCACGTGGAGGTTTGACAGCGGACTGGTCGTAGTGAGCGTTCCAGACTACGCGACTGCGCTCACGTTGACGGGCGACCAGCAGCAGGAGATTGGATTGTACTGCGGCAATGTGTTGGCAACTGTCGATCAGCCACTGCGGAGTTGCAACTCGCCCCATCACGGTGCGACCCTTATCCACATCGTGCCGCCTGGCACCTACAATCCCGACACGAATCCATCCCGCATTACCTCGCGAAACCTCTTCGACTTCGCTGTCGGTGCGGACAGCCTGTGGAAGAAAGACACCTACGCCCTGAGCGGAAAGGTCACCGTGGTGAACGCGACGAATAAAGTGGCTCTGTACAATTTCCTTTCGAGTTTTTCGGGCACACACTTCCTCTCGCCCCGTGTTGCCCAGGGTGAGTTGACTCTCCACTTTTAGCTGGCACTTGCGAGCCGGTACCGGTCGGCCGCTTATCTGCCTTGATTCTCGTCAACTCGACCTACGAGCAGCCGAACGGCAAAGGTAAGAAGTCGAAGGCCGCGAAGATTACATCGTGGTCCATTCGCGCCGATGTCGTGCGCAGGCTCGATCGCAACGAGCAGGAACCGCAAACTCCTCCCGGCGAGCCAACGGCGGAGTCGGACGAGGCTCCGTTCTGACTGAAGAGCGGATTCGGCCCAGGCTCCGCACCCGGGCCGAATCCGTTGTTTGGCTCAGTTGACCTTCTCTAATGCCGTAAGTTGCTGGACCAAATGAGCGACCCGACACATAGGTAACAGAACGTACCGGACACATAGGTTACACTTTCTCCTTTTTTTAGGAGGAAGTGGATGCCGTGGAAGGAGTGTTCGGTGATGGATGAGAGGTTACAGTTCGTTGCTCGCCGGCTAGCCGGCGAGCAAATGGCGGATCTTTGCAGGGAGTTTGGGATTTCCCGTAAGACGGGCTACAAGATCTTTGATCGTT
>Ga0310916_10001661_pt1 | contig 13339 bp, 13 predicted proteins | sample GREbulkMGLF176_FD_203444 | JGI IMG/M metagenome (GOLD analysis project Ga0310916, IMG submission 203444) | Lab enrichment of tropical soil microbial communities from Luquillo Experimental Forest, Puerto Rico - GRE.bulkMG.LF176 | ecosystem: Environmental > Terrestrial > Soil > Tropical forest >...
CCGATCCCGCTGGCCTCATCGAGCTGCGCGGCAACATCTGTGACTATCTGCGGGCGGCGCGCGCGGTGCGCTGCGACCCCGAACAGATCGTCATCACGGCCGGCACCCAGCAAGCAATCGACATCGCGATCCGCGTGCTGCTCGCGCCCGGCGACGAGGTGTGGGTCGAGGACCCCGGTTATCCGCTGACCCACGCGCAGTTGCTGCTCGCCAAAGCGCGGCCGCATCCCATTCCCGTCGATGCCCAAGGTCTGATCGTCGACGCCGGCCTGCGCACGTCACCGCGGGCGCGCGCAGCGTTCCTCACGCCGTCGCATCAATTTCCGACCGGCGTTGCGCTGTCCATGGCGCGACGCCTAGAGCTGTTGGCGTGGGCACGGCGGAGCGGCGCGTTTATCGTCGAGGACGATTACACCAGTGAGTTCCGCTATTCGGGACCGCCGCTCGCATCGCTGCAGGGGCTCGATGACACCGAGCAGGTGATCTACGTCGGCACGCTCAACAAAGCGCTATTTCCTGGTCTGCGCATCGGCTACGCGGTGGTGCCGCGCGCGTTGCTGCAGGCCTTTGTCGGCGCGCGCTATCTTATCGATCGCCAACCTGCGACGCTGCAGCAGGCAGTCGTTTCCGAGTTCATGCAGCAAGGCCATTTTGCTGCGCACATTCGCCGCATGCGGCAGCTCTATCGCGATCAGCGCGACGCGCTGGCGGAGACGCTGATGCGTCGCGCCACAGATCGGCTCGACGTTGCGGTGCCCGATCAGGGCATGCACCTCGTCGCCTATCTGCGCGATGGAACCTCCGACATTGCCATCGAGGCCGCAGCCCAACGGGCCGGTATCGTCGTGCGCGCAATCAGCCGCTTTTATTCCACAGCGCGCCCGCGCCCAGGCCTCATGCTGGGGTTCAGCGGGTTTCCGCGGCAGTTGATCGTACCGTCAGCCGCGCGGCTTGCGGCGCTCGTCGCTGGGCACGGCCGAGCGTAAGCTGCTACATGGCCGAGGCCGCAGACGAGACATCAGCTGATCCGACTTCGAATATCCGAATGTGGGCGGCCGGGTGCAGTGCGTTCGGTCCCCTACGAAGAAGCCCGTGCCTGCCGACTACCGATCACTGGCACGAACAGCTCGTGTGGTTTGGCAAGCCCACGTAACAGATAGTGGCCAAGCGAGATCAACGGCTTCCCATAGGCCCGTGCAAAGTCATCGCTCAACACGATTGGTGTGTTGAGGGTTTTCGCCGTTGCCTCAAGCCGACTGACAAGATTTACTGCGGGCCCTATGACGGTGAAATCGAGTCGCTCGGCGGCACCGATGTTGCCGTAAACCACTGTACCGACGTGCAGCGCTACGACGATCTCAAGTGGCCGCTCGCCCATCATGGGCGGTTCGCCGTTGAGATGGCGGACAGCAGCAAGCGCTTCCTGCGCGGCCTCGAGCGCACTTGTTGCGGCTCGATCCGCCGTGGCGCCGTCATCGATCGGGAATATCGCGAGCAGACCGTCGCCCATGAATTTCAAGATCTCTCCGCCATGGCGGTCGATTGCCTGCGCTTGCACATCGAACAGCGCGTTAAGTATCCAGATCATCTGATCGCCCGGCAGCCGGTCCGAACGCTCGCTGAACCCACGCAGGTCCGAGGACCACAACACAACTGTGAGTTCCTCTCCGGTACCCCGCCGGATTTGGCCGGCCAGCACCCTCGGACCGGTCTTTGGGCCAAGATAGGCGTTGAGTACATTGGTGGCAATCCACCGTTGGCCGTGTATGTCGCACAGAACTGCCACACGCTGAGAGATTCGCGTCATATCGGCAATCTCATCCGCCGTGAAGCCACCCGGTCGGTCGGTCACATAGGTGAGCATGTAGTTACTGTTGCGGCCATGGATGCTGCGGATCGGTAAGGCTAGATAGTCCGTCGCACCCCGAGCTTTTAATTCCGTGAGCACCGCGAAATCGAGCGTCGCCCCAGCACCATCCAGGCGTCGTCGCAGCGTCTCGCCGCCAATGCACACCCGTTGCACTGGATTGTCCTCGTAATGGATCACGTCGGTGATCTCGTGGGCAATCAAGGTCTGCTCGCTTCGCCCGCTTGTGCGCCACCAGATGAAGGTGGTTCCAAGAAATTGCGGGTGCAGCGTCCCGCTGTGGAGCGTGACGCGCAGCAGCGGCAGGCCGGTCGCCAGCATTCGCCAAGCGAATTCATCGAAGGCCTGCAGCCCGGTTGGGATCGCGCGCGCTGCTCCGACCAGCCATTCGGCAATAGCATCCGGGCTATCCTTGGTCGGCCGCTCGGCAACCGGGCGTTCGACCACTCCCGTCGTTACCACGTAGCGCCGATCGCGACCGCCAGAAGACGCCGGCTCCGATTGACTCATGAGCAACACCCTGAACGGCCTCGCCGAAACTTAGCATTCTCGAACCGAGACGAAGCACGCTCAATGTCCTGATCGACAACCGAGAACGGTCGACAAGATAGCCAGCAAGGACTGATCATACTGCCAGCTCCAAGATCAGCGGCGAGTGATCGGAGAGCCCGGCTACCCGCTCCTCGTGGGAATAGTGGATGGCGCCGGCGGAAGCGGCCAGATCCTGTGACAGAAAGGAATGGTCGATACGGAATCCATTACTTCTGGTGCTAAACCAGGAGTATTCGCGTCGCTCTGGATAGCGGTGACGCCAAAGGTCGTGAAACCCGATCTGCTCGATCACATCCATATAATGCGCTGTCGGGTCGATCGCCCCTGCCTCGTCGAGATAGGCGCGACAGGTATTGAAGTCGCCGACGGCCAACGCTCGGGTTGCGCTCCGCGCGGAGAGTGCAGCGATCAGAGCTTCCCAGTAAGGGACCTTCGCGAGCAGATACGGCATGTAGATGCCGATGAGCCGGAACATCGCGAAATTGACACTGACCATCCGATAAGGCTCGGGCAATCCCATTTCGAGGGCGCCGTATTCGCGAAAGGGGCACCGGGCGGCGACGAGCACACCGTTGCGGCTGGGCGGTGGGAGAAGGGCGCTTGCGTATCGATAGCCGAGGGCATGCAAAGCTGCACACAGCCGCAGGGCGGACGTGCCCCCGCGATATTCGGAAAGAACCACGATATCGGCGTCGTGACGCTTCAGCGCCTCGGCAATTCGGGGCAGCCGGGATCCGCCACCTTGTCTGATGTTCCAAGCGAATAGCCGCATTTGGCCGGAGCTTACTCCGTCTCGGGCACGGCGGTAAGCTCGCTGGGGTAGGCACCCCCCGTGACACTCATCCGCGACGCCCTAGTGCATAAGGGTTGAAAGGTCCGGAATTGGCACCCCTCAGACCCGTTGATCGGAGTCGCGAGTGTCGGATCATTAGCCTTGAGCGGACTGGCTGTTCGACGCCGCTGGAAGGATCGTCCTTTCTGACCTATCTCGGCCTCCAAGACATGCCAGGATCAGCCTTCCTCCGCCGTACGGGCGAATTAATTGACAAAGTCAGCAATTAAGTTGACTATTGTAACAGGCGGCGTGCGGGTCCCCTTTTGATGAGCAAACCGGAGTTGGACGAGCGGGTTCGCGCCGTCAGGCGGTTCAGTCGCTTCTACACCCGCAAGATTGGCGTCTTGCGCGAAGGGCTGCTCGACAGTCCGCTGTCGCTGACCGAAGGTCGGGTGCTTTACGAGCTTGCGCAGCGTGACCCGATGACCGCCTCGGATATTGCCGGAGAGCTCGCTTTGGATGCAGGTTACCTCAGCCGTATCCTCGGCGGCTTCGACAAGCGGGGTCTGATCCAAAAGCAAACGTCGGACAGGGATGGCCGGCAGATCATTCTCGCCCTCACCGACCGGGGTCGCGAGATGTTCGCGGCGATCAACGCCCGTTCCCACGATGAGATCGCGGCAATGTTGGCTCGGTTGAGCGGTCCCGAGCAGACACGGCTGGTTGCTGCGCTCGAGACGGTTGAGAGATTGCTCGGCGACCGACGCAAGCCAGGTGAGTCCTCCTACATGCTTCGTCCCCATCAGCCAGGCGACATGGGTTGGATAATCCATCGTCATGGCGTGCTGTATGCCGAGGAATACGGCTTGGACGAGAGTTTCGAAGCAATGGTCGCGCACATCGCGGCGACCTTCATCGAGAACTTCGACGCGCGGCGGGAGCGCTGCTGGATCGCCGAGCGCGACGGCGAAGTCGTCGGCTCGGTGCTGCTTGTCAGGGGCGGCGAAGAGATTGCTCAACTGCGGCTCCTTTATGTAGAGCCGAAGGCGCGCGCCCTCGGCATTGGGAGCCGTCTGGTCAGCGAATGCATTGGCTTCGCTCGGCGAGCGGGCTATCACAAGATCACGCTGTGGACGAACGACGTGCTGGTCTCCGCCCGCCGCATCTATCAGGCGGCCGGCTTTCGTCTGGTTACGGAGGAGCCGTACGACAGCTTTGGGCAAGACCTCGTCGGGCAATACTGGGAATTGGCGCTGCCGGCGCGACGCTCGCCAAACACTGCTCACCGTGACGCTGCAGACGCCTTAGCGCGATCCGGAAAGCCACCCGAACCTTAGATCGGGGAGTGCCCCAATGCGACTGCAATTCCTCGGTTGTGGCGACGCCTTCGGCAGCGGCGGCCGGTTCAACACGTGCTTTCACGTAACCACTGAATCGACCCAATTCCTGGTTGACTGCGGCGCCTCGTTGATGATTGCCATTCGACGCTTTGGCGTCGAGCCTAATGCGATCGAAACCATCTTCATAACGCATTTGCACGGCGACGGCATCGTCACGGAAACAGTTTGGGAGTGGCGAAAAAGGTTAGGATGTCGGCATGCCTCCGCTCTGCTATCGCCGTCATCGCTTTCCGCCTGAGATCATCCAGCACGCGATTTGGCCTTCGCTTCACCCTGAGCTACCGCGATGTCGAGGAGCTGCTGGCCGAGCGCGGGCTCGATATCTCGTATGAAACGGTGCGGCGCTGGGTGCTGAAATTCGGTCCCGCGATCGCGCGACGGCTGCGTCGGCGTCGCCCTCGGCCAAGCGACCATTGGCATCTCGACGAGATGGTGGTGCGGATCGCCGGCAAGCGGATGTTCCTCTGGAGTGCCGTCGATCACGAGGGCGAGGTCCTCGACATGCTGGTTCAGCGCCGACGGGACAGTCGGGCGGCGCTGCGGCTGATGCGCAAGCTGCTCAAGAAGCAAGGCTTCGCACCCAAATTGCCGGTCACCGACAAGCTGCGCTCCTACGCCGCGGCGTTCGCCGTCTGCGCCTGACCTGCCGGCACGAGCAAGGGCTGCGCAAGAACAATCGCGCGGAGAACTTGCATCAGGCGGTGCGGTGACGCGAGCGCAAGCTGCAACGGTTCAAGTCGGCTCGCTCCGCCCAACGCTTTCTCAGCATGCATGCCGCCGCCCAAAACACCTTCAACCTGCAACGCCACCTCATCTCGCGATCCATTCTGCGGATCTTCCGAATCGAAGCTGCCACCGAGTGGCACATTGCTGTCGCGGCAGCCTGACCCCTGCCAAGTTGCAGGCTCTCAATGCGTGCTCGTCCGCGTTGCCGTGACAAGGCCGCTGGAACACCCCTTGGACCCCCCAGAAGCAACCGCCGGCCAGAATTGCGACCTCGGATGTCGCCTGAGGATTGGCTGTTTCGTCGAGCATCGGCGGCGGGGTCAGTCGCGCGCTCTCGGCCGAAAGCGGGAAGAGCAGCGCAATGCCCCCCACTTAGCAGCGCCGCAAAAACCCATGCCGGGCGAACCAGTGCGAACGGCACAGAGCGCCTCCTGGAAGCGGACCTAGACGAAGCCGACGACCGCATGCGGTACATAGGGCTCCTCCAAAGAGGTAATCTCGTCGGCAGAAAGTTTCACGTTCACAGATGCGAGCGCGTCGTCGAGATGGTGCAGCCTTGTTGCGCCGACGATGGGCGCAGTGATGACGGGTTTGGCGAGCAGCCACGCCAGCGCCACTTGCGCCCGCGGAATGCCGCGCGCTGCGGCAACCTCTGTTACGCGGTCGACGACCTTGCGGTCTGGCTCCGCGGATTTTGCGAATAGCCTTTGGTGAGCGTCGTCGGTCTCCGTACGAATGCTCGTGTAATTCCAATCCCGGGTCAGCCGCCCACGAGCCTGCGGGCTCCAAGGAATGACCCCGATCCCTTCAGCCGCGCAAAGCGGCAGCATTTCGCGTTCTTCCTCGCGATAGAGCAGGTTCACCAGATTTTGCATGCTGACAAAGCGGGTCCAGCCATGGCGTTCAGAGACGCCCAGAGCCCGCGCGAACTGCCAGGCATGCATCGACGACGCGCCAATGTAGCGCGCCTTCCCCGCCTTGACGATGTCGTGCAGTGCCTCGAGCGTCTCCTCGATTGGAGTGTCGTAATCCCAGCGGTGGATCTGATAGAGATCGGCGTAATCGGTGCCGAGACGCCGCAGGCTGTCATCGATCTCGCGCATGATCGCCTTGCGCGACAAGCCGCCGCCGTTGGGGCCGGGCCGCATCTGCCCATAGACTTTGGTCGCGATGACGACCTCGTCGCGGCGGGTAAAATCTTTGATCGCTCGGCCGAGAATCTCCTCGCTGGTTCCCAGCGAATAACGGTTTGCCGTGTCGAAGAAATTGATGCCGCCTTCGAGAGCCTTCTGGATAAAAGGCCGGCTCTCCGCTTCGTCGATGCTCCAAGCGTGATTGCCCCGATCGGGGACGCCATAGCTCATGCAGCCGAGGCAGATCCGCGACACCTCCAGACCTGTGCGACCGAGTTTCACATACTCCATAGGTCATCTCCTGCATAAAAATTCTTTCGGCACGAGAAAACGACGGTCAGCTTGGGGCATCACAGGTCATCCGTTGCAGCGTTCCCCCGCGCACAACCGCGCTTTCGGGCAGCACCTCCGACAGACGCGCATCGCCGCTGTTCGCACGGTCAAATCAGGGAATTAAGCGCTCAGCCCTCACTTCTGCCAAGCGTAGGCCCAGCCGGACGATCTGCCTATGCCCGCTTTCGGTGGCTATTCCGCCATCGACGCGCGCCTCGGGCATCGACCGCACATGCCCGAGACTGTGGGAAAACGCGTGGGATGAGGCGGCCGATGCGCGGTGTTCCCCGGCAAGACAATTGCGATGCCGGATAGATCGACCGGCGCGTGCGGCTTGAACGAGGCGATCAGGTCCTGATCGCCGCCATCAGTGGTCCCACACCGAAGATCGTGATCATTCGCTTCAGGTTATAGGCCAGAACGTGGAGGCTGATCTCGGTTCGGACCTTGTCGAGGGTCCGGGTCAGGAAGTGGGTGGCGCCTATCCAAGCTTTGAGGGTTCCGAACGGGTGTTCGACGGTCTGTCGTCGCACCCCCATGGCCTCGGGCATGCGGTCGAGCTGGTCCTGCATCCTGTCGAGCACGTCCTCATGCTCCCAGCGCTTGATGATCCGCCGCTGGGTCGGCGTGCACCGGGGTCTGAGAGGACAAGTGGAGCAGGCGCTCAGGTGGCGGTAGCGGTCGAAGTCTTCCGTGTGATCCACCCGCCGATGAATTTTGGTCAGTTTTGCGCCCGCTGGGCAGGTGTAATGGTCGTGCTCGGCGTCGTAGATGAAGTCCTGCCGGGTGAACAAACCGCGCTTGGCCCCGCTTGACGTCAGGGTCTTGGGCACGACAGGTGCGATGCCCGTGCCTTCGCACGAGAGGACCTGGTCGCCGTTGAAGTAGCCGCGGTCGGCCACGGCGGTGATCTGCTCGCCGCCCGTGGCCTGCTGTGCGGTGAACGCCATGGGCGCAAGCTGGTGGCGGTCGTACCCCTGATTAGTCACCTCGTGGGCCACGATCAGATGGTGCTCGGCGTCGACGGCGATCTGTACATTGTAGCCAACGGTGGCGGTCCCTTTGCCGCTGGTCGCCATCGAACGGGCGTCGGGGTCGGTCAGCGAGCCTTGCTGGTCGGGTGCGTCCTGAACCGCCTGCTCCATCATCTTCAAGGCATGCATCTGCCGGCGCAGGCCGGCAATCTTCTCCTTCAGCCGGACCGACTTGGCCTCGGCGACATCGCCCTCTTCGCGGTCGGCCCGGTCCAGCGCTCTCAGGTAACGCGCGATGCTGGCGTCGACTTGCTCCATCCGCCCGATGACCTTGGCGACCGTGTAATTTTTATCGCGATTGTTCACCGCTTTGAACTTGCTGCCGTCAATCGCAACAACGACGCGGGTGAACAGGCCCAGCTCGCGGCACAACACCACAAACCGGGCACACACCGCCCGGATCGCCGCGCCATTGTCCTTGCGGAAGTCGGCGATCGTCTTGAAGTCGGGTGCCAGCCGCCCGGTCAGCCACATCAGCTCGATATTGCGCTGCGCTTCCCGTTCGAGCCGCCGGCTCGACTGCACGCGGTTGAGATAGCCGTAGAGATAGATCTTCAATAGCGTCGCTGGATGGTACGCTGGGCGCCCGGTGGTCTCGGGGACGACACCGTCGAAGCCCAGTGTCGCCAGATCCAGTTCGTCGATGAACGCTTCAATAACCCGGACCGGGTTGTTCTCCCTCACGTAGTCATCCAGACAGTGAGGGAGCAACGCTGCTTGCCGCCGGTCCTCGCCTTCCACAAAACGTTTCATCCCGCCAGCCCCCAATAGCAGGACATTAACCTATCACGTTAGGGCCTTTTCACATCTGTGGACGCCTCCGTGAGCGCAAGAAGAATCTTGGAGACGGTATTGCACGTAGTCAGGTGCTGACATCTGTTCGGCCTTTGCTGCGGCCGTTCATCTGCCGCGGGCCGGTATGGGAGTTCGCAGACCGGGTCCAAATCACACCCACGCGCTCGAGGCGCAGTGTGAAAAACTGGCTTCCCGATCCCGTCTCTCATTGACTGTGCGCCATACTTTTCTTTCGACCCTCCGACGCCTCCGACGCCTCCTGATCGCGGGCGGCTTTAAGCCGCTGCGAGAGGAGCTCGATAGATCTCACCCGTCGCCAGTAAGGCCCAAACGGTGCGTGCCATCTTGTTGGCGAGTGCAACGATCACAAGCATCCGTGGCTTACGCGCCAGCATCTGCCCAAGCCAGGACCCCGATTGGGTGCCGTGTTTGATAGCCTTGCGAACAACGGAACTCGCTCCAATGATCAGCAGGCGCCGCAGCGTTCGCTCGCCCATTTTCGAGGTCGCACCGAGCTTTTGCTTGCCGCCGCCGGAGTGCTGCGACGGCGTAAGCCCGACCCAGGCCGCGAAGTCGCGGCCCCTCCTGAACGCGCCCGCAGGCGGTGCCATCGCCGCCAATGCCGTAGCGGTTACTGGACCCACTCCAGGAATGGTCGTGAGCCGTCGCACCTCGTTGTCTTCGCGGGCGCGACGAGCGACCTCGCGGTCGAGAAGGGTAATCCGTTCGGACAGGAATTGCAGCGAGGCGATGAGCACGCGAAGCACTATCCGGGCGGCCTCAGGCAGATCGGTGGCCGGATCTTCTACCTGTTCGATGAGCTTCGCGACGTGACTGGGGCCCTTGGCGACAACCAACCCATATTCTCCGAGATGGCCGCGCAAGGCGTTGATCGCCTGTGTCCGCTGCCGTACCAAAAGGTCCCGTGCTCGGAAGACAACGGCGTTAGCCTGGGCTGCTTGGCTCTTCACCGCCACAAAGCGCATCGTCGGCCTCTGCGCCGCCTCGCAGATCGCCTCGGCGTCAGTGGTATCGTTCTTCTGCCGCTTCACAAACGGCTTTACGTAGGCCGGCGGGATAAGACGGACCATATGGCCAAGCTCGCCGATCCCGCGCGCCCAATAGTGGGCGCTACTGCAGGCTTCCATCGCTACCACGCACGCTGGTCGATCGGCAAAAAACTTAAGCACCTGCTCGCGTCGCAGCCGCTTCCGAAATACGACATTGCCGGATGCATCAGCTCCGTGTGCCTGAAATACTCGCTTCGCTAAGTCCAAACCGATAGTGCTAGCCTCTGGCACGGACGCCTCCTGTTCGGTGGTAACTCAACACCACCACTCTGGCACACCAAGGCCGTCGGGAGGCGTCCACCCCATCACGCCCTCGCCCAGAAGCCGACCTTCGCCCGGGCCAGAGGATCCATGGGAGGAGCCGGGTAAGCGGTCATTCGATCGACAGCCGAGCATTCTTAATTGGGGGCAGCACTGGGCAATCGTCGCAGCTGCGCCTTCAGGTGATCAAAGTCGACCGGCTTCGTAAAAAGCTCTGCGGCGCCATTCTCAAATGCCAGCCGCCGTCGGCCGCCATCACCATAAGCGGTCACGATCATGACTGGCAGCTCCGGGAACCGCCCTTTGATTTCACCCAATAAGGGTGAGCCCGTCCATGCCGGGCATGTTGATGTCGGAGAGGACCGCGAGCAGCGTCGGCTGGATCTCGTCCGACAGAAGTTCCAGCGCCTCGTTTCCGGACTTGGCGAAGTGCATCACATAGGTGCCCTGGCGGGCCTCGAGGCGAAAGGACTGGCGAAACAGCTCGACGACATCGGGCTCATCATCGACGAGGATACTGACGCTCATCCCATTCCTTAACGTGCTGCCGTTTGCTATTGCCGCGGCAGTCGAACGATGAATTCGGTGAATTTGCCCTCCCGGCTGTCGACGTCGATCGTGCCGCCGTGCTGCTGGGTGATGATGTCGTAGGCGATCGACAGACCGAGCCCGGTGCCCTCGCCGGTCGGCTTGGTCGTGACAAAAGGCTGGAACAATTTCTCCCTGATCTCGGGCGCGATGCCGGTACCGTTGTCGCGTACCCGCACCTCGACCGTGTCACCGAGATCGCGCGTCGCCACTTTTAACGTCGGCCGAAAATCCGGCCCGGCGCCGTCGCGAGCCCGCTTGGCGGTCGCGTAAAAGCCGTTGCCGAGCAGGTTGAGAAACACCCGCATCATCTCCTGCGGCGCCAGCTCGGCCGGGGCGAGGCCGTGGTCGAAATCGCGCTCCAAGGTAATGTTAAAGCTCGCATCCTGAGCGCGCGCGCCGTGATAGGCGAGGTTCAATGCCTCCTCGATCAGCGCGTTGAGATCGACCGCCCTGCGCTCGCCCGAGACCCCCCGCGAGTGTTCGAGCATGCTCTTGACGATGCCGTCGGCGCGTTTGCCGTGCTCGGCGATTTTGTCGAGGTTGCCGCGCAGCATCTCGACGACCTCATCGACCGCAGCGCGCTCATCGTCGCCGAGCGCCGCCACCGCCGGCGCCGTTGTCTCCTTTAGCTCCAGCAACAGCTCGCCCGACAGCTCGGCGAAATTGTTGACAAAGTTGAGCGGGTTTTTGATCTCGTGCGCGATTCCCGCGGTCAATTGGCCGAGTGCGGCCATCTTCTGGGCGTGCAACAGGCTCGCCTGTGCCGTCTGCAATTCCTGCAATGCGCGCTCCGCGGTGTCGCGCGCGGCACGGATTTCGGCCTCGGCGCGCTTTCTCTCGGTGACATCGCTGTAGATCAGCACGACCCCGCCGCCCGGCACCGGATTGCTGCGCACCTCGATGACCCGGCCATCCGGGCGCGTCCGCTCGTTCGACCACTGCGTCCCGACCCGTTCCAACAGCCGGCGCACCTCGACTTCGATATCAACCGCGCCGTATTCGCCATGCGTGCGAGATAGCGCACAAAATCGTCGACGCGCGGCCGCCCGGCCAACAGCGGATCGGGGAGCTCGAGTATCCGCTGGAAATTCATGTTCCAGGCGGCGAGCCGCAGCTCGCTGTCGAACATCGCCACTCCGTCACCCATATTGTCAAAGGTCACGCGCAGCTCGGCCTGCCGCTGGCGGATCTCGTTAAGCAGCCGCGCATTGTCCATTGCGATCACCGCCTGCGCCGCGAAGCTTTCGAGCAGCGCGATCTCCTTCTCAGAGAACGGCCGGACCTCTTTGCGAGCGCTGGCGATCATGCCCAACAACGCATCGTCTCGGCGCAGCGGAACACAGAGCAAAGTGCGGACGCTTTCAAGCTCCGCCGCGGTTTGCGTGATCGAGTAGTGGGTCTCCGCCAAATCGGCGATGTGAGTGAGGCGAGCGCCATCGATCAACGACCGAGTCGCCGGGTTGGCGGGGGCCGGGTATCCCTGCCGCAGCATGTCTGCAAAGGTGTCCGACAATCCGCGGACGGCAACCGCGCGGAACTGCTCGCCGTCATAAAGCTCCAGGCTGCCCTGTGCGATAGCGCAGAGACTGTGCGCCTTCTCCAAGATCGCGTCGAAAACCGGCGCGAGATCGCCGGGCGAGGAATTGATGACCTGCAATATCTCGGCGGTCGGCGGTTTGCTGCTCCAATGCCTCGCGGGTTTCGGTAATCAGCCGAGTATTCTCGATCGCAATGACGGCTTGGTCAGCAAAAGTGCGGATCGGTCTATCTGGCGATCGGTAAATGGCCCGGCACGCTGGCGGCACAGCGCGAAGACGCCAATCGGCTCGCCCGCCCGCAACAGTGGGACGCCTAATAGCGCACGGATCTTGCCGATATCCGCGACCAGCGGACTGCATATTCGGGGTCGGCAGTGATATCGCTTATCTGGACGACGCGAGCCTCAAGTAGCACTCGCCCAACGAGGCTTTCGCGGCTGGGAGTAAACGTCAGCTGGCGTACATAGCTGTCAAATTCAGCCGAAAAAGCAAAGCTCGCAAATGGCCGATAGACTTCACCGTCGCGAAGGGCAAGATGCCCAAACTCGGCATTGCACAACCTAACAGCAGTCTTTACCACCGAGTCCAAAATCGGTTGCAGATCAAAGGTCGAGCGGCTGATGACTTTGAGGACGTCGCTCGTTGCGGTCTGGTATTCGAGCGACTCTTCGAGGTCGTACGGGCGTTCGCGCAATTCGCCGAGCAGCCGCGCATTTTCGATCGCGATGACCGCCTGCGCTGCGAAGTTCTCTACGAGCGCAATTTCCTTCTCGGAGAACGGCCGGACTTCCCTGCGGCAGGACGAAATCATGCCGAGCAGCTCGTCGTCTTTGCGGAGTGGCACGTAGAGACCCGTCCGTACTCCGGCGTTCTCGCCAGACGCCTGGATCATAGGATGGTCGACCTGCGCGAGATCGGGGATGTGGACGAAGCGTTCGCCGTCGAGCAACGACCGGGTGAGCGGGTTGTCGGCGCCGCGGTAGCCGTGTCGCAGCTGCTCTGCGAACCGTCCCGAATAAGAGTGTGTCGCCACCGCACGGAAAGTTTCGCCTTCGCGCAGGACTAAGCCGCCATGGGCGACGCCGCAAAGGGCGTGCGCCTTTTCCAATATCGCATCGAAAACGGGCGTAAGGTCTCCCGGCGAGGCGTTGATGACCTGCAATACCTTGGCGGTGGCAGTCTGCCGTTCCAATGCCTCGCGCGTCTCGGTCAATAGCCGGGCATTCTCCATCGCGATCACCGCCTGTGCGGCGAAGTTCTGGAG
>Ga0310916_10001666_pt1 | contig 13322 bp, 14 predicted proteins | sample GREbulkMGLF176_FD_203444 | JGI IMG/M metagenome (GOLD analysis project Ga0310916, IMG submission 203444) | Lab enrichment of tropical soil microbial communities from Luquillo Experimental Forest, Puerto Rico - GRE.bulkMG.LF176 | ecosystem: Environmental > Terrestrial > Soil > Tropical forest >...
GCTAATGCACAGTATTATGGACCCTACCGTCGGCACGTTCGCCGGGTCTATCGTCGAGCTTACAGACCTGCTTACGGAGGCAGACCTGCTTACGGAGGACATCCTTATTCCTACGGAGGATATCCCTCCTGCCTCGGACAATATCCTTGTTAGATTTACGGTTGGCATCACTAGACTCGCACAAACTATACCGCTTTTGCACCGGAGATCAGTGCTGTTGTTGACGCATTTGGTGGGGCCGAACTGAATTGTTCTGAATCGAGGCGGGGCGCTGTGCCGACCCCGCCCGTGTCGGCACACGATGTGGCAGGAGGCTGCTGCGCTGCGGGATTTCAATCCGACCTTTCTCCGCTTTGGGTCATTCACGTCATTCCCGCCATCCCGGCGTGTCCGGTTCGCCCCCAAAAGCAGACATTCGGCCAGTGCGCGCGTTTATGAGTACACGCCCTAGCGCACCTGGGGCGCACGTCTAAGCGCCCATTACAAAGGGAGAGTGTTCAGAGCCCGCGCGCGACGGGACGCACGCGTCCGATACCGTGGACGGGTCTATCCTTCGTTATCGCTGGCAGCAAAAGCCGCAATCCGTGGCTCCGTTGACGGTTGGTGGTCCTGGTGTGTTGAACGTGGCAAAGGTAACTGGGTTCGGATGACGAAGATACGCAAGGCAGGCACGGCGATCTTTACTCGCTAAGCATCGTCGAATTCGCCAATGGTTGATCTGACGCAGGAATGCGAGACTATTCTTTCGACCAAAGTGTGATGTTACTGTCTCGAATTGGAGCGATGGGTGGGAGGGTCAACATGAGCAAGTTCCTGCTTGCAGTATGTGCATGCGGACTACTTTTATCGTCTGCATTCGCCGAGGAGAAATCACCGGAGCAGCATCGAGAGGACCAGATCGTCGAAGGTCTTCCGAAGGTGAACTGGGCCCGTGTCGTTGCTTCTGGAACAAACCAGCGGATCGGCTTTTTCTACGCAGTCAACCCCGATTGCTCCGCTAACGGCGACATCAATATCCGTGTTACCAAACAACCAGGCACAGTCGAGACCGCGGCTGCAACCGACTTCCCCAACTTCGAAAGAGAAAATATCCGCTACAGATGCAATCAGCAAAAGGTTCGAGGCCAACAAGTTAATTACAAGTCAGCCGAGAAATACATCGGCAGCGATACACTCGAGCTGCTCGTTGTCTTCCCCGGCGGATTCGGCCAGGAAGTTCATCTCAACATAAACGTGCGTTGAACAGGCCAACCACGAACGGCGTCATTGCCGGTTCGCCGCACGCCCCCTACCTTTTGCGGTAGGCTCCCGGCGCCGAGCCTACGGCCTCGCGAAATACACGCGCAAATGAGGCCACGTCCCTATAGCCGAGCGGGCGCGTTTCACTCCGGCTGGCCGTAGTTCTGATCGGCCCCATATATAGACCGCGTTTGCCATGCCCGCAGCCCCGCAATCGATCATCGACACTCGCCGTCACCAGATGTTTCCGGTGCTGGAGTCGACGGATATCGAGCGCGTGCGCCGCTTCGGCAAAATTCGTTTCTATCGTGCCGGCGAGGCACTCGTGCAAGTCGGCAACATCGGCCCAGGTCTCACGATCATCCTGACCGGACGGGTGGATGTCACTCAGCACGATAAATCAGGCCTCCGCCGCCAAATCGTTACCCATGGGCCGGGATCCTTCATGGGCGAGTTGGCGCAGCTCGCGGGCCGACCGGCTCTCGTCGATGCGCACGCGCAAGACGAGGTCGAAGCCCTGATCATCCCGCCTGAAGAATTGCGCGCATTGCTGATCGCCGAAGCAGAGCTTGGCGAGCGCGTCATGCGCGCGCTGATTCTGCGCCGGGTCGGTCTGCTTGAGACCGGCGCCGGCGGGCCGGTTATCGTGGGTCGTCCGCAGAACGCCGATGTGCTTCGGCTTGAAGGTTTTCTCCGCCGCAACGGCCATCCGTACCAGAGGCTGAACCCCGAGACCGATGCGGAGGCCAGGGCACTGATCGAGCGGTTCCATGTCGATACCGGTCAGTTGCCTATCGTGCTTTGTCCCAGCGGACAGCTGTTGCGCAATCCGACCGAACCAGAGCTCGCCCGCTGCATCGGTTTGCTGGGGCCGATCGATCCGAACCGTCTCTATGATGTCGTCATCGTGGGTGCCGGGCCCGCGGGCCTCGCCACCGCCGTCTATGCAGGCTCGGAAGGGCTCTCGGTGCTCGTCCTCGACTGCCGTGCATTCGGCGGCCAGGCCGGAGCATCCGCGCGCATCGAGAACTATCTGGGCTTTCCGACCGGCATCAGCGGCATGGCTCTGATGGCACGTGCATACAATCAAGCGCAGAAATTCGGGGTCGAGATGGCGATACCCGATGAGGCGATGGGGCTCGATTGCTTGGACGGTGCTGAGAGCGGACCTTTCGTCGTAAGGCTTTCCAACAACGAGCGGGCAAAGGCTCGCTCGATCGTGCTTGCCACTGGCGCGCGATACCGGCGGCTCGCCGTTGCGGGTCTCGAAGCATTCGAGGGCTCCAGCGTGCACTATTGGGCATCGCCGCTGGAAGCAAAGCTTTGCAGCGGGCAGGAGGTGGCGTTGGTCGGAGGCGGCAATTCCGCCGGACAAGCAGCTGTTTATCTCGCGAGCCATGTCGCCACAGTGTGGCTGCTTGTGCGCGGGCCGGAACTGGCGGCGAGCATGTCGCGCTACCTGGTCGATCGAATTGTCGGCCTCACGAACGTGGAAGTGCTGACGCAAACGAAGGTCACGGGTCTGGAGGGTCGCGACGGCGTGTTGGAGGCGATCCGCTGGCGCCAAGGATCAGGAGAGGAAGTGCGCAGGCCCATTCAACACCTTTTTTTGTTCATCGGAGCAGATCCGAACACCGGCTGGTTGTCGGGATCGGGCGTCGCATTGGACGCGAAGGGCTTCGTACTGACCGGCGGAGACTGCAATGAAACCCGCAATCCGCTGGAGACCAGCCGGAACGGGATTTTTGCGATTGGGGACGTGCGCTCGGGCTCAATCAAGCGCGTCGCCGCAGCCGTCGGCGAGGGCGCGCAAGTGGTAGCAACGCTGCATGCCACTTTGGCCGCGATGGAGAGCAAGATACCGGGTGAGCCGGCTGCGCAGCGTGAGCCGACTTCCGGTGCCGATTGAAGGACTTAACGGCAGCTCGATTTTCCGCTTGACTCTTGTAACGAGAATCTTCCAGAAAAAGATATTCACCGAAACTACGCTAGGAGCCCGGGCGGCATGCCGCGCCGGGTTTTTTGTTGCGGGCGCCGCGTGCGGCCGCGCGCGGCGGGTTTCTCGTGTTTGCAGAAAACAGGAAAATACAGAGGAGATCAGAGCCATGCCGTTTCAAAAGGGCCAAAGCGGAAATCCGGCCGGACGGCCGCGCGGGATCGTCAATCGGGCAACTGCACTCGCGCAGAATCTATTGTCGGAACGCGCCGAGGGGATCGCGCGCAAGGTGATCGCACTCGCCGAAGAGGGCGATATGGCGGCCATTCGCGTGTGCATGGAGCGCCTCGTGCCGCCGATCAAGCACCAGCCGGTCGCCGTGGAGCTGCCGCCGCTCGAAAAGGCGGCCGACAGCGTCGAAGCGCTGGCGAGCATCGCGGCTGCGGTCGCGGCGGGCGACCTCACCGCGGCCGAGGCCGCCGAATTGGCCAAGGTCGTCGAGGTGTACGTGGGAGCGCTCGCCAGCAGAGCCTTCGAGGAGCGCCTGAGCGCGCTCGAGAAGGGGGTCAACCGCACGCCGGATGTGGGCACGCCCGATGTGCCGGGGCCTGCCGCCGTCCGCGACGACACCAGGGTCTGAGGCCTGCACCCATGCCGCCGCGCAAGACAACCGCTGGTAAGCGCAAGCCATTGTTTCCGATTGATCCGAACAATGGATCGCGCAACTAAAGCGTGCAACCAGTCACCGCAGAATCTGGCTCGGGAGCAGACCACGACAGCGGTGGTAGTATTTGATTTGCCGTGTCTTGCGCACTCGCTCGCATCGTCAGCGCGAGCAAGATCGCAATCGCGTATCGTGTCATGGTCACTTGTCCTGTCGATCCACGCGCTAGCTATAATAAGCTGACGCGAACTCAAGCGGGCAAGGCCTTTGGGAAATGTGGATCAGCAATACGATCATAGCTTTGATCCTCTTAGCCCTTGCCCTCGCTGGCGCTTGGCGTTGGTACGACAGCCATCTAAAGGCGGATAGTAAAAATCAGATGCTGGAAACAGCATCGCGAGACGTTCGCGAAACGGCAGAATGCCACTTGGAGGCATTCAAGCTGCGGCCGGGATTGACGGAAACGGATTTGGAAGTTCAGGCCGCGTTCATGGACATTTGCATGGAGGCACGAGGATACGTCTTTCTTCCAGGCTGCACCGAGTCAACGCCCAATGCGGGGCGCGCATATAACCTTGGTTACAAATTCAATTCGATTTGCTGGCGGAAGAATTGAAGTTGGTTGGCCGTCTAGGATCGTCGAAAATGACCCGTTTCGACGGTTTTTCGCGGCCGATTTAGATTTAGACCGCCTGCATTACAATTGGAGACGTTGCCGAGTTGAACCTACGACCCCACGTCCTATCTACCAATAGATGTGGAACGAGTGCCCGCGTGCAGCGGCCAACATATTGTTATCGACCGGGCGCGAACGTCGCCGACGCGCCGATCTCAGCGCGTTTACCGACATAAAAACCAGCGACTTCGCTTCAGTTTCCGTTCGCAGCATCGCGCGGACGTGTCGGCGATTCGCAAATCAGGCTAGCTGGCAAGGAGCCGTGGGCCGACAACCGAAGCTACCGAGCTCGACGCGGCCGGGCCGACGGTTCAACAATGGCTGAAATCAACTCTCACCCGCTTTTGGCGACCGACACCGTGGCGGTGTCGGACGTTTTGTGCTCAGGCACATGCAGGCAGAAAAGTGCTGAGGAATGCGTTAGCAGAACGCATCTCGTGTTTCCTTACCGCGGCGTCTACGTGCGTCATACGGGTCAGGTCGAGACAGTCGCGGAAGCGAATCAAGTGGTGCTCTTTAATGAAAATGAACCTTATCGAGTTAGCCATCCTGTTGGAGGCGGCGATGCAAGTCTGTCGGTCGGAATCGATGAGGCGACGCTGTTGGAGCTAGTGCCTGCCGACTTCCTTCAGACCAAAGATCGAGTTCTTTTCAACCGATCTCGCATGCGCATCGATGCGCGTGCGCAGTTGCTCTCGGCACTTGTGCGTCATCGTCTTGCCCGGGGGATGATCGAGACCCTTGAAGCGGAGGATTTGGTCCTTTCGCTGGTAAGCCGCGCCCTGGGAAAACGCACGTCGTACGCCGCATCCGGCAGCGTAGGGCGGCAAAAATTGGTGGACCGCGCTAAACTTGTGCTTTCTTCAAATCTTGAACGTCGTTGGACGTTGGCTGAGATTGGCGGCGCCGTCGGCGTCTCGCCGGTCTATCTCACTCAGGTGTTCCGACAAGTTGAGGGTCTGCCGCTTTACCGTTATCAGCTCCAATTGCGGCTCGCCCGGGCACTTGACCTACTTGATAATTGTTCCGATTTGACGGGCTTGGCACTCGACCTTGGTTTTTCAAGCTACAGCCATTTCAGTACCGCATTTAAACAAGCTTACGGCCTTACTCCCTCGGCGTTTCAACACTTCTCTCAATTTCCCTGAAGTTCCCCGCCCGCCGGCCGTAAGATCGCTAAAGATCGTGGTAGAGCCAGCGATCTCCTTTCGGTCTTCTCTGCGCGCAACGTTAACGCGGCGATTCCGAAGGAATAAGTCATGAGCAACCAGCAGACCGCATTGACCGCACGCAGCATCGACACCCCCTCGGGGCGCATCAGTTATACCGAGGCCGGTTCCGGTCCAGTGGCGTTGTTCGTCCACGGTGTCGTGCTGAACAAGCATGTCTGGCGTCGCCAATTGACAGGATTGTCCGATACGCGTCGGTGCATTGCAGTGGATTTGCTGGCGCATGGCGACACCGAGATCGATGCAAATCAAGACGTCTCCGTCTCCGCCAACGCCAATATGCTGCGCGAGGCCCTCGACGCCCTTAAGATCGATAAGGTCGACTTGGTTGGCAACGATAGCGGCGGCGGTATAGCGCAAATCTTCGCAGCGATGAAGCCCAATCGTGTGCGGAGTTTGACGCTCACCAACTGTGATACCCACGATAACTGGCCGCCGGAGGCGTTCAAACCGTTTGTCGAAATGGCGATCGGGGGCGGTCTGCGCGACACGATAAATGCGATGCTCGCCGACAAAGCGATTTATCGCTCGCCAGCTGCGCTGGGACCGGCCTATGAGCGACCCGAGAACGTATCGGATGAGGACATCGAAATTTATTTGCGGCCCCACGTGCGGACCGAACAGCGTACACGCGACCTTCAGCGCTTCGTGGCGGCCTTTGATAATAAGCACACGGTCTCGATCGAGCCTCGGCTACGCCAGTTAAAGGCACCGACCCTTATCGTTTGGGGTACGGATGACATTTACTTCCCGGTGAAGTGGGCGCACTGGCTGGCCGATACGATTCCCGGAGCAAAGCCAGCCGTGGAGTTGAAGGGAGCGCGAATCTTCTTTCCTGAGGAGCGGGCGGAGGTGTTCAACAACCTGTTGCGTGATCATCTACTGGCGGTATAGCGCCGGTTAGTCTCGCTCAAAACCCTCGATGGAGCGACCATGCGTTTCCAGGATAAGATTGCTATCGTCACCGGAGGAGCTTCGGGAATCGGCAAAGAGGTGGCGACGCGGTTCGTCGCCGAGGGCGGCTCAGTTGTCATTAATGGTCGTGATCGCGCTAAGGCCGAGGCGGTCGCGCGCCAGATCGAGCCGAACGGCAAGCGTGCCGTCGTGCATGTTGGCGATCTCGCCTTGCCGGCCACCGGCGAAGCCGTCGTGAAAACGGCGATCGACCGGTTCGGTCGTCTCGACGTGCTGTTCAACAACGCCGGCATCTTCACACCGAAGCCGTTTCTGGAGGTCGATGAGGTTGAGTATGACCGCTTTGTCGACGTGATCCTCAAAGGCAAGTTCTTCGCCGCCCAGGCCGCCGCAAAGGCCATGAAGGACTTCGGCCGCGGCGGCGCGATCGTGCAGACAGGTTCCCTGTGGGCCCTCCAGGCGATCGGAGCGACTCCCTCGGCTGCGTATTCGGCTGCGAACGCCGGTGTGCATGCCCTAACCAAGAACCTCGCGATCGAGCTCGCGCCTTACAAGATCCGCGTCAACGCGATTGCCCCCGGTGTCATCGAGACGCCGGTATTCAATACTTTCTTGACGCCCGAGCAGGTGGCTGCCGTGCTGCCGACCTTCAGCGCGATGCACCCGCTCGGCCGCAACGGTCAGCCGGCAGACGCAGCGGAAGCGCTTTTGTTCCTCGCATCTGATCAGGCGAGTTTCATTACCGGCGTGGTGCTGTCGGTCGACGGCGGCGTCATGGCCGGTCGACAATGATCATCGGAACACGAGTCGCAGCATCCAATAAATGGTCGATGCGGCCAGACCCCGATGACGATGTTCGCCGGCGGCGCTACTTCCGTAAGAAGAATTTCAATGGTCACGAGGCCTGTCGTGCCTGAGCGACAGCAAGAAGATGATCCTGCCTAGCTGTCGTGCCGCGCGCAAAGCGTTGCCTCGACCGTTTAGCACATCACGGGCGGACCAAACGAAAGGAAGGACACGATGTATTACGAAACGATTTCACAGTGCAAGCAAATGCTGAAGAATCTCGAGGCTTGGCTCGACAAAGCTGAGAAGCATGCGGCGGCCAAGAAGTTCGATGTCAACATCCTGATGACAGACCGCCTTGCACCGGACATGAAGCCTTTCATCTACCAGGTCCAGAGCGCTTGCGACTACGTCAAAGCCGCAGCGGCTTGGCTTTCGGGACAGGCGCCACCCAAGCACGAGGACAACGAGCAGACGATCGCTGATGTGCGCGCCCGCATCCGGAAGACTGTCGCTTTCGCGGAGAGCGTGAGAGAGGCACAGTATGCGGGCGCGAGCGACCGCAAAGTTAGTCTTTCCTGGGCGCCCGGTAAACGCCTCGGCGGGAACGACTACCTCTTGCAGATGACAATCCCGAACACCTACTTCCACGTGGCAATAGCGTACGCCATCCTCCGCCACAATGGAGTCGATATCGGCAAGATGGATTTTCTCGGCCCTATTAATTGGATCGACGCCTGATCCGCTGTTCTGCCGCTGCTCAAGATTGCCAGCGTTCGTACCAGCGTGCGAGCGGCGATGATCGACGTTTCCGTCAAGGCGTGCTCCGCATGATCGGTGTTGGGAATCTTGCGAGTTGAATCGCCCGCCAAGCTGTCACCTCAGGAGTGTGGAAATGAACCGAGAGGAAAAAGCCAAACGCTTCGCTCGACTCCATGTCAAAGGAGCCCCGTTACTGCTCTACAACGCGTGGGACGCGGGTAGCGCGCGATCTGTTCTGGAGGCCGGCGCGAAAGCGATCGCGACCAGCAGTTGGTCGGTCGCTGCGGCGCAAGGCTACCAAGACGGCGAAGCAATCCCGATCGAACTCGTCGAGGAGATCGTCGGGCGCATCGCGGCGAGCGTCGATGCCCCTGTCACCGTGGACTTCGAGGGCGGCTATAGCGCAGACGACAGCGAGGTTGCGGACAACATTTCGCGTCTTATCGACCTGGGCGTCATTGGCATCAACTTCGAGGATCGGGTCGTCAAAGGCTCCGGGCTTTATAGCATCGACCGACAAGTCCGGCGGCTCGGTGCGATCCGCAATACAGCAGAGCAGAAGCGCGTCGACTTGTTCGTCAACGCGCGGACGGACGTATTCTTTGAACACGGTGAGAATGCAGCCGAAGCAGTTAAAGAAGCTCTTGAGAGGGCTAAGGCCTACGCGGCTGCAGGCGCGTCCGGCTTCTTCATCCCCGGCTTGACGGAAGATGCGTTGATCGAACAGCTTTGCGAAGCTGTCAGCTTACCTGTGAATGTTATGGTTATGGATGGCGCGCCATCGAATGAACGTCTCGCCAAGCTCGGCGTCGCCCGCATCAGCTATGGTCCAATCCCCTACGTCAGCGCGATGAGAGCGCTTCAGCAGGAGGCCAAGAAAGTCCTTTCCTAAGCGACAACCACTAAAGCTTAATTCCTGCATCATGGTCGTGGCCCGCCGACAAGCGCGGCGACTTCGACGGCCGCGGACGCCGTATCTCGCTCGGGGGCCTGCCGTAGACTTCGGCAAAGACGGAGTTGAACCGTCGCAGACTGCCAAAACCCGCCTGGATCGCGATCTCGGTCATCGGCAGGCTCGTCTCGTCGATGAGCCGCTTGGCCCGCTGCACCCGTGCAGTCCTGCACACCTTCGAGGGACTTGCTTGCAGGTAACGGGCGAATAGCCGCGTCAGTTGCCTTGCCCCTACACCGAGGCGCGCAGCGAGGCCTTCGACGGTAGCCCCCTCCACGTCGAGTGCACCATCCTCGACGATGAGCCGCAGCGCCCTTTCAACTGTCGCCCTGCTGCCAATCCACGCACTGCAGAACGGAGCGGTTTCAGGCCGGCACCGCAGGCACGGGCGGAAGCCTGCCGCCTCAGCCGCCGCGGCCGACGGGAAGAACGAAACATTGGCGGATCGGGCGGGGCGCACCGGACAGACCGGACGGCAGTAGATGCCGGTGGTGTGGACGCCGGTATAGAACCGCCCGTCATAGACCGGATCTCGCGCCAGGCGCGCCCGATCGCATTCCGCAAAGTCGAGCGACATGGACACGACAATACTCACCCTTGCTCCCATAACCAATGCCTTTCGGGGATGGAGTCCGGTTTTGGCCAGCGATAGCGGCCACCTAGCGTTACATCTAGCGGCAGGAATTTAGGGCGGTGTTCGCCCTCTGTTAGCCAGCTTGGGCACGAACGTTTCGGGCGATCGCGCGGGATACACCACAAGATCCAAGCAGTCAGGGAGTGGATGAGATGACCAAAACGACTTTGTCGCGCCGTCACCTGCTCGCCGGCGCATCTGCAACTACCGCTGCGAGCTTCGTAGCCAGCGCTCGTCCGGCTGCCGCCAAGGCGCCGCTCCTTAAGGCGCCGGCCTTCTATCGCTTCAACGTCGAAGTCGGTGACGTGGCGCTGGAATGCACATCCTGCGGTTCGGGCATACCAGTCGTGTTGCTCGCGAATGCGGGCTGTAGCGTCGGTTATTTTGATTATCTGGCTGGCATGCTTGCAACCCGAGGGCTTCAGGCCGTCTCGATTAATATGCGCGGTGTTGCAGGCAGTCGCGGCTCTCTCGACGGCACAACCTTGCACGATCTGGCCGGTGACGTTGCCGGCGTCATCGAGGCAATCGGCTGTGGTCCAGCGCACCTGGTCGGACATGCCTTCGGCAACCGGATCGCCCGGTGCCTCGCAGTCGATCAGCCGCCATTGGTTCGCAGCGTGACCCTGCTTGCGGCCGGCGGTCTTATCGGACCTCCGACGCCGGTCGGTACGCCCTTTCGCAATGCGAAGCAGTCCAAGATGAACGGTAGCGATTGCGTCACTGTTCTCGGGGCTCGCTGGCTCTCGCCCGCATCCGATCCGAAGATACTCGAACGGGTCGAATGCTGGCCTGCGATCTTTATCGCGCATCTTGCGACCAGTCGGAACGTGCCCCTCGAACAGTGGTGGAGTGGCGGCGATGCCCCCCTTCTCGCGATCCAGGGGCTCGATGATGAAGTGGCTCCGCCGGGGAATGGGCATGCACTGCGCGAGCGGGTGGGCGAGCGGGTGCGGGTCGTCGATCTACCTCGTGCCGGGCACTTTTTGTTGCTGGAACAGCCTGAAGCCGTAGTGCAGGCCGTGTCCGAGTTTCTTGGCGCCAACACCGCTCCAGGCTGATCACATCGCAATGGTATGATTCAGCTCGGGAGATGCCATGAGCGCACAACCTGTTGGAGACAGATCGGGCTCGGCAGCCAGCCACGCCGCGGCCTGAAACCTACCCACCAAATCTATCGCTTGCTGGTCCGATACCCGCACTTGATATCCAGAGGACGCATCATCCCAAAACGAGGCCGTCTCGATGACCGATATCATCCTGCACCACTACGAGATCTCTCCCTATTCGGAGAAAGTTCGGATTGGTCTTGGTCTCAAGGGCCTGGCATGGGGATCGGTGGAGATCCCCGTGATTATGCCAAAACCCAACCTGACGGCGCTGACAGGAGGCTACCGTAAAACGCCGGTCTTGCAGATCGGTGCGGACATCTATTGCGATAGCCAGTTGATCATGCGCGAACTCGAGCGCCGGCACCCCACCCCGAGCTTTTATCCAGCCGGCCGCGGCGTGGCCGACGCGCTTGCCTGGTGGGCCGAGAAGACAACGTTCAGCCCAGCTGTCAGCATCGCATTCGCGAAGAAGCCCGACGCGTTGCCCGAGGGATTTCTTGAAGACCGAGCCAAATTCTCCGGCCGAAATATAGACCCCGCCGCAATGATGGCGGCACTGCCGAACCTGCTCGATCAGCTGCGCGCGCATTTCGATTGGCTGGACCAGAGCCTGGCTGACAGTCGATCATTTTTGCAGGGCTCCGCCGCTAGCCTTGCCGACCTCGCCGCCTACCATCCGATTTGGTTCTTGAAACAAAATTTCGGACTAACAGCCGCGCCGCTCGATGGCTTTCCAAGGCTGCTGAGCTGGGCCGAGCGGGTTGCCGCAATCGGCCACGGCAGACGGAGCCCAATGACCTCCGAACAAGCGCTCGATGTGGCCAGAACCGCTACCTCAATCGCTAAAGCATCCACTGACGCGAAAGATCCCATCGGCCGGAAGCCTGGCCAAGTCGTCAGCGTTACTCCGGACGATACCGGACGCGATCCTGTCATCGGCGAATTGGTTACGTCGGGCATACATGAGATCGTCATCCGGCGCAGCGATCCCGCGATCGGCGAGGTCTGTGTCCATTTTCCGCGCGCCGGCTTCGTGGTCACATCGCCCTAGCGCAATCCCAGCCCTCGGTCGGCACGAGGACCGTTCTCGCACCCTAAACTGAGTGGCCGCTATCGCTGAATAAGCTGACTTTCGGTGCGATGGGCGCGAACAGATTGCATGCTTATCCGGTTTTCACCCAATTTGAGGGAAGGAAATGAAAATAGCAGTCACTCATAGACTTGATGATACCTACATTGAGAAAGCATGGAAACAGGCAGAATTGGAAGAGATTGAAAATCTTGCCGCTGAGCTTTTGGGAAAAGCACAAGAAGCCCAAAGCATAGAGGACGATTTGTTTTGCATTCTTTACCTTGCTTTCCGATGCGGCTTCAAAACGGCCATTGGTAACATCCGGATAAGTATGAGTGAATGAATTCAAGGAGAAATCTGGGCATCACGCCTGATCCGCTGTTCTGCCGCTGTTCAAGACTGTTAGCGTTCGTGCCGGCGACAATAGATCGCGCAACTCAAGCGCGTAACACTCACCGCAGAATCTGGCTCAGGAACAGCTTGGTGCGCTCGTGCTGCGGATGGCTGAAGAAGGCCGCCGGCTCGTTCACTTCGACGATCTGGCCGTCATCGAGCAGCACCATCCGGTTCGCGACCTGACGGGCAAATCCCATCTCGTGGCTCACCACCACCATGGTCATGCCGTCGAGCGCGAGGCCGACCATGGTGTCGAGCACCTCCTTGACCATTTCCGGATCGAGCGCGGACGTCGGCTCGTCGAACAGCATGATTTTCGGCTGCATGCACAGCGCCCGCGCGATCGCCACCCGCTGCTGCTGGCCGCCGGAGAGCTGGGCCGGATATTTGTCCGCCTGCTCCGGAATGCGAACTCGCCGCAGGTAATGCCGCGCGATCTCCTCGGCCTCCATCTTCGGCATCTTGCGCACCCAGATCGGGGCGAGCGTGCAGTTCTCGAGCACGGTCAAATGCGGAAACAGGTTGAACTGCTGGAACACCATCCCGACCTCGCCGCGCACCTCGTCGATCGTTTTGAGATCCTCGGTGAGCTCCGTGCCGTCGACAATGACGCGACCGCGTTGCCAGTCCTCGATGCGGTTGATGCAGCGCAGCAGCGTCGACTTGCCGCCGCCGGAGGGGCCGCAGACGACGATGCGTTCTCCGCGCATGACCTTCAGCTCGATGTCGCGCAGCACGTGGAAGGAGCCGAACCATTTGTTGAGGTCGATGATCTCGATCGCAACCTCGTTCTTCGTCGTGCGCATGTCGAGCACGGCGCTTCGAGTCGATGCGTTCGGTGTTCGGTTTTGACCGCTCTCGCCCAAGCTCTCGACCATCTCTCAGCGCGCGCGCTCGATGTTCAAGCGCCGCTCCATGAACAATGCATAGCGCGACATCCCGAAGCTCA
>Ga0310916_10001676_pt1 | contig 13246 bp, 9 predicted proteins | sample GREbulkMGLF176_FD_203444 | JGI IMG/M metagenome (GOLD analysis project Ga0310916, IMG submission 203444) | Lab enrichment of tropical soil microbial communities from Luquillo Experimental Forest, Puerto Rico - GRE.bulkMG.LF176 | ecosystem: Environmental > Terrestrial > Soil > Tropical forest >...
TGACGATCGGGCCGAGCCCGAACAGGCGCAGCGGCAACAATTGGCGCTGCTCGCGATTGATCACCTCGAAATCCGCAAGGTCCATCAAATTCAGGAAGTCAGCGGTGGCGATATAGTTGATGCGCGGCTGCTTGCGCCTGAGGCCAAGCGCCTCGGCACTCATCAGCACCGGCTCCCACAGATGCGAATAATAGGAGATGACGATGCGCGTCGACGGCGCGCAAATCTGGTGGATCAGCCGCAACGTACCATCGATGTCCTCGAACATGCCGATGGTGTCGGCGATCACGATGTAGTCGAACGGGCCCTCGATGGCGTTCAGGGTCGAGGCGTCCTCGGCATCGCCGAGCACGAAATTGAGATGAGGATAGCGTGCCCGTGCCCGGGCAAGTGCGTTGGGCCCGAAATCGATGCCGACGCCGTAGGATGGCTCAAGCGCTGCGAGCAGGTCGCCCATGCCGCAGCCGAGCTCGAGCACGCGCTTGCCGGGCGGAATCAGAAAGCGCATGAATTTGAGGTCGTCGGCGTGATAGGCCGCATTGATCTTGCGCCAGCGCTCGATCTCGTCGAGGCTTGCTTCGATCTCTTCCCTCAATTGCTGCTTGCGCGGATTGCTTGACCGCGGCGGAGCAGGCTGCGCCAAATTCATCTCAAGTCTCGCGTGACAGCCCAGGTACGACCTCGGCGACTGCGCCTTTTAGACGGAAACTTGCGGCAAACAACCCCGGAATTATGCCTTTACGACGGGCCGGCGCCCCATGGCCGAGGTCCTGCGACCATCCATCGGACGCATGGCAGCCTTCCCTCGCAAGCGATCGCCCCCGCACCGATTGCCTTGCAGGTCGCCAGCACGTAGCTTGCCCTCCCAGAGAACAACAAAATTCCGCTCGGGAGAAGACCAGCATGGCGCGCTTGAAATTCGGAGCCTTTCTCGCCCCGCATCACCCGCTCGGCGAGCATCCGATGCTGCAATTCCGCCGCGACCTCGATTTCGTCGAGCAACTCGACGAGCTCGGCTATGACGAGTTCTGGTGCGGCGAGCACCATTCGTCGGGTTGGGAAATGATCGCCTCGCCGGAAATGTTTCTGGCGGCGGCCGGCGAGCGCACCAAGCGGATCAAGCTCGGCACCGGCGTGATTTCGCTGCCCTACCACCATCCCTTCAACGTGGCGCAGCGCATGGTGCAGCTCGATTACATGACCGGCGGACGCGCGATTTTCGGCTCGGGTCCGGGCGCGCTGGCGTCCGACGCGCACACCCTCGGGATTGATCCGATGACGCAGCGCGACCGCCAGGACGAAGCGATCGCGATCATCCGCCGCCTGTTCAAGGGCGAGCGCGTCACCGCGAAAAGCGACTGGTTCACCATGCAGGACGCAGCGCTGCAGATTTTGCCGCTGCAGGAAGAGATGCCATGCGTTGTGGCCTCAATGATCTCGCCCTCGGGCATGACGCTTGCCGGCAAATACGGCATCGGCATCATCTCGCTCGGCTCGATGTCGACGAAGGGGTTGATGTCGCTGGCGCAGCAATGGGAGTTTGCGGAGGATGCGGCGAAAAAGAACGGCACGACAGTAAGCCGCGCCGACTGGCGCGTGCTGCTCACCTGGCACGTCGCCGAGAGCCGCGAGCAGGCGCGGCGCGAGGCGGGCGCCGGCCTGATGCGCTGGCACAATGAGTATAATGTCGGCACCTTGATGCGGCCGGGACTGACTGCGTTCAAATCGCCCGACGAGGCCGTCGACCAGACCGCGTTCGTCGACGGCGCAGCCTCTGCCATCGGCACGCCGGACGATCTCGTGAAGTTGATCAAGAACGTAATGAAAGTGTCGGGCGGCGTCGGCGCCATCATCGGCTTTGTGCATGACTGGGCCAACCCGGAGAATACGCGCCGGAGTTGGGACCTGGTGGCGCGCTATGTGGTGCCGGAGATCAACGGCTATGTCGAAAGCATGCGCAAGTCGCAAAAATTCGTGATCGAGAACCGCGCCATTTTTGAGCGCGCAGGTGAAGCAGTCATGGCCAAGATCATGGGTAACGAAAAGGCCGCCGCCGCGCTGGCGGATACCGGTCCGGGACGGGTCGCGATACCGTCGGTGAATGCGCCGGATTTGCAGAAGGAAGCCGCGAAACGGAAAGCATAAGGGATTCCCGCAGGCGGACCGTCGGCGGCGACAGGCCACAACCTGTCTCCTCCGGTAAAGCAGCGAGATTTTCGCCGCAAAGCCTTGCGAGAATTTGCACCGACGCGACGACAGTTCTATTGGGACGAGACGATCCGAGCCGGCCGATCGGTTGACGGAGCAAACGCCATGTCGATGCAGAATGTGGCTCCCGCTGCGACTCCCATCAGGCCGCCCAAGCGCAGCGCTTTGAAACATATCCCCGGCGACGAGGGCTGGCCGATCATCGGCAAGACGCTTGAAGTGCTGGCCGATCCCAAGGGCCATATCGAAAAAAATGCAGAAAGATACGGGCTGGTCTATCGCAGCCATCTGTTCGGCGAGACCAGCGTCGTGCTGCTGGGCCCGGAAGCCAATGAACTTGTCCTGTTCGACCAGGCACGGCAGTTTTCGTCCACGCATGGCTGGGATCGCATTCTCGGGCTCCTGTTCCCGCGCGGCCTGATGCTGCGCGACTTCGACGATCATCGCCTGCACCGGAAGGCGCTGTCGGTCGCCTTCAAATCGGGACCCATGAAGTCCTACCTCGGCGAACTCGACAGGGGCATTGCCGCACGCGTTGCGCAATGGAAGGCGGGGCCCGGCGAGATGCTGCTTTATCCCGCGGTCAAGCAGCTTACGCTCGACCTCGCCGCAACTGCGTTCCTCGGCGCCGGCATTGGACCCGAGGTCGACGAGATCAACCGCGCCTTCATCGACATGGTGGCGGCGGCTGTCGCGCCGATCCGACATCCGCTGCCGGGCACGCAGATGGCCCGTGGCGTCAAAGGCCGCAAGCGTATCATCGCCTATTTCTCCGAACAGATCCCGGTCCGCCGTGCCGGGAGCGGCGGCGACGATCTGTTCTCGCAGCTTTGTCAGGCGACCCACGAAGACGGCGCGCTGCTCTCCGAACAGGACATCATCGATCACATGAGCTTCCTGATGATGGCCGCGCACGACACGTTGACGTCGTCGCTGACCTCCTTCGTCGGCGAACTTGCCGCCCATCCGGAATGGCAGGACAGGCTGCGCGGCGAGGTCGCAGCCCTCGCCCTCGCGGCGGATGCGCCGACCGGCATGAACCACCTTGAGGCCATGCCGCTGACCGAGATGGCGTTCAAGGAAGCGCTGCGGCTCAAGCCGCCGGTTCCCTCGATGCCGCGCCGGGCGGTGCGCGATTTCACGTTCGCGGGCTTTGCCATACCGGCCGGAACCATGGTCGGCGTCAATCCGCTGTTCACCCATCACATGCCGGAGATCTGGCCGAAGCCGGACACGTTCGATCCGCTGCGCTTCACCGAAGAGGCGCAGCGCAACCGCCACCGCTTTGCCTTCGTGCCGTTCGGCGGCGGCGCGCATATGTGCCTGGGGCTGCACTTTGCCTATATGCAGGCGAAATGCTTCGCGCGGCATTTCCTGCAAAATCTTACGGTATCACTTGCACCCGGCTACAAACCGCAATGGCAGATGTGGCCAATCCCGAAGCCGCGCGACGGGCTGCGCGTGACCGTGAAGCCGGTGTGACGGCTATTCGATGAACGTCGTGAGCTGCGCGCCCTCGTCGGCGACGAACACCGCTATCAGTTCGGCGGGCTCGGTGTTGCTCGCGTTTGCCGAGACCAGATGCGTCGAACCCGGCGGCTCGAAAAACGACTGCCCGACCTCGAACGTCTCGAGCGGTCCGCCGCCGAGCTGCGAACGGATTTCGCCCTTGGTGATGTAGGCCGTGACCGAGCCGGCGTGGCGGTGCGGGCGGGAAAAACCGCCCGGACCATAGAACACACGCACGATGGTGACACGTTTGCCCGGCACGTTCGGCAAGGCATAGGAGGCGATCGGCTCGACCGTGTCGAGCGCGGAGCCGGCGCTGGCCGCGCAGAGCGGCTCGATTGTGGCCGAAACCGCATCGATCGCGAGCGGCAACACCCGTGCCAGCGCAAAGGCGCAGGCAAACCCGGCGATCACGGCGAGAAAAAGCTGCCGCGCCTCGTCGCGTGCCGGAGACGATGCGAACGTTGCGGACATCGATGTCATCCCGTCTTTTGATCGAACGCCTTGCGCAGCGCGACGTAACCCTGTTGCTGCTGGGTCCAGTTGCGGCCGCCGGTGATCGCGCCATCGACCACGAGATCATGGCCGTTGACGAACGAAGATTCGTCGCTGGCCAGGAACACTGCGGCCTGAGCGATGTCGTCGGGAAGGCCCGCGCGTGGGATTGGCTGTGCAGTCTTGCTGACCTCACGCATCACAGACGGCGTGTCCTCCGCGGCCTCCACGGAAAGGCCGAGTGCCTTGGCGAAAATTCCAGTGGCAATCGCGCCCGGAGAGATCGAGTTGACGCGGACGCCGGCTTCGCCGAGTTCCATCGCCACGCACTTGGTGAGGTGGATGACGGCCGCTTTCGCCGCGCTGTAGACGATCGAGGACGAGAAGCCGGCCAGCCGTCCGGCGATGCTGCCATTGTTGATGATGCTGCCGAAGCCCTGTTTCTTCATATTGGGCGCGGCATGCTTCATGCCGAGCATGACGCTGCGCACCAGCGTTGCCATCGCCGTATCGAACCGTGCGGCGTCGAGCCCCTCGATGCCGCCGGTCTGAGCCGGGCCGCCCGCATTGTTGAACAGGCAATCGATCCGGCCGAATCTTTCCACCGAAAGCGCGATCAGCGCGCGCATCTGCTCCTCGATCGTGACGTCGGTCTGGCGGAACACGCAGGCTGAACCCAGCTTTTTCGCCAGCTTCTCGCCCTCCGCAACGCGCCGTCCCGCAATGACGACCTTCGCGCCCTCGGCCACAAATACCTCGGCCGTGCACAAGCCGATGCCGGAGGTTGCACCCGTGATCACTGCGACCTTGCCGTCGAGCCGTCCCATGCCGTGTTCCTCTTCGTCACTGTCAAATGCCAATTTTCGCTTGCCAAACAAATGCTTCCGAACCGACAAAAGGCCGCCCCGACCGGAACCGGAAACCGCAACCAATATTTGCGATCAACGCAAGACAAGGCAAGCTATGCGTGTAATGGGCAGCCGCGTATTTTCCTCAAGGCTGGTCGGGCCGTGGGTCTGGATGATGAAATTGACCGAATCGAAATTGATAGACGAGTTCCGGCGCGGCTGGCAGGGCGTCTCCCCGCCGTCCGTAACCTTTAGCCTCGCCTTTGCGGCCGGCTGCCTTGCGCTTTCGACGCTGGCGCGCTGGGGTCTCGCCCAGATCAGACCCGACGTGTTTTTCACGCCCTATATTCCGGCCGTGTTATTCGCCACCGCGGTTGGCGGTCTGCGGCTCGGCATTCTCACGGCCCTCGCAAGCGGATTGCTCGGCGTCGCCGTCAATTTCGGCGACACCACTGCCGACACCTCGCGCATCATCCTGCTTGTGATCTTCTGGGCCGTGTGCGGGCTGACTGTCTGGGGCCTGGAACATTATCGCGCGGTCGCCGCTCAGCATCGCGAGAATGCCAGGCGCCTGATCCAGGAGGAGGAATACCGCAAGCTGGTCGTCAACGAGCTGCAGCATCGGCTGAAGAACAAGCTTTCGATCATCCACGCCGTGCTGCACCAGGTGCTGGAAAGCCAGCCGCAGGTCTGGTCGGCCATCGACCATCGGCTGCGCGCGCTGTCGGCGACCGACGATCTGATCGCCCGCGTCGACGGTGTGGGCTGCGATATCAGGGATCTGCTGATCTCCGAACTCGGCCCTTATGGCCATGTCCGCTTCAACCTGAACGGCGATCGTCTGTTCCTCCCCGCCAAGCTCGCGGTGTCACTTGCGCTGATCTTTCACGAGCTTGCCACCAATGCCGGAAAATACGGCGCGTTCTCTTCCGCGCGCGGCCTGTTGCAGGTGTCCTGGACGCTGTCGGACGACCGGCTCAACGTGACTTGGGACGAGACCGAAGGCCCGACGATCGAGCAAGTCGGGCCGCCCGGCTTCGGCACCCGCCTCTTGAAATCGGCGCTGACGCCGTTCGACGGCAAGACCGAGATCACCTTCTTGAAAAGCGGCGTTCATTGCACCATGCAATGCCGTGTGCCCCGAAGCTGAACGCGTCTCGGCCTGCGGACTGCCGTTGACACTCTGTTAATGACAACTCGCGGCGAACCGGTCGGCATCGGCCCGGCCGCATGCCGCGCCCGTAATTCTACGAGCCATTTAACCAAACCTAAGAGGGAACTGCCCACAATCCGCGGCCATGCGGCGTCAAATAGTCAACGAATTGCGGATTTCCGCCACGGAGGGCGACGGCCCCTGCGCGGTCGAGGCAGAACTGAACGCTCTGAAGGACGCGCTTATGCTCCTGCCGGCCGGTGTCACGGTGCAGGACGAAGATGGCAACCTGTTGCTGGTGAACGATGTCGCGGCGGCCCAGCTCGGGGTGTCCCAAAGCGAGGCTGCCGAGCCTTCGCCGCAACTGATCCAGCGCCGCAGCCAAGGCCTGGAGCTGCTCCTCGCCGGACGCGCCGCCGTCACCGAGGAATCAACCGGCGACGGCCAGCTCAAACAGGTCCTGCTCACGAGCCACCGCCCTGTTCGCATCGACGGCCGCAATCTGCTGCTGTCGTGCTCGGCCGATATCAGCGAGCAGAAGGCGTTCGAGGACCAGCTCTTCCGCTCGGCCTATTATGACGAACTGACGGACCTTCCGTCGCGGCGGGTGATCGAGCATCGCGTCAACGGCCTGTTGCAGCGTAGTGCGGCGAACGAGAAATTCGCGCTCGCCTTTCTCGACATCGACAATTTCAAGCATATCAACGACTATTACGGCCACGCAGTCGGCGATGCGCTGCTGACCGGCCTTGCCAAGAGGCTGGGGCGCGAGTTGCGCGAAACCGACATGCTGTCGCGGATTTCCGGCGATGAATTTCTGCTGCTGCTCTGCCCGGTTCAGGGCAGTCACGAAGTGATCGAATTCATCGAGCAGACCTTGCAGCGGCTTCGAGCGCCGTTCTTCATCGACGGCTCGGAAATCTTCGCCTCGACCTCGATCGGGATCAGCCTGTATCCGGATCACGGCACAAATTACGAGGTGCTGCGCCAGAACGCCGACCTTGCGATGTACCGCGTCAAGAACGACGGCAAGGGCGCGGCCGCCTTCTTCGATGCCGGCATGGAGCAGGAAGCGCTCGTGCGCACAAGAATCGAGCAGTCGTTGCGGCTTGCTATCCTGGAAAAGCGGTTCTGCTGCGCCTTCCAGGCCAAGGTCGACATCAGGACGCAGGAGATCAAGGGCATCGAGGCCCTGGTACGACTGCGCGACGACGAAAGCGTGATCCAGGCGCCCGGCTCCTTCATCGATCTTGCAGTCGAGCTCGGCCTGATCGACGACCTCACGCATCTGGTGCTGGCCGAGATCGTCAAATCGATCGACCTGATCAACGAGACGTTCGGAAGCGACACCACGATCAGCATCAATGTCGCCGCCAAGCAGGCCGGCAACCTCGAGTTCATGCGCTCCTTCGCCGGGGCGCTGGAGGCGACCGGCTATCCCAACCGTTTCATGATCGAGGTCACCGAGGACGCTTTCGTCACCAGAACCCATTTCCAGGATGAAATAGTGCCAATCCTCAGGAAGATCGGAGTGGGAATCTCGATCGATGATTTCGGCATCGGCTATTCGTCCCTGTCGGCGCTGGCCGACCTCACCGCCGACGAGATCAAGATCGACCGCTCCTTCATCACCGACATTCATGAGCGGCCGCGCAGCCAGGGCATCCTGCGCGCGATCGAATCCTTGAGCGAAGCACTCGGCATGACGGTGGTCGCCGAGGGCATCGAATCCTTCGAGGAGCTTGCTTACTTGCAGGCCGCAACCAAAATCCGCTACGCACAGGGCTTCTACTTTTCCCGGCCCGTCTTCCTGGAAGAGCTGAAGCCGGCCTTCCCGCTCGCCAGCGAAGCGCGTGTCAACCTTGCAAGCCGGCCGGTGCAGGAAACCCGGCCCGCCTATTCGCGCGGGCGCGCTTACGGCCGTTAGAGCATGATCCGGAAAAGTGGTCGCCTTTCGGGCGTTAAGTCTGAGTTAACTCAAACTCTCCGCACAAAATACCGATTAAATCGAAAGTAACCGGATTTCCTAACGGCTTATGCCATTTCGGCATCGTATTCATCCCCTTCGAGGGGAAATACGCGTTGATTTCCAGCATTCAGGACCGATCGTCAAAAGCCGCCAGCGCCCCGTGGCGGCGGCTCGCATTCGGGCAGCGCCGCGACCCCATCTTCTGGTTGATCGCCAGCGGCTGCGTCCTGGTTGCGGCGATCTGCGTCGGTACAATGATCATGATCGGCGAATTCCGCGAGCGCGCGCTGAAGAACGGCGAGCGCGAGCTGGAAAACACCGTAATGCTCCTGACGCGGCACTTCGACCAGCAGTTCGAGGATTCGGAGGCGATCGCGGCCGAAGTCATCGGACAAATGAAGACCGCGGGCATCGATTCATCTGAAATATTCAAGCGGCGGATGTCCACGCTGGAGATGCATCAGGTGCTGCATTCGAAGGTCAGTGCGCTGTCCTACATCGGGGATATCGCGATGTTCGATGCCGACGGGACACTGCTCAACTGGTCGCGAAGCTTCCCCCCGCCGCCCGTCAGCATCGCCGAGCGGCCCTACTTCAAGATATTCAAGACAGACCCGCAATCGGAGCCGATCGTCGCCGAACCGGCGCGCAGCTACGTCGACGGCAATTGGACGACCATCGTGGCCCACCGGCTGAACGCGTCCGACGGGACGCTGCTCGGCGTGATAACGCGGCGCATCGATCCCGCCAATTACGAGCGGTTCTTCGCCTCGCTTGCACTTGGCGAAGGCGCCGCTATTTCGATGTTTCACAGCGACGGCACCATGCTCGCACGCTATCCGCACGTCGATGCGATGATAGGACGGAAATTCAAGGATGCGCCGCTGGTAAACAGGGTGCTGGCCGCCGGAGGCCAGCAGACGCTGCGCGTAAAGAGCCCCGTCGACGGACTCGACCGGCTCGGCGCGGCGGCGCAGCTCAGCCATTTCCCGATCATGGTGGTCGCGACCAACACGGTCGCCGCTGCGTTGACCGACTGGCGCGCGCAAACCCGGTTCATGGTGACTGCCGCGGCGCTGTCCGCCACGCTGATCGCATGCATCCTGTTTTTGATCATACGCCAGATCAATCAGCATAACCGCGACGCGCAGCAGCGGCTGGAAGCCGAAAAGCACCGGCTCGACACCGCCCTCAACAACATGACGCAGGGTCTCGTGCAGTACGACGCGTCGGCGCGCATCGTCACATTCAACCAGCGTTACATCGACATGTACAAGCTGTCGACTGACGTGGTGAAACCCGGCTTGCATTATTACGACCTGATCCAGCATCGCAAGGACACCGGCTCGTATGACGGCGACGTCCGCGCCTTCTGCGATCCCATCATGCGTGACGTCGCGGAGGGTAAGGTCAGCCGCGCCGTCATGGAAACCGGTGACGGTCGCGCGTACCACATCGTCAACAAGCCGCTCAAGCAGGGCGGCTGGGTTGCCACCATCGAGGACATCACCGAGCGGCGCAGCCTCGAGCAGGAGCGCGACCGCAATTATGCTTTCCTCCGTGAAATCATCGACCGTATTCCGTCGCAAATCACGGTGAAGGATGCGCGCAGCCGTCGTTACGTGCTGGCCAATTCGGTGGCCGAGATGCAATTCGGCATGTCGCGCGAGGGTATCGTCGGAAAAACCTGTTTCGATCTGTTTGCCAAACGGCTGGCCGAGATCATTACGGCGGACGACGACAGAACCATATTGTCCCGCGATAGCCTGTTCATCGACGAACATCGTTGGGAAAGCCAGGCGCTCGGCAGCCGCTTCATGACCTCGAAGCGCGTCGCGATCCGCGACAACGCCGGCGAGCCCCGCTACATCATCAACGTGGTCGAGGATGTCACCGAGCGACGCCAGGCCAACGACAAGATCGCGCATATGGCGCACTATGACGCCCTCACCGACCTGCCGAACCGCGCATTGTTCCGCGAGCAGATCGAGCGCGAGCTGCAAAAATCGGCTCACGGCGAGCAATTTGCCCTGCTCTACATCGATATCGACGAATTCAAAGGCATCAACGATTCCCTCGGGCACCATGTCGGCGACGAACTCTTGAAGAGCGTAGCCGCGCGGATTCGCGGCTGCATAGGGGATACCGACCTGATCGCGCGTCTCGGCGGCGACGAGTTCGCCGTGATCCAGACCGCAGTGGGGAGCAAGGCTGACGTCGTGGAGTTCGTGATGCGCCTGCACGAGGCGATCCGACAGCCCTACCAATGCCTCACGCACCAGCTCTCGACCGACGCCAGCATCGGCATCGCGCTGGCGCCGCAGGACGGCACCGACCTCGACCAGCTCATCAAGAATGCCGACCTTGCGATGTACGGCGCCAAGGCGGAGGGCCGCCGCACCTATCGCTTCTTCGAGCCGTCGATGGACGCCAGCGCCAAGGCGCGGCTGACCATGCAGCAGGACCTGCGCCAGGCTATGGCGGATGGCGCCTTCGAGATCCACTACCAGCCGCTGGTAACGCTCGCGAACAGCGAGGTTTGCGGATGCGAGGCATTGTTGCGCTGGCGTCACCCCGAGCGCGGTATGGTTTCGCCCGCCGAGTTCATTCCGCTCGCCGAAGACACTGGACTTATCAACGAACTCGGCGAATGGGTGCTGTCGACCGCCTGCGCCGAGGCTGCGACCTGGCCCGAGCACATTCGCCTAGCCGTCAACGTGTCGCCGCTGCAACTGAAATGCCAGACACTGGCGCTGCGGATCACGAGCGCACTGGCCGCCTCCGGCCTGAAGCCGAGCCGGCTCGAGCTCGAGATCACGGAAGCCGTGCTGATCCGCGACAACGAGGCCGCGCTCGCCATTCTGCATCAATTGCGCGAGATTGGCGTGCGCATCGCGCTTGACGATTTCGGCACCGGCTATTCCTCGCTGGGCTATTTGAAGCGTTTTCCGTTCGACAAAATCAAGATCGACCGCTGCTTTGTCAGCGACCTCTCGGAGACGGAGGGTTCCTCGTCGATCGTGCAGGCGGTCGTCAACATCGCCTCCTCGCTGAACATGACGACGGCCGCCGAGGGCGTCGAAACCGCCGCGCAGCGCGAATTGCTGCGCAAGCTCGGCTGCACCGAGATGCAGGGTTACCTGTTCAGCGCGGCGAAGCCGGCTGCCGACATCAAGCGATTTTTCACAGCCTCCGGCAAAAACACGACGGCGGCAGCGTAAAATTCCGGCGCCTGATCGGACAGGCCAACCGCGCGCGTTACGCCGCGCGAGCCTCGGCCGCAACCCGCGTCACCTCGGCCGAACCCTCGCCTTCGGCGTCGCCGGCTGCTAGAATTGTTCGATCTTGCGCAGAGGCCCGTGACCGCATGCAACCCGTCTCCATTATCCTGAACGTCTTCTGGATCCTGATCGGCGGCGCCTGGATGGCCTTTGGCTGGCTCGTCGCGGCGATCGTGATGGCGCTCACGATCATCGGACTGCCCTGGGCCCGCGCAGCCTTCAACATTGCCGCCTACACCTTGATGCCGTTCGGCTCAAGGGCGGTGCGCCGCGACGAGGTCACGGGCGTAAGCGATGTCGGCACCGGCCCGCTCGGGGTGATCGGCAACCTGATCTGGCTCGTGCTGGCAGGCTGGTGGCTTGCGCTCGGCCATGTGATCACCGCAGTGCTGCTGGCGGTCACCATCATCGGCATTCCCTTCGCCTGGGCGCACCTGAAGCTCGCCGGCATTGCGCTCTGGCCGATCGGCAAGGCCATCGTGCCGGCGTAAGGAGCAAGCACCCAATTTAGGCCGCGAGCCGCCCGCGATTGTTTTGCGCGAGGATCGGTCGCACCAGGCGTCCGAAGCGTTCCGCCTCCTCGTCGTGCAGATAGCCGGAGAGGCAGAAAGAGTAGCAGCCCGCGTCGATGAACTGCTGCAACATTGCCGCGCATTGCGCGGGGTTGCCGACCACGGCGATGCCGGCGCCCGGCCGCACCTTGGTGATGCCGGTCCACAGATGGGGCAACAGCAGATCGCCGTGCTCGCGCGCGAGTTGCTGCACCCGCTGGTTGGCGACCGAATTGTTGTAGAGCGTCAATCTCTCCTGCTTGAGCCGTTCGGTCGCGTGCCGTACCAGGCGATCGGCAGCTTCCCAGGCGTCGCGCTCGTCCTCGCGGCAGATGATCTGCAGCCGCATGCCGAAGCCGATCTCGTGCTCGCGGCCGTGCGCGCGCGCCATGCCCCTGATCGCGGCGATGTTTTCGGCAATCTTCTCCGGCAGGTCGCCCCAGAACAGATGCACGTCGGAATGTTTGGCCGACATTTCCCAGGCCTGAGGTGAGCCGCCGCCGAGATAGAATTTCGGAAATGGCTGTTGCAGCGGCCGTGGCCTGATCTGCGCACCCGACAGCGTGTGAAATCTGCCCTGGAAATGCACCGGACCATGCGAGGTCCACAGCGCTTTCAGGATCGAGACTTCTTCCTCCATCAGCGCATAGCGCTCTTCCTTGGGGTAGCGGATGCCTTCGGCTTCGACCTCGCTTTCGTTCTGCCCCGCGATCAGATTGATGCAAATGCGCCCGCCCGACATCTGGTCGAAGGTCGAGATCATTTTGGCCATCAGGACCGGATTGATATAGCCGGGCCTTGCTGCGATCAGCGGCTTGATCTTGGTCGAGCGGGCGGCCATGAAGGCGCCCGCGATCCAGGCCTCCCAGCAGGTCGCGCCGACGGGGATCAGGAGATATTCGAAGCCGGCTTGTTCGGCCGCGTTGACCACGCGCGCGCAGAGTTCGGGCGAGCCCGCGACCTGCGCTTCGGCAAGCCCATAGGCCGTGGTGTCGCCATGCGTGGGCAAATACCAGCCAAATTCGAGCGGACGCATGGAGTTCTCCGGAAAGTGCGCTTTGCAGAGAACCAGTCTACAGCCTGCGGCACGTCCGACAACCGGCCATTGCCGATATCGGGTCAATCGGCTAAATGGAGCCCGGGATGCGCCCGTAGCTCAGCTGGATAGAGCGTTGCCCTCCGAAGGCAAAGGTCACACGTTCGAATCGTGTCGGGCGCGCCACTTAGTACTC
>Ga0310916_10001691_pt1 | contig 13175 bp, 15 predicted proteins | sample GREbulkMGLF176_FD_203444 | JGI IMG/M metagenome (GOLD analysis project Ga0310916, IMG submission 203444) | Lab enrichment of tropical soil microbial communities from Luquillo Experimental Forest, Puerto Rico - GRE.bulkMG.LF176 | ecosystem: Environmental > Terrestrial > Soil > Tropical forest >...
ACGAGCTGGTCGCCGAGGGTGCGGATCTGCGCGTGCAGGTGCTGACCCTTGCGGCCGGCCAGTGCGTGCCGTGGCATTACCACACTGAGATCAGCGACAGCTTCGTTTGTCTTGAGGGGCCGATGGTGGTCGAGACACGGGCACCGCGCCACATCTATCGTCTCCTACCGGGCGAGCGCTGTGCGGTGCCGCCTAAGACCGCGCATTACGTGCACGGCGAGGCCGACGGCGCGTGCAAGTTTCTCATCGTGCAAGGCGTCGGCGTGTACGACTTCGTTGCGGTCGGCGGGTGAGCCAAATACTTAGCAGAGACTTCTCGGACCCGGAGAGTGCAAGCGGGTGGACATTTCGACATGCGCGTCCTCGCGTACCCGACCCCTCCGACCCTCCGCGACTTTGGCCGACAGCGTCCGCGGGACCCCACTGAGACGGACTCGTTGGCGGAGGGAGACGGATTTGAACCATCGGTCCCTCTCGTGTACGCATCGGCCTCTTTTTGCCGAAGGGAATCCCGTAGCGATCGAACGGGGCAGTCTCGTGATCGTAGTATTCCTCATGAGGGCCCGAGGAATCTTCCTTACCTCCGCCAGTGTGTCGGTCTGCGTCTGAAATCGCGGCTCGATCGCCGCGCATAACGGCCGCTCGAGACGGGGTCGCCGCTCCTCCAGCGTTGTCTTGCCAACGCGCTTCGGGACAGTGTGATTTCGGCACGGTGCGGCCGCCGGACAGCGCGCCACTTTCGCCAGCCTGGGTAAGCAGAATAGCTATACATGCTTTGATCCGTGAAGTATTTTCTCCGGTTGCATTAACCAAGATCGAGGTTTAGTGGTTAATGATGATCAAATTCCTCAATGTTCAAAGCGCATTTGAGCACTACAACCGTATGCTGAGGGGCAACGGCCCCGTTGAGACACGGGCTGGGTATCAAGGCGACCGTCTTTACGTGGAGCATTACCACGGAAATACGGGCCAATTTATTATCGGCGCGGTTTTCAAAAAGGGCACCGGCCGCGACCCGGATTCTTTTCTCAGCCTGTTGTCGGGACCACGATAATACCGGAGCAACTGCTGACTGACAGGGTTTGCCGCGTCCGTCGCCCTGTCGGTATCCCTAGCGCCGCCTCGACGGGCAGGCGGATCCTGATAGCGTGGATGGGCTCGGCCGGTGTACATATCGGGATCGGCCGCGACAAGGGGGAGGGCCGATGGGGTCGAGCGGGTCGATGCGCGCGCAGATCGCGACGCTGATCATCGCAACGAGCGGCGTCCAGCTCGCCAACGGCTTCTTTAATACCTTGATTTCCTTGCAGGTGGCTATCGAGAGTTTCGAGGCGACCATGGCGGGTCTCGTCCTCAGCAGTTATTTCCCGCCTTCACGTTGGCCGCGTTGCGCTGCGGACCGATTCGAGCGGGTTAGGCACATCCGCGCCTACGCCGCCTTCGCTGGGATGGTGGTCGCGGCGACCGCGGCTATGCCGCTCCTGCTCGGACCGCTGTCCTGGCTGGTCCTGCGGGCGATCGTCGGCTTCGGCTGCGCCGGGCTCTTCATCACAACCGAGAGCTGGCTCAACGCAAAGGCCCAGCCGGCGGAGCGCGGGCGGATCTTTTCGATCTACATGGTCGGCACGTTCCTCGCCCTCGCGCTGGGACAGCTCTTGATTGGGCCGGCCGAGATCGAGACGGCAGGACCGTTCAACGCGATCGTCGCCCTGTTCGCCGTGGTATTGGTCATGGTGAGCACGACGCGGGCCGAGCCACCCCCGTTGACCGCCGCCGCAACGCTGCCTTACGGCGAGCTCGTGCGCGCGGCACCCGTCGCGGTCGTCGACGGCGCGTTGAGCGGACTGATCAGCAGCTCATCGCGCTCATTCCGGTCCTGGATGCAGGACGAAGGCATCGCGCGCGAGACGATCGCAACGTCCATGCTGGTGGCGGTGCTCGGTGGGCTCGCGTTCCAGGTCCGATCGGCCGGCTCTCGGACCGCTTCGACCGACGTATCGTGCTGGCCGCGCTCGGCCTTGACTTTGCGGGCGCCGCCGCCGCTCTGGTCCTTCTGCACATAGATGAAGCGCAAAAGGTCAAATCGCGATAGCGCCTCTCGCGCGGAACCGGAAGTTCGAATCCATATCCCTCCAGCGGAGAGTCAGGGACGAACCAATGTCCGGCCTTTGGCATCCCGATCGGCGCGATCTTCTTGCTCCGGTGGTCTCCGCTGTCGCGGACGGATAAAGCGCCCATCAAAGAGAAAACCCCGGCGGAGGAAGCGGGGTTTTCGAAGATCGGCGATCGGAGCAGGGGCGGTCCATCTCCTCAATGCCACAGGCGCATTCCGCTCGATACGCCGGAACAGGTGTTTCGCCGGGTCGGGGCTCCACTTGGGCCCTATCTCGCCTACATGCCCGATGGCGAAGTCGGCGACCGCCGATATTGGATCGACGGAATCGCCTACCGCGTTTTCAACGGCCATCCTGAGATCGAAACGCTACGCCGGCCGGCGCCCGACGCGAACGGCGTCGAGAATTGGCGACCGTTGGGAATGCATGACCAGTTCCAGTTCCGCGTCAAGCCCGGCGTCGCGCAGGTGCGCTTCGGCGATCCGGGCTGGCGGCTCGGCTACACGAAAGACGCGGTCGGCTCACATTTCGTGTTCCGCCAATTGCAGAAGGAAGGTGTCATTCCGCCGGGCGTGCGGTTCCAGGTATGCCTGCCGCTGACTTTCAGCGCGATCGGCCTGTACTTCCCGGACCCCGCCGACCACGCGAAGGTGGCACCCGGCGTCACCGCCGCATTCCGCGCCGAGGTCGCCAAGATGGTCGAACTTATCACGCCGCAGGAGTTGGCGATCCAATGGGACCTCGCGGTCGAGAACCGCCTTGTCGACACCGCGCTGGCGCGCGAGGGCGGGCCGGCAGCCGAGACGCTGGCCGCGCGGCTGGTGGCGCCGGTGGCTGATATCGCGCCCGCCATCCCGCAAGAGGTCGCGCTCGGGTATCACGGCTGCTTCGGTACCCTGAGCGGCTGGCCATCGCGCCAGCCTACCGATCTCGGCGGCACCGTCACGCTCTTGAACGAGGCGATTGCGGCCACCGGGCGCCGCGTCGATTTCTTGCATCTACCGACGCTCGGCACTGCGGACGACGCGTTTTTCGCACCGCTCGAACGATTGCGGGCGCCGGACGCGAAGGTTTATCTCGGCGCCATCCACCATATGCACGATGCCGACGGCCTGCGCCGTCAGCTGCAAACGGTGCGGCGGCATCTCGCGGAATTCGGTCTGGCCGCGCCGTGCGGCTTTGGTCGCGCGCCGGAGCGGCCTGGCCGCCTGCTGACGGCGGAAGGCAGTGCACGACGCTATACCGCAAACCTCACAAGACAGCGTCTGGGGCCTCAGAAACATATCTTTCTTTTGTAAGAAAAGAGAATAAACGGCTGTAGGGCGAGGCCCTTGAGGATGAAGCAGCATGATCACCGCACGCCATGGCAAAGATGCATTCTTCAAGTATTACACTCCTCAATCTGCAAAATTGACCCTGCAAAATACGTCTCTAAAGTGGTCGACTCCCCTTCTGTTCAATGATCCATTCGATAATCAGTTTGAGTTATATTTTGAAGATTCAAGTGATTTGCTCGTGGATCGTCAACTTCAGCGATTCCTCGATGCTATAACCTCACCGGAACCGTTTAAACCTAATCAATTCGGTGCGCAGACACCTCTAATGGAGTTCGTCCGACAAAAGCTGATCGAGAATCCCGATTTCAAGTTCACAGGGGATGAGCTAGCCGATGTACGCGATGGCGTGATTGAGGGGATGCAACGGGTTCATGCGATCACCCCCGTGGTGAACGCCGAAATCTGCAAGATCATGGCCGATACTTCTATTTTCTGCCTGTCGGAAACGCACGACAACCTTCTCATGTGGTCGCACTATGCGCAAAACCATACGGGCGCGGTCATCAAATTTCTCGTCCTGCCGGAAGCCGGTTCCGCAACAGTACTGGCTCAACCTGTTCGCTATTCGAATAAAATACCACTCCTTAATTTCGCTGATCTAGCCGATTTTGAGAAATTGCGCCGCGACGTTTATGATGTGATTACTCTGACAAAAAGCGATGTCTGGAGCTACGAAAAAGAGTGGCGAATGATTGCGTCATTGCGAGACAAAACACAGACCTATGAAATTCTGCCGTGCTTTCCGGAAGAAGTCGGAACGGTGTATTTAGGGTGTAAAATGACAAGTGAAGATAAGACAGAAATAAGTAAAATAGTATGCGCTAAATATCCTAAGGCAAAAATATTTCAAGCGACCAGACATCCTCGAGAATTTGCATTAGTATTTGAAGAGATCATCTGAAGGTGTAATTCTCTTCAGCGATGAGGCTATGTCGGAACGCCCTGTGCCAGTTGCACTCTGGAAAGTGTCGAATTTTTCAGAACGCTGTTCCGCGACGTTTGCCGCGCCGGTCACATTAGGCGGATATTCCCTCCGCCTAACCTTGCTGTCCCCTCCCGCCGATTTTCCCATTTGAACGTCATGCGCCGCGCAGTAAAAGGGATAAAATAGGAGGCCCACGGTGTCGGAAGCTCTTCCCCGATACATGGCATTAGCCTTCGTCGTCGCCGAGGTGCTGCTGATCTTATACTACCTGTTCGGCAACCTTACCAAGGGAAAATTTATCTCGGCGTCCGTGTTCATCGTATTTTTGGCGGCGTTCTTTTGGATGCAGGGCCGGATCACAGAAATGACGTTTCCAGGTATAGGTACCATCAAGACTGCTGTTGATACTGCAACCCAATTAGTCGAGGACATCAAGAATATCAAAGCCGACGCCGAGAAACAGAAACAAGAAGTCACTATCGCCGTCAGCCAGTTAAAAAAAGGTATTAGTGAAGCACAATCACAGTTGGAGCAGCTTCAAAAGTTGGTTCGCCCCCGCCGGATCGACCACGACAAATTTGTGGCCACGCTTCAGGGACAGCCGAAAACTCATGTTGAAGTATTGTTTCTTAGGGATGATCCCGACTCTTTTCTTCTCGCTCAGCTAATCTGGCAAAGTTTTGTGGACGCAAAATGGGATGTAAGTCCGCCCGCGCCTGTTCAACCCAATGATCTTAACCCCACCGCCCCCACAGTCATGTCCGCTGGCGGGCAACCATCAGGTGTTACTGTCGTGGCTCATTCCGTGTCTTTTGAAGAAATCGAGTGGTGGAATAATAGAATGTCAGGCAAGCCGTGGATCAAAACTCCTTGGACTGTTGTTTCAGATGCGCTTTGGGAATCCTTAGGGGGTATAAACGGTGCTGGCGGTGGCTCCTTTAGCCCGCCAGAGGGTACGCTTCGTGTAGTGATCGCACCGAGATTATGAGCGGTCATTCCATAACGCAATATAGAGATGACACCCCAAGATAGAGGTGACACGCCCCCGCGTGCTGGGGTCCCAGGGAGTGCGCCGTGGGCGGTGTTGTCGATGAGATGCAGAGCAAATCCGGATTTTATCTTTAGAGAAGCGAGCGGTTTGATCACGTTTGTTGAAGTAAGCTAAAAGTATAGTAATGATATACATGGAAGATCTAGTAAATCTAAAGATGATGTCATGTAAATCGCGTGGAGAGGGGCATGGTGCCCCTCACCACGCGGATTACACGCCATCATCTTCATCTTTACTAACCTCTCATGTGTATTATATATATACTTCTAAGTTACTTCAAAGAAGCTTGATCAAACCGTTCGCTTGTCCAAACAAAAAACCCGGATTTGCACTGCAGCTCATCGGCAACGCCGCCAAGGCGCACCTCCCGGGACCCCAGAACCCGGGGGAGTGTCACCTCTATTTTGCAGAGGGTGTCATCTCTATATTGCGCTTACATCAAAATGCCGCGTAACTGGCCTTATGGAAAATCGCTAGCCCGGCGAGGCCGTTGTTCAGGCTACTGAGGAATCTTGATGTTCTGCCGGTTCTGTTGATACCACTCGCCCCACGCATCCAACAACCCCGACCCTTTAATCTCGTCACCAACGTTGCGCTTTTCCCATGATGAAATGCGTAGCTCCACGCCCTTTTGGAAATATTGACGGTATTCCGTCGGTAGATCGGGGTTCGCTTTTTCCAACACTTCGTCAGTCACAAGATTGGCTTCAGAAAGAGCGTTTTTGTACAAACCCGATATCGTCGCAAAGTCGTCTTCCGACATAATTCCCGGCTTTCCCTGATTGTCGATTGCGTGTGCTTGAACCACGAGGCGGACAGACTGGATAAAATGTTGCGCATTGTCCTTCTCGCTCTGCGACCACTTTTGCCCGCATCCCATGAGCAACAGGACGAGTATGAAGGAGGCGATGAACCGCGTGGCCGAGCTACAGTGCATCGGAAGAGTGGGGGCGCAACAGTCTTTGGTAGAGCATTTGCCTTAACGTGGGTTGATCGACTGCGTGACCGTCGAAATCAGATGCTCAACTGTAGAGCTAGCAATGACCGACGCACCAGGGAGCGGATTTGCACTATGTTGCGGATACCGCGTGTAGTGGGTAAGATGAAGCTCATTGAGAATATCGATATTTTGTGAGACTCCCGGCTCATCACGAAGCCCGTATTGAAGTGCTAGTTTATACCATCCACTCAAGTCGTGTTGCTTTGGCTCTGTGACGGGCGGTGGTTTTCCAGTCGCAACCGAATGGTCAGCGAAGGCTTTCAGTGAAAGTTCTATCGCGTGCGTCAACAAGGCGTACTTTGGCCAATTTTGTTGGGCGTGTGCATAATCAGAGAGTGGAATAGCAGCGTCCATGAACATCTGCGCACGTTGCAAATACTGTTGCGCCTTACTTCCGGTAAGTGGTTGCCAGAACATTGGTGGTTTCATAGCGTTTACACCGCGATTAGCAGAACAGATTAGCTTTTCCAATCGTCATCCTGCCAATTCCGCCATACGATTTCAGAATGGCGAATTGGCGTAGCACCCGAAGCGATGTCGGCGGCAATCTCCTCATACTTCGCTGCCAGATTCGCGCGCATGCGCACAACTCTTCTGTGTACGTCGTTCATGGAAGCTTCTCTTCTGTGTACGTCGTTCATGGAAGCTTCGCTTTCCCGGAACGAAGCCGCTCCTTCACGATAATAGGCAGCCGCTTGCGCTGACCCCATGTCGGCAAGACAATACTGGGCAAGCCCTTGCATTAAATCGCCGTTGTCTCTGAGCCAGCGCGGCATCGCTAAGTTGATGCACCATTCCATCGCTTTCCTCTCGGTCGGCACCCGGGAAAACGGCCTGTCCTGATCGCCAAACCACGATTTTTCCTCGTCCGACCAAAGGACGTTATGCTCCAGCGCATTTCGCAAAACCCGGCTGCATGCGATTAAGTGAACCCAAATATCCACGACCGACCGAACCGTTCCGGGCTGCGCTGCGCCACTTCGTTGGCCTTCATGACTGTGAGGCCATGAAGGAACCACAACCCGCGCCGCCGTGGAATCTCGTACTTTGCAGAGTTGCCTAGCTTATCGTTTCCGGCGCAGAGGAACACGATGAAGTCATCAACCGAGGACGGCACAAGACTGGTGGTCATCCCGGCGTCTACTTGCCGACGATGGATTTCCTTCATGGCTCCCAGAGTAGGGTTTAGGTTCTTGTACGCCACCAAAGTCATCGCGCCGCCGTTCGGGTCGAGATTACAGATCAATTCGCGCGCTATCTCGACGGTTGCATCCGGTGGCAGGTGCACGATCTTGGCAAACCTCGCCATGATGGGTGAAGGATTGGGACGCTGTCGAAAGAGTGAGATCACGTTGGGCCTCCGATAAACCGTATTCTAGTTGGCAGCGCCAAACTGCGGCAACAAAGGCAAGGTCAGGCGGGGGTGGGTTCGGTCATAGCGTGTCCCGCGTGACGCGGCGCATGGTGGATATGCTGCGGTCGTAGCTGTCCGACAATTCCTGCAGCGTAGCGCCCTGCGCGCGGCGTCTGGTGGCTTCTTTCTGCTGTTCCGGTGTGAGGGAAGGGGGTCGGCCCATGTGCTTCCCTCGATCCTTGGCGCGGTTCCTGCCTTCGGCGGTGCGGGTGCGGATCAAATCGCGCTCCACGTCCGCCAAGCCGCCGAGTACCGCTAGCATTAACCGCCCGGTGCTGGTTCCGGTATTGGCCCACGGTTCCGCCAAGGATCGGAATTGCGCCTTCGCGTCCACGATGCGCTTGACGATGCCGAACAGGTCGAAAGTGCTGCGCGCAAGACGGTCGATCCGCGTCACCGTCACCACGTCGCCGGTTTGGAGACGGTCGAGCATGCGAAGAAGCTCGCGCCGGTCGGGCCGTGCGCCCGTCACCTTCTCCCGGTAGATGTTCCGGCTGCTGCATCCCGCCGCCCGAAGCTGCTCAAGCTGGCTGTCGAGGGTCTGCCCGTAGGTCGAGACGCGGGCATAGCCGATGAGCCGTTTTTCGGGATGAGTTTCGGTCATATCTTACGGTAACCGCAACCCATTGATGTTACAAGGGCGTTAACTTTTGGTTGGCGAACTGCGCTCCCCGGCACATCCGGGGCCAGGTGCGTGCTAATAAGGTGCGGTGATGGTCGCCCAACAGAAGTCGCCCCGAAATAACGCAGGCTTCATTTACATCTTGAAGCCGCTAATCTCGATTGACGGAAAGGATGTTGTCAAAATCGGGATGACAAAGCGGCCCGTTGCTGAACGGGTGCGCGAGCTAACGACAGGATCGATAGTTCCGCTCAAGATAGTGTATAGTCTTCACGTTGAGAACGCGGCGAAGCTCGAAAGGCAATTACATACTCAGTTCCACGCCCGTCGCTTAGTCGGTGGTGGTCAAGAATTCTTTGATGTCTCAGCCGATGAGGTCATTGCCGAGGTCGAGAGAATTGCTGCTGAGGTCAGTAGAACGCGCGCGCAAAAGGCACTGAATGCTGAGTTGCACACCTTCATGGCGGATATCGGCGCCTCGCGCATCCAACGCCAGATAGAGACTTACTTTCTTGTTGCATCCGTGCCGTGCTGGCTCTTGCTCGTCTTCGGCAGTTTCAAAATCGCTCATTCTCTCTGGGGAAGTGGCTATGACGTCCTCGTTGCAGCCGCCAACTTTTTTGTGTTCCCCGTCTTGCTGATTATGTTCGGCTCCCGTCTACATCGACGCGTGATGAATAAGTACTTCGAGCCGCGGTATCGCGCAGCTATCGAGGCAAAGCGCGATGCGCTTCGGCACAAGTATCCTTTGGCAAGTTCATAATTTGAGCCGGGGCGTGCATCCGCGCTCGCTGCAAATGCCGTACAATCGCGCATACTTTCCAGAGTATAACACCACCTATTCTACCCAGAATTTTAACGAAAGATTGGCCTTCGCAATGGCATTGGCGATTGATGTATAACAACGTTATGAACCCGCTGTTGTGGAAACGTGAGCATCAGAGAGCTTTACTTCTCGCCTCCGGAATTGGTGCACTGCTTGGGTTGATCCACGGCGTCCACTCTGCTTCTCCCGTGTGGGGATTTGGCACCCATGACTGCACGTCGTTGGTTGGATGGTTGCTTCATCCTATCTGCAATGGATTTGAACACGACTGGTTTCCCCTGCTAGGCTGGCCGCTTCTCGGCGGTATTGTCGGGACGGCATGTATTTATATTTGGCGGCTCATGCAGTCCTAACCGGGATTTCGAATGGATCGTCTATGCAGTCAACTACGAAATTTGAAGAAGAACTGAACCCGGACACCGACGATCTCCTGATCTTCGTTGACGACACCGGCCACGAGACGTTTGCGGGCACCCAAGATTTCTATGGCCTCGGCGGCTGTGTCATGCCGAGAATTTCATACGAGCATATCAAGACAAAATGGCGCGAGCTTCGAACCATTATCAACGGCGACCCCAACGCGCCCTTGCACGCATCTACCATGGAGCGGAAGCCCGAAAACTTCGCGGCTCTGTCCGAGTTCTTTTCGGATCGCTCGTTCATCCGTATCGCCGTGACGACAACAAAGAACGCAGGGTTGCCACCGGAAATGCATCCTTGCATCCCTGTCATGGGTCAGCTTCGGGAGGAGATTGCGATTGTCGCCTCTTGCGTGCCCTGCAAGCGCGTATGGATCATCTTTGAAAGTTCGGAGCGTGCCGATCCGGTCGTGCGGAGCTGTTTTTCTCAGCTCACTTCGCTGAACGTTCCTTGGCCGCTTTCTGTCGAGCATTGCTTCATGCCCAAAAGCTCGAACGAGCCGGGCCGGCCGCCGATCCTCGCCGGTAAGGATTATGCCGCGGCATCGGTGTTTACGCCGTCGAATCTTTTGCGCGAAGCGCGCCGTCAGAAAGGGCTCGCCGCGGTTCGGGTACCCGAAATCTGCGTGCTCGATCCGGACGGCGACATTCTGCGGAGGCTGCGCCGGTCAGGTCACACTCAGCACTTGCGCAGCTGGGCCTGCTATCACACCGAGCTTTTCGCGTTCGACCACGAAGGCGAGGGTTTTGGCATAATCGGCTGCGCCGTCGGCGCCGCCTTCGCAGTGCTGCTCGCGGAACAACTGTTTGCCTGCGGCTGCCAGTTTCTCGTCAGCGTGACCTCGGCCGGACAGATTCTGGCACGAGGAGAAACGCCCTATTTCGTGCTGATCGATCGTGCTTTGCGCGACGAGGGCACGAGCTATCACTACCTGCCGCCGTCCGAATTCGCCGCGGCCGACCTCGCGCTCGCGGCTGCCGCGCTAGAGAAGCTGAAAGGTGCCGGGCAGCGGATCTATCGCGGTGCCGCATGGACGACCGACGCGCCTTTTCGCGAGACTGAGGCGGCGATCCGCCAAGCGCGCGCCCGCGGCATTCTCGCCGTCGAGATGGAGGCGGCCGCGCTTTACGCCTTTGCCGCGGCGCGGCGAAAGGCGGTGCTGTGTTTCGCGCACGTCACCAATCGGATGGCGGTCAAGAGCGGCGATTTCGAAAAGGGCGAAGCCGACGGCAGCGCTGCGGCACTCGCCGTCATCGCCGCGGCAGCGCGCGGCTGGCGGCGAGCGCGCCAAGCAGCGGGACCGGGCTGACTGGCCGGCCTGCAACCATACCGGTTGCAATGACGCGAGGGTGCCACGGGAGGGCAACTGTCGCGCGGTGTCCCAATGTGGCGATCGTCGTGAACAGGCCGCGGGACGCGCCGCCTCGCCGAAAGTGCAATAATCAGACCGGAGCCGGGAGGAAAACGGAAGCATGGACAACCCGCTTCTCGATGTCGTCAATTTCCTGCAGAAGCCCGGCTGGCCGACCCCGGTGTTCTGGGTGTTGCTCGCCAGCGGGATCGCAGTGGCGATTTATGCCTTTGTCGCGATCCCCGGCCAGCGGAGCTCTGTAAAGGTCTGGAACCTCGTGTTTCGCCTGTCGATCGGGGTGATGTGGTGGCAGGCGACCCTTTGGAAACTGCCGCCGTTATATACCGACGAGCCTGGCCAGCCTTTCGGCGAGACGGGTCTCGCCTTTTGGATGATCCGCCTAGGCAAAACGGCTGCGTTGCGGGTCCAGGCTGATGTCGTCAACGATATCGTCCTGCCGCATTTCTATCTATTCGCACCGATTGTCTACGGCCTGGAAGTGCTGACCGCGGTGTCCCTCATTCTCGGCCTGTTCGTTCGATTTTGGGGGATCATCGGCGCGCTGCAGGCTCTGAATCTTTGGCTCGGCCTCTACAACGATTACTACAACTGGCCGTGGACTTATTTTTTTCTCGTGCTTTTGATGCTGCTCTTCGCGGTGCACCGGTTCGGCCGCAGCCTCGGCCTCGATGCAGTCATCGCCGCCCGCGCGTGGGGCCGAGGTCCGTTTGCGCGGATTGTGCTCGCTATGACGAGTTGAGTGTCGTCGGCCGTTCCCGGGTATCCTGGTTGGATCAGCGATGACGATCCCATCCACCTCCCTTAGCTTTCGGTCGATGAACGCATCGTCGACCTTATTGGAAGCAACGGTGAGAAGGCTGATCCCTTGCTCCTTGAGAGTTGTCAGTTCATCGCGAATCGAGGTGAGGTGATCCTTGATCGCATCCAAGTCGGCAATGCTAGCCTCTTCCAGGAGGTGGTCCGTCACCACCCTTGGATCCATGACTTGCCATCGGGCGCCGGCAAGCAGAACAGCGGGCGCACGCGCAAGGGCAATGTCCGCCTGAAGACCATTCTGGTCAGCGCCGCAACCTCATCTCGAGACAGCTCGCTTCGAACATTTGGGTCAGACGCTGCGCGAAAGCCTGCCGACACTGCGCGCCCAGTTGCCGTCGATGCAGATCGAAACAGATGGTCTGTCTGCTCGCGTCGACGACTTGGTGGATCATCTGGAGCGGCCGCGGGAGATGACAATGCTGCGTGTGCTCGAAACCAAAGCGGCTGCGGCCGATGCTGCGATCGCGGTAACCTCCGCAGCAAAGCAGCACGGTTTTATCCGGCTGCCTTATTCGGTTCACCGCTCGGCTTATGGCTGGATTCCGATCCCAGTCGCTTCCATCAAGAACGGCAAGGGCCCGCGAATCCTGTTGATGGCGGGCAACCACGGCGACGAATACGAGGGCCAAGTCGCGCCGGCAAGCTCATCCGCCTGGGACCCAACTCAGTTGCCGCCGGTAGGGCCGGGCGAGGCCTCGCTCGTTCGAAGACCCCTCTCAACCCTGGACGATCTGGTATTTGGCAAAGATCGCCTCAGCCCGCTTGAATGCGTTGACGATCGCCTGTTCCGGCGCTATGCCGTTGTTCATTACGTCAAACTCGGCGATGCTGAAGACGTGCTCAGCGTTGACCTCCGCGATCGCCGGGTTGTAGGCCTCGTAGATCGGCAACGTCGGACCGATCAGCGCCTGCTGAGTGTGCGCGGTGCGGTGCGGGTCTTCGTTGAGCCAGAACGGATCGCTCTTGGCAATCTCGGGCATCGGGATCGCAAACCGGCCAAGGCTGCCCTTCAGATATTCATTCAATACCTTGGGTTCGCGCATGTAATTGATAAACTCTTTGGCCGCCGCGACTTTTTTTGCGCCTTTCGGGATCACCGGGCCAAAACCGACCACCTGAGCCGGCAGCTTTTCGCCGTCATTGCTCAGCGGCAGCTCGTGGGTCAGGATATCGTTATATTCCTCCCTGTTCGAGTAGAGCGCGAGCTCGGTCGAGATCGAGCCATCGAAGTCCACTACCATCAGCTTGGAGTGGAAGGCGTTGTTGTCGTCGGCGTCG
>Ga0310916_10001695_pt1 | contig 13166 bp, 13 predicted proteins | sample GREbulkMGLF176_FD_203444 | JGI IMG/M metagenome (GOLD analysis project Ga0310916, IMG submission 203444) | Lab enrichment of tropical soil microbial communities from Luquillo Experimental Forest, Puerto Rico - GRE.bulkMG.LF176 | ecosystem: Environmental > Terrestrial > Soil > Tropical forest >...
GCGATCGCTGAACAGATCGAGCGGCCGCGGCGCGGATGGCGTTGCGTTCGCGGCCGATGTCAGCGACGACGAATTCCCCCATAATTCGCGAACGGTAGACGAGACGGGCTGGGAGCGATCGTCGACCTGAAACAGCGAGCGAAAGATGGGATCGACAGTGCGAGAATTGCTGCTCGCAGGCTCCGCCGAAGCCACGGTCGGAGCCGGCGGCGCGGGGCCGCGGACATCCGGGAACGTCGAAAGGTAAGCAGCATTGTCAATTGGCACTGCCGCTGTTGCTGTGGCCGACGCGACGGCGGCCGGGACATCGCGGTACAGAGCGAGTGCGGTGCGCGTCGCCGGCGAGCTCGCCGCGCTCGCGTAACGCGTCGCAAGGTCCGTATAAACCTCGGAGACGCTGCGCGCCTGGCCTGCGCGATCGTAGAAGATCGGGCGGTTCGCCGCGGCCGCCGCCGGAAACATCCGCGCGGCGGAGGCCTGCGGCGTGTCCTCAGCACTCGTGATCAATTTGGCGGCCCCGCCGATACCGAGAAAGTGCGCCATGTAAAGTTCGGCATCGGTCGGCCGGCGGCCGATTCTGCCGGTGAGCTGGAAGCTGTTGGATTGGGTCAGCACGGCCGCCATCGCCGAGCTTGCCGCGGGATCGTCGCGCAGCCTCATGATCGCGCGGCGCATGGTCGGATCGACCACCGCATAATCGCCGGACGACGTCTTTGTGATGGCGTCGGCATATTGGCTGTAGCCGAGCTGGCCGCCCGCTTCCTTCACGGTGGCAAGCCAGGTCTGCTCGATGAACTGATAAAGCCCGCGCGCCGACGAGGTGGAGGCACCCGCGCTCGGATTGAAATCGGATTCCATCTTCGCGGTGGCGAGCAGGTATTCGAAGCTCGCGCCGGTCGACGAAGCGGCTTGCTTGATCGCGCCGGTTACCCGCGCGCGCAGCGAATCGACACCTGCCGCGATCGTGGCGTTTGACGTGTCGACCGACATTTCTGGTGCCCCGCTCCCCGCGGACCGCATCAATCGTCTGGGCGCTCTTTCTCCCAAAAGAGCGCCCAACCGCCCTCACACTGCGGCGCGCATGGTTAACGGCAGGTTAAAACCTGCCCCCTGTCATTTCCTGTAGACCGCCTTGGGATCGAACAGCCGCTCGGCATCCACGAACTCGAGCTGCGCAGTCCCGCCATTCCGTTCGACCTTGCGGTAGAAACACGATTTTCGCCCGGTGTGGCAGGCCGCGCCGACCTGTTCGACCCGGATCCAGACCGCGTCCTGGTCGCAATCCATCCTTATCTCGATCACGCGCTGGGTCTGACCGGAGGTCTCGCCTTTTCGCCACAACGCATGGCGCGAACGGCTGAAATACCAGCCTTCACCGGTCTCGATGGTCTTCCGCAGCGCCTCTTCGTTCATATGCGCGACCATCAGCACCTCGCCGGTTGCGGCGTCGGTCGCAACGCAGGTAAGAAGACCCGACGCGTCGAATTTGGGCTTGAGTGCCAGCCCCTCCTCCCGGTCGTCGATATCTGCAGATGTGGACACGGAAAAACCCCTCGCTGATCGAAGCGAGGGTTCAGCTTATCGCTGCGGCCCTCGCACCATGGACAGGAAACGCGCCTGCTCGGCCGGATTGTCGCGGAACATGCCGGTGAAGCGGCTGGTGAACGTCATCGCGCCATGCTTGGCGACGCCGCGCACCGACATGCAGGTATGCTCTGCTTCGATCATGACCGCAACGCCACGCGGCTTCAGAATCTCGTCGATCGCAGCAGCGATCTGCGCCGTGAGATGTTCCTGGGTCTGTAGCCGGCGCGCAAAAATGTCGGTGAGACGGGCAAGCTTGGAAAGGCCCACCACCCGTTCGACCGGCGTGTAGGCGATGTGCGCCTTGCCGTAGAACGGCATCATGTGGTGCTCGCATTGCGAGGTGAACTCGATGTCGCGGACCAGCACGAAATCGTCATAGCCGGCGGTCTCCCCGAAAGTGCGGTCGAGCACTTCCGCGGGGCACTGGTGATAGCCCTGATAGAGTTCGTCGAATGCCTCGACGACGCGGCGCGGCGTGTCCAACAGACCTTCGCGGGAGGCGTCCTCGCCGATATAGCTGAGCAGCGTGTGCACCGCGGCTTCCGCCTCGGCCCGCGAGGGCCGCGGTTGCTCGGCCCGGACGACCGCCGCGAGGAATTCGGATGGATCCAACTCTGCCGGGCGGCCCTCGGACGGCTTGGCTTCGGCAGGCTTGTTGGGTCGGATCGGCTTGATCAATGCGTCCATGTCAACTCCGTTCGACCGGTCCAAAGGACCGGAGTGTCACCGGCAGACGGGGCAGCCATGCGGTGCCGGACGCCTGAGGGAACGGCCACTATCATACCGCCGTTTGCAACCATATATAAGACCGTCGGCCCCGGCCGCCAAGGTCGATCGGCCCCGCAAGCTCGAGACCCCGTCATATGCTGAACGACATCTATAACAAGCGCATCATCGAGTTAGCCGGGAACATCCCCCGGTTGGGCCGGCTGCAAAACCCCGATGCCAGCGCAACCGCCCATTCCAAATTGTGCGGATCGACCGTCAAGATCGACCTCAAGATGGAGGGTCCGGTAGTTACCGATTTCGCCCATGAGGTGAAGGCCTGTGCGCTGGGCCAGGCCTCCTCCTCCATCATGGCGCGGCATGTCGTTGGCTCGACCGCGAGCGAATTGCACGAGTTGCGTGAAACCGTTCGCAAAATGCTGAAGGAAAACGGCAGCCCCCCGCCTTCCGAGCACAAATGGGCCGACATCGCATTTCTGGAACCCGTCCGCGACTACAAGGCGCGTCATGCCTCGACCATGCTGACCTTCGATGCCGTCGTCGACGCTATTGGCCAGATCGAAGGAAAGAATGGAGCGAAGCAGCCCGCCGCTGCGCCGGGCTAGCTAAACGGCGGCGGCTTATTTCGCAGGAGGCGCGATGCCGCCAGTCGGAACCACGACTTCAGCAGTCTTTGTCGATTTCACCTGTTGAGATGCCGTTTCGCTGTCGGAGGCGTTGCCAACAAAGCGGTCCTGTACGGCCTTGGGCGTGAGCCCCGCCAAAGGCGTCCCGAGTTCGACGGGCGGCAGCACCTCGGCAACCAGGTCCGTTGTCACGAGATTAGTGAGTTGCAATTCCGACCGCGACAATTCATGCAGGTCTTCCCACGGCGGCACACTCAGCGAGAGCGCGAGCAGATCGCCCGACCCGCCCATGTCGAAAGTGTATTTGGCAAGGCGTCCGACGTCGCGCTCGACGATCATCAGGTCCTGCGCGCTGTAGCTTGCGGCCTTCGCGTCATCCGCGCGGTCGCCCATCCAGATCTGGTGAACCCGCACATGGGCCTGCTCCGGCACATAGCGCGCTTTGCCCGCCAACAGCAGGAACACGCACATCGACTCGCAATAGGCATCCGGCGAAACGCTGGCGCGGTCGCCTTGCGCCGTGTGCGACTGCACGCCGACGCCGACGGTCGTCATCATGCCGAGTTCGCGGAAACGCCTTCCAAGCGCGATGGAATCATTCACCGAGCCGCCACTCGAATCCAGCACGAGCGTTGCGCCGTGCATTTCCCGGCCGCGCGCAAATTCCTCGAAGTCTTTCGGGCTGTCGGCGGTCACGATGCCGACCGCGGTGATCCAGCCGCGACAGTTGGGCTGGCAGGCTACCCAGGAAAACCTCATCGGCAGCTTGCGTTCCTCGAGAGCTGCGCCGGCCTTTGCCCCGCCGAGCGGCGCCAGAACAACAAGCCAAGCGAGTCCGAGCGCCGCGATGCCGAGCAGCATCCAGGTGCGAAGATCAGGCGACCTCAGGAGTTTCAAATTCGTCCTTTCCCCAAGCCCCAACGGCGCAGCAAAGCCCCAGTCCGCAAAGTGATTCTTATCATCCAGCCGTCACAAAAATGGTATCCGGGGAATTAGGCATCGTCCAGCGTGACTTGCTGCGCTGCGACCAAGTACGCACGGGAATCTGCAAAAGTGTGGCGCAATTGTCGTTCTTTTCAGTTCCCTGCTCTGGAACCGCGCAAGTTTGAGCATAGGATTGCGGCACTGCGCCCATGAAACATCCAAGCCAGCAGATGACCGCCATGGCCGGCGCGTTGTTGCGCCTGCCGCGCAATGCTGCTCGCGCCCTGATCTGGCTCTACCGGCATACGCTGTCGCCGCTCGTCGGCTACAATTGCCGTCACCTGCCGACTTGTTCGGTCTATGGCGACGAAGCAATCGGGCGCTTCGGACTGTGGGCCGGCGGCTGGATGACGCTTGCGCGGTTGTTGCGCTGCCACCCGTTCGGCACCTCCGGCATCGACAACGTGCCGCTTGAGGCGCCACCCGGCGCACGATGGTATCTGCCCTGGCGCTACGGCCGCTGGCGCGGGGTCAATGCGCCTTCAAGCAGCGGCGAATTGAGCTGAATCAATCCAACCGGTGTCCTGGCGGACCATCATTTTCCAGCAATCATGCGGGTGAAGCGTTACGACGAAATACGCAGGCCGCCCCGGGGGAACTGGTACTCTTCGCTCGCATTGACGTGATGCTCCTTCTTGAGGACACAACCATGCGCTGGAAATTCAGCGGCAGCGGTCACGACCCCAGGCAAATCGACCTGCTGGCTATCTTCGCACTGCTCGTGATCATCAGCGGTGCCTATGTTTATTTTGCGCATTATGCCGCAACGCCGCAGAACACGACGGCCTTCATCGTGCCAAGCCAAAGCGTGCGCTGGTAGACAGCGCGCAAGCGCTCAACGGAACCAGGAGAAGAATCCATGTTGCTGCTGCGGCGCGACCAGTGCCGGTGGCCGGGGCTTTTTAGTGTGCGGCCTCGGCGACGGGGCATCGGTTGACGCTGTCGTTGCGTCGAGTGCCGGCCCTTCGTCCGCGCTGAGCCGAACCGAAAGCAGCAGGTTCGATTCGTGGCCACGCCAACGATAGCCGATACCGAAATCCATTGGCTGCGCCCGCCTGAACAATTCTGCGTAGGACGGCTGATATTTGCCGGCAAATTCGTTGATCGGGCCTTCATATCGGCCGAACGGAAAGAAGTGCCATCCCTTCGGATTGTAATAGCCGAGAGGGATGCCGGAATCGTCCTGGATGATGGTTGCGCTGTTGGCGAGAATGAAGTTGCGCGTCGTCGTGAAATTGCCGGAGTGCAACAGATAGGACGCGCTCTTGATCAGGCTGTTGCCGGGCGCGAGCGTCTGGCAAAACTTCAGAAAGCCACTCGCCCTCACCCCCGAGTTGGAAAGATCGGTCGAGAAATAATAGAGCGTCTTCTCACCACCCTCCTTGCCCGCAAAGGTGATGCGCACCCCGTGAGTAGCGTTCGGACCCGCGCTCTCGTTGCCGGTATGGATCGTGCCCTTGTCGTCGAGGGTAACCGGCGAGACCTCGCGAATGGTCTTTCCCGAGCGCGCAAGGAACACGTAGAGGATCGGCAGCGTGCCCGAGACCTGCCCGGCATGCAGATCCACCCTCATATGCTTGGTGATGAAGAAGCTGAAGCTCAGGATCGAGCCTAGCGAATGCTCGATATTGTAGAGCGTGGCACCGAGGTTGCCGCGCGGCAGCCTGCTCAGATCAGGCACCGAACCGGGCGGCTCGAGCGCGCTCAACACATAGGTCGACGCCTTTGAATAGAAGGCGTCCGCGTAGAGGAAATCGGGGCCCGAAAACATGTAGAACATGGTCGGCTTCGGCGCGGCCAGGTTGGCGTCGGACCAGGCGCGGATCCGAGAAAGCTGGCGCTGCTCGAGTTGGCCGAACGCGCTGTCGAAGAAGTGGGCATGGTTCTGCCAGGCCGGATCGCGGGTGAGCGGCATCAGCGGCGAATCGGCCGACGGTTGCATGCCCGCGAGGAAACGCGCGGTGTCGTCGGCGGTCACGCTATCTGCGGCCCGCGCGGGAAATACGGCCGCAAGGATCAGGCTCGCTGCAAGCGCGGCTATTTTCATGGTGTTGAGCATCTCTACTCGCGGTCCGGCGAAATCGTCGCGGCGCCTTGATCGGTCCGCTTGTGGAAAATGGCGTAAATCACGAGGCCCGAAACCATGATCGACATACCCAAGAAGGCCTGCAACGGCCGCTCGGTCAAGAGATAGTACATCATGAAGCCGGTCACGAGCAGGAAAACGAGGGGCGTTAGCGGGTATCCCCAAGCGCGGTAGGGGCGCGGCAGATCGGGTCTCGTGATGCGCAGCTTGATCACGCCGAGCACGGTGAAGAACGAGCAGAACAGGAGCGCGAACTGGATGAAGTCCAGCACCGCCTCGAAGGAGCGGGTGAACAGCATCAGCGTTGCGACCGCAAGCTGAAAGAGTATCGCATAGGCCGGCGCGCCGCTGGTCGACTTGCGGGCGAACATGTGGATCGCCGGGATGTCCTCGCCCATGGTCATCATGACCCGAGGTCCGATCCACATCATTGCCGAGATCGAGGAGATCAGCCCGACGCAGATCATCACCGCGACGATCCGCCCGCCGACGTCGCCGAAGATATAGGTTCCCGATATGCTCGCGACTTCGAGCTGCCCGGACAGTTTCTCGATCGGCGCGGTGCGCAGGAACACCGCATTCAACGCGACATAGAGCAGCAGCACGATCAACGTTCCCGATAACATCGCGCGCGGCAGGTTCTGCTGTGGCATCCGCAGCTCGCCGATGATGTAGGTCGCGGCATTCCACCCGGAAAACGAATACATCACGAACACAAGACCGATGGCGAACGGCGCGCTCAGGACATGGTCGAAGTCGGATGTCGACGGCGCAAACGAGGTCGGCTGTGGCGTGCCGATGACAAACCCCGCGATCAGGAAGGCGACGATGAGTACCACCTTGAGGATGGTCGAGATGAGCTGAAAGGTGGAGGAATGCTTGATGCCGAAAAGCTGTACGATCGACACCAGCCAGACCACCCCCACCGCGAGCAAGAGCGGCGGCGCTCCAGGAGTAACCGCCTTGGCGTATTGGCCGAACGCCATGGCGGCAAGCGCGACGGGTGCGGCGAAACCGACGGTGGCCGACACCCAGCCTGCGATAAAGCCGAAGGCCGGATGATAGGTGCGACTCAAGAAGTTGTATTCGCCGCTCGAGCGCGGAAACATCGCCCCCAACTCGCCGTAGGAAAACACGCCGCACAGCGCAACCAGGCCACCGATGGTCCACAGCAGCAGGATTGAAAAGCCCGAGGGGATGTCCTTGACCTGGAAACCGAGGCTGGTGAAGACGCCAACCCCAACCATGTCGGCGACGACGATTGCGGTGGCCACGATGACGGAAACCGACTGCCCGCCTTCGAGAAGCTGCCGGCCAGGCCACGCCACGCTTCCCGTTTCTGATGCCGTCATAAGGGTACCTTGGGCTTCTCGCCGCTGCCGGCGATGGTGCAGAGTGATGGCTCTCAGTTCAAGCAGCGCCGGCGCGCATCAAGCGATGTCAAACGCGGTAATTTAATACCGAATTTGATCTTCACTTGTCCCCACTTTTCCAGGCGCCGCGAAAACAAAAGCAGCCACCCACAATCAGGACACGATTTTCGTGTTCATCTTGAGGCTTCCGGAATCTGGGGAGATTTTCCGGAATTTAACGTGGTCTAAATGCCGGCGGTTTCAGATAGGGCGTCGGTCGGGTCGACTTTGGGGTAAGTGGGTGGATGCTCGGAGCTAATCCGAAGCTCAATCGCTACGGTCGCGCGCGCTCGGGGGGCTTGCCGGGCGCGCGCCGTGGCGTGCGTTGGCGCTCTGTTGCGATTGCCTCCGTTTGCGTGCCGCTGTCGCTGACGCTTGCCCAATGCGGCCGGGCCCCCCAACCGAGCACGCTCGCCGCCAATGCGGCCGTCGTCTCTGGTGATACGTTCGAAGACCGCTTTCCCAAACCCGAATTCCGCGAGCGCTTCCCGACCTCAAACGAGAGCTTTGAGCAACGCCAGCTCGCCGACTTCGCACCGCGACGCACGGTGCAGACGCAAACTGTCCGCGTCGCTTCGATTGAGCCGACCTTGCCGCTACCGCGGCCGACGGAAAGAGACGAGTTGACCACGCTGGTCAGCATGAAGTCCTCGGCGTTCCCCTATTACGGTAACAATCCCGCCTCGGATGCGCCGTTCCTCAACATTTCCAAAGGCGATCGCCGCGGCCACCGCAGCTATTCCGGCCGCGTCTACTGGCAGGACGAGACCTACAACGACAGCCGCGTGCTGGTGCATATCCCCGAGAATTTCGACGTCCACAAGCCAGGCGTGATTGTCGTGTTCTTCCACGGCAACGGCGCGACCCTGGAGCGGGACGTGCGCGACCGCCAGCTTGTGCCGCAACAGATTACGGATTCCGGCGTCAACGCCGTGCTGCTCGCGCCGCAAATGGCCGTCGATGCCGCCGACTCCAGCGCCGGCAAATTCTGGCAGGCCGGCGGCTTCAAGCGCTTCATAACGGAGTCGGTCGACAATCTCGCACGCCTCTATGGTGATCCGGGCTCGGCAAAGGCATTCGCCAACATGCCGATCGTGATTGTCGGCTATAGCGGCGGCTTCCTGCCGACCGCCTGGTCGCTCGAGGTCGGCGGCATTTCCGATCGCGTGCGTGGCGTGGTGCTGCTCGATGCGGTCTATGGCGAACTCGACAAGTTCGCATCATGGATCGAAAACCACCGCTCCGGTTTCTTCGTCAGCTCCTACACCCACTATACTGCTCGCCGCGACCATGAGCTGATGAGCATGCTGCGCGAGAAAGGGATCAAGGTTTCCGAAGACACTGACGGGCCGCTGCGGCCGGGCAGCGTGGTATTCGTCGAAACCGGCGAAGGTATCACGCACCGCGATTATGTGACGCGTGCATGGACCAAAAATCCGATTCAGCAAGTGTTGGTCAAGATGGCCTCGCCCACCCGGATGGCGGCAGGCACCACCGCGTCCTCGAACAGATAGCCCCCGATTTTCAAGGTGCTGCAGCTTCGTGAGCGCTTCAAAGCGACTCTCACACGCATCAACGGCTGAGAGAAATCATCAGGACTTCGGCAGCTTGGGCATGCTCTCGACAAAGCCGTTGTAGCAGGTCAGCCGCTCGTCCTCTTCCTTGGTGAACTTGCAGTCCGTCACGGTCTTGGCGGCGGGCGCCTTCGGCTTTGGAGCAGGCGGGATCACGCCATCATAGCAATTCAAGCGCTCCTTCGTGCCGTCCTCGATGTCGAGGCATTCCTGGAGCCGCACCGCCATCGGCTGCTTCTTTTCCGCCGCGGTGGTTTTCGGTTTCGCCTGGACCGCGGCCTTGGCCCCAGCGGCCGGCAGCGGGGGATTGGACTGCGCCAACGCAGCGGCTGAATAGAGAACGGCGACGAACGCCAGCATCAATCTCATATCACTCCACTCTCGTTTGTCTGAAGCGCAAGGCGCGAGCCGAGGAAAGGAGTAGCCCCGCGCACAAGCGCGCTTTAAGCCGGTCTCGCCTGTTTGCCAAGTCGGCGCGCGCCTTTTGCCGAGAAAATATGGCGCGTATCAGCGGTCGGGCCCGGCGACGGCTTGTGCGGTCGCGTCGGGAAGACGATCGCAAGCGGTGCACGAGGCCGCGCGCGAACGGCGCACGCCGACTTGAAGGCCGACGTCCAGCCTCTCCGACAATTCGCTCGACATGCCGGCCGGCGCAAGCATCGAACAGCCAGTGACGAATTTTCCGAGCATCAAAACACGGGAAGCGAAGCGGCGGGTCACGAGGAGCTCTATACGCAAATATGTCAATGCAGTTGCATGAAAACCTGGTCATGTCAGGGCTGAATTGCGAGGGCTCCCGGGTTTTCGCCGATTGCAACACCCGATTCGCCTGCTATATGGCGGACATCCCGCTTACCTGCGCTCGTTCGCAGGAGTGAGCTTCAGGAGACCAGGAATGTCCGAACACAAATCCGAATCCGGATTCCAGTACAGCATTACGAACCTCAAGCCGGCCGAACCGACTCAAAAGGTCACCCTCACCTTCCCCGACGGCGCCACGCGCGACTTTCCGAAGGACAGTACAGGGTTCGACATCGCGAGAGGCATCTCGCCCTCGCTGGCCAAGCGCACGGTCGCGATGGCGCTGAACGGCGATCTCGCCGACCTCAATGATCCCATCGGTGAGAACGCGAAAATCGAGTTCATCTCCCGCGACGACCCGCGCGCGCTGGAACTGATCCGGCACGATTGCGCCCACGTGCTGGCAGAAGCCGTGCAGTCGCTGTGGCCGGGCACGCAGGTCACGATCGGCCCCGTGATCGAGAACGGCTTTTACTACGACTTCTTCCGCAATGAGCCGTTCACGCCGGAAGATTTTGCAGCGATCGAGAAGAAGATGCGCGAAATCATCGCGCGTGATGCGCCCTTCACCAAGGAAGTCTGGGATCGCGAGAAGGCCAAGCGGGTGTTCCGCGACAAGGGCGAGAATTTCAAGGTCGAGCTGGTCGACGCCATTCCGGGCGACGAGCCGATCAAGGTCTACTTCCAGGGCGACTGGTTCGACCTTTGCCGCGGCCCGCACATGACCTCGACGGGCAAGGTCGGCAACGCCTTCAGGCTGATGAAGGTCGCTGGCGCCTATTGGCGCGGCGATTCCAACAACCCGATGCTGACCCGCATTTACGGTACGGCCTTCGCAAAGCAGGACGAGCTCGACGCTTATCTCAGGCAAATCGAGGAAGCCGAGAAGCGCGATCACCGCAGGCTCGGCCGCGAGCTCGACCTCTTTCACTTCCAGGAAGAAGGGCCCGGTGTGGTGTTCTGGCACCCGAAGGGCTGGACGATTTTCCAGACCGTCATCGCCTACATGCGCAGGCGCCTTGCCGGCGATTACAGCGAGGTGAACGCGCCGCAGATCCTGGACAAGGTACTGTGGGAGACCTCCGGCCATTGGGACTGGTATCGCGAGAATATGTTCGCGGCGCAATCGGCGGGTGACGAGGCCGAGGACAAGCGCTGGTTCGCGCTGAAGCCGATGAACTGCCCCGGCCACGTGCAGATCTTCAAGCATGGGCTGAAGAGCTACCGCGACCTGCCGCTTCGCCTGGCCGAATTCGGCGTCGTGCATCGCTACGAGCCGTCTGGCGCCATCCACGGCTTGATGCGCGTGCGCGGCTTCACGCAGGACGATGCGCACATCTTCTGCACGGAGGAGCAGCTTGCCGACGAGTGTCTGAAGATCAACGATCTGATCCTCTCGGTCTACGAGGATTTCGGCTTCACCGGCGAGCTCACGATCAAGCTCTCGACCAAGCCCGATAAGCGCGTCGGCACCGATGCGATGTGGGACCATGCCGAGCGCGTCATGGGAACGGTGCTGTCGGAGATCAAGGCGAAGAGCAACAAGATCAGGACGGAAATCAATCCCGGCGAAGGCGCGTTTTACGGGCCGAAGTTCGAATACGTGTTGCGGGACGCCATCGGCCGCGACTGGCAGTGTGGCACCACGCAAGTCGACTTCAACCTCCCGGAACGCTTCGGCGCCTTCTACATCGACCATGACGGGTCGAAGAAAGTGCCGGTGATGGTGCACCGGGCGATCTGCGGTTCGATGGAGCGCTTCATCGGCATTCTGATCGAACATTATGCCGGTCATTTCCCGCTCTGGCTCGCGCCGACCCAGCTCGTCGTCGCCACGATCACCTCCGAAGCCGACGAATATGCCAAGGTGGTGCTGGCTGCGGCACAGCGCGCAGGCTTGCGCGCCGAGATCGACCTGCGCAACGAGAAGATCAACTACAAGGTCCGCGAACATTCGTTGGCGAAGATCCCCGCGCTGCTTGTGGTCGGCAAGAAGGAGGCCGAGACCCACTCGGTCTCCGTCCGCCGGCTCGGCAGCGACGGACAGAAAGTGATGCCGACGGACGAGGCCATCGCGGCCCTCGTGGACGAGGCGATGCCGCCTGATATCAGGCGGGCGAAAGCGACGGCCGGATCATAATCGATCTAAAGTCGCTTCCGGACGGGCAAGCGCGTGCATATTTGCTCGTGAGCGACTATTTGGGACGAAAGAACAACCGTGCCTGACGCCATCGAACTTCTGAAAGCCCGCCGTTCGGTCAAACCGCGCGAGATGACCGCGCCGGGCCCCTCGCCTGCCGAGCTCGAGACCATCCTGACGATCGGCGCACGCGTACCCGATCACGGCAAGCTTGCGCCGTGGCGTTTCATCATCTTCGAGGGCGACGCCCGCATTCGCGCCGGTGAAATCATCGCGAAGGTTTTTGCGAAGAAGAACCCGCAAGCTTCCGCCGCCAACATCGAGGTCGAGAAGAAACGGCTCACCGACGCGCCGCTCGTGATCGGCGTGGTGAGCTCTACCCGGCCGCATCCGAAAGTACCGCCATGGGAGCAGGAATTGTCCGCAGGAGCGAGCGCGATGAACATCGTGACCGCTGCGACCGCGCTCGGTTACGGCGCCTGCTGGCTCACCGGCTGGTTCGCGTTCGACCGCGAGGTGCTGGACGGATTTGGACTCAGGCCGGACGAAAAATTCGCGGGCTTCATCCACGTCGGCACGCGGTCGAGGCCGAGCGAGGATCGCCCGCGGCCGTCGCTCTCCGACATCGTGACGCGATTCTGACGGGTAGCCGCCTTACGCCGCCTTCGTCGCGCGCGCGCCGAAGCGGCACAAAAGCTGCTCGATTTCGGATGCGGGCCTGGCGGCACTGAACAAAAAGCCCTGAACCTCGTTGCAGCCCTCGGCGCGCAGCCAGTCGAGCTGGTCCATGGTCTCGACCCCTTCCGCCGTGGTGGTGATGTTGAGGCTGCGGCCGAGCCCCGATATTGCACGCACGATCGCAACGCTGTCGGAACGCTTGGCAAGATCCTTCACGAAGGAACGATCGATCTTGATCTTGTCGAACGGAAAACTGCGCAAATAGCTCAGGCTGGAATAGCCGGTACCGAAATCGTCCATGGAGATGCTGACGCCGAGTTCGCGCAACTGGTGCAGGATCGCGAGATTGGTCTCGGTCTCCGCCAGGAAGACCGACTCGGTGATTTCCAGCTCGAGCCGGCCGGGCGACAGGCCCGACTGCGCCAGCGCCGAGATTACGACCTGGACCAGGTTGCGGCTGCGGAACTGTACCGGAGAGAGATTGTCCGCTGAACGATGCTTCGTCAAAGGCCGTCACCGTTCGCAGACGTCCGCAATTTGTCAACATTGACG
>Ga0310916_10001696_pt1 | contig 13165 bp, 9 predicted proteins | sample GREbulkMGLF176_FD_203444 | JGI IMG/M metagenome (GOLD analysis project Ga0310916, IMG submission 203444) | Lab enrichment of tropical soil microbial communities from Luquillo Experimental Forest, Puerto Rico - GRE.bulkMG.LF176 | ecosystem: Environmental > Terrestrial > Soil > Tropical forest >...
GGGGGCTCGTAAGGAGAGTCGACGCCGGTGAAATTCTCGACTCGCCCAGTCTTTGCCTTGGCGTAGAGACCCTTGGGATCGCGCCGAATGCACTCGTTGAGCGGCGTGTCGACAAAGATTTCAACAAAGGGGGTGGGGACGACCAATTCTCGCACCATCCGGCGTTCGGCACGGAACGGCGAGATGAACGAGCAAACCACGATCAGCCCCGCTTCGGTCATCAACTTGGCGACCTCGCCCACGCGGCGAATGTTCTCGACGCGGTCGGCATCGGTAAAGCCGAGGTCGCGATTGAGGCCGTGTCGCATATTATCGCCGTCGAGCAGCATCGTGTGCCGGCCGGCGGCCAGTAGTTGGTTCTCGACGACGTCGGCGATCGTCGATTTCCCGGCACCCGACAGTCCGGTCAGCCACACTACCGCCGTAGCCTGTCCCTTCAGCGCAGCGCGCTGTTCGCGGCCGACGGTCAGCGCCTGCCAGCGGATATTGGCGGCCCGCCGCAGGCCAAAGGCGATCATCCCGGCGCCCGCCGTTTCATTCGTCAACCGGTCGATCAAGATGAAGGCGCCGGTATGGGGGTTTGCCTTATAAGGATCGAACGCTACAGGCGCGGCAGTCGACAGGTTGCAGAGCCCGATTTCGTTGCCGCCCAAGGTCTTGTCGGCCAGCTGCGCCAGGGTCTCGACATCGATCCGATGTTTGAGGGCGGTTACGGTGGCCGGCAGCGTGCGCGTGCCGATCTTCAACAGGTAGGAACGGCTCGGGACGAGAGGCTGCTCGCTGAACCAGATCACATGCGCGGCGAACTGGTCGACGTATTCCGGCGGATTACGCGGGTCGGCGAGGACATCGCCACGGGTAATGTCAATCTCCTCATCGAGCGTGAGGGTCACGGCGTCTCCCGCCGCCGCGCAACCGAGCGCGCCGTCGAAACTGACGATCTCCTTGACCCGCACGGCACGGCCCGTGCCGGCGACCAGCACCTGATCGCCCGGCGCAATCGCCCCGGACACGACCGTACCCGAGAAACCGCGGAACTCGCCATTTGGGCGATTGACCCATTGCACCGGAAAACGGAACGGCCGCTCGTCAACGGCAACCTCGATCGAATGGAGGTGCTCGAGCAGGGTTGGACCACGGTACCACGGCATGCGCGTTGACCGTGTAGTGACGTTGTCGCCCGATCGTGCCGAGAGCGGGATCGCGCGGACCAAAGGGGTGCCGAGACCGACGGCAAAGGCCGCAAACTGGGTGGCTATTTCTTGGAAGGAGTGCTCGTCAAATCCAACGAGATCCATTTTGTTGACGGCGAGAACCAGATGACGAATGCCGAGCAGCGCGCTGATATAGGCGTGCCGCTTGGTCTGCGGAAGCACACCCTTGCGCGCATCCACCAAGATCATGGCGAGCTCGCACATCGAGGCGCCGGTCGTCATGTTCCGTGTATATTGCTCGTGGCCCGGCGTATCGGCCACTGCGAACGCCCGCTCGTCGGTCGCGAAATACCGATAGGCGACATCGATCGTGATCTTCTGCTGGCGCTCGTCCTCGAGTCCGTCCAGCAACAAAGAGAAATCGATATCGCCTCCGGTCGTACCTGACCGCCGCGACTCCCGCTGCAATGTCGCCAGCTGGTCATCGAGGATCAAAGAACAGTCATGGAGCAGGCGCCCGATCAAGGTCGACTTGCCGTCATCCACCGATCCGCAGGTCAGGAAATGCAGCAGATCCTTTTGCCGCCGCGCGACGAGCGCCCCGCCGTCGGCGGCCATCAGAAATAGCCCTCGCGTTTTTTGCGCTCCATCGCGGCTTCCTCGTCTTTGTCGATCAGCCGCCCTTGTCTCTCCGACCAGCGCGACCGGCGCAATTCCTCCACGATGTCGCTCGGTGTTGCTGCGGTGGATTCGATTGCGCCCGTCAGCGGGTAGCATCCCAAGGTGCGGAAACGGACCAGACGGATTTCGGGGTGCTCGCCGGGCTGCAAGGGCAAGCGGTCGTCGTCGCGCATAATCAGAACGCCATCCCGCGTGACGACCGGCCGTCGCTTTGCAAAATAGAGGGGCACCACCGGAATTTGTTCTATTGCGATATATTCCCAGATGTCGAGTTCGGTCCAATTGGACAGCGGGAAAACCCGCATCGACTCACCCGGGCGCAGGCGCGTGTTGTAGAGCCGCCAGAGCTCGGGCCGTTGGTTCTTCGGGTTCCAGCCATGCTCGGCGCTACGGAGCGAGAAGACGCGCTCCTTGGCCCGACTTTTTTCTTCGTCGCGGCGCGCTCCGCCGAATGCCGCGTCGAAGCCATGACGGTCGAGCGCCTGCTTCAGCGCCTCGGTTTTCATCACCGCCGTGTGCAGCGCCGAGCCCGAAGTGATCGGATTGATGCCGCGTCTCTTTCCCTCCTCATTGAGATGAACCAGGAGATCGAGCCCGAACCGCCGCGCTGTCTCGTCGCGGAAGGCGATCATCTCGCTGAACTTCCATCCCGTATCGATGTGAAGGAGCGGGAATGGCGGTTTGCCCGGAAAGAACGCCTTACGCGCCAAATGCAGCATGACGCTCGAATCCTTGCCGATCGAATAGAGCATGACCGGGGCACGGAACTCGGCCGCGACCTCGCGCATGATGCCGATCGATTCGGCTTCGAGGCGCTTCAGATGACTGGGTCGGAGGCGCGCGGGCGCCACAGGGTGGGCAATGGTAGACAAGCGACCTCTCTTACCTCGGCGCGTATCATTAGCAAACAAAAGCTGAGGAAATGTCTACTCGGCCGCGGCCGCAAGGGGCGGCTGCGCTCCTCGGCTCAACCGCCGTCCAGCACACCGAGACCCCCGCCAGACCGAGCAGTCTCAAAAGCGTGCCGGCACCAATACCAATCAGCTGCGCTTAATGGAAGAAGGTGTGGTCGATATGGGTGATGCCGACCAACGTCATCGTTGAGCCATCGGGCAAGGTGATCGTCGTATTGCCGCCATGCTCATTGGCCGTCGCCACAACGTTGTCGATCGACGGCTTATTTTCGCCCGCAAATCCGATCTTATCGCCATGCGCGGGGTCGAAGCCGACGACGGTGTCGTGGCCGGCGACCCCATTGTCCTGGATTAGAGTGGGCCCGCTCCCGACTTGAATCATATTGTTGCCGGCGCCGCCGTCGATCGTTTCGTGCCCGCGGCCGCCGATAATCAGATCATTGCCGCTGCCGCCGGTGATCAGGTCGCGGCCAAAACCCCCATAAATCGTATCGGGGCCGGTGCCACCTTGGATCGTATCGTGGTCGTAGCCGTAGATCACATCGGGCCCGCTGCCACCGGTGACCAGATCGTGGCTGCCTGCATAGATCGTGTCGGGGCCAGTGCCACCCTGGATCGTATCGTGGCCGCCGCCATAGATAACGTCGGGGCCCATACCACCGGTGATCTGGTCGTGGCTGCCTGCATAAATCGTATCGGGGCCAGTGCCACCCTGGATCGTATCATGGCCGCCGCCGTAGATCACGTCAGGACCGCTGCCGCCGGTGATCAGGTCGCCGGACTGCGCGTGCCCATCGAACCGGTCGAAGTCACGAAGGTCGCCGTGTCCACCACCATCGAACCGGTCGAAGCCGCGCGGGTCACCGTGCGCGCCATATATCGTCGCGGGGCCACTGCCGGCAGTGATCGTATCGCTGCCGGCACCGGCGTAGATCACATCGGGACCGGCGCCGCCAAAGATGAGGTCGTGGCCTGAGCCACCCAAGATCGTGTCGGGGCCGTTGCCGCCGTAGATCGTGTCGTTTCCGGTCCCCGCAATGATCGTGTGGGGTCCGCCGTCGCCGATACTAACCCCGTAGTCGCCGCGCAACAGGTCGATGGTTGTGCCTCCAGCCGACTCCAGAGCCACGCCCTGGTAGCCGTGTGGCATTCCCGGCGGGTCAGCCGGTGAAGTGATCAGTTCGAGGTTGAAGTCACCGGGAATTGGCGGTGGAAGGTTGGTCCCATCCGATGTCGTGACGACGTTGACCGGTTGTCCCGTCGCAAAGAACGTGTACTGCCCGCCTGGAATAGATGCCATTTTCCGCTTCCCTCGAATGCCGTTGCGGTATCAGCTGCGGGCGAGCCTAGGCGGCAATGGTTTAGAGAAAGACACCGAACCTTGTTCGGCACGGGGTTTTTCGTGCGCAATTTCGCTGTTATGCACAGCTATTAAACGCGAGGAGAGAGACTTATTATATGATGATTTATCGATATTCCACGATGCTCTGATTTATCGATATTGCCGATCAACGGTTCTCTCTTCCGAGAGGACGGCGAGGCGATCGGCGGTCACCTGATATCTCAATATGTAAAGCACGGTATTGCGTGTCTTGGCGGGCGGGCTGCCGGGCGGTAAAGCGTGCCTCATCAGTTGCCGGACCATCGCACCGTGGGTCGACACGCCGATCCGCCGATAGGGTTGCTCGAGGACGAACCGCTGCAGTGCAGCAAGCCCGCGCGAGCGCGTCTCGAGGCCGGTCTCGCCGCCTGGGAAGGCCGCATTGTCATCGGTGAACCAGCGCTCGGTTAGCGCCTCGCCGAACCGGCTCTTCACTTCCCGCCAGTAGAGTCCTTCGGCCTCACCGATATTCGTCTCGCGCAGTCCGGGCGCGCCGATCAGCGGCACCCCCAGACCCTCGGCCACGATCCGCGCGGTGGTCCAGGCGCGTACCAAATCGCTCGACAGCACCGCGTCAAGGCGATGCGGGCGCAGGCGCTCAGCGAGCGCTTGCGCCTGGGCGAGGCCGGTGGCGTTCAGCGCCGTATCCGTTTGCCCCTGCAATCTCCCGGCACGGTTCCAATCGGTTTCGCCATGGCGAAACAGAAACAGAAGGCACTCCATGGTATCTCCCCGGGCGTCATATCGTTGTCGCGCCGAATTCTCATACGCCGACTGGCCGGCCAACGCGATACGTGCACTGAACAGAGCCGTGTCCGCAGCTCGACACATTGAACACGCGCCATCCTCGGGCGCGCGTTTCGACGCCCCCCGGACCGCGTGGTGTCGCGAAGGGTCCATTGATTTGCGGCCGATTTTTCTGATTATCGCATGCGTCAATCGAGAGCGAACGTCCGGCCCACCGACGCCGCGAAATCGGAACGGGTGAGCGGCAGGTACGGGGCTCTTCCCCATGGCCAGCATAATGCGGTGTCGGTCAGCGGCGGGACGGAGAACATCACCGACACGGCCAACACCACGAATGATTGATGTTGCAGATCGGAGTGCTCGGCAGCAGCGTAAGCATCGTCAATTTCGGGCGTCGCTTAGGGCGCTGTGCCATCGGCCCAGGCGCTGGCAAGCGCCGAAGGTAGGCAGACCTCCGCCCAAATCGCAGCGCCCGAACCTTGACTAAGGAGTTGACTAAGTCAATCATCTCACTATGAACGAACCAATTTCAATTCATGTTGCGAAGACTCATCTGTCGCGATTGATTGCACGCGTCGAGGCGGGCGAGGAGATTGTCATCGCGCGCGGTCGAAAGCCCGTCGTCAAGCTGGTAGCGATCGCCCCGAAAGCGAAGCGCGTCTTCGGTTCGCTGAAGGGCAAGGTGTCGATAGGCCCCGAGTTTTTCGAGCCGCTGCCAGCTGAAGAGTTGGACACCTGGGATCAAAGTGCGCCGGATCTTTAGACCGTGCGCCTGTTGCTCGACACCCACACGCTTCTTTGGTGGCTTGCCGGCGACCAGGCGTTGTCCGACGCGGCGCGCGAGGCGATTGCCGACCCGGATAACGAGGTCTTTGTCAGCACTGCTTCTGCCTGGGAGATTGCGACCAAGTATCAGTTGGGCAGATTGTCCGGCGCGGCTCTCATCACAGCCGACATCGCCGGCGCCGTCGCGAGCCAGGGCTTTACCGAGCTGCCCATAAGCATTCGCGATGGGCAGGCAGCCGGCGGGCTGCCGGCCATTCACAAAGACCCGTTCGATCGCATGTTGATTGCCCAGGCGGTCACCGCGGGCATGGTGATCGTTTCCAACGAGGCTATGTTCAATGCTTATGCGGTCCCCCGCCTTTGGTGATCCGACAGCTCACCCCGACCGCCTGCAATGAATTGTGCGCCCCGGTAAGCCAGCGGGAGAGGTCTGGGGCGAGCAGGACGCACGTCTTGCCGGGGCTGGCGTGGCATCTGACGTTTCACTGCCACTCGACGGTGAACCCGCGCCCAGTACCCCTATAGTGTTGATTTACAGTGCCTTTCCGGCCCCACTGCAAGTTACCCTGCCGATTCCCTGCCGACGCTCATCGCCGGCTCGGACCTGGCCTCGTAAGCATATGAACGAACCGGCCTTTTCGCGATGAATGAACTTCCGCTCGCAGGTCCTATGCGTATTTTCCCGGTCCGGCAGGGAATCCGCCGAGGTTTTTGATCTATGATATTGCAGGCCGAAACCCCCGCCGGAGGTGTCCGATGAACGACATGCCCGCCAACGTCCTCAGCCCCGAGACGATGCTCGCTCAGATCAAGAAGCACGGCGTCACCCATGTCGTGTACCTGCCGGATAGCGAGACCAACTGGCTTTACCTGCTGATGAAAGCTGATCCGGCGATCCGCCTCGTCGGGGTCAACCGCGAGGGCCACGCCTCCTCGATCGCGGCCGGGCTGTGGCTCGGCGGTGCAAAGCCGCTGATCCTGATTCAGAACACCGGCATGCTCGAATCGGGGGATTCGATCCGCGGCTGGCTGATGAGCATTAACGTGCCGATCGTGCTGATGGTCGGCTATCGCGGCTGGACCCGGCATGGTGTGACCACCGACACCGTGGCGACCTATACCGAGCGCTTCCTGATGGCCTTCGGCCTCAACTACTACCTGGTCGAGAATGACGCCGACGCTTCGCGCATCGCCGTCGCCTTCGAAGAGGCCGAGCGCACCAAGCGGCCGGTTGTCGTCTTGGTCGGCGACGAATACCACGGGTTCAACCGATAGACAGGAGACGCCGACATGATGCACACCGCCGAGATGATGAAGGCCTTCGCCCCCTACCGCGGCGATGCGATCCTGGTCCCCGGCCGTAGCGGCCGTTACTGGATCAACCTCAGCGACAACCAGCCGCTCGACGTCGAGCTTGGCGACCCGGCGATGGGCGGCCATGCCGGGCTCGGCCTCGGCTTGGCACTGGCGCGGCCCGACAAGAAGGTCATGCTGTTCGACTCCGAGGGCGACATCCTGATGAGCCTCGGCATCCTCGCCACCGTGGCCGAGCAGGCGCCACCCAACCTCTATCATTTCCTGATAGACAACGGCGTCTACGCGACGACCGGCGGGCAGCCGGTGCCGAACGCCGACAATATCCAGTACGACATGATCGCGCGCGGCTGCGGCTATCCGCGCACCTACGCCTTTACCGAGATCGGCGATTTCGAGCGGGCTTTGCCCGAGATCATGGGCAAGCCCGGGCCGGTCTTCACCGCCTGCAAGGTCGTGCCCGAGATCGAGAACGAGCCGATCGGCCGCCGCCGTCGTTGGCAGACCCGCACCCGCGACGAGGTCGTCGTCGATTTGCGGCGCGCCCTCGGCGCCGCATGACGACGCAGCGCGAAGCCGATTACGATTACATCATCGTCGGTGCCGGCTCGGCCGGCTGCGTACTGGCGAAGCGCCTCAGCGCCGACCCGGCGAACCCGGGTTGCTCCTCGAAGCGGGCGGTAAGGACAACAATCGATGGATCCACAGTCTGGCCGGGTTCTACCGCAACATCTATCATCCCAAGATCACCCGGCAGTTCGAGACCGAGCCGCAGGCAGAGCTCGGCGGGCGCCGACGGCCGTCCTGCCGCCGAGGCGGTGGGGACGCGGCTCTACGATTTGCGTCCTGCTGAGGATGGCGGCTGAGCAGCAGCCGACAGGTCTCTGAGCGAGGCCTGTCGCGTAGGGCTGAGCCTGGCCGGCAATGCGAGTGCGAGAAATAGGCTCGAGACCGCGACGAGCCCGGCGATCACATAGACGACGTGCACCGAGCTCGCGATCGCCTCGGTCAGCTTTGCGAGCTCGTCGGGCCCGAGCATCTGCCGCGCCGCCGGCTGCATCAGCCTGTTGACCGCATCTCCGGCTTCAGGCAACTGGCGATGGATGCCGAAATTCAGAATCGCCCCGAACACCGCCGCGCCCACTGACGAACCGACCATGCGCATGAACATCATCGACGAGGTTGCCATGCCGCGCTCGTTCCAGTCGACGGCGGCCTGGGTCGAGACGATAAAGGCGGTATTGCAAAATCCCATGCCGATCCCGTTCAGCAGCGCACCGGTTCCGGCCCATAGCAGGCTGTCGGAGGGATCGAGCGTCATCAGCACCAGACTGCCGGCGACCAGGCAGACCCCTCCGATGCCTGCCGCCAGGCGATAGGAGGTGCGGATCATCAAACGGCCTGAGGCGATGCTGGCAAACGTCCAGCTCACAGAAGACGCCGCAAGCGTGATGCCGGCAGCCGCCGGACTCCGACCCATCGCTCCCTGCACATAGGTCGGCAGAAACGCGGAAAGCGACATCATCAGCGCGCCATTGGCAAATCCGGCGAGGCAGCCGACCACGACGACCCGGTTGCGCCACAGATTGAGCGGGAAAAGCGGCTCCGGCGCGCTCCTCTCATGGGCGGCGAGCGCGGCTAGCGCCACCGCACCTACGACCGCGAGTGTCGCGATCGTCACCACTTCGCCCCTATTCCCGACCTGCATCAGCGCCAGCATGATTCCGCCGGCACCGAGCACCATCAACACCGAGCCGAGATAATCGATTCGGTGCCGGCGCGGCTGCTGGCGCTCGTGCAGGAACCGGCTGAACATCACAAAGGTCGCCGCACCGATCGGCAAATTGATCCAGAAGACGAGCGACCAGCTGGCATGCTGGACAAGGAACGCGCCGAGTGTCGGGCCGATGATTGCAGCAACACCCCACACGCCCGAGATATAGCCCTGGATCCGGGCGCGCTCGGCCGGCCCATAGATGTCGCCGACGATGGTCGTTGCGATCGGCTGCACGGCACCCGCCCCTGCCCCCTGCAGGCCGCGGAAGAGGATCAACGGCACCATGCCCCATGCCAGCCCGCAGAGTGTCGAGCCGAGCAGGAACAGGCTCGCGCCGGCAAAGAAGACGCGTTTGCGGCCGTAGAGATCGGCGAGCCGGCCGTAGATCGGAATCGTCACCGCCTGAGCCAGCAGATAGGCGGCAAAGGTCCAGCTGAACAGGTGAAACCCGCCGAGATCGGCGACGATCGTCGGCATCGCGGTGGCGACGATCGACAGATCGATCGCTGCCATGAAGATCGCCATCATCACGGCCGCCAGCACCAATCGCCGCGCCGATTGGGCCTCGGTTGTCAGTCGCGCGTCGAGATTCTCTCGGACGGTAGGTTGATCGAGCAATACGCCCTCGACGCAAAACGCGACGTGTAACCGGAGCGCTACCCGCCGGACAAGCGGGCATCGAGCGCATCAGAGATGCACCGGGTTTAGGCAGCTGACCCGACGGCGGTGTCCTGCCACGACCCGTTGACGCTCGCACCCTTCGTTTGTATCCCATACTTAGTCGGCCGCCCGACTGTCATTCGTGGACGGGCCGGCTACTAGGGGGGGAACCGTGCGAAAGAAGACATCCGCGGAGATCGAACGCAAGCCGGACGCCATGGGTGCATCTGGGGGCTTGCATGCTGTTGATAGCGTGCGCGGCGCAGCCACCCGGTCTGCGCGAGCTGCCCGAGCTGCCAGCGGAATTCGCCCAGAATTTGGCTATCGCCCACACGGCGCCGGTACTTATGACAAAGCCGGCCCCCGGGGCCGCTTTATCGCAGTCCCCATCTTCGCCGGCACCTGCGGCCGCCGCCAGGGCCTGCACAGCGGTTTACGACGGATACGTCGTCTATCCCATTACCGTTTGTTATCCGCCAAGCGAGTTGTCCAGTACGCTCCAGCTCAGCAGCGCCGCGGAGACGCCGCCAACGGCGCGCGCACCGGCAATTTCTCCGCCACGGTTCTTTAAACTGAGCGCGCATCCGCTGGTGAGTATCGCGTTTCCGTGGCTCTGCACCGTACGTGGCGGCCCCTGGTATGGCCACGTCGAGGGGAAACAGTTTTGCAACAGCAACCCGAACATCCGGGGATGGACCGCCGAGATCTTAGGGGCTCCGGAACCGGTTGTCGTGACCTGGAGCGGAACCCTGAACGATGTGCCGCCACCTCTCCAACTCGCGGCGATCTCGGAAACGACCGAAATCTGCACCTGCTGTTCGGGGTTCACATGTCCGAACGGCAGCTGCGCGCCTAGTCCGCAGGCTTGCGGCAACGGGGGGCCGCCAGCCGCGGCACCCCGGCGCTAGGCTCGGCGCCGCGGGTCCGATACGTTCAAGATCTGTGACCACAGATGCTAAGTAGACACATGCGTGAGCAAGTATTATCGATGGTCACCGCTTCAAACACTAGGTTGTGGCGGTTCTATCCTCGTGTTTCACTCAATCGTTTATAGAGAACTTAACGAGGACTTCGGAAGATGTGTCATAAATGACATTCTGCGGGCTTGACAGCCGCCCGCAGCAGCCGCAGAAACACAAAATGTAGATCAGCTTGGTTTCGGAGACTGCTCGCGCCCGACGGAATATAGCCAGCCCAGCGAGGCCGATGCCCATGCTAAGGAGACCCAGCGTAGTCGGCTCCGGGACAGCCGTACTGTCAAGTAGCGAGGTGCCGTTCGCCAGGCGCCAAGCATCAGGATTAATCTCGCTGGTGAGAAGTCCGTTTAGCGCTCTGTCTCTTACACCTTGTCCTCGGCAGAGTTTCCGCCTATATATCACCGTTTCACAATTTGTCAATTTAGTAATATGAACGTCGCAAAAGGCTCCCACCCTGTTCGCACCCTGATAGACCGATTACGACCCCTGCTTGACGACGTCGTGAGCCCTGTTCGTCGAATCGTAATTCGAACCCTAAGTGTCTGATTTAGCTTGTCTTATAGCCGAAAACCCGGACAAATTCCGGCGCGGAAAAGATAATTCACCCTGTTTCCCAGCTATTACAGGGGTGGGCGGCTCCCGGAAGGTGCTGGGGCGCGGTGGGCGTGGCGACCTGTGCCGGCGCTTACGCCGCCTTCAAGCCGCCATAGATGCCGCTCTCGAACTCGCCGTAGAGGGCGACGGCTTTATGGTCGGCGAACGGCAGGATCTGGGTCAGGAAGACCCCGGCGATCCGCTTTGCCGGATCCAGCCAGTAATAAGTATTGAAAATTCCGGCCCAGGTCACGCTGCCGGCGCTGCGACCGTTGGGTCCCGGTTGCGGGGTGATCATATAACCCAGCCCCCATTTGCAAGTCATCCCGGGGAAGAAGTCGACGTCGTTCGAACGATCCGGCATCGCCGTCTTTAAAATTCCGGCTCGGATGTCGCCGATCTGGTTTTGCCCCATCAGCGCCACGGTCTGCGGCCGCAACAGCTGGGCGCCGTTGAAGCGGCCCTGATGCATCAGCATCTGCAGGAAGGCCAGATAGTCCCGTCCGGTGGAATAGAGACCACCACCGCCGCTCCAGAACTCGCGCCAGGGCGGGTCCGGCGGCGCGATCGGCTCCAGCGATCCGTCTTCCTTGCGCCGGTGCACGCCGACCAGACGCGACCGCTGCGCCGAAGAAATGACGTAATCGGTGTCCGACATGCCGAGCGGCACAAAGATGTGCTGGCGGAAATAGACCTCAAGCGGCAGTCCGCTGACCGCTTCGACGGCCCGCCCGACCCAGTCGATATTGATGCCGTATTCCCAGCGCTCGCCCGGGTCGAAGACTAATGGCAGGCGTAGCGATGCGAGCTTGCCGGTGGTCCCCGAGGGCGTTCCCGAAGCCTTGACGTAGCGGATCAGCCCGGGATCCCACACTTCGTAGCCAAAGCCGGCGGTGTGCGTCAGCAGGTGACGCAGGGTGATCGGCTGTTTGGCGGGCCTCAGACGCGGCGCGCCCGCATCGTCGAACCCTTCCAACACCTGGGGTGCTGAAAGCTCCGGAAGGACGCCGCCAATCGGCTGATCGAGCAGCAGCCTGCCCTGCTCGACGAGCTGCATCGCTGCGACCGAGGTTACCGCCTTGGTCATCGAGGCGAGGCGAAAGATCGTGTCGACCGTCATCGCCGGACCCTTGGCGAGGTCACGTGTGCCGAACGCACCCTCGTAAATGACGCCCTTGTCGTTGGCCGCCACCGCGACGACCCCTGGCACCTCCTTGGTGTCGGCTGCGCGGCGCAGCACGGCGTCGATCTGGCGCGATTGTGCCGCACCGCCCTGCGCAGCGGCGCGCCGGATGATACCCCCTACCGAGGCGGTCGCGGTCAGCGCGGCTGTCGCCTTGAGTATCTCGCGGCGGGTTTGTCGTATAATGGTCATTGCGATTCCTCCTTTGTCGGTCATCTGCGACCTTTATCGGTCATCTGCGACGCGGCGAAGCGTCTTTCGCCAGTTGCGAGGTAATGTCAGCAAAGGTGACCTTGAGCGACGTCCTGACGTCGATCACGCTCGGCTGGCGAGCGGCGAGCGCCTCCTGCAGTGCCGGCTTTAGCCCGTCCGGTTCCTCGACCCTGACGCCCCGGCAACCCAGGGCCCGGGCAATCGCGGCGTGGTCCCAGTCGTTGAATTCGGCGGCAAACGGGCCCGAGCCGTGTAACACCCAGCCGAGCGCGTTGTTGTTGAAGACGACGGTGATGATCGGGATGTCCTGCTCGACCGCGGTCATCAGCCCGTTCATCGTCATCGCAAAGCCGCCGTCGCCGACCACCGCGACGACCGGCCGGTCGGGATGGACGAGCTTGGCGCCGAGTGCGGCCGGGATGCCGAAACCCATCGGTCCCGAACCCGCGGCCTGCAGAAAGCCCTCGGCACTTTTTGTCTGGTAGAAATGCGTCATCATGATGCGGTTTTCGCCAGCATCGCAGGTGACGATCGCATCCTCCGGCAGGTTGCGAGCCAATTCGCCGATGACCCGCTGCGGCAGGATCGGCACGTCGTCGGCGAAATAGGCGCGGTCGTTGAAATAGCCGTGCCGCTCGCGGTGGCCGGCAACGCGCCGCTCCGCCTGCTGCCGGCGCCCCGTCCCGGACGAGCCGACCGCCTCGGTCAATTGGCCGGGGACCGCCGCGGCATCGCCGATTAGCACGTGCTCGGCTGGGTAATTCCACGACGCGTTGCGCGGCTC
>Ga0310916_10001712_pt1 | contig 13126 bp, 11 predicted proteins | sample GREbulkMGLF176_FD_203444 | JGI IMG/M metagenome (GOLD analysis project Ga0310916, IMG submission 203444) | Lab enrichment of tropical soil microbial communities from Luquillo Experimental Forest, Puerto Rico - GRE.bulkMG.LF176 | ecosystem: Environmental > Terrestrial > Soil > Tropical forest >...
CCAACGGCCGCAAAGAGACGCGTGTTCTCTACGGAGGAGTTGCTGCGCGAACATAAGCGTGCCGAACTGATGCTTTCGCGGCATCATGTCGCCGAGCAACTGGAACAAAGTACCAACGAGCGCTACTCCGAGATGCTGCGACACGCGCTCGCCGATCTGGACGAGCAGATCGCCAAGTTGAGACCGGCGGCGTAACCCACAGACTTTTGAGGGTTTAGGTAAAAGAATGGCGGCCAGGTTTGGCCGCCATTGCTTTTAGCTGCGATTCTGCTTCGTGGTTCACTGCTCACGTCGAGCAGTGATTACAATCACAGCAGATCAGCTAAGCTGGTTTCAGAATGACGGCAGAGGTGAGGTATGCCGGTTCTCATTATTGCTGTTGTATTCTTCCTGATCTTCCTGGTTATGGGCGTGATTCTGTTCAGCGCCATGGCCACCGAGCACAAGGGGCACCTGTTCAGCTGGCATTGGGCCGATCAGCCAAAGCCGATGAAAGTAAAGTAGTTCGGTCGGTTCCACCCAATCTCCTCTCGTTGTACGACGGAGTAGCAGAGGCGGCGGAATTTTATGCGGCGTTAGCGGTAAGTGGGCGGCTAGTCGGGCCACCGGACTGGTATCGTGCCATTAATTGATTTAACGGCCTGCTGCGTAGGGCTCCTGTTCGTCCAGGTGCCTGTCACACCACCTGCATCCGCCTTCGCCAGGCAGTCGCCACAGAGGCCGCTGTCCTTAATATCGATCCACTCCACCGCGTGCGAGGCCGCCATGGCGCAGCGATATTCGTGGCAATGGGCCAGGTGCAAGGTGTGTCCGAGTTCGTGCACCGACTCGATGAGCAGCCTGTTGGCCAGCAGGTCGAGGTCTGCAGGCAATCCGTAGAACTCTTGCCTGAGCCGGTGATACGAAACCACCGCAGCTGGTCCATCCATCTGCGCCTCGCCAAAAACAAAAGTCAAAACCGGGATGTAGAGGTCGCGCTCCGTGATGGCGAGCAGCCGCCAGGTATCCTGATTGATGTGGGCCTGGACCGCGCCCAGGATCTCGGATGAGTGAAACTGCTGTCGCTCGGCGTGTAGTGCAAACGCTGGGTTCAGTGTCGATGCGAGAACTTCGGCAGGCACACGAAACTTGTCGGCCAGCGCCTGCCGCAGCCATTCGAGCAGGCGGGCATCCGGATTCCCCACCGCCAGCAGTTGTAGCTTCTTCATCGACTTTCGGCGCCGGCCAGCTCTTTGTCTTTGCGGCTCCAGCCGTACTTCTTCAGCTTGTGATGCAACGTAACCCGGTCGATACCGAGCACCTCGGCGGCGCGCGTCTGGTTGCCTCCGCAGTCTTCAAGCACGCGCAGAATATGATCCTTTTCTACGTCATCAAGGCTGCGCTGACCATTAACGCTAACTCCGTTGCGGGATTTGAGCGTGAAATCCTGCTCGCGGATGTCGGGTTCTTGCGCAACCACCATGGCTCGCTCGAGGGCGTTCTCCAACTCGCGCACGTTGCCCGGCCAGGGATACTGCTGCAGCATATTCATGGCTCCGGTGGTAATGCGCGTGATCTTTTTGTTCATCTCCTTGTTGAACTTGCGCACAAAGTGATCGACCAGCGGCGGAATGTCTTCGCGGCGCTCGCGCAGCGGCGGCAGCTCGATGTGGAAGACGTTGAGCCGGTAGTAAAGATCGGGGCGGAACTTCCCTTCCTCGATGAGCTTCTCTAGGTCCTTATTCGTAGCGGCGACAATGCGGAAATCGACTTTGATCGTCTGGTTGCCGCCAACGCGCACAATCTCGCGCTCCTGCAAAACCCGCAGCAGGTCGGTCTGGGTCTTCAGCGAGATGTCGCCGATTTCATCAAGAAACACGGTGCCGCCTTCGGCGATTTCGAACTTGCCCTTCTTGCGGTACTGCGCTCCAGTGAAAGCGCCTTTCTCGTGGCCGAAGAGCTCGCTCTCCAGCAGCGTCTCGGTCAGCGCGCCGCAGTGAATAACGACCATGGGATGATAGCGGCGATTGCTGGCTGCGTGAATGGCCCGTGCCACCAGTTCCTTGCCCGTGCCGCTTTCGCCGGTAATGAGAACGGTCGCATCGGTCGGAGCTACAGTTTCGATGGCCTCGAAGATGTGTTTCATCGCTGCACCTTGCCCGATGATGTCAGTGGGGGGTGTGAGGTCGGCAATGTTCTCCTTTAGCCGCACATTCTCCTGCTGGGTCTGCCGATGCGACATCGCCTTGGCCACAAGATGGGCAATTTCATCAGGATCGAGAGGCTTGTTCACATAGTCATAGGCCCCGTTCTTGAGCGCTGCAATAGCTGTCTCGACCGAGGCGTAACCGGTCATGATGATGACGAGCATGTCGGGATAAATCTCGTGCAAACGGCGTTGAAGTTCGATTCCATCGGTGCCGCGCATTTTGATATCGACCAACGCGACATCGAAAGTCTGCTCGGCAACGCGCGTCAGCGCCTCGCTGGCGCTCTCGGCGGCTGCAACATCATAGCCTTCCTCACTGAACCACTTGGCCAGAGAATCACGAACGCTCAGTTCATCGTCAACAATCAGGAGCCTTCCTTTATTCATGACATTACCTCTTATGACTGCGCATGGGCAGGGATGCGCTCTTCGGCGCTGGCTAGCACAGTGCGCTGGCTGTCCACCGGCAGGGTGATGGTGAATGTGGTTCCTTGCCCAACCTTCGACTTAACGGCAATGCTGCCGCCGTGGCGCTCGACAATGGTCTGGCTGATGGAAAGCCCGACTCCCGAACCACCGGACTCCTTGGTGGTGTAGAAGGGCTCGAAAATGTGCGGGAGATGCTCGTCCGAAATGCCGATGCCATCATCGCGAATAATCAGCTCGACGGTGCTCGCAGAACTCTGTCGCGTGGTAATCCAGAGATTGCCACCTTGCGGCATAGCGTCGATGGCGTTGATGACCATCGCAAGCACGACTTGCTCAATGTGATTGGGATCGCAACGCACGTTGGGAAGGCCGTCGCCGAGCGCATGATTGAGCTGGATGCTGGTTAGGTGCATCTTGTGCTGCACCAGACGAATGCAGGTGTGAATGACCTGGTTGAGCTCACACCACTCCAAGTTCATAGGTGCGACGCGCGAGAACGAGAGCAGATTCTTCACCAGCTCGCCGCAGCGCTTGCTTTCGCCGGCAATCAGGTCGAGCGAGTCGGTCATCTCTGCGCAACGGGGAGCCGAGGAGAAGTTCTTCAGGATCCAGCGCTTCACTACCCGCGAGTAGGTGAGAATTCCAGAGAGCGGGTTGTTGATTTCGTGTGCCACGACGGCCGCCATCTTGCCTATGGTGGCCATCTTTTCGACCTGAAGCATGTGCTGGTGCGCTTGCTTGAGTTCGCGCGTCTTTTCCTCCACGCGCGCTTCCAGCGTGTGGGCCCAGGAGGTGATTTCGTGCTGCGCCAATTCAAGACGGCTACTCATGGCATTGAACGACTGCGCCAGATCACCGATTTCATCATTCGACCTGACAGGAATCTGAAAGCCGAGTTCGCCCTTAGCGACGCGTTGGGTGCCGGCCTTGAGGCTACGCAAAGGGTTACTGACTTCAATCCAGATGAAAAGGCCGCTGAGCACCACGACCAGCAGCAGGGCCACTCCCGTGTAGCTCAGCATGTTGTTGCGCTCCTGTGTGAGGCTGACATCGACCTTTTCGAGCGAAACGTTGGTGTCGAGCACGCCCAGAATCCGCACATTGTCTGGATGTGCATGACAGGCCGCGTTCGAGCACGCGGACTGGTTCTCGATGGGAGTAATAACGCCCAGCACGCGCGTCCCGTTGGCACGGTAAACACGGAATCGATCGGAGCGCTGCAGCCGCGCCAATGGCTTGGATTGCTCGTGGCACGCATAGCAGGCTTCGGCGTCTTTGTTTACGGTGCCGCCAACTTCAGTGGGTAGTGTCGAATAACTGATGACCCCCTCCGAATTCAGAATCCGGACACGCACAAAACCCGGCTGGTCGGCCATATTGGCCATCATTTCGTACAGGCCGTTGCGGTCGTTGTTGAGCATGTAGTGCGAGGCGCTGCGGCGCAGCACCTCGCTCTGCTGCTCGGCGCTAAGCAGGGCGGCGGCTTCCAGGCTTCTGCGCTGCAGGCGGAAACCGAAGTACCCCAGCAGGGCGAAGATCGCCAGTCCCGCCAGCAGGATCGAAATCATCACCTTAGCGATGATGCTTCGTCCCGGGCCTTCCAGCCATATGGCTTCCTCGTTGAAGCCGTTGGATTGGTCAATTTTCGGCATGCAGCATTTCTGGAGTCAGAGCGCGTACGTTTGCCCGGTTCCGCAGCGTCGGCTTGTGCGCTTTCTCCTCAGGGAAGATGGGGAAATGGTGTGCCGCGACCGCGAAGATGGCAAAGCCAAACGCGACGAACATGGCGGTGATGACGACTTCGGTCCATTTCGGAGAATAGCGTCCGCCAACCGCGTTCTCGACGCCTGTGATCGTCACGTTCAGGCGGTTGGTGACAAACCCGAGCAGACAAATCACCGCCGCGAGGTAAAGCCCGTGGGCGCTGTTGCGAATCTTTCGGAACGAAAGCAGCACCAGAGGAAGAATGACCGAGAGAAAGATTTCCAGCAGGAAGAAGCGCTGCTCGTAGCTGGATTGGAAAATCTGCGCGAGCACGCCACGATGATAGAAATCCTCAAATTTGAGCATCGCGTAGATCACGAGCACGATGTAGAGCACGCGTCCGATATCACGCAGGATGGGCAGTTCGAGTTCGCGATAAAAATACTTCGAGCTCATTGAAGACTCGAAGATGATCATCGCCAGGCCAACAGCAATCGAGGAGATGTAGAAGAACACCGGTAGCAGCGGGCTGTACCAGAACGGGTGCAGTTTGTTGGGCATGATCATGTACAACGTGCCTAGCGACGACTGGTGCAACGTCGAGAGAATGACGCCCAGAATGACGAAGACAATCATCAGCCTACGCACGGCCCGCAAGGCCCATTTCCAGCCAAGACGCTCAAGCACGATGGGAGAGAACTCCAGCGCGAGCACGGTGGTGTACAACATCACGCACCAGGCCACCTCAAACATCACCGAGTGTGGGTTGCGCATGGCGAGTGGGTGCCAGATGTTCCACGGCAGCCCGAGGTCGTACATCAGCGCCGCGCAGACCAGCACGTACCCCATGAAGGCAGTCAGAATCGTGGGCCGCAGGATGGAGTGCCAGCGCTTGATGTTCAGGATTTCGACGGCGGCGGTAAGGGTGAACCCGCCGGCGGCCAGCATCACACCGCACATCACGTCGAAGCCGATCCATAGGCCCCAGGGAAACTGGTCGCTGAGATTCGTAGATGCCCCGAGGCCATGACGAAACCGCACCCATGTGGCGTAAACCCCGGCGACCATGATGACGAGAAACACTGCCTTCCAGAATGTGAACCGTACTTTGGGAGCTGTCATTGCACACCGCCCTGTTCCTCTGGATGTTTTTCCTGAGCTTCGGCTTCAGCAACGTCTTCGCGGCGATGCGTAATCCAGTACACGCCGCCGAGCAGAACTCCGAAGATCGGCACGAAGTCGGGAATGCGCGACAAGACTTGGTAGGTGTACATGGGCAGAGCGCGCTCGGTGAGGTCTTCACGGTAGCCAAACTGCTGGAAGTCTAGCGACGAGAGCAGCAAAACCGATGTTCCGCCGACTTCCATCTCGCCGTAGATGTGGTGCAGGTACGTGCCGGGATTGTCCTGGACACGCTTGCGAGCTTCTTTCAGCAACTCTTCCCGATCGCCAAACTTGGTGGCACCGGTAGGGCATATTTCCGCGCAGGCGGTTGGTTTGCCGGACGCGACCCGCGAAGCGCACATAATGCACTTGCGGACGCCGGGAATTGCCTTGCCCCACTCGTACTTAGGAACGCTGAACGGGCAGGCCGCCATGCAGTACCGGCATCCCATGCACTTGTGCTTGTCGTAGGTCACCGGGCCGAGTGCAGTCTTTTTCAACGCTCCGACCGGACACACCGAAGCACAAGCAGGATCCTCGCAGTTCATGCACAGCTTGCGCATGAACTTGTCAGCCTTCATTAGGACTGTGGTGTATTTGTAGGCCGACATGTAGTTCTGGCCGGCTATCGCGTTGTCGTACGGCAGGCCGTTTTCACTGGCGCAGGCCTGCTCGCACTGTTTGCAGCCGATGCACATTGTGGCATCGTAGAGAATTCCGAAGCTCATGGTGGACTCCGGGCGCGCCCGAACGGTATTCGGCGAGGCGGCTAAGAAGGTACCAGTGTGCCGGCGGGCGTCGCAGGAAAGGGCGAAGGTGGGCCCGTCCGGGCTTGGCATTCAACCCGCGGCGAGGAACCTCCTGGGCCAACGTATTAAATAAGAATGCTGCGGAACTCCGGGCACAGAATGAATGAAAGAAGCCCGGTCGCACAATGACGACCCGGAAACTGATACGGCACTTCCCCGAACTTCGCACGAAAGTGACAGGCGAAGAAAACTGCGGGGCCCGGGACTTGCTTTCGAAGGACACGCACTATCCTGCCGCCGTCATCCAAACCGCGTGACGACAACGGCCAGAACCACACATTGCGCAGAGCCCTCAGTAATATCGCAGAACGAGCGGCAACCGCTTGGCTGGCTGTCCCGTCTCTGCAGGCGGAGCTACTTTAGAACCCCCACGACAAGTTCGGGAGGATCAGGAACAGCGCCAGCGCCGTAAGTAGCACTGCAAAAATGACTCTTTTCATTACTTCCTCTCTCAGAGAGTGCCACGCGGAACCAACCTACCGGGCCGTGGTCATTAACCATGATTCTTAAGGTATGACCCATTGACGCCCGATCCGCGCAGCCGGATTTCTCCGGCCGCAGGTTCAGTCTGTTACAGAGGATGAAGCACTTCTGTGACGCTCGTCACGGAATGCGGTGATGCATTTCGCATCGGGATCGGTCAGACTGGGAAAAGCTGCAGCAGACAGGTGCCCACAGCCTTATGGCTCTGTGTATAAACGCTACGGCGAAATGCAGCAAAACGGTTGCCGCCATGCGAACCCATCGGTCGTAGCCCTAAAAAGTGAGATCTAATCGCCACTTGGTGAGGGTGCGAAGGTTGGGCGTGGGGTGCGGGTCTTGCGAGGTCGTGAGGGGTTGAAGAAGTTCAGGATCCCACAAACCGCCCAATAACCAAGGGCAATGCCTAAAACGAAACAAACTACGATGGTAAACAGCAGCAAAAACGACATCAAGACTGGCGTCATGTGTTTTCTATTCTACGGCTTAACGCCGAAGCGCGCAGTCACTCTAATGTGGAATTGACGCTGCTGGCGAGTGGCAAATAAGATACGAGAGTAGAGCTGCGTTTTCCATCCTTTGAACTCACTAGAGCAAGCTGTGAACTCTTGTTCCCACCCTTTCCCAAAGGCGGGGAAAGGATGGGGCACCCAGGATCCACACTCATAGTTCAAGGCAATGGGTCTTACCAACATCACAGTCAGGGGTGCTCGGCAGCATAACCTGAAAAACATCAACGTCGAAATTCCCCGGAACAGCCTGACGGTGATCACCGGGCTCAGCGGATCGGGCAAGTCTTCTTTGGCCTTCGACACTATTTACGCGGAAGGGCAGCGGCGGTACGTCGAAACGCTCTCCGCCTACGCTCGGCAGTTCCTCGACCAGATGGAGCGTCCCGACGTGGACAGCATCGATGGCCTTAGCCCATCGATTGCCATCGAGCAGAAAACGACCAGCCGCAGCCCGCGCTCCACGGTCGGCACCATCACGGAAATCTACGATTACCTGCGGCTCCTTTATAGCTCGATCGGAGTCCCACACTGCCCCCATTGCGGCCGCGAGATTTCGCGTCAATCAGCCGACCAGATTGTGCAGCGGGTGATGGAACTCCAGCCGGAAGAGCGGGTCATGATCCTGGCCCCGATCGTTCGCGGGCGCAAGGGCGAGTTCAAAAAGGAGCTAGATAAGCTTGTGCAGCAGGGCCGCAGCCGGGCTCGCATCGACGGCGAGCTCCGCCAAATTACCGACGAAGAGGTGAAGCTCGACAGGCGCAAGAACCACACGATCGAAGTCGTGATTGACCGTCTGCTGGTAAAGCCCGGGATCGAACGGCGGCTGGCCACTGCGGTGGAAGACGCGATGAAGATGGCTGATGGCCTGGTGTTGGTGGCTGTCGTGGATGGCGAGGAAAGGCTGTATTCCTCCAAGCTCGCTTGCCCGGAGTGCGGCATCAACGTCCCGGTGCTCGAGCCGCGATCTTTCTCCTTCAACAGCGTTTACGGCGCTTGCCCGGAGTGCAATGGGCTGGGCAGTAAGTACGACTTCGATCCAGCCAAGGTCATCACTGACTGGTCGAAGCCGCTGCTGGAAGGCGGACTTGGTCCGGGATCAGCCTCGCAAAATCTGATACACACGTTGCATCTAGCTGCCGCCGCATACGGCTTCGATCTGTCCAAGTCTTTCGAGCGGCTTCCTCGCAAGACGCAAAACCTCATCTTGTATGGACCCGAGCCGGGCGAGAAAAAGCGTGGAGGCTTCCTCGGCGTCTTCGCCTATCTGCGACAGGCGATGGAAGAAAGCAGCTCAGAGACCTATCGCCAGTGGCTGCTCGACCATATGTCGGCTTCACGATGCCCGGCGTGCGACGGCAAGCGTCTGCGCCCCGAAAGCCTGGCCGTCAAGGTGAACGGCATATCCATTGCCGACTTCACAGCGTTGCCGGTCTCGCGCGCGGAAGGAGCAGCAGCCAAAATCAAGCTCAACGAACGCGAGCAGAAGATTGCGGGCCGCATCTTGCGCGAAGTCATCGAGAGATTGCAGTTCCTCAATGCGGTTGGTCTCGGCTACATCTCGCTCGACCGCTCAGCCATGACGCTAAGCGGCGGCGAAGGACAGCGCATCCGACTGGCGACGCAAATCGGCTCTAAGCTGCGCGGCGTACTCTATGTCCTGGATGAGCCCTCAATTGGTTTGCATCACCGCGACAACGAGCGCTTGCTCGCAGCGCTGGAGTCGCTGCGCGACTTGGGCAACACGGTCCTGGTCGTCGAGCACGATGAGGACACCATTCGCCGCTCCGACTACGTCATTGACCTTGGCCCCGGCGCAGGACGCCACGGCGGGGAAGTCGTGGCGAGTGGCACGCCGCGCGAAATTGAGAGCTTTCCGCGGTCGCTGACGGGCCAATACATCTCGGGCGCCAAACGGGTGCTGTACCGTTACGACCGCAGGCACCCCAACGGCAACGCCATCACAATACTGGGTGCGCGCGAGCATAACCTGAAACACCTTGATGTGACGATCCCCCTGGGTGTGATGACTGTGGTGACCGGAGTCTCAGGCTCGGGAAAATCGACGCTGGTCAATGACATTCTCTACCGCGCGCTGGCCAAGGCGATTTACGGTTCCCGCGAAGAACCCGGGGCGCACAAAAACATTTCCGGTACGGAATTCATCGACAAGGTCATCCGCATCGACCAGTCGCCGATTGGGCGCACCCCGCGCTCGAACCCGGCAACTTACACGGGCGTGTTCACGCAGATTCGCGATCTATACGCGATGCTGCCCGAATCGCGCGAGCGTGGCTACAAGGCTGGACGATTCTCCTTCAACGTCGCCGGCGGGCGCTGTGAAGCCTGCCAGGGCGACGGACAACGTCGCATCGAAATGAACTTCCTCCCCGACGTCTACGTGCAGTGCGAAGTTTGCGGCGGCAAGCGCTATAACCACGAGACGCTCGCTGTGAAATACAAGGGCTACTCTATTGCCAACCTGCTGGAAACGCCGGTTGCTGACGCCCTCCCGCTGCTGGAAAACATCCCTCAGATTCGCCAAAAGCTGGTAGATGTCGGCCTGGGCTACATCCATCTTGGGCAGTCGGCGGTGACGCTGAGCGGCGGCGAGGCACAGCGCATTAAGTTGGCGCGCGAGTTGAGCAAACGACAGACCGGCAAGACCCTGTACCTGCTCGACGAGCCCACCACTGGACTGCATTTCGAAGATGTCAGCAAACTGCTCGAGGTGCTGCACCGGCTCACCGATCTTGGCAATAGCATCATTATCATCGAGCACAACATGGACGTTATCCGCAACGCCGACTGGATCATCGACCTTGGCCCGGAAGGCGGCGAGGACGGCGGCCGCATCGTGGCCCAGGGTACTCCCGAGCAGGTCGCCGGCGTCAAGAAGTCTCATACCGGCCAGGCATTGGCGAAATTGCTGCACGTTGCATCTAATGCGGTAGAGTTTTAGGGCAGCACAACGAATACTGTGATCGAGCCTGAACACAATCCACTCGAGTGGTCCGAACAACCTTCGCCGGGATCGTCCCCGCCTGGGTACAAGACCTCTCCTGCAGTAGACGCGCCCGTCGCCCAACTCCCCAGGGCCGTCTTTCCCCCGTGGTCGGCCTGGGATGTGGCCGCGGTACTTGCCTTCACCGTTGCCAGCATCGTGCTCTTCACCGCACTCGCCCTGGGAGCGGCGCATCTGCTCACTGGCAAGCGGCACGTTCCCCTCGGCGATCTTGCCTCCAGTCCAATCGTGGTAATCGGATCGCAGGTCGCTGCGTACCCGCTGGTGATTGCGTTCATGATGTTTCTGGTGCGCAACAAATCGCGCCTGGATTTCTGGCGAACCATCCAATGGAACTGGCCCAAGGCCCGCGCCATTGTATTCTTGCTCGCAGGTGTGGGGTTCGCTTTTGTGGTTGAGTTGGCCTCGCGTTATCTGCCCATTCCCAAATCGTTACCGGTCGACAAGTTTTTCACTGACAGGCTCGGCGCCTACCTGATGGCCGTTTTCGGCATCACCCTCGCGCCGCTGCTCGAAGAGCTCTTCTTTCGCGGAATGCTCTATCCTCTGGTGCGTCGTGCCGCCGGTGTTACCGCCGCGGTGCTGGTCACTGCCACCACGTTCGCCTTCATCCATGGCGGTCAATTAGATTATGCGTGGGCGCCGCTCGTGAGCATCTTCGTCGTGGGTTTGGTGTTTACGCTGGTGCGCGAACGCACAGGCTCCGTGGCGGCTTCTTTCCTGATGCACTGCGGTTACAACCTTGCTTTGTTTGGTTCGTTGTGGGTAGCCAGTGACGGCTTCCTTCATCTCGAGAAGGCAATGAATTGAGGTGTTATCGTTGAACATCATGCGAAATGCCCGCGCACGACTCCTGAGACTGCTGGCCGAGAAGTCCTTCCGGCTGGGAAACTTTACGCTTTCCAGTGGCGGCACGAGCGATTACTACATCGATTGCCGGCTCACCACGTTGGATGCCGCCGGAGCCGTCGCCACCGGCGAGCTCGTACTGGAAGAAATCCATGGCCGCAAGTGGCAGGCCGACGCCATCGGTGGCCTGACGATGGGCGCCGACCCCATCGTGGTCGCAACCTCGGTGATCAGCGCGCAGCTAGGCACACCGATCAACGGCTTTCTGGTCCGCAAATCAGAGAAGACTCACGGCACCGGCCAGCGCATCGAAGGCTTCGGCGAAAAGGGCGCGCACGTCGTTATCGTGGACGATGTGTGTACCACTGGCGCTTCCACCATTCAGGCGATTGAAGCTGCCCGGGAGTTCGGGTTTCACATCTCCGGAGTGCTTTGCCTGGTCGAGCGCGAAGAAGCCGGCGGTCGCGCGAACGTGGAAATCGCCGCAGCGCCGGCGCGGTTCGTGGCACTGTTCACGGCTAACGACGTTCGCGCGGAACACACCGCTATCGAAAATGACCGTTCATCTCGGGCACGAATGATGGCGCAAGGACAGGGCTAAGCCCGTACTAAACGAGATTCATGATCAAAACACTGGAATGGACAGAGGCAGGCGTGCGCTTCATCGATCAGACGAAGCTGCCTACGGAAGAGGTGTACGTCACCTGCAAAAATTCCCAAGAGGTTGCCGAGGCTATCCGCACCATGATCGTGCGCGGGGCGCCTGCGATCGGCGTTGCCGCTGCCATGGGAGTAGCGCTCGGAGCACTGCAATCGAAGGCCACGACGCTGTCGGAGTTCGAACGTGACCTCGATAGGATCTGCAAAGTGATAGCAGATACGCGGCCTACGGCAGTCAACCTTTTCTGGGGTATTCGGCGGATGCGCGACAAATTTGACCAGCTTCGCCCTCTGCCTATCGATAAGATCAAAAGCGAACTGGTTGCCGAAGCGCAGCGGGTACTAGCCGAAGACATCGCCATTAATCAAGCCATGGGTCGCAACGGCGCAGCCCTGCTGCCCTCCACGGGCGCCGTGCTCACCCACTGCAACGCCGGAGCCCTGGCTACAGCGGGATACGGAACGGCTTTGGGAGTTATCCGTGCTGCTGTTGAATCGGGGAAAAAGCTTAGTGTCTTCGCCGACGAGACTCGGCCTTTTCTGCAGGGTGCTCGTCTGACAGCGTGGGAGCTGATGAAAGACGGCATTCCCACCACGTTAATTGCCGACAACACGGCCGGAGCCATGATGCGGCTTGGCAAGATCGATGCCGTCATCGTGGGCGCTGACCGCATTGCCGCCAACGGCGACGTGGCCAACAAAATCGGTACCTATACGGTCGCGGTGCTGGCAAAAGAGCACGCGATTCCCTTTTATGTCGCAGCGCCTATTTCAACAATCGACCTGAACACACTCGACGGCAGCCGGATTCCCATTGAGCAGCGCGCCACCACGGAAGTCACCCACTTGGCGGGCAGGCAAATCGCACCTGATGACGTGCACGTCGAGAATCCCGCCTTCGACGTAACTCCCAGCGAATATGTGACGGCCATCATCACTGAACGCGGCGTGGCCCACGCGCCTTATCTCGAATCGCTTCCGAAGCTAGTAAATGCCAACTAGTCCTGATTTCGAACTTAGCGGCAGAGCCACGACGTGGTCTTAGGCGTGGGCGTGCTGTTACGAAGCTCGTAGGTGGTTCATTGTGGTGGAACAGAGACTATGATTTCGAGTGCCGGAGGCACAGAACAATCTAGATCTAGGCGGTGAAGAGGAAAATTTAGCTCGGGTCCCATAGGGACGGCAGACTTTCGTAACAGCCACGTAAGTCCGTGCTACGTATTCCCAAAAACAGCTCAAGCCGGGGAGCGGCGTCCTTTGTTTCCGGCTAGACCAGCATTGAGATCTCAGCAACGTATAGGACGCCGGC
>Ga0310916_10001714_pt1 | contig 13119 bp, 11 predicted proteins | sample GREbulkMGLF176_FD_203444 | JGI IMG/M metagenome (GOLD analysis project Ga0310916, IMG submission 203444) | Lab enrichment of tropical soil microbial communities from Luquillo Experimental Forest, Puerto Rico - GRE.bulkMG.LF176 | ecosystem: Environmental > Terrestrial > Soil > Tropical forest >...
ATATGTCGCAGATGACGGTCGCACAGATGAGCATTACCGAAACCACTCCAAGCCCGCAGCACAAGCTGCAATGGCTCTCCGAGCAAGCACTGAACTGGTCGGGTCTGCCTGTCGTGCACGTTCGGCCGACGGTGTTGCTCGAAGGCTTCTTCCTGATCCTCACTCCGGAGTCGGTGAGGGAAACAAATCATATCCGACTGCCGTTCGGGCAAGGCAAAACTTCTCCGGTCGCGGTGGAAGACGTCGCCCGCGTCATCGCCGCGTTGCTTGCGAATCCGCAGCCGCACATCGGCAAGATCTACCACCTGACTGGTCCGCAGTCGGAAAACATGGATTTCTACGCACAGGAGTATTCGAAGGCGCTCGGACGCACGATTGCGTACCAGGATATTCCTGTCGAGGCGTGGCGGGAGGGTCTGCTTCAGCACGGATTGTCAGCCCACGTGGTCAACCACCTCGCGGCGATGGCCGATCTGCATCGCGCGGGACGCTATGACCGGATGACCGACGACGTGTTCGCACTAACCGGACTAAAGCCGCTGAGCATGCAGGAATTCGTCAGGAACAATGCGGCGACATTCACCGATTCGGCTAAAGCAGCATAATTGGCTGTGCATTCGAGGAACCGCGACCTCGATCGGGATGGGCGCCGACTGAGGAGAAAGAAATTCTATGTACTTCAAGACCGCCGACGTTGCTGGCCTCGCGCTATTCTATCGGGAGACCGGGAATCTGTCGAAGCCGACCATCGTCCTACTGCACGGCTTTCCCTCCTCGTCGTACCAGTTCCACGACATCATTCCGCTCCTAGCGGATCGGTTTCATGTCGTCGCGCCCGATTACCCCGGTATGGGGTTCAGTGAGGTGCCGACGACGGCCGTCCTACGCCCGACCTTCGATGAGGTGGCTAGGGTCATCGACACGTTCCTCGCCGAGCGCGCACCTGGGCCCCTCATCTTGTACATGAACGACATCGGCGGCCCAATTGGCATGCGGATCGCGATGGCCCACCCTGAGCGGATCGCGGGCCTGATCTTTCAGAACTTCACAACTTCAGTGGAGGGTTGGAACCCCGAGCGCTTGAAAGTCTACGAGCGGCTTGGCGGTCCTGAAACCCCAGAGAAACTCGGGGAGACCGAGCAATTTGCCACCGTGGAGCGCGACATGTTTCTCCACAAAAAGGGAGCGCGCCAGCCCGACGCTCTGAATCCGGACTACTGGGCGATCGACGCGTATGCGTTCTCGATCCCGGAGAAGCGAGCCTCATGTCGAGGTTGTTTATGAACCTTTCGACGAACATCCAGCACTATCCGGAATGGAACGCCTATCTGAAGGACCGGCAGCCGAGGACGCTCATCGTCTGGGGGCGAAATGACCCGCTTATTCTGCCGGCGGCAGCGGAAGTGGTGAAGCGGATTGTGCCGACGGCCGACCTGCGCTATTTCGACGGTGGCCACTTTGTGCTCGACGAGTACGCCGATGCGATTGCCGAGGCAATCATCGAGACGTTCTCCCGATAGGGCACTACTGGAGCAGTCGCAGTTAACGACTGGCAAGGTGCAATGAATGAAATCGCGAACAGCAAGAATCCGCTGACTTGGGACGTTTTCGCGGCCAAACGCCGGGTCGCCACGCGTGACCTTGGGGAATGTGCTTTGCAAAATCTACGACCTGGTTGCTTGACACTCCGCGCCGCGACCAAGCGACACCATGATCCAATCAACGCGGTTGTTGGAAGCCAACTACGTTGCGGCATCGAAGCTCGAGTCACCGCGCTTTGGCATGATGCAAGCATTGCTTTGGGCTGAAAGGAATCCGCGATGAATGATCTTTTGAATCTCGCTCTCGAGGCGCACGGCGGTTTGAAGCGCTGGAGTAGGGTGGAGGCCGTGACGGTCGCCGCCTCCATTACCGGAGAGATCTGGCAGATCAAAAGCAAACCCGACTATCTGAAGAACGTCATTTTCAATACCGAGACGAAAAGGGAGCGCGTCACGATGGATTTCCCCGGCCAAGACAAGCGATCCGTCTTCGAACCGAAACGCGTTGAGATGCAGCGTCGCGATGGAACTGTCGTCGCAACCCGCGACAATGCCGAAGCATCATTTCAGGGGCAGGAGCAATTCACGCCCTGGGATGATCTCGATGTAGCGTACTTCAGCGGGGAGGCGCTCTATACCTATTGCAACACACCGTTCCTCTGCACCTACGATGGATTTTGCACTGAAGAAATTCCTCCCATTCGGGTTGACGCCGAGACCTGGCGGCGCCTGAAAGTCACGTTCCCCGACACCGTTAAGAGTCACACCGCGACACAGATCTTCTGTTTTGGTCCGGATGGCCTACTACGGCGGCATGACTACACGGTGGACGTCCTTGGTGGTGCACCAGGACTCAACTACGCCTCCGATTATCGCGATGTCGATGGAATCATCTTTCCAACAAAGCGGCGAGTCTATGCGTACGAAGGCGACTATGAGCTTGTGAAGGAGCCTCTGCTGGTCAAGATCGATATGGCCGAAATCACTCTCGCGTACTCCTCGCTTGCTGCCGTTTGACCCAGTTCATTCTCGCGCTCGATGAGTGCATCGGCGATTTCGCGCCAACTCATGCTTGGCGGGTGACGTTCCACCCTTCACCTTCGACTGGCCGCGGACCGCATACCGCAGAAAGATCTCCCCGTTGCGGAACCGCCGCTCCTCGGCCAGCTCCAGATCCAGCCGCATACGCCATGCAACTCACCTTTCATGCACATCAGACATGGGTTCAGCGTTTTGGGCAAGCCCAATCGATAGTTCGTGACTGTTTCGTCGGCTGTCCATTGCCGTGAACAGGCCAAGTCGCTCATCCAGCTTGCATTCCACGCTCAATCGCGAATGCGTCCCCTGAAACGCCGGTGTGTTTAGCGATCTGGCGTGGAGTCAATCCTGTCGGGGGACTTGTTAAATCACTCGGACGAGAAGTCGCCGTTCCGTCCTTTGGACCGGACAATGGTTGGCGTCAACGTGACCCGCCACAGTCCACGCGCCATACGATCGGGTATCTCGTCGCCTGCCACTTCAGTTAGCATTGCGGCCTGCGACGTTTCTTTCAGTGTCATGTATGCACAAATCATCGTTCGACGATAGCTCTGAGCCACACCGCACCCGCAACGATGCAGCGAAGCCTGACGAACGCCGTTTCAATAGCTGGTTTCCCGGCCTTGCGGTTCTCCGTGCCTACAATCTTTCCTGGCTGCAGTATGACTTGACGGCCGGCCTGGTTATGACCGCCATGCTTGTGCCTGTGGGTATCGCGTATGCCCAAGCATCTGGTCTGCCGGGCATCACCGGGCTGTATGCAACCATTGTGCCCTTACTTGCCTATGCGGTCTTTGGACCGAGTCGGATCTTGATCCTGGGCCCGGACTCGGCTCTGGCGGCGGTGATCCTCGGTGTGGTTTTGCCGCATTCGGCGGGTGATCCAGAGCGTGCTATCCGCATTGGAGCGTTAATGGCAATCGTTTCTGGGCTGGTATGCATAGCCGCCGGGCTGGCGAAGCTAGGGTTCATAACCGAACTGCTGTCAAAGCCCATCCGGTACGGTTACATGAATGGCATCGCGTTGACAGTGCTGCTCAGCCAGATACCGACGCTGGGCGGGCTTTCCGTAAAAGCCGAAGGACCATTACGGCAAGTGTGGGGCATCGCACAGCAGACTCTGGCAGGCAAGGTCAACCTGGTTGCATTTGGAATCGGCGCCAGCACGCTAATTCTCATTCTTTTACTGAAGCGCTGGCTCCGGGTTCCGGGCATTCTGCTGGCTGTCGCCGTCGCCACTCTCTTGGTTGCCGTTTTCGATTTGGATAAACGTGCAGGTGTATCTGTATTGGGTGCCCTGCCGCGGGGATTGCCGTTGCCCCAAGTACCCTTTGTGCCGCTGGAAGCTCTTGTACCAATACTTATGGGCGGGGTGGCGGTGGCGCTTGTCTCTTTCGCGGACACGAGTGTCCTTTCTCGAACCTACGCTGCGCGTTTGCGTACACCGGTTGATCCCAACCAGGAGATCTTTGGGCTTGGCATAGCTAACCTCGCGGCGGGCTTCTTTCAAGGGTTCCCGATCAGCAGTAGTTCATCCCGCACACCGGTAGCTGAGGCTACTGGCGCCAAGACACAACTCACAGCGGTAGTTGGGGCGGTAGTAATCGCCTTACTGCTGGTATTCGCCCCGCAATTGCTGCGTTATCTGCCCAACACGGCGCTCGCCGCCGTAGTCATTGCATCCGCCATCGGTCTTTTCGAGATTTCCGACCTACTTCGTATCTATCGAATTCAGCGCTGGGAGTTCTGGCTGTCGATGGTCTGCTTCGCGGGTGTGGCGGTGTTCGGCGCCATTCAAGGCATTGCGCTCGCAATCGTGATCGCCGTGATTGAGTTTCTATGGGATGGCTGGCGTCCCCATTTTGCCGTGCTGAGCCGGGTCGAACACCTCAGAGGTTTTCACGACATAGCCCGTTACCCCGAGGGGCAGTTGATTCCAGGTCTTGTCTTGTTTCGGTGGGATGCGCCACTGTTCTTCGCCAATGCCGAGCTGTTCAATCAACGCGTTTTGGATTCAATCGCGAAATCACCAACCCCCGTCAGGTGTGTCGTGGTCACAGCGGAGCCCGTCACCAGTGTTGACGTGACCGCAGCAGATGCATTGAATGAGCTTCACGATAACCTTCTTGCCGCGCAAATCCAGTTGTGTTTCGCTGAGATGAAGGATCCCGTGAAAGACAAGCTTAAGCGCTTCGGACTCTTCGCTCGTTTTGGCGAGCAGAACTTTTTCGCAACCATCGGCGAAGCTGTCGATTCTTACCTGACAACATCTACCTTCGGAAGGACAGATGTGTCGAGCGGCACTGGAATTTCCCGGGAGTGAGGTTTTGACTTGCTATTTAGAATCCACTTGGCGAAGTAATCGGTGTTCCGTCCTTCGCAACAGAAACAGAATAGGCGCGCTCAAAAAGACCGGTGTCCAGACAAATCCTCCTCTCCGCTCGGTACGGGAAAACCTGCGCGCTTCTGATCTTTGCAGCGAAGTCAACCTGAGGGGAGTATCAGCCGTCCCTTCGCGTCAATCGGATTTGATTCACGCAGTCTTCTTGGAATAATAAGGTCAATCTGTTCGCAGGGCGCGTATCGGATCGATCGACCCAGCGCGGCGGGCGGGTAAATAACTGGCCGCGATAGCCACCCCCGCCATTACCCCGCAAGCAGCAGCAAGCGTAATCGGATCCCATGGCTTCCGCCCAAACAACTGGCTCGTAATCCAACGCGCTGTCAAAGCCGCTGCAGGCAGTCCGATTGCAATCCCGCAGGCTACCAGCAGGAAGGTTTCGCGCGCAGGACCATTCGCACTATACGGCGGCGTTCGGCGCCGAGCGCCATCCGAATGCCGATTTCGCTGGTCCGTCGATTCACGTTATACGCCATCAGCCCATACAGGCCAATGCAAGTAAGAAGCAGCGCCAGGAACCCAAAGAGCTCCGATAGTGACGCAACAAGTCGCTCCGACACCAGCGAGTCATCGAGTTGAGTTTCAAGCGTCTTGACAGAGGAAACCGGCAACCTGCTGTCGATGGCGCTCACCGCTTCGAGAGCTTCAGTCTGTACATTCGCTGGATCCATAGCGGTCCGCAACTCAAACATCGCTCCGCCTTCAGGGTGTTGGAACAGGGGCAGGTAAAGCATCATTGCTTCGGACTCACGCAGATCGTGAATCTTCACATTGCGAACCTCGCCCACGATCTGAATCCAGCTCGGATCACCCACGTAGCCTGGGATGCTTACGAACCGCCCGACCGGGTCCGAATTGCCGAAATAATGACGAGCCATGGTTTCGTTCAAAACGGCCACCTTCTGAGTGTCGCTGCGAACGTTCCACAAAAAATCGCCCCCTCGCAAGAGGTCAATCTCCATGGTGCGGAAATAGTCTGGCCCGACCGGCTCAATATTCACGGCAGCGAGGTCCTCTTTTTGTCCGCTTGGTCCCAGCACCTTCACCGTTGTGGTGCTCATGCCCGTGCCTAGCGGTTCATGCACCGATAATGACGCCGATTGAACACCTGGCAGTGTCAGAAGCCGCTGAAGCAGTCGCTCGTAAAGCGGGACCACATCCTTGTAGCCGATGACTGTCGGATCAATGGAGAACAGCAACACATTTTCCGAGTTGAATCCTGGATAAAAGCTTCTCAGGTTAACAAGGGTGCGCGTCAGCAGTCCCGCGCCAATCATCAGTACCAGCGAAATTGCCACCTGCAACACAACCAGGGATTTGCCCACTCGATGTTGCATCGCTGCGCCCGCGTAGTTGCGCCCATTCCGCGCAAGTCCGCGCGCAGGATCAACATCTGCCGTGCGCCACGCCGGAATCGCCCCGAAGATCAGCGCGGTGACCAACGAAAGTCCCATTGCGAACCCAAGTACCGTCAGGTCGGGCTGTACCGTAAGCGAAACTGGATTACGCCCGCGTGCTATGAGCGCCAGCAACACGCTGTTTCCCCAGTACGCCAGGCCCATGCCCATCGTGCCTCCGCCCAATCCCAGAAAAGTACTTTCCGTAAGCAACTGCCGGATCAGGCGCCTCTTGCCGGCGCCCAATGCGAGCCGTAAGGCAATCTCCTTCTCCCTTGCATTCGCCCGGGCCAGCAGCAGATTGGCAACGTTGGCGCAAGTGATCAGAAGTAGCAACCCGACAATCGCCATTACGATCCAGAGCGGCTTGGAAAACTGCCGGCGCAGCGCGGCAAGTCCCCGGCCGCCCGGATCCAGTCGCAGCCGGCTCTGCAAAAATGTCTTTCGCACCGCCGGAGAATCGAAGGGCAGGCCTGCGAGGCTCGCCACCGCCACTCGCATCAACTGGGCGAACACCGGCTCAAGGTTTGCACTTGCCTTTTCGCGAGAAACTCCGTCCTGCAAGCGGCCCATCACGTGTAACCAGTTGCGAAAAGGCGCCCTCAACACATCGGCGGACCCTCCGGCATCCGCAAAACCCGGAAACACCGAGGCAGTCATGGTCAGCGGGATATATAAGTCGATCTTCTCGCCAGGCTGCACACCATAGAACTCTGGCTCCGTCACTCCCACAATCGTGAAGGGCACATTGTTAATCAGCACACGCTTGCCATCTCCTTCTCCGGATCGGCGCACGCTCAAGTCGAGTCTTGCCTGTTGTTTTGCGCCCTTGATCGTGTGCACATGCTAGTCTGACGTAGTCAGCGATGAGCAACCGTGCCATTCAAGCCGCTTGGAAATATCATGAGGAGACGAAGCACTCTTATTGGAGTGTTCGTAGCAATCCTCACTTTCTGGACTGGGCGAATCGGCCCTTGCCATTCAAGATTTATCCAGGAATAGAGACATTCCCACTCCCCCGCGACGTATCGCAAACGGGTGTGGCCGCGCTGTCCGCTATCGCCGATCGGGTACCCTCCTTGCGGACCGATTCGGTCCCTGACCTTCAGGATCTGACTCGTATCCTTTATTTCTCGGCGGGAATTACCAAGCAGCGCACGTACCCAGGTGGAGAAATCTACTTTCGTGCCGCAGCCTGCACCGGAGCACTCTACGAGATCGAACTCTATGTTGTGACTGGTGGCCTCCCGGGCTTGGATGACGGCGTGTATCACTTCAACCCGGCTGATTTATCGCTAGGGCTTCTGCGAAAGGGCGATTTTTGCGGGAACCTGGCAGAGGCTACAGGCATGGAATCGGTCGTGGCACATGCGCCTGTGATCATCATGTGCACCGGGACATACTGGCGCAACTCATGGAAGTATCGGGCCCGCACGTATCGCCATTTTGGTTGGGACAACGGCACCTTGCTGGCGAATATGCTGGCCGTTTCAACGGCTTCGGGGCTGCCTACCGAGATTGTGCTCGGATTCGTGGACGCGGAAGTGAACAGAGTGCCTGATCTCGAAATCCAGCGTGAGGTTTCGCTGTGCCTCGTACCGATAGGACGGATATCTGAGAGTTCGACTGCACCCAGAGAGCTCTCAGCGCTTGGCCTCGAGACCATCCCGCTTTCAAAGCGCGAGGTCGAGTATCTAGCCATGCTTCAGATGCACGAGGCGTCTTCTTTGAAATCGAAAGAAGAGGTGGCTCAGTGGCGCGACAGGCAGCAGGCCCTTGTTTCTTCCGCACCAACGCACCAGTCGGTACCTCTGCGGCCTCTGCCTGTCGAAGAACAACCGAAGGACATAATCGAGCAGGTAATCCTGCGCCGCGGCTCTACCCGAACGTTCGACCGGACGGCGTCTATTACTCTGGCACAACTCTCGACCATTTTGGATTCTGCCACGCGAGGCCTTCCGGCTGACTTCGAGTCGCCCGGCGAGCAGCTCAACGATCTTTACCTGGTCGTGCATTCGGTGCAGGGGCTCAAGCCGGGTGCTTACTTCTTTCAGCGGGAGCAGAATACGCTGGACCTTTTGAAGGAAGGACAGTTCCGCGCTGAGACGTACCATCTCGGGCTAGAACAGGAACTGCCGGCAGACGCCTGCGTTGACATCTTCTTTCTCGCAAATTTGGAAAGCCTGCTGGACCGATACGGGAACCGCGGCTACCGGGCGGTGCAACTGGAGGCTGGCATCATTGGTGGCAGAATGTACCTAGCAGCTTATGCCCAACGCCTCGGTGCAACCGGTTTGACCTTCTTTGATGATGACGTGGTTAATTTCTTTTCAACGCACGCAAAACACAAGAGCGCCATCTTCCTGCTCGCGATTGGCAAGCCACTGGCGGGCAAACCACAGCAATGCCCCTAAAAACTCCTAGGGCGCGGCCACCAGAGAATCGATCTTTGTCGCCATAATAAAGCGTTCCGGTGAAGCCCTCGTATCGCATGCGTCCAGAGGGACACCGTCACCTGGCCCCCATTCGCTCAGAATTGCAGGATGATGGCCTTCCGCTTCAGCGAGATCTCCAACGCGATTCGTAAAGCTCAGGGGCTTCTGCGAAATTGCTGAAACGATAGCGCGTTCCAGTCGCAAGATGGACTCCATCTCTAGCAGCTTCCATTCCGGAACTTGAAGCTTCAGTTCCTCAATTTCCTCCGCGGTTACTTGCGGCGAATCTCGCTGGCATGCAGTACACCGTTCATTTCTCAGTGCGCTCATGATGCTCTTAGCTCTTGCGGACATTGACGATTATTAAGCTTTGCATATTGCCTGCAGAAGGTCACCGGTTTGGTCACAAACAAACGGATCGCGGGAGATTGGCACTTCCACTCAGAACAGTGGCTCTGTCAGTGGGCTGGTGAAACGCAATCTCGCGACGACAAATCGAACAACAGCGGCGCTGAAGTTCGCAGTTCGGAGCCTTCCACTGCTGTGTAACTCTCGTCAGATCCGAGCGTTCTCACGGGGTGTAAACAGATCAGCATAACGGTATCCCGTCACAACCAAGCACGAAAAGTTGACCGATTGTTCCGGCTCTACGGGCGCGGAAATCAGCACTGGCACGAGTCGAAGGTGCGGAAGCTAGCAGATTTGCTAGGCGGTTATCAGGCGTGCAGACCACACTTCCCAGCCTGCGCTAATGCGAAACGCAGCCGCCCGGGCTTACACCGACCGATACCCGGGATGCACTCCGCGCTGAAGTTTCTGTTGGTCCGCGACGCGTTGCAGAAGATCGCAGAGTTGCCGCCTCTCCTCTTCGGAAAGCGCCGCCAGTAGTGCCTGCGAATGTTCGCGCGCAACCCCTCCTATCGCCTGCAGCGTCGAGCGGCCTTTCTCCGTAATGTGCAATGCATGACTCCGGCGATCGTCTGGATTCGCACGCCGCTCGATTAGTTCTCGCTCCTCCATTTCATCCAGCACCACCACCAGTTGACTCGGAACCATGCCCAGAGTCGCGGCTAGCGTCTGCTGTGTGATCGCAGGAGCCGAGTCGAGAATACGCAGGATGCCGGCGTGACGGGGAGCAAGCTGCAGCTTCGCCAGTCGCTGCGCAAATTGCGACGCTGCATGCGCGCCCACTTGGGCAAGCAGGAAAGCAGCCGAGGAATGTCCTCCTGGGCGAGGGCCGTCTTCCCCGGGGACTCGACTTTTCTTCATATCTGATATTATTGTACATAATTATTATTATGTTGTAAAATAATTATCTACATGAACGTTTAGATCTTATCACTGCGCCCCGTCATGAATGCGAGGAGACCATGAATTCTGAACCAATCCCGTCAACCACTCTTCAGCACCGTGGACCGCACCTCGGAGCGCTGGCGATCATCCACACCGTTCTCTTCAACGCCGGCCTTACCGCCGTCAGCGCATTCGGCATCCCTTTCGGTGTTCGTCCGCCCTGGTGGCCCGGTCCCTGGGAATCGCCGGACGTCATCGTGTCGTACTTTCACACCCACCCGACGAATGTGCTCATCTGCGTCTTCCTGCAAATCGGCGCGCTGGTTCCTCTCGGCATCTTTACTGCGACCGTGGTAAGCCGCCTGCGCTTCCTCGGCATCAAAGCCGCAGGCCCGAATATCGCGCTCTTCGGCGGGTTCCTGACCGTCGTTGACGGCTTCGCCGCCGGCTTCACCGTCTGGGCCATGATTCACCCCGGTACCACGCAGGATGACACCCTGACCACCGCCCTCTATTACCTGTCCTACGCCTTTGGCGGTCCGGGCTTCTCCGTTCCCATGGGTCTGCTCATCGCTGGTGTGTGCATCCCGGCTCTTTTCGCGAAGCTGCTGCCCAGGTGGATTGTCGCGCTTGGCCTCGTGCTGGCTATTGCTGGCGAGTTGAGTTGGCTCAACCTCGTTTTCCCGCAGGCCCTGTTCCTCATCCCGCTGGCGAGATTCCCGGGCTTCATCTGGATGATCGCTGTAGGCTTCGCACTCCCGAGCGTTATCAACCGTCCATCGCGCCCGGCGGAGGTGTTCGCATGAAAACCACGATTGGATCGCTCATGCTCGTCAACGCCGCGCTCTTCTTCTTCGGAGCAATACAGCACTCAGGAGTCGCCCTCGGCCCGTTTCACGAGCCCTACATCATCCACGCGACGATTGTCGAAACTCTCTGTGGCCTTGCGTTGCTGTGCGGTGCGCTTGCACTGCTTTGCAATTGGAAGAAAAGTTGGGGCGCGGCTTTGACCGGCAACCTCATAGCGTTGGCCGGGGTGCTGTTAGGAATGGCCGCTCTCGCCATCGGCGCCGGCCCTCGCACCGCGAGCAACGACCTCTATCATTGCCTCATGCTTATCCTGATCGCGCTCGCGACTGTCGCGCTGTTCTTTCAGCGACCTCGTGTCGATGCTTAATCGGAGAAATCGAATGCATCCTGAGTCGTCGAGTGACCCACAATTGCCTTCGCTTGGGAAATGTGGAGCTCCCTAACCGCCCCCCGAACAAAGACCCGCGCTTCGCGGATCAGTCCTGCCTAGTCGCCCAGTGTTTACGAAATGCTTTCCTTTCATTTGGCCGTATAACGATCTATCTCGGACAGTTGCGTCGCCGGTGGGTCGACGGGATCGGTCCGAAGTCACTTGTACGAGTAGGCGACTATACGACCGAGTGGATTGCTGCCGGCCTGCTGGCGACTTGGATCCCCTTCAAAAATCGCCGCCGGCGCCTCCGCCTCCCGACGCTCCCCCACCGAAGCGGAAATCTTCAGTCCTGGTTTGCGGGCTTGGCGTAATCGATTGAGGTGTTACCAGGCCGAATACAGCGGAGCTGGCATTCATCCACTGTCGGTCTTTTCCCGAAAGACGTGCGGCGGTAAACCCACCGCGAACGCCACCCGCGCCTCGCGCGAGCCAGCGTCTAAGGAGCAACGCAACCCCGGCCAGCAGGATGCCCAAAAGCATCGGGTCCCACGTCTTCCGCGGCCAACCGAGATAAGGCTTGTTAGACACCAGAGTCAGGACGGAGAGAATCCCGCCCACTGCCATGATGAAACGGTCCTTCTGGCGGACGCCGCGCACAAGCACAACGGCAGGCAGGACCCAGATGAGCACCCACGTCGTCCAGTAGAACGGTCGCGCGAAATCCGACGCGGCGCTGCCATTACCGCCCCACCAACGCCCGAGCATCTGTAATGACCAAAGCTGCAGATTAAGGGCCAGGTAGATGCCGAGCCACAGCAACGCTTCCGCAAGCGAATAATCGTCTTCGACATAATCGAATCGGTGTCTGGCGCGCGCCGCAATGACACCCGCCAGCCCAAGTCCGTACAGCAACGCAACCGCTGCACGCACCGCCGCATGAGACGTTGTCCAGTGGCTCGGCAGCAAAGCCGCAAAGATCATCGCCGCCGGAAACGTGTACCACAACCCAAAGCGGTGCCAGATCCACAGCGAAAGCGCCACTCCGACAACCGGCAAAACCAAATCGACTGTGGAGCGTGACCCGCCGAAGAACACCACGATTCCCACATACGAAAACGTGATCGTGCAGACCGCCAGCGCCTCTTCGATTCCGTAGCGATACAGACGGGCTCGCGCCACGACGACTTCCGCGCCCACGTAGCACACGACAGCAAAGATCAATAGGAAAACCCCATCAGTCTGGCCCGATGCCCCCGAAAGGAAAATCTCGTAGAACAGCCCGACGGCGGCTCCCACGCCGACCAGCGTGAAGAAGAACAGCACCAGCCGCAGAAAGATATTGGTGGTGCGAAGGTCCGAAACCGTTTCCTGCTGCAATCGCTCGAACTGTTCCTTGGTAACGAAACCCTCTCCGGCCCAATCCGCCAGCAGTTTACGAGCGCATAGAGTGTCCTCGCTCGCCGCCGGGTACGCTCTCATGCGCGCCTCCCGAAGTGGCGCGCGATCTGCACCAGCGCTACTAGCATTCCCACTGCGGTGAACACAAAATAGGCCAGTACCGCCGTTTCACCCCTCATATTGCGAACGACGATTGCGCTGAATCCGATGTACCCATAGACCGCTGCATAGGCCACGAAGACAAACTGACGCCGCGTCAGGCCCCACGCCAACGACGCGCCACAGGCGAGCAGCAGAGCCACAAACCACACGCCGTAGCCATACAAGTTGAACACGGCCGACAGCAATGCCCAGAACAGAACATTGGCTGCGACGTTCAGATACGTGCCGAAGAAATGCGTTTTGATGCCGCGCCACTTCAGCAGGGCACCAC
>Ga0310916_10001715_pt1 | contig 13117 bp, 9 predicted proteins | sample GREbulkMGLF176_FD_203444 | JGI IMG/M metagenome (GOLD analysis project Ga0310916, IMG submission 203444) | Lab enrichment of tropical soil microbial communities from Luquillo Experimental Forest, Puerto Rico - GRE.bulkMG.LF176 | ecosystem: Environmental > Terrestrial > Soil > Tropical forest >...
TCATTTGTCGGCGCGATTTAAATTGCCATGGGAATTTCTACGCTTCCCGACCGGACTTTGATTCACGGTGAACTAGCTGTGGTTTGTTTTCGCTTTACGCTTAAGTTCGTTTGCCCGCGCAAGCGCGTTCGCGGACGCCTGCCGATTTCCCGAAACTCCTTCGGCTCTTGAAAGTTGGAGCCAGGCTGTAAACGAAGAGGGCGAAACAACCGTTGCCCGTCGTGCGTACTCGAGACAATCGCCCTTCCGTCCGAGTTTTTCCGCGCACGCGCTCATCCCAATCCATCCGACGTCCGTGTACGGATATAACCGTGTGATCTGGCGAAAATTGGACAGCGCAGCGTTGATGTGATTTTGCGAAGCCTCGCTCAAAGCGAGTCCGACATAGGCAAAGGCAAGGTTTGGTTGGATCGAAATTGCTTTGTGAAAGGCGTCGGATGCTTCTGGATAACGGCGCATTAGGAGCGCGAGCTGTCCGTGGAGTAAGTGCGCATCGGCGCTCTGGGGATAGCGCGCCACCAGTTTTTGCGACATCGCGTAGGCGTTGCCGAAATTCATCCCCTTGACCGCATCGACAATCCTCTTGGCGGATGGATCGCTCGAAGCCGGTTCCGCCTTCACCACCTTTTCCGGTGGCGGTAGTTTGCTGATGAGTTTGTCGATCGATGCATCTTCCGCTGTGACGAGACGAGCGGGTCCAAGAGCGACAAGAAGAGCGGCGATGATGAAAATATGAGGGGGACGAATCTTCATGGGATCGCTTCTAGTTCGCACAATTGGCAAAGTGCGCAAATTGATTACCGCTTGCTCACGTTTGGTCGCAGTGATAGAGGCGCTCCATGTTCTCCAAAAGTTTTCCTGGTTCACGGCTCTTCGTACTCGCCGCGATTCTTGGATCTGTCGCTGATGTCGCGAACGCAGCCTCAGTTTGGAAAGTGTCCAGCCCCAATGGCGGCATTCTTTACCTCGGTGGATCAATCCACGCGTTGCGGAGTCAGGATTATCCCTTGCCTGCTGCCTACAGTCGCGCTTTCGATGCCTCGACCAGCATGGCATTGGAAGTTGATGAGAAAGCGGTGGTCGAAGCCAGCCGTACCATCAGCAAAGCCGGCGAATACTCCCGCAATGACAGCTTGAAGAATCATGTCGATCCGCGGACTTACGCGTATTTGCGGAGACTTTTTGGTTTGCTCGGAATTGCCGAAGAAAAATACTCGCGGTATCGCCCATGGTATTTGGCGCTGTTACTGGAAGCGCCGAGTCTGCACGGCCGCTCTGAGGACCTCGGCGTCGATAAATATTTGATCGGCCGCGCACACGCGCGTCACAAGCCCGTCGTCGGTTTGGAGTCGGCCCGCGAACATGCCGAGGTTTTTTCCGGCCTGAGCGATCGGCAAGGCGAAGCGTATCTCTTGCTCGAATTCATTCCCCAAAGCGAAGGAATCACCAGCGCGCAAACGATGGAGGCATGGCGAAAAGGCGATGCCGACGTTGTGGCCCAGGAATTTCACGAAGCTTTTCGCGATTTTCCGTCACTCGCGGTGCGGCTTCTCGACAATCGAAATCGAAACTGGATTCCGAGAATCGAAGGTTATTTGCAGAGCGGGAAACCTTGCTTTGTCGTCGTCGGAGCGGCGCACTTGGGCGGTCCAAACGGCGTGATCGCGCTGTTGAAAGCCCGCGGTTTCACCGTTGAGCAGCTGTAGATTCTCGTGCGGTCGTAAGCTCAAGATCGTCTGCTGCGCCAGAATTTTTTGCTTTAGTAAATTCGCAGACGTTGTTCTTTGTTCGCCGATGGCTGAGCAGCCTCAGCGGATAAGCACACGTGCGACCGGCGTGGTCGGTATCGCGGTGCTTTGCTCGCGTGTGCTGGGGCTGATTCGGGAACAAGTCTTTGCCGGGCTTTTTGGCGCCGGGAAAAATCTCGACGCGTTCCTGATAGCGTTCCGCGTTCCAAATTTACTGCGTGATTTGTTTGCCGAAGGCGCGCTCTCAACCGCGTTCATTACAACTTTTTCAAAGAAGATCGCGACCGAAGGGGATGAATCGGCGTGGCGGCTCGGAAACAAAGTCGCGACCCTGACGGCCGTTTTTATGAGCACCGTCACGCTGCTTGGAATCATTTTCGCGCCGCAAATTATTTACGTGATGACGGGGTTCGGCGGCTGGTCGCCCGAAAAAACCGAGACCACGATTTTGCTCACGCGAATCATGTGGCCATTCATCATGCTCGTTTCGCTGGCCGCGCTGGTGATGGGAATGCTCAATGCGAAGAATGTTTTCGGCGCGCCGGCGATGGCCTCGAGTTATTTCAATCTCGGATCAATCATCGGCGGCGTTGCGCTTGGTTGGTGGCTCGATCCGCATTTTGGAACTCGCTCGTTGATCGGATTGTCGATCGGCACGCTGATCGGGGGGCTATGGCAATTGTCAGCGCAGTTTCCGCCGTTGCGGCGGGTCGGCTACAAATACCGCGCGGATTTTCAATGGCGCGACGAGGGTGTTCGAACGGTGCTCACCTTGATGGGTCCGGCGGTGATTGCGGCCAGCGCGGTCCAAGTAAACGTTCTTATCAACAGCGCATTCGCCGCACGGGTAACCGATGCAGCTGGTCACGTGATCGATGGCCCAGTGAGCTGGTTGAATATTGCGTTTCGTTTGATGCAATTGCCGCTCGGAATTTTCGGTGTTGCAGTCGGGACCGTGACGTTGCCGCTTGTTTCCCGCACCGCCGCGCTCGGCGACATGGCCGGGTTTCGTTCTGCGTTGGCGCACGCGATTCGACTTGTCACCTTGCTGACAGTTCCGGCCGCGATCGGATTGATCCTTCTCGCGGAACCGATCATCAGCGTGATTTACCAGCACGGTCGTTTCACGGCCGAGGCAACGCGACAAACCGCGGCCGCATTGCAATTTTATGCGATTGGTCTGGCTGCGTACTCGGCAGTGAAAGTTCTCGCGCCCGCGTTTTATGCGCTTAATAAGCGCTACCTGCCAATGATGGTCAGCATTTTCTCGATCATGATCAACTTGGTCTTGAACTGGTTTTTCATGTTCAAGGTTGGCCTCGGTCATCGCGGATTGGCGCTTTCCACGAGCCTGGTCGCGCTGACGAACTTCCTGCTCTTGTACGTAATGATGCGAAAATACGCCGGCCCACTCGAGACCAGTGCGCTTTTCGGATTACTCGCGAAACTCGTAATTCCACTGGCGCTGCTGGCCGGCATTTGCTGGCTCTCACTCGAAACAATGTTCCAGCCGGGCGCGCATTTGCCCGAGTGGCAGAGAATTTTTGGAGTCCTCCTTGTGATTGCTGTCGCCGCGGCTGTGTTCTTCGGAAGCGCGTTTCTGTTCCGAGTCGATGAAGTGCGCGATGTTGTCGACCTTGTCCGGCGAAAATTCGGTCGGAGCAATCAGGCAAGCGCTTGATCGAGGTCTGCGATCAAGTCGTCGGCGTTTTCGAGCCCGATAGACAACCGAATCAAACCTTCCGGCGATTTTGTACCCGGCCCTTCAATTGACGCCCGATGCTCGATCAAGCTTTCGACGCCGCCGAGACTCGTCGCACGGATAAAGACTTTGGTGCGCGTTGTGACTTTCATCGCCGCATCGCGCCCACCTTTCACTTCGAAGGAGAGCATTCCACCGAACATCGACATTTGCGCCTTAGCGATGTCGTGACCTGGATGCGATTTCAGTCCGGGATAATGGACACGCTCGACTTTGCGATGTTGCATCAGAAATTCCGCAACTTTCGCTGCGTTTTGGGAATGTGCGCACATCCGCCAGGGCAGCGTGCGCATTCCGCGCAGAACGAGCCAGCAATCAAACGGTGAGGGGACCGCGCCGCCTTCGTATTGGATGCGGCGAATGCGCTGGAAAAGTTCGCCGTCTTTCTTTGCGACGACGATTCCGCCCAGCACGTCGCAATGGCCGCCGAAATATTTCGTGGTCGAATGCATGATGAAGTCGGCGCCGAGATCGAACGGGCGTTGGAGAATCGGCGCCCATGTGTTGTCACAAACGCAAAGGGCGCCGGCTGCGTGCGCGACTTTCGCGATTCCGCCAAGATCGACAATTTTCAGTAAAGGATTGGAGGGTGTTTCCATCCAGGCCAGCTTTGTCGTCGGGCGAAGCGCTTTCTTCACTGCTCTGAGGTCGCTCATGTCGATGAAGTCGGCTTCGAGTCCCCAGCGCAGAAAAATTTCCCGAAGCAAGCGAGTCGTCCCGTAGTAGGCGTCCACGTGTGCGAGGACGTGATCGCCAGGGGCGAGCGCCTGAAAAATTGCTCCGGTCGTCGCTGCTCCGGAAGCGAATGCGGCTGCCTCAGCGCCACCTTCAAGCGCGCTGACTCCCTCCTCGAGTGCTTTTCGATTCGGGTTGTCGTTGCGGGTGTACATAAATCCGCGCGAGTAAGTCCCTTCGACGTCGCGTTCGAACGTGGTCGAAAGATGAATCGGAGCCGACACAGCGCCGGTGGCGGAATCAACCCGATGCCCGGCATGCACTGCGAGGGTTTCAATTTTCATTGTTTGCGAAGACGTTACAAGTTCAGACGAGATTGTCGATCGTGTCGCCCAACTAAGTCTTTTTTAAACCGGCATCGGTCGACCCGTAAATATTTCTCCCCGGCGCGCTCTCGCTCTTGATCTTCATGTCTTGCAACGCGCCAATAATCCGCGAAGCCAGTTCCGAACACTCGAACCATCCCAGCCGGTGCTTCCGCGGGATCGTACTGGCCAAGGTGAGCCGCGTCTGCCCGGGTGTTTTAACTAAGTGAATGCTTTCTGAGTTGACGGAGCGCGTTTACGAAGCAAATAGCACCTGCGTTTTTTCGGCGGATACTCTACAATCCGTTTTTGCTTCATGACAATTTACGACGACGAAGTTTTCAAAATGGCCTGCGACCAGTTCCGGGTCATTGCCGATTACCTGAATATTGACAAGAACGATCGCGAGTGGGCGACATATCCCAAGCGCGCCATGGCCGTGACCTTGCCGGTGCACATGGACGACGGGAGCACGAAGGCGTTTCAAGGCTATCGAGTTCAACACCACATTGCGCTCGGGCCGACCAAGGGTGGCACGCGCTTCGCGCCGTCGTTGTCGATGGGAGAAACGGCCGCGCTCGCGATGTGGATGAGTTGGAAATGCGCGCTGGCGAACTTGCCCTACGGAGGCGCGAAAGGGGGAGTGGCCGTCGATCCGACCAAATTATCGCACACCGAACTCGAAGCCGTCTCGCGCCGCTATATGCAGGAAATGATTCCGTTCGTGGGGCCGCACACCGACATTATGGGCCCAGACATGGGCACCAACGAACAGATCATGGCTTGGTTCATGGACACCTATTCGGTTTACCAAGGCTTCGCCGTCAACGAAATCGTAACCGGCAAGCCAGTCGCGATTGGCGGAACCGAAGGCCGCCGTGAAGCGACGGGCCGCGGAGTAGTTTATTTGATCGAGCGCGCGATGAACATGATGAAACTGGATCCCGAAAAGTGCACTGCGATCGTGCAGGGATTCGGTAATGTCGGTTCGGTTGCGGCACTATCGCTCGCGCTCAAGAGCGGTGTCAAAGTGGTCGGAATTAGTGACGCCTATGCCGCGATTTATAACCCAAAAGGGATCGACGTGAAAGCGGCTGAGCAGCACGTTTTGAAAAAAGGGAATCTGCGCGCGTTCGATCAAGGAGATCATGTCGATCCAAAGGAACTGCTGATCTTGCCGTGCGATGTGCTTGCGCCATGCGCGGTCGATCGCGTCATCACAGAAAAGAATGCCGCCAAGATCAAATGCAGAATTCTGGCGGAAGGCGCCAATGGCCCGACTACCCCAGAAGCAGACATCATTTTGGAAAAACGCTGGGACGAGATTTTTGTGATCCCGGATATTTTGTGCAACGCCGGCGGCGTGATCGTTTCTTATTTTGAGTGGGTACAGGGATTGCAAAGTTTCCTTTGGACCGAATCGGAAGTGACCGACAAGCTTTTCCGCATCCTGGAACATTCCTTCTCGCAAGTGATCCGGCGGGCCAAGGAGCATAAAATCTCGCATCGCACCGCGGCGATGGCGATTGGCGTCGAGCGCGTGCTCAAGGCTAAACAAATGCGCGGTCTATTCCCGTAAAGGTTGCTCCGAAAAAGTACACGAAAAAAGCCGCGCTGCGGAATCGAACCACAGCGCGGTCTCGTTTTCTCTTAAAGAGCTAACTTCTAGCTCACGCCGGTGCCAGTCACGCCGGTGCCAGTCACGCCGGTGCCAGTAATCGTGTGGCCGCCACCTTTAACGTCTTTCTTCAGTTTAAGGTCACGAACTTTGAGGTTTTTCTTTTTGGTTGATTTTGCCATATCAGCTTTCTTAGTTTGGATTGTTTGTTGTGTTTTCTGCGTCAGTGATGCCGAACAACAAGTTACGGCCACCGGTGACGTTCTGTTTTGGAATCAGATCATCAAGGCGGATTAGTTTTTGCTTTCCGTGCTTAGGCCGGTGACCTGTTGATTCAGCCGCCTTCGCTTGTTTTTTGTTTTTCGGTGCACTCACTTCGGCGCCCTATTACCACAATTTGTGCCAACTTTTGGAGAGTCGGTGGCGCTTCCTAGGTTGAATGTTTGTCGCCAGGCACTTACGCAGCGAAAATTTGATGATCGCGTAAGATCGACACTGTATCAGCGGTCCCATTTTGAGGCCACGAGGACTTACTTTGAGGCCAAGTGGGAGTTTTGATTTTGAGCCGTATTTCGAAGATGCCGCGCAAGCGTCGCCCTGGAAATTCCAAGCAGTTTTGCCGTGCGGCGCTGGTTTCGATTTGCTTGTTGGTAAACGAAGTGGACGTGTCGCCTGACGGCACTCGCGAGAGACAGGTCGATATCTCCCCGCAACTGGGAATTCTCGGGCAGCCCGTTGGGTAACGCTTTTGATTCTGGACTCGGGGTCGGTTGCAAGTCCGGCGGAAAAATGACGTGGCTTGGAAAGACGACGGAACCATCACAGAATAACGACATTGCGCGGACGGTGTGACTAAGCTCGCGCAGGTTCCCTGGCCAGGGATGATGAATAAGCTTTTCCATCGCTTCGGGATGGATCGCACTGATAGTTTTGCCTTCCTTGGCCGCGGCAATCTTCAACTCTGCGGCAATCAACGCGGGCAACTCTTCAAGCCGCTCACGTAACGGCGGGATGAGCAAAGTGAGGCCATTCAACCGTTGAAAAAGATCTTCACGAAATTTTCCCTGGCGGACGCGTTCACGCAGAGAGCAGTTCGAAGCGCAGAGGATGCGAGCGTTCGATTTTAGCATTCGCTCTGACCCAAGCCGTTCGAACTCGCCGTACTCAAGCACTCGCAGAATTTTTACCTGCGCCAGGGCACTCATTTCCGAGATTTCATCCAGAAAAATCGTGCCGCCATCCGCAAGCTCGAATTTTCCTTTGAGCGTTTGCTGGGCACCCGTGAATGCGCCTTTCTCGTGTCCGAAGAGCTGGCTCTCGAGCAAGGTATCGGTCATGGCCGATGCGTTGAACGAAATAAACGGCCCGCTTGCGCGAGCCGATGAATTATGAATTGCGTGCGCCAGAAGAGTTTTGCCTGTGCCGGTTTCACCCAAGAGCACAACCGGCACATCTGATTTCGCGGCGAGCTCTGCCAGTCGCAGGCAACGTGCCATTGCCCGATTGCTAGTAGTAAGATCTTCGAGTTTGAGTTGAGACGGTGCCAGTTCCATTGAATAGCTATTGGCTCAGGTCTTCGCGAAGCTGCCGTATCGGCTCGAATGCGTATTCAATCACCGTTCGTGCGCCCACGATGATGTGCGCCTCGCCCTTCATTCCGACGCGAAGCGGGAGAGTTTGGCCGGCTTCGCCCGGAACTGTCGTTTTCTCTAGTGACGCCAAACCGATGAAGTGGGCCCCATCGCTTGAGCTAACGGCCGAGGGACTGATCCAATCGAGTTTGCCGCTGATGGCGCCGTAGCGTTGATAGGGAAACGCTTCGAAGAAGTATCGGACCTTTTGCGCGACCGCCAGTTTTGGAAAGCCCGCTTCTTTCAAGAGAAGCCGCGCGTGCAATTGCGCGTTCTGTTGTGCGAGCTGACAAAGCACCTGGCCTTGTTGGACGACGCTGCCAACCGTGCGCTGGTCGAGCGAGATGACCACGCCGTCGTACGGACTTCGCACGGTCAGCAAATTCTGCTGCGCATTCTCCAGGTCGGCTTTCAACGCGGCCGTGCGCACTTTCAATTTTTCGATTTCGGCCTCCTGTTCACCGCGCAGCTTGGCGTAGTCCGTCTCCATCCGCTCGCGCTCGAGATTGGTTTGTTGCAATGTTCGTTGCGCCACACTCAGGTCTTTTTCGGATCCAGCGGCCTCAAGTCGCAGTTTGATTAAGTCGACTTCGGAAACGCCACCCTGTCCTGCCAGTTTTTCCATTCGTTCGACCAAATCTTTGCTCGTCTTCGCGTGGTTCTCGCGGAATTTCACTTCGCTCTTGGCCTGCTCGATCTCCGCCAGTTTGATATTCAATTGCGCGTGATACGCCGCTTCGGTGCGCGCGAGCCCATCCTGTTTGATGCGCAGATCTTCCGACAATGTCCGCAGCTCTGTGTCCAACGTGTGAATTTCATCCGAGCGCAACACGAAGAGCTCGTCGCTTTTCTTGACCGTTTGACCTTCGCTCACTGAAACGCGGCTGATAACTCCGGGATGAGCTGCCTGAATTGGGTCGGATCCGGTGGCAGGAACGAGGATGAATGGACAATGCACCGTTTCGGGCAATCGCATTGCGATCGCGAGCAAGAGCGCGACAATGAACGCGCTCAGCAACACCCACGCTGCGCTGCGAATGATCCACGGCGGCGGCTCCTGCGGCATCATCTCTGACTCCATTTCAATCGAGCCGCGTGGATTTGTCGGAGTAACCATTATCGGTCTTTCATCAAACGCCGAGCTGCTGGCTCGACAAATAGTAATAAAGCCCGCGCTGCGCCATCAGCGCATCATGCGTGCCAATCTCGGCGACGCTTCCTTTTTCCAGCACAACGATCGCATCCGCTTCGCGAATGGTGCTCAGCCGGTGCGCAATGACAATCGTCGTTCGTCCCGCCATCAATCGCCCGAGATTCTCCTGAATCGCGCGCTCGGATTCCGTGTCGAGCGCGCTGGTCGCTTCATCGAAAATCAGGATCGGCGGATTGTTGTAAATCGCGCGCGCGATGACGATGCGCTGTTTTTGTCCGCCGGAGAGCGCGAGACCCGATTCGCCAACTTTTGTTTCGTAACCAAGCGGCAGCCGCATGATGAAATCGTGGGCCGCGGCGGCTTGCGCTGCCGAGAGTAGACGGTCGACGTCCGGCTCCATGTCGCCAAAAGCGATATTGCGCGCGATCGTGTCATTAAAGAGATGGTTCTCCTGCAAAACCATTCCGATGTGTCGCCGAACGTCGCGATAGTTCAGCGTTTTTAGATCGACATTGTCGAAATGGATCGTTCCTTCCGTTGGCTCCAACAAACCGGCCACCAACTTGATCAATGTTGTTTTCCCAGAGCCGCTGCGTCCGGCGAAAGCGACCATCTTGCCGGCGCCGATGTCGAGATTGATGTCGCTGAGAATGTTCGGCGCTTCCGGTCCACCGTATTTGAAGCAAACGCCGCGGAGTTGAATTCGTCCTTCCAAACTCGGCACCGGAATCAGCCGCGAGCGATCATGCCCCTGCTCAGGTTCCTGCTCGAAGATGTCATTGAGCCTATTGAGCAGCACGGATGTGAATTGCAGATTGTCCCAAACGCCCAGTGTTTTCAAAATTCCGGCGTAGGCCATTGCGGTGAGTGAACTGAACGCGACGAATCCGCCGACGCTCAAGTGCCCGTGAATTACTTGTGTCGCTCCCACCCAGAGAAAAATGGCCGTTGAAAGCAACCCGATCGTTTGCAGGACGCTGTCGTAAGACATGACAATAAAACTTGCACGGAACATTTTCTTCGACACAGAGAGGAACTCGGCCAGCATCGCATCTCGAAACGCGCTCTCGGCCGAGGCCGCTTTGACCGCTTCGATCCCTTTGATCGCATCGATCTGATGCGAACTGTATTTGCCCTGACTCTCCTCAACTCCGGCGAACAAAGGCCGCAGCACTTTCACAGAGAAAAACATTAGCCCGACGTAAAGCGGCGTCGTGATCAGAAACGCTAACATCAGAAGCGGACTGTAGATCGCCATCAAAACCAACGCGCCAGCGAGAAAGATCAGCGCCAACACTGCGCCGATTCCTTGTTGCACTGCGAATTGTCGAATTTGTCGCGCGCCGTCAAGACGTCGTTGAATATCGCCAGTCCGCCGGCTCGTAAAGTAAGTCATTGGCAATGAGAGCAACTTTCGACTCAAAAAATCGAGCAGCGCCGCATCGAGTCGCACCGCAGCGAACGCGAGTAAATATTCTTGCGCGAGAGTCGAAAGTTGAACAAAAACGATCGCCGCCAGCATTCCGAGCAGGATTGTGCGCAGTAGACCGAGATCGTTTTCGACGATGACCTTGTCCACCACCATCTGGGTGAAGACGGGAAAGACCAACTGCAACACGCTCACTGCTACCGCGAGGCCGAATACCTGAAGCAGGATCGTTTTGAAACGCGCGAGGAACGGCAGCATCCATGTTAGTGCCGGCTTGCTCTCGGGCGCCTGTTCGAATGCTGTGGTGTAATCGAAGAGCGCGGCATACCCCGTCCACTTCGATTCAAACTCGCGCCGCGGAAGCTTGCGCAAACCAAGAGCCGGGTCCGCGACCCGCACAAATTCCGGATCGACATCGTAAAGGACGATCCAGTGATCGCCCTCCCAGTGAACGATCGCCGGCAATGGCATCATGGGCAGATTGCGAAACGAAGCCTTCAACGCGCGCGCAGCGAGTCCGAGCTCCGTAGCAGCGCGGACCAACGCCTTCAAACTCGTCCCATCCGTCGCGGTATGGCAAAGCTGACGGATTCGCGCGAGACTGACTTTTCTTCCGAAATGCCGGCAAATCATGCCCAGACTCGCCGCCCCGCAATCCATCTCGTCAATTTGCTGGATGTGCTCGAACTTGCGTATGGGTTCCGCGCGTTTTCGGAAATAACCTCGTTCGTCAGCAAACGGCTCCTCTTTATCCTCCGACTCGACTGCCTCTTCTTCATCGAGTTCGGTTTTGTCAGCGCGCCGAGTTTCAGCCGGCAGTTGTTCTTCGGTGAAATCGAGCGGGATCCGCGCCTCGGTTTTGGCTTGGTAAAGCCCGAGCCGTTCCGAAATCAGTTTGTCGAACTCCGGAAATTGGTCTCTCAAATCGCGCACCGCTTTCGGCGCGAGCGAAAACAACTGGCAATCGGTGAATGCTTCGACTGAAGCCGCGCGTGGTGCGTTGTTGATTGCTGAGAGTTCGCCAAAAAAATCACCTTCTCGATAGAAAGCGAGACTCATCGGACGCCCGTTGCCGCCGCTGAACGCACGCGCGCGTCCTTTTTCGATCACGTAAAGAGGCCCCGCCGGATCGCCTTCGCGAATAATCAGATTCCCTTTAGCGAAACCGACCGGCACCAGTTTGTCGATCATACTTCGCAGTACAGGCGGGGACAGGCGGCCAAAATTACTGAATTGATAGAGGAAACTTTGCACCGCCCGGTTGCGGCCAATCATCTCAATGTAATGTCTGAGCTCGGGCGCCTCGACGACGAGCGAGAGAAAATCACTGCGGTTGATTCGCAGCGCATCCACGGCCGTGCTGCATCTTACCGTCGCGGCTCGCCGGCCTCCTTCTGCCAGTGCGGCTTCACCAAAACTGTCTCCCGGTTTCAACACTCCGAGCGGAATCTCTTCGCCATCGGATTTGACCTTGATCGCGCGCGCACGGCCGCGGGTCAGGATGTAAAATGCGTCCGCTGGGTCGTCCTGCTTGACGATTGTGTCCCCGAAATCATAGTGCTCTTCCTTTAAAAGTGGCTCGAGCGCCGCGAAATGCTCATCCGAAAGAAATCGGAAGGCGGAGGAACGGCGAATGATTTCCGTGTCCGGCGTTCTCATTGCAATCCTCCCGCTTCCCCCCAGCGCACTTCGACATGGTCGTGCACGAGACGCGAAAAATGTTGCTCCAGTAAACGTTGATCGATTCGCTCCTGCACAATCTTGTCGCGGAGGTCCGGCTCGCTTTTTTTGATTATTCGGAAAAGCTCAAACCCATCACCGTGCGCGATCGGGTCGAGCAAGTCGCCGGGGCCGACGCTCCAAAATTTCTGCTGCAAATCAGAGGGCACATCCTCATGTCGAAAACTGATCCGGCGATGCGGATAACGCGCATCGGCGGCGACTTCTTCCAGCGACATCCCATCTTGCCGGATGCACAGCAACGCTTCTTTCGCCGCGTCGAGCGATTCCAATTGAATTGCTTCGGCTTCAAAAAGCGCCAGTGGCATGCGCAGCAACGCGAGTTGCTTCTGTCGCGCGTGTGGAGTGAGCGCCGCTTCGCAAACTCCCCGATAAGCCACCTCCATCGCCAACATTTCGGTCAGCCATTCTTCCTTGCGATCGATATTCCTCAACCATGCGTCCAGGCTCGCGGGCTTTATCTTGATTCGATCCAGGAATCTTTGTCGCTCGGTCGCGATCGCATCTTCTTCGACCTGCGCGTTCGCGGCGAGCGCCGCCAGTCGCCACATCAGTTGTTTTGCAAGGCGATCCAGCTCGCCGGCAAAAATCAATTCGATTGTGAAAAGCTCGCGCAGCCTGGCGTCGGCTGAAACAAGATCGGCCTCCTGCACCGAAACGTCTTCAACAGCGGTTCTCCAATACTTACGGGCAAAATGGTCGCTGAAATCTTCAAGCGTGAGTCCACGCTGCTGGAGCCAGTGCTCCGTTTCTTCCGCCGTGATCAAATCGTGGTCATATCGAAATAGCTCCGCCATCTCATTAACCGCGTCGTCATTGAGCTCGAGGTCCCTTTCATGCGCGCGCTCTTCGGCACTGAGGTTGCAAATAAATTCCTTCCAAATCGAGACCAGCTCGCCGCGAAACAGCGCGGCGTCGACCGCGTCGCGCACGCTGTATTCCTTGCCGAGGCATCGGCACACAACGAGCGCATTGCAGGACACTGGTTCAGTCTCG
>Ga0310916_10001716_pt1 | contig 13114 bp, 10 predicted proteins | sample GREbulkMGLF176_FD_203444 | JGI IMG/M metagenome (GOLD analysis project Ga0310916, IMG submission 203444) | Lab enrichment of tropical soil microbial communities from Luquillo Experimental Forest, Puerto Rico - GRE.bulkMG.LF176 | ecosystem: Environmental > Terrestrial > Soil > Tropical forest >...
GTTCCCCTCTCGGTTCACGGTTCATCAAATTCCCATCGCGAGGCACACACAATGAAAAACGCCAATTCGCCCAAAGGGAAAGCTCCTTCGAAACCGACCGTCATCGACGCTGCGGCCCTTCTCGCCGGGAGGAAGCACCATCCCAAACCCGCGCCTGGCCGGTCTTTTGGAGGCGACCGCCTGCCCGCTGGCTTTCAGACCATCATTGATCCGCAGAAGAATCCGCCGCAGCCTTGGCGCGACTTGCCCGCTCCTACCGGCGCATCTCCGTTCCGGCTCTCGCTCGAGAGCGTGATTTCTGCCGACGCGATCAAGTCGATCGAGGACTCAGGAAAACTTGTCTTTCATTCTGTTGGCGATACGGGCGGGGTCAACACGCCGACTTACATTGAGAATGTCGCCGGTTATATGGGGCAGGATTTCTCGAGCGGTGACATCTCGACACACCCGTCGTTCTTCTATCACCTGGGAGATGTCGTCTACTACGACGGCGAGCTCGCCAACTACTTTCCAGAGTTTTACGAACCTTACATGAACTATCCCGCTCCGATTTTTGCGATTCCGGGGAATCACGATGGGGATATGGACCCGCAAACGGGCGAGAGCAGCCTCGAGGGATTTGTGCGGAATTTCTGCAGCCAGGTGGCGTTGCACACTCCGGAAGCGCGCGATGCGACGCGGACCACGATGACCCAGCCCAACGTGTACTGGACCCTACTGACGCCACTGGTCACGTTTGTCGGGCTTTACAGCAATTGCCCGGAGGGCGGGCAGCTGAGCCCGGCACAGATCGCGTGGCTGGAGTCGGAACTGAAAGCCGCGCCTGAGGATCGGGCTCTGATTGTGGCGGTGCATCATCCGATTTACTCGGCCTATGGGCCGAAGCCGGGGAGTCAGCACCTCTATAGTGTGCTCGAAGGCGCGGTGCAGACCGGGGGACGGCTGCCGGAGCTTGTGCTTTCTGGGCACGTTCACAACTACCAGCGCTTCACGGGCGTGTTAAATGGCAAGAATGTTCCGATGATTGTTGCGGGCGCGGGCGGCTACAACAAGCAACTGCACACGTTGGCGAACATCTTTCATACGTCGAAGCTTCCCATCAGCATGAAGGGCTCCACTGGGCAGCTTGAGAATTTCAACGACAGCCAGCACGGGTATCTGCGCATCACGGTTCAGAAGAAGAGCATCGTCTGCGAATATTTTGCTGTGCCCGAACCGGGCGCCACGGCGAAGGCTGCGCTGAAGGCGTTCGACACATTTGCGATCGCGACTCCGCAGTACGCGTAGGAAAGAGGCGGGATCGTGCGGGCGGGGCGCCCTCACGACAGCCGCCGAGACGCCGCGCCGCGTCGCTTTCCATCTACAGGATGTAGCGGGACAGGTCCTGGTCCTTCACGATGTCGTTCAGAGTCTTGCGAACGTATTCGCCGTCGACCGTGACCTGCTGGCCTTTTTTGTCTGGCCCCTCGAAGCTGATCTCGTCAAGCACGCGCTCCATGATGGTGTGCAGCCGGCGTGCGCCGATGTTCTCGGTACCTTCGTTCACTCGGAAGGCGAAACGGGTCACTTCTTCAAGGGCCTCGTTTGTGAACTCCAGCTTCACGCCCTCGGTTTCGAGCAGGGCGGTGTACTGCTTGACTAGCGACGACTTGGGCTCGGTCAGGATGCGCAGGAAATCTTCCTGGGTCAACGATTGCAATTCTACGCGGATGGGGAAACGGCCCTGCAACTCCGGGATCAGGTCGCTGGGCTTGGACACGTGAAAGGCGCCGGCGGCGATGAACAGGATGTGGTCGGTCCGCACCATGCCGTAGCGGGTGTTGACGGTGGTGCCTTCGACGATGGGCAGGATGTCGCGCTGCACGCCCTCGCGGGAAACATCGGGACCGTGACCGCTTTCGCGGCCAGCGATCTTGTCGATTTCGTCAAGGAAGATGATGCCGGAGTTTTCAACGCGGTCAATGGCGGTGCGGGTGACCTGGTCCATATCGATGAGGCGCTGCTCTTCTTCCTGGATCAGGTACTCGAAAGCCTCGTTGACCTTCATCTTCCGCTTCTTGCTGCGCTGGCCGAAGATGTTGGGCAACATGTCCTTGATGTTGACATCCATTTCTTCGACGCCCTGGTTGGAGATGATTTCGAAGGACGGGAAGTTGCGCTCGCGCACGTCGATTTCGACCATGCGCTCATCGAGCTTGCCTTCGCGGAGCTGCTGACGGAGTTTTTCGCGGGTGCGCGATTGAGAGTCGGCGATCTCGGTGGAGCCTTCGAGCACGACACCACCGGTGGTGGCCGGTTCAGGGGCGCGTGATGTTGGCGGCGGCAGAAGCAAATCGAGCAGACGCTCTTCGGCGTTCAATTCGGCCTTGTCGGCGACATCTTCGAGTTTCTCTTCGCGGATCATGTCGATCGCGATTTCCACGAGGTCGCGGATCATGGATTCGACATCGCGGCCCACGTAGCCGACCTCGGTGAACTTGGAGGCCTCGACCTTGAGGAAAGGCGAGTTGGTGAGCTTGGCGAGACGCCGGGCGATCTCGGTTTTGCCCACGCCGGTGGGGCCGATCATGATGATGTTCTTGGGAATGATTTCTTCGGCGAGGTCGGGAGCTAGTTTTTGTCGGCGGATGCGGTTGCGCAGGGCGATGGCGACGGCGCGCTTGGCGTCTTTCTGGCCGACGACGTACTTGTCGAGTTCGGCCACGATTTCACGCGGCGTCAGATCATCGAGCGCGAGCTGTTCTTCTTCGGCGGTGGGTGGTAAATAGATGGCCATAAATCAGTCGTTGGTCCCTTCGCTCAGCTCAGGGCAGGCTAACTGCGGTCGTTGGCCGTCGGCCAAACCAGAAGATGCTGGCGACTGACGACGAGCGGCTAGCGAGTACTCACAACTCCTCTATCGTAAAACTTTCATTGGTATAGATGCACATCTTGCCGGCGATTTTCATGGACTGCTCCGCGATTTCGCGGGCAGAAAGCTTGGTATGGGCGGCGAGGGCCTCGGCTGCGGCTTGCGCGTAGGGACCTCCGGAGCCGATGGCTGCGATGCCGCTGTCGGGCTCGATTACGTCGCCCTGACCGCTCAGTAGGAAGGTCTGCTCTTTGTCGCAGACGAGCAGCAGGGCTTCCAAATGGCGCAGGAATTTGTCGGTGCGCCAGTCTTTGGCGAGTTCGACCGCGGCGCGGCCCAGGTTGCCGTGATACTGGTCCAGCTTCGATTCAAAACGGCTGAACAGGGAAAAAGCGTCGGCGGTGGAACCGGCGAAACCGGCGAGGATCTTGTCCTGGTAGAGGCGGCGGATCTTCTTGGCGGTGTGCTTGATCACCGATTCGCCCAGGGTGACCTGACCGTCTCCGGCCAGAACTACTTTTCCATCGCGTCTGACGGACAAAACCGTCGTCGAACGTATCAGTCGCTTTTTCGTCATGAGCGCAATTTTTCATTATAACAGTGCAGGAAGAGAGGTTCGGGGCGTTGGATAAGCAGGATCGAGCTACTCTCAGGGGGTGATCTCCGCTTTCCCGTTCGATTGCGGTTGGTGCCTGATTTCTTTGTACTCTTGGCCACAAAAGCCGTATCGTCCTAATTCCGCCTCCAGCCATTTATCGGGGGGTAAAGTCGCGTGGCAATTCCTCATCGTGAAACATCGCAAACGTGCCGTCGTCTTTCCTAACGATCTCCCATCTGTTTTGCTTCATTCCCTCGCCTTCCCTCAGGCGTGAACGGGCTCGGGTTTTGTCGCCAGCAACTGGCGCAGCACGTACGGCAGGATGCCTCCGTTGGCGTAGTACAGAGCTTCCTGTGGGGTGTCGATGCGGACCAGGGCTTGGCATTCGGTTACTGCGCTACCCTTCGATGCTTTCACGGTGAGTTTGCGCCCAGCGGTGAAATGCTCGACCCCGTCGCGGATGCCAGCGATCTCGAAGATTTCTTCGCCAGTCAACTTCAGGCTCTCGGCGTTTTGGCCGGGCAAGAACTGGAGGGGCAGAATGCCCATGCCGACAAGATTCGAGCGGTGGATTCGCTCGTAACTTTCTGCGATCACGGCCTGCGCGCCGAGCAGGCGGGGGCCTTTAGCGGCCCAGTCGCGCGAGGAGCCCGACCCATATTCCTTTCCCGCGAGGATGACGAGCGGTACGCCTTCGGCGATGTATTTGGCGGAGGCGTCGTAGATGGACATTTCGGTGCCGTCGGGCCAGTGGCGGGTGAAGCCGCCTTCGGTCTGGACCATTTTGTTGCGCAGGCGGACGTTGGCGAAGGTGCCGCGCACCATGACTTCATGGTTGCCGCGCCGCGAACCGTAGGAGTTGAAGTCGGCGGGTTGCACGCCGTGCTCCATCAGGTATCTCCCGGCTGGGCTGTCTTTCTTGATCGATCCGGCCGGCGAGATGTGGTCGGTCGTCACGCTGTCGCCAAGCACGGCAAGCACGCGGGCGTTCTTGATGTCCTCCACTGCGGAGGGCTTCAGGCGCATGGCGTCGAAGTACGGAGCCTTGCGGATGTAGGTCGAGTCTTGCTCCCAGAGATAAGTCTGACCCTGCGGCACCGGCAACGAGCGCCAGCGGGAATCGCCGTCGTAGACCTCGCCGTAGCTCTTGCGGAACATGTCGGAGGAGATCTTCTGGACGGCGGCATCGACTTCCTGCTGGGTCGGCCAAATGTCGGCGAGGTGGACGGTCTTGCCGTCTTTGCCGCGGCCGAGGGCATCTTTCTTGAGGTCGATGTCCACGCGCCCGGCGAGTGCGAACGCGACCACTAGCGGCGGCGACATTAGGTAGTTGGCCCGGACCTCGGAATTGATGCGGCCTTCGAAGTTGCGATTGCCGGAGAGCACTGAAGCTACGACGAGATCCTTCTCGTCGATGGCCTGAGAGACTTCGGCGGGTAGCGGGCCGGAGTTCCCGATGCAGGTGGTGCAGCCGTAGCCGACGAGGTTGAATTTTAGTTCTTCGAGATATGGCATCAGTCCCGCCTTGGCGAGATAGTCGGTCACGACCTTGGAACCGGGAGCGAGCGACGTCTTCACCCACGGCGGCGTCTGCAAACCACGCTCGACGGCCTTCTTGGCGAGGAGGCCAGCGGCCATCAGCACGGATGGGTTCGAGGTGTTGGTGCAACTCGTGATCGCGGCGATGACCACACTGCCGTGCTTCAGGGCGTTCTTGACGTCAGCGGAAACGTGCTCCTCGACACGCGGGTCTTCCACGCCGATGGCTGTCGGACTTCCACCCTCCTGCTCCCAACGGCCGACCTGCTTCACGCTGCTGTCGTTTGTCACGGCGGCGGCCGTCTTCGCCTTGGGCTTGATGAGCGCTGGCAGGGCCTGGCGGAACGACTCGCCTGCGTTGGAGAGCGCGACGCGGTCTTGGGGACGCTTTGGACCGGCGAGGCTGGGCTCGACGGTGGCGAGGTCGAGCGACAGCCGTTCGGAGTATTGGGCTTCGGGCGTCTTCTCGTCGTGGAACATTCCCTGCTCGCGGGCGTAGGCCTCAACCAACGCGATCTGCTCTTCGGAGCGTCCGGTGAGGCGGAGATATCGCAAGCTTTCTTTGTCGATCGGGAAGATTCCGCAGGTGGCGCCGTACTCGGGTGACATGTTCGCGATGGTGGCGCGATCGGCGAGCGGCAGGTCCTGCAAGCCGGGGCCGAAGTATTCGACGAACTTGCCGACGACGCCGTGCTTGCGCAGCATCTCGGTGATGGTGAGCACCAGGTCGGTGGCGGTGGCGCCTTCGCGCAGGCGGCCGGTGAGCTTCACGCCGACAACGAGCGGGATCAGCATCGAGACGGGCTGGCCGAGCATGGCGGCTTCGGCCTCGATTCCGCCGACGCCCCAGCCCAGCACGCCGAGGCCGTTGATCATCGTGGTGTGCGAGTCGGTGCCGACCAGAGTGTCGGGGTAGGCAATGCGCTTGCCGTCGGTTTCCTGCACGAAAACAACGCGGGCGAGGAATTCGAGGTTCACCTGGTGCACGATGCCGGTGTCGGGCGGAACGATGGCGAGGTTGTGAAACGCTTTCTGTCCCCAGCGCAGGAAGGCGTAACGCTCCTTGTTGCGCAGGAATTCGAGCTCTGCATTGAGGCCAAAGGCCTGGGAGCTGCCGAATTCGTCGACCTGCACGGAGTGATCGATGACCAGTTCGGCCGGTTGCAGCGGGTTGATCAGCTTAGGATCGCCTCCCAGGCGCTTCATGGCATCGCGCATGGCAGCCAGGTCGACAACGGCGGGAACGCCGGTGAAGTCCTGCAAGAGGACACGGCTCGGGGTAAAGGCGATCTCTTTGTCGGGCTTCGATTGGCTGTTCCAAGCGGCGAGGGCCCGCACGTCTTCGGTGCGCAATAGATTTTCGAGCAGAATGCGCAGGGAATAGGGCAAGTGCCTGGTGGAGGTGCCTTGCTTGTCGAGCGCGTCCAGGCGGTAGATCTCGTACTCTTTGCTGCCGACCCGAAGGCTGGAGCGACTTTGGAAGCTGTTCAAAGACATGAGGTCGGTCCTTTCGGTTTCTGGTAGACGAATCTGTAAACCCGGCAGTGGTTGAGCGGCCTAAGAACTACCTTCAGCGCCGGAGCGGTAACTTTCTAGTTTAAAACTTTCCGCCGAAAGTTTGGTAGAGCAGCAGGCCGTTGAGGGCAAGAATGATGCCCACGGTCCCGTAGGCCAGCCAGTTGGTGCGCGGCTCGTTGACGAGGTCTCCCATCAGGTCCGTGCGGCGGGTCAACAGAATGAGCGGAATCAGCGCAAAGGGCAGCGCGAAGCTAAGCACGACCTGCGAAAGCACCAGAATCTTGAGCGGATCGAAGCCGATGGCGATGACCACGATGGCGGGCAGCATGGTGATGAAGCGACGCAGGAAGATGCTGATCTTGATGTCGAGAAAACCTTCGAGGATGACCTGGCCGGCCATGGTGCCGACGGTGGAGGAGGAGAGTCCCGAAAACAGGAGCGCGACCGCGAACGCCGTGGCGGAAAAACTTCCCAGAAGCGGCTTCAGGGTCTCGTGCGCCTGCTCGATCGACGCGACGGGGCGGCCGGCGTGGGCGAAGACAGCGGCGGCCATGATGATCATGGCCGAATTCACCAGCCAGGCACCGTTCATCGCAGCAAGCACGTCGATCAGCTCATAGTGGGCGTGTCGCAGCTTTTTCAGGTACTGGCCGGTGGGACAGCTGAAGCTGTCTTCTTTCAATCGAGATTGAACCAGAGCTGAGTGCAAGTAGACGACGTGGGGCATGACCGTTGCACCCAACATTCCTACCGCGATATAGACGCTTCCTGACGACAGATGGGGGATTACAACGTTGTGGGCCACCTGCCCCCAGTCGGGCCTGGCGAGGAAGATTTCGATGCCGTAGCAGGCGCCGACTCCCACAACGAAGCCCATGATGACCTGCTCGAGGCGACGGAACCCGTAGAGTTCGCTGGCAAGGATCAGGAAGACACAGACGCCAGTGACCAGTGCGGCAGCGAGCAACGGGATGTGGAAGAGAAGGTAGAAGCCGAGCACGGCGCCGAGGAATTCTGCAAGGTCGGTGGCGATGGCCGCGAATTCTGCGGCCAGCCACAGGCCAACATTGATCGCGGGCGCGAATTCTTTGCGGCAATTCCGGGGGAGGGTTTGCCCGGTGGCGATCCCTAACTTCGCAGAGAGATATTGGATCAGGATGGCCATCAGGTTCGACCACAGCAGCACCCACAGCAGGCTGTAACCGAATTCAGTGCCGCCTTGAATGTTGGTGGCGAAGTTTCCGGGATCGATGTAGGCGACGCTGGCAACGAAGGCCGGACCGAAGTAGGCCCAGACCTGGCGGCTGCGGAAGGCGGGCAGCCATTTGAAACGGATTCTCCCGTTGACTGCCGCGGCCTGTGGCGGATTTCCCATGAAGTCGACAGCGCTCCGCCGGCGCCGGAGCGTTAGTGTAAGTATAGCGCAGGAGGTAAACTATAGTTAACTAGCGTAGAGATAATCGAAAAGAAGGCGAAGGCGTGAAGAAGAAGTCACGCGCGGAGGCGACTTTCGGCTTTCACCCACACCCGCTCGGCCGCGCCGCTTCCAAGGGCGAAGCCGCCAGCGTCGGTTTTCAAATTGAGGGTCTGATCGTAGTTGCGGCTTTCGACTCGGATTTTGGCGCCAGGGCGGATCGCGCGTGTTTCCAAGAACTCCAACAGCTTGCGATCGCGCTCATAGATTCCGCTGACCAGATAATTCTTCCCGCCCTCGGCTTCGGATAGAAGGACCAATCCGCGCTGGCGGCGGCTCGCAGGACTCTCCAATTCGCTGAGATTTCCGTGTGGACATGCACCCGCGCGGCCCAGGCGCGACATCAGTTTTGCCTCGAAATCAGGGGAGACGGCGTGTTCCAGACGCTCGGCCTCGTCGTGCACCTTGTACCACTCCATGCCGAACATTTCCGAAAGCATGCGCTCGATGAGATGGTGCCGCAGGGTCAGACGACGGGCAATCTTGCGTCCGGCGGCGGTGAGCTTGACGAGTCCCTCGGGCTGCACGCGGACGAAGCCGTCCTTCTTGAGGCGGCGCACTGCCATCGTGACCGCCGGAGGGGACACTTTCAGCCAGTGGGCGAGGGTTGCAGAAATCACGGGCTCGCCTTCGCTTTCGGCCTCGAGGATGGCCTTGAGATAGTCTTCTTTCGAGACTGTGATCATCCGGTGAATTATACGCGGCGTTAATTGCAGTTAATACGATGGTGAGATGGGCTGGGGTGCGGAGGCGAGGGCCGCCTGCGGGGCTTTGATTGCGGGACACCCGCGCTACATTTCTGAGGCGCTACGGTGAGTCTTCGCCGCCGGTGCCGATGGGTTGGTACTTGTACTGCTTGCCATCCCAGAAGACGACGGAGTCCCCGGCGCTGGCGTCGGCTTCAACCGCGAAGATGGCGTTGACCTGCTTCTTGCGGAGTTGCAGGCGCTTCACCATGATGCGCTTGAGCGGCAGATTGATAATCACGAACTTGGCTTTGGGCGTCTCAGAGCGCCAGGCTTGCGGGCCGGAGCCGTGGATCACGAGGACCACGAGGTTCTTTTCCATCAGTTCTTCGGAGCCGAAGGTGGCGGTGAGTTTGGGGTCGCCGTATCCGTAGAAGGTGTAATAAGGATCGACGACGCGGTAGCTATGCTCAGCGGCGTCGAGGAGCGGCTTTCGGCTGCGGGCGAGGATGACGAGGTCGTCAATGCCGTCGCCGTCGATGTCGCGGACGTAGGGCGTGGAGTTGGGGACCAGGGAGAATTCTTCTCCGAATTGTTTGTGGATGAAGGCTTCGTCGACGTCGGCGGGTGGAGCTGGGGCCGCGGCGGGTGGAACTGGGGCCGCGGCGGGTGTCGGTTGCGGCGCGACGCCGGGCGCTGGCTGTTGCGCGGCGAGTGGTAGCGCGAGCGCGGCGACGAACAAAACGCTGGAGAGGGCAAGCTTCTGGTACGGCATAGGGATACTGTAGTCCGGCGGGATGGGGAGGGGTAGAGCTTGGCTAGGTACGTAGGGACGTGTCCCGGTGGAATTTTCGGGCGTCCCTCCAGGACGCGCTCGATTTATCGCCGGCTTGATTTATCGCCAACGTTGCCCGCAACTACCAACCCCTCAGGGCCATGCGTTCAAGGATGAGCGCACTGTAGTTGTTCATGCGCTCGGGACGTCGTTTCAGGGGAGCCGGCAGAATCGCGGCAAGCCGCGCCGCCTGTTCCCGGCCGATATTCCGGGCCGCGCTTCCGTCGTAGTAGCGACAAGCCGACTCTGCCCCATAAATGCCAGGACCCCATTCGACCACGTTGAGGTAGATCTCCAGAATACGCTGCTTGCCGAGCACGAATTCGGCAACCGGTACCAGTGTGAACTCCGCGCCCTTGCGGAGCCAGGATCGGCCCGTTCCGAAGAACAGATTTTTTACAAGTTGTTGCGTGATGGTCGAAGCTCCACGAGTGCGACCGCCTTCCAAATCGTCCTCGGCAGCGATTTGGATCTGGTGCCAGTCGAAGCCATTATGCTCGTAGAAACGCGCATCCTCCGCCGCGATGACAGCGTGCTGCAGGTCGCGGGAGATTTGGCCGAGTGGAACGAACTTGTAATGTTTACGATATGGCGTATCGCGAAACCAAGCTTGCAAACGACGCTGGATCTGCACAGCGGTGGACGGTGGGTCGATCCAGCGCGCGGCCACCAGGCTCGTCGCGGCAAGCGACCACGCAGCCACTACACCGATGACAAGCCATCGGACCCAGGGTCGAAGGAAATCCTTCCGACGCAGGACCTTGGGGTGCGTGTCTGGCCTCTCAGTCACTTTCAGAACGCCTAGTCCTTGTCCCCGAGCTTGAGGTGGAAGACTTTTGGGACCGCCTCCAGGATGCCCCTTTCGGAATTGGGCTTGGCCATCTCAGCCTTCAGGTAGCGGCGCTGTTCGGCAGTGAGCTGGTGGGCGACCTGCGTGGCGGCCTGCAGGCGAAACTGAGTGGAGTCGTAAATCGCGGCGGTGATGCCATCGACGCAACGCTTCTCGAGCACCGGGTCAATGGTGTCGGCCAGCAGGACCTCGTCAAACTTCTTTGCATTCGACTGCAGCCGTTTGGCGACCATCTCGCCGTTCTCCCTGGCCTCGGAGATGATCTCAATGATACCGGCCTTCTGGTCGGCCGAAAGCTCGGGTGCGCCGGAGGGTGTTGGGGAATCAGCCTTCGTGGCAGTCGCTTCCTGCGCGTGAGACATTTCCTCGCGCTTTCCGGCATGACCGACCTCAACCTTGTCGGCGATCTCGATCGCCATCAAGTCTTCGCCAAGCTCGAGTGGGCCCACGCTGATGGTCCCAGCTGGAACAGCGGACGGGCTCGCGGGCTGCGCCTGCGCGAAGGCGACGGTCGCGAACGCGAGAAATAAGGTTGCGGCGAAGATGCATGGACGCATGAGCACTCCTTTGAAGCTGGTAAGTGTAGCAAGTTCAGTCGGCAGTCAAGGGGTTGGCAGGAAATGCGGAACGAGCTCTGCGGGCTCGCGAGGTGAGCGCTGGTTACGGGTGAAAGATGAAAAGCAAAAAAGACGCTCCCAGGGGGAGCGTCTTTGACTCGTAGCCTTCTACCTATTTGCAGCCGGGTAGTTTGAAGCTGCCAATCCGTGTTTGCCACGGAGCGGTATTCACTCCGATGATTCCATCGATCTGGTAATACTCATTGGTGTACCAGAACGTGCAGTCGTCGGGGTCGAGCTTCAAAGAAGTGTAGTCACCCCAGCGGTTGTTGACGGTTTTCTGCACGCCGGTCCCGTCCATGAGGGTAGCTTCGCCAAGCGTCATCTGGCCGGCGGCATCTCCCGCAAGCCTGCCGGTGTAGCGAATGCCTGGCTTCACATTCACTGCATTGGAGACGCTATAACCCACCGCAATGTTCCCGGCCTTATCCATCGCGATGCTACCCATCCAGCGGTTCACACCATCATCGGGTGAGTACGTCCCCTGCTGGTAAAGAGAATAGGTCCCATTCCTCCGGCGGATCTCGTACCAGCGGACACCCGCGATCTCATTGCCCAGCCCGCTTCCCCGTGCGACTACCGATTGGTTAGTGACCATGGTCTGGTAGTTGCCGAAGTCGCGAAACGCCAGGCGATACGTTGGGCGCTGGCGCCTTGACAGACTATCCAACCAGCGATTGCTGGCGACGCCAGGCTGTGGAATGCAAGAGCGATGGTTGTTTCCCGGATTGCAGGTCATCACCGAGTTGAAGCTAGCGACCGGCAGCTGCGCCGCCAAAATGAACGAAGCGTCCACCGTCTGCGGCTTCCAACGCACGTCGAGTTCGAAAACGTTCAGCGCGTCGAATGGCGCGCCATATCCGAAATTGTCATCCATGGTGCCGACGATCGGGGCAGCGTGGTTCGCATTGTTGCCGTTGTTGTCAGGAACGCGACCATCGATGTCAGCCGGTAGCAATCCGTCGCCCATGAGGTAAATGGGGATGACTGCGGAGTCGAGGAAGAACTTGACCGACCGCGCACTCGGATCGCCTACCAGCATCTTCGCCTTTTCCAGTGCGTAGACGCTGATGCCGTACTGCACCGTCGGCCCAAAATCGCGCGAGGTCAGCAGATAGGAGTCGTTCCATACGCCATATTTCGGATAGTCGGGGAAGAAAAATAAGTCGCCAGGTTGCGTCGTTGCAAACGCATACCGGAAGTACGCGCCGGTCGGGTCACCAGTTTGTGAGATCGCTACGCAGTTATAGAAAGGCTTTGCCGGATTGGCTAATCCGGAGGTCGTGAACTGCGAGAGAATCCAGCGGTCTGCCTGGCGGTCGTACAGGACGACTGGATCACCCGACGTGTCGTCGCAGTCAGGCACCGCGAAGTTTGCCCATAGCTCGCCGATAGCCGTCGGCCCGGCCAACCTATTTCCGGCCTTGTCATAGACCGCAAATATAAGGTTGGCCATCTCCACGATGTGGTTGGGTCCCACGGCTGCGTTTGGATCAGGCGGATTCACGCGTCCACCGTAAATGTTGAAGTTGTCTTGATTGCTGACGCCTTCAAAGGTGAGACTAGGTCCAGAAATCCCCGCCGTCCCGGATACGACAGTCCCCGCATTTCCTTGCAGCGCTCCGTCGCCTGCGAAGGGGTTCTGCGCTGGCCCGCCCAGTTCGGTCTCAGGACGGACCTCCTTCATGATTCCCCAACCTTCGGTACCTGCTGCGAGACCAGAAAGAGGCGGCAGACTGCTCACCGGCTTAGAAACATCGAACGCTGCCGCGCTGATGATTTTCGCTGCCGGAGCGTTAAAAGGCTGCTTGCCCGAAGCCACGCTAGTAAAGCCAAATAGCGTCAGCACAAGAGTGACGGATAGGAATTTCATCTGTGCTTCCTCCCAAAAGAGATGGCGAAACTCGATCGACGGGGAAATGGCCGTTTACGGAGCCGCGTGCAAAAGACGGCTGGTTCGAGGAAGTTGATAGTTGATAAAGGATAGTCGAGCTGGGGGCCTGTCGCTCGATTCACTGCCTCGGGGAAGGTCTCAGGACATGTTCCCGAAGCCCAGCCTTTGTACTACCGCCAATAGTAGGTGTCAACCGCTTTATCTACTAGCGAAAACAGTTCTCGTAAGCTTGCGCCGTTTGCTCCACCCAAG
>Ga0310916_10001722_pt1 | contig 13098 bp, 12 predicted proteins | sample GREbulkMGLF176_FD_203444 | JGI IMG/M metagenome (GOLD analysis project Ga0310916, IMG submission 203444) | Lab enrichment of tropical soil microbial communities from Luquillo Experimental Forest, Puerto Rico - GRE.bulkMG.LF176 | ecosystem: Environmental > Terrestrial > Soil > Tropical forest >...
AGCGGGATGCGGGCGGCGCGGTTCCACTGGACCTTGTCCGACGCGTCGAGCGGGACGAGCAGTACATCCGGCCGCTCGGCGTCGCCGACCAGGAACAGCCGGCCGTCGCGACGCACGACCGGAGCGCTCACGGTCACCTCCACGCCGCGCAGTTGATAGCTGTCGTTGACGATGGCGTGGAAGTCCTGCCGCCACCGATCCACCGCGGGCAGCCGGTCGTCGACGAGGAACACGGTCGCCGTCGAGCGTTCACCGTCGGGGATCGGGTCGACCAGCTCGACGCCGTCGAGCTGCCGGAGCGCCTCGTGGGCGCCACCCCAGCACGCCGAGATGCCGTAAGGGCACGTTCCGGTGAGGCCCACGACCACCTTGGTGCCCGCGGCGGCGGCGTGGACCGCCTCCCGGAGGGCCAGCGCGTCCATCGGCGCGGCGGCAGCGGCCTCCACCGCAGTTGCCGGTCCGGCCGCCACCCCGGGCGTCACCCGGATGATCTTCGCCACCGACGGGACCCCAGCCCGGTTGACGAGAAACAGCAGGTAGTGACCCGGAGGGCACACCTTCGGCGACGTCACGTCGAGCCCGTCCCCTGCCACCTTGAAGGCAAGCATCGCGCCACGCTGGCCCGTGTTGAACGAGTGCGTCACCGACGACAGGCGGATCAACGTCACCTTGGCGATGTCCGCCGCCTCCGCGGTCTCCACGTGGAACGTGTCGGCGAGGCGGGTGGTATCCGGCGCATTCGTGATGACCGGCCGGTCACCCTTGAACAGATACGGTGGGGAGAACACCTGGGCGTCGCGGTGGCTGTCAGCCGGGTCGTTCTGCTGCTGGATGCCCTCAATCGGGTGGAACTCGCCCCCGCCGGCGCTAAGGACCCGTCCGTCGGGCAGCAGGACGGCGGTCGAGTGGTAGCACCGGTCGACAGTCTCGGCGGCCAGCTCGGTCCAGCGATCTGTGGCCGGGTCCCACAGCTCGGCGATGTGGACCGGCTGGCCGGGGTCGAGGTTGTTGAAGTTCTCCGGGGGGCCGCTGCCGCCGCTGCGGGTGCCGCCGGTGACCAGGACCGTGCCGTCGGCGAGGATCGTGGCATTGTGCTGGCGGCGGGGGAAGTTCATCGCCGCGGCCGGTGTCCATCTGGGGGCCGACTGGCTGAAGTCGATCAGCTCCGCCGCGGCCGTCGGTGGGCTGCCGCCGCCGATGTAGATGGCCTTGTCGGTGTCGTACAGCACCGATGGCGCGTAGTCCCGCTGGGCGTTGTCGCGCTTCGCGCCGGCGGTCCACGTGCCCCCGCTGGTGACGTCGAGGGTGAAGGTCTGCTGCAGCGATCCGGTGGTCCAGACCAGGCTGCTCGACGCCACGTGCACCCGCGGGTAGAGGTCGAACGGCGGCCCGTTCTGGTTGTGCACGATCGGGCTCAGCACCCCGTCCTTCCACACCTCGGGCACGGTGTTGTGCACGTCCGCACCCGCCGGGTCGCGGTAGCTCCCGGCCAGGATCAGCACGCTGCCGTCATCGAGCGTGGTGAGCGTCGGGTACCACCGTCCGTTTTTCATCACCGCACTCGGGGTCCACGTGTTCTTGACCGGGTCGTAGACGATCGTCTGGTTCAGGCCGGCGCCGTCGGCGAGATGGCCGCCGGCGACCAGCAGGCGGCCGTCGGCGAGGAAGCTGTGGCCGGAGCAGAACAGGTTCGCCCTGCTGGTGTCGCCGGCCAGGGTCGGCTGCGGCGTCGGGGTGATCCGGCCGTCGGTCGGGTTCCACAGGAACGGCGTGCACTGTGCCGGCGGCGCGGGCGGTGCGCCGGGTTGCAGCGGTTCGGGCGGGTCGACGTCGAGTGACTGGTCAGCTTGGTCGCGACGACCCCACAGCAGCACCTGCCCGGTGGGGAGGACGTGGGCGTGGACCCCGACGTTGGGCAGCCCGAACACCGGGCCCCACTGGCCCCGTTTGGCCGGTGTGTCGACGGTGAAGCCGAACGGGGCGGCCTGCGCTGCACCCTCGTTTGGGGTCGTCTGCGACGTGATCCTGTCAGCGTTCAGCTGCAAAAACGTCGTGTCGTGGTCGTCGTAGGCGATGCGCAGGTAGTACTGGATCCGAGTGCCTGCAACCAGCGTCGCGGCGGGGATGGCAGCCGAATAGTACTTGTTGTTGCCCAGCGTCACGGCCCACCGCAGGGGTACGGCCGTCCATGCGACGTCGCCCACCTGCCGGAAGAACAGCGTGCTGCCGTCCTGCAGCTGATTGCCGGCGTTGCCGCCGCCGGCCCACTGGTTGCCGGTCCAGATGGTCACCGTCCCGACCGGCGTGGTCGGGAACACGGGGTCTCGCATGCCCGACCGGCCCGGCGGCTCGGGGTTGGTAGGAAGGTGCCAGACGTTGCCCAGTCGCGCCATGTCCCATCCTTCTTATTACTGGTACCGGATCGTGATCGCACCGCCCGGGTGGGCGAACTCGACGTCTCCGCCTCCGAGAATGGCGGAGTCGCATTCACATTTGCTCTGAGAGCCTTGATCGTTCATGGGACAGACCCGATCGGAGATAACTGAACGTCGCAAAGCATCTTTGCCTATGGGGCGGCGAATTCGGCGAGATCGAGCAGCTTGACGTCGCGCGAGTTGGTGATCGTCGACGTCCATCCGGGCTCGTTCAGCACCGACTCGCGGGCCCACTTGATTGCGCCGAGAATGACCTCGCCGATGATGTGACTGCCCACTTTGCCCAGCCGCGAGGTGGTGGCGGTTCCAGTGTGTTCGGCCTCTTTGAGCACCCAGTACCACAGCGGTGTGCGGAAATCGGCGCCCTGGTGGTACAGATGCCGCGCCGCCGGGTCGGGTTCGATCACTGATATCGGCAGATGACTGCGGTCATAGCCGTAAAACTCGGCCAGGTCCTCGCCTGCGCACAACCCTACCTGCCGCGAGCGGATAAGATTGCGGTGCACCAGGTTTCCGATGTATTTGATGTCGTCGGGAATGGCCGACTCCGGCAGGTCGTCCACGACCGGCGTCACTTTGCTGTCGATCCGGTTAGACTTCTCCGCGCCGCCCGCGAAGAACGGCCAGTCGATCACCTTCTCCGGCGTGAGTACTTGCGAGCCGCGCAGGTCGGCGAACTTGTTGACACTCGGTCCACCGGCGGAGGTGAGCGCGTTGTTGAACAGATCGAAAGCCTGACCGCTCGGTTGTAGTTGATACTTCGACCGCAGCTGAGAGTGACCCATCCGGAAGCCGATCGCGAACTCGTGCGGCATCCGCGCGATGTAACTGTTGTCCGTTAGGTTGAGATAGGGCTTGTAGCGGAAGTTGCCGAAGTTTGGTTGCTGGATCTGCACAAGCTGATCGGCATACACATCTTGATCGAGGAGCCGCGGCAGGTAGTCGGTCAGCAGCACGGACTGCCAGTTGAAGAGCGTCTCCCTGTACGCCTCCATCAGGTTCAGCCCACCCTTGATGAGGGTGTTGTGTGTGCGCATGACCAGCAGGTGGACCTGCAAAATCAGCTGGTTCTCGTCGTTGCGCTTGTCGGAGATGAAGGCGTTGCCCATCGCGTCGCGCTCCAGGTCGTGATAGCTGCCATGGTCCTTCAACCGGAAGCGACCATCGGGATGGAACAGCGTGTTCGAATTCACGGTGCTCAGCGTGGAGCGTGGACCGTATACGGAGTCCAGGTCGATCAGCGGCGAGGCGTTGTTGGGTATGTCGCGGTCCTGCACCTCGAACAGATTGACGGCGTTCATGGTGAGGTCGTGGTCGGTGAACTGGCCCACGAAGGTGAATGCCACCGGAATCTCCGGGCTTTCCGGGCCGCCCGTGGGGTCGACGTACGCCACACCCTTACCGGGCAGTGCGATGTGTGACATCAGGCTCGACGGGATCGCGTAGCTGAGATCCTTACCGTTGTTGCTGTTCACGAGATGTTGAAAGAAGGACGCGGCGGTGGTGCTCACGGTCGACACGAACGCCGCCACTTGTTTGGGAGTCATGTGCTCCGCGGCGGTCAGCCCGGTCTTGGGATCGGCGTGCATCGAGCTGAGAATCGGCGACATGCGAGCCGCCATCATCTCCACATCGGTCAGCGAGTACACCCCCCCGTGGCGCATCAAGGCGGTGAGGACCTGCGAGACAGGCTGGTCGGTATTCTGCGCTTCGCGGCGCGCGCTGGACTCTTGCACTGCACGGAATTGCGCCTGCAACAGTTAGTCACTGCGTTCGTTGTTGACCATTTCCTTCACCCTTCTGTCGTGTGATGCACGCCTGATGTTATCGACGCTGCGTGCGATTCCGAAGTCGGCCAACAAGATCTCTGCTCGAAGACTTCCGCTCGTAACCTCACGGCTTCCCGAGCTTCACGCCGGCAAAGATCGCAATCAGGAGTGCTGCCAACATTGGTAACGACAGGCCGCCATGGTTGACCGGCGATGGGCTACGGCCTGGAGTCCCGAGCAGATTGCCCACCGGCTGCCGATCGATTTCCCCGATGATGGATCCATGCGCATCTTCCACGAGGCGATCTACCGGTCGTTGTACGTCCAGGGGCGTGGCGCTTTGCGTCGAGAGTTGGTGGCGTGCTTGAGAACTGGACGCGCATTGCGTGTGCCTCGTGCACGTGCCCGGCAACGAGCCGCCGGGCACGTGACAGCCGAAGTCATGATTAGTCAACGTCCGGCTGAGGTCACCGATCGCGCGGTTCCAGGGCCCTGAGAGGGGATTTGATCATCGGCTCGGACCGCTCAGCGATCGGCACCCTGGTGGAGCGAACCACCCGCTTTACGATGCTGCTGCATCTGCCGCGGATGGCTGGTTACGGTATCATCGCACCGATCAAGAATGGCCCCGCCTTAGGCGGCTATGGCGCGCTGGCCATGAAGGATGCGATCGCCGCCTAGATCACGACGCTACCGCAGAATCTGCATCGAAACGCTGACCTGGGATCGCGGCAAGGAACTGGCCGCACACGCCCAGTTGAGCGTCGACACCGGGGTGCAGGTGTACTTCGCCGACCCGCACAGCCCGTGGCAGCGGGGAACGAACGAGAACACTAATGGGCTTCTGCGGCAGTATTTTCCGAAGGGAACCGACCTGTCGCGTTGGGATGCCGAGGGGATCGACGCGGTCGCGATGGCACTCAACCACCGACCACGCAAGACAATGAACTGGAAAACACCGGCCGAGACCCTTCAACGAACATCTAATATCGGTTCAATCAGCCGGTGTTGCGACGACCCATTGAACCTGGGCTGAGATCCACGATCCGTATGGTGTACAACATTTCTCAGATCCAGTACACCTTCTCGTTGGCGGGTCCAGATGGCTTGCTCGATCGCGTCGAGGACCATCGAGGTGGCCATCGTCGCCGCGACCCGCCAGCCCAGGATCCTGCGGGCGTAGGCGTCGGTGACGAAGGCGACGCAGGCGAATCCTGACCAGGTCGAGACATAAGTGAGGTTGCGGGAGGTGGCCCGGTTATCGGGCACTGATCGCAAAACGGTACCCTGCTGGGACGTCGCGGCGTGGTGGTGTCGTATCGGACGTGCATCGTTACGCCACAGACGAATTGGACTTCGGTCGGCGACAGGCCACGGTGCCGGTGGCCGACTTCGAACCAGGCGCGGAGCTGCAGGTCGACTTCGGCCGGCTCGGCCTGCTCACCGACACCGGTGATGGCCGGCGTCGCGTGGTGCACGGGTTGATCTTCACCGCGGTGTATTCACGACGCACGTTCGTCTGGCCCACCTACCACAGAGGCTGCATGATGTGATCTTGGAAAATTTGCCGTGTTTACGGCGACGAGGAGAAGCACATCGACATGCTGCATTGCCAGACCACGATGCCCGAACAGCGAGCGATCATCATCAAGCCGCACAGTGAGACCGACGTCCTATGGCTCCCAGAAGATGACCTCGACGCGGTGCACGTGTTGCATGCCAAATGCGTTGGCGTGGTTGCGGCCTAAGCCCGCTGGGTGTGTCAAGTTTCGGCGGTGGTCACGGGATTTTGATGACCTGCCCGGGGTTGATCAGATCCGGATTGGTGATCTGCGGGTTCGCCGCTTCCAGGGCCCCCAGGCTGACCCCGAACCGCTCGGCAATGCCGCCGAGGGTGTCCCCCGGCTGGATGACATAGGTCACGACATTGGCGGGGATTCTGATGAGCTGCCCGGGGAAAATCAGATCGGGATTGGTGATCTGCGGGTTCGCCGCTTCCAGGGCCCCTAAGCTGACCCCGAACCGCTCGGCAATGCCGCCGAGGGTGTCCCCGGGCTGGACGACGTGGGTCTCGACGGCGATTGGATCGGATGGGACCAGCGTGGCCACCGACACATGCGACCGCGCGCCACAGCTACCGCTGTGCGCCGTTGATCTGAACGAACACCTCATCCTGGCGCCATTTGTCGCCCGGCGCGCATCACGACGGCGCAGCTGGTTCGCGTACTGCTGCCCGAAGCGGTCCCACCAGGCCCGGACCATCTCATAGGTCACGCCGACCCCACGTTCGATCATCAGCTCCTGCACGTCGCGGAAGCTCAACGGGAACCGGTGGTACAGCAAAACTGCAATGGCTGATGATCTCGGGCAGAAACCGGAACCCCTTATACGACGAGCCTGCAGCGGTCGCGACCATCGATCCTGCCCCGCCTCACCTTCCCGGCTCACCAACCTGACAGAGCCCCGCCAGCGGCGACCGGGCACGCGCAACGATTCCCGTCCGCGTTCAAGGGCATCTCGCCGCACTTTCTGCCCCGTCGGCACCTGCTGTCGGCGGCCGACTACCGACAGGTGATGGCCGACCGCTTCGCGGTCTGGACGACGACCACGACCGCCGCCTGAATCGGCGACTGAGACAGGACGTTTCGTCCAAGCCACGGCTCATCACCCCGAATCATCACATCGGCTAACTGGGTTGGCTCAAGTCGACAATGCCTCCCGGGGACGGTGTTGTCGATGTCGCTACGCCTGGGCTCTTCCTACCGGCTCCCGAACACCATCCGCTGTGCAACAATGTCTTAGTGCCACAAACCCCGCCGCCCATACAGCCCGCCGGCACGATCGCTGAGGTAGTCGATGCGCTCGAGACGATCATCGACTGGTCGATCCAGGCGTCCAGCCGGTTAGGCTATTTCGCCGCGCTGTACAAGCGGGTCACCATCGCCGTCGGCGTCGCCGTCGCCGACGGCAAGTTCGAAGACGGCGCGCGGCTGGAACGGCTCGACGCCGGTTTCGCGAACCGCTACTTCGACGCACTGAATGGACATTTCCACCCGGGTCGGTTCCCGCGGCCGACACACTCATGGCAGGTCACGTTCGACGCGGCGAGCCGACCCGACCCGATTCTGGCGCAGCACATGTTCGCCGGAGTGAACGCGCACATCGGCCTCGATCTCGGAATCGCCGCCGAAGCCAATTCTCCCGGCCCGCGACTACCCACGCTGCGCGAGGACTTCAATCGTATCAACGCCGTGCTGGCCAGCCAGGTGACCGGCTTGGTCGAAGACATCAACGAACTCTCCCCGGTGTTGGCCGACCTGTATGCAGTCCTGAAAAACGAGCAGATCAACCTGATCAACAACACAGTGCAGGCTTACCGCGACAGCGCCTGGATATTCGCCACAGTCCTGGCGGCAACGCCGGGCTTCGCCGATCCCGCCGCGATCGTGTTGCGCGATCTTCAGATAGCGCAGCAGGGGGCGCTGATTTACAAACCGCCCCTTCCGATCTCGGCGTTCGTTAGCGCGATCGCCGCGCGCGAGAGCCGCGACACCGTGTCCAACCTGAAGGTGTTGAACGAGATCGCTTCGACCCCGGCGCCGATCATGACGGTCATGTGAGCGCTTCACGATCGCATACGACGGTGCGGGCTGGGGCAACGGCTTATCGTCGGTGATCGTCAGAGGTGTTCTCGGACAGATCGACTGACCGGTTCGCGCAATCCCAACCGAGCCCTCATATATGTCGGCATCCACCCATTCCGCTAATTCGACGTGCAGCACCGACGCAACCGCCGGCGGGCCGCCCGCCTCCATCATCGGACAATGTCGATACACGCGCCGTCGGTGAGGCAGACCAGACCACCAAGGGCGGTGATGGCCTTCGCCCCGAATCGGTTCCCCCTAGCCGGAACACTGGTTCGGCTGACTAGCTTGACTGCGCGCGTTTTCTCGCACACTCCAGAACAGTGTTCGGCTGTTATCGGCTGGATTCGACCGATTTGGCGAGGATCACATGATCCGCGCGGGCGTTTTTATCGGGATCGATCAGACCGGTGGCTGCAGCGCTGTCTCCGCTACCGAGCAGAAAGTATTCGATAAGCGCACGCGGTATTTCCATCGCGACACTAGGTAAGCGGTCGGTTGGGATACGGCAGGGCCGTGGCGGGGCGTCGCGCAACTCTTTGTGCAAGTAGTACGAACGCAATCCGGCGTCGCACATGACGTAGCCCCAATTGATCAGGCGCTCCTGCAGGGCGTCATCGAGCGCGTCCAGACGTGTCGATATCGTAGCCAGTTCGCGAGTGATGTGCGGACTCGCCGGCAGCACGGCGTCGGGAAAATCCTTCGTCGTGATTTCGCTCCAGATGCCGACGTACATCCCGTCCCTCACACCCGCCTTGATCGAGCCTACGATCTGGCGTTTGCGCAACGATCGCACCTGGCTGTCGATGATCTTGAGCACCCGGTATGTCTGCCGTGCCCAGTCGCTCGCGGGGTCTGGCTGCTCGGCGAGGATGCCGCCGGCATCGCTGACCAATACTGATTTGTAGTTCTTCCAAGCGGTTTCCAGGCCGAGGTTGTCGCAGACGCCGCCGTCAGTGACCCTAATTTCGTCGCGGTATTTCGGCTTGTCGAGGTTGGGGTCGTTGCCGTCTTCCTTGATCCATTCCTGGCCCTCGAGGTGCAGCGTGCAGGGCGAAAGGATCGGTGGGAAGGCCGATAGGCGGCGACCGCAATCGCGAGCTGAAGCGTGGGATGGAGGATCCGGCCTATCTTGTAGTCGCCGAGGTAGGGCTTGCTCAAGCGCATCAGCACGCCGGTTTCCAGGTTCGTCGAGTTGAAGATAAACCGCGGTGGGTCGTCGGGCAGGTCTTGCAGCGTCTTGTTGCCGAACAGATGCCGTCGGTACGCCGCGGCGACTTGATCCGAGATCGACGTGCCGGGACGCAGCGCTCCGGTTAGGACGGCGGGCACATCGACCCGCACCCGGGCCATCCTTCGAACGGGAGCGACGACCAAGTCATGGAAATTTGTCGCGACCTTGTCCCCGTCAAAGGCCAATTTCTTCCAATTCATGGCTAGGACGCCTGCGGTTATTGATCCGCCGGAGACACTGGAAAAGCGTTTAACATCGGACAACAATCCGACTTCGTTCAGCCGCCATAGCAGGCCGATGTGAAAGACCACCGCGCGGTAGCCACCGCCCGAAAGGCATATCGCCAGGCCAACTTCCGGTTCTCGAGCCTCGTCGCCGGGAATTGCGCGGACCGGGCTGACCGCGTCGGCGGGTATGGCGTTCGTCATCGGGTCTCCCCCTCTGGGTGGCAGGAACTACCTTATGCGTTGATATTGATTCCACGTGAGTAATCGACTACTCGAATTGGAGATATTAATGCCCCGGCGACCGACCTAAAGCTCGAGCCCGGTGAGTATGCGGAGGATCTCCGCGGCGATCGCCCGTGGTCGCCGTTCTCGTCCGGGGTGTCGCCGATGGCCACCGATGGGTTCTCGCGTATGCGTGCGGACGCTAGCTGAGCTGGATGCCGGTCGGGCCTGGCCCGACATCGCCGTGTCCCAGAAGCCTCGCTCATAGTGGGTCACCCAGACGAAGGCGTCCTCAGCCTCTCCGGGCCTGGTCGCGGACGCACTCCTAAAGCTGGCGATCGACACAACCCTGGAGATCGCCGACACAGGACCGGAAGCCATCGGTGGTCCACCTGTTGACGAACTCGCGGTAGGGTTGCGCACCCGGGCGCGAGCCGCCCCAGCTCTCCAGGTAGGTGCGTTCCAGCGCCCAAATCGCGGTGATCTGGGCCGGGTAGCCGGCGTGGGGAAGGCCAGCAGGAAGTCGCAGTGGGCCCGAGTCGTCGGATACACCCCTGTCCGATCTCGGCGGCCCCGCTGCCGGCACCAGGTCGGGGTGCGCATGTGGAAGGCGATCCGCTCCGGCGGATAGTGAGCGATGTCGGCCGAGCGTTGGGCGACGCAGCCCTCCGCGGTGGCGAGGCTGACCACGTGCAGCCGGTCGAGTTCGTGGCGCAGGTTGCGCCAGGTGTCGCCGGTGCGGATTTCGGTGACGCGGATGAGCCTTGCGGCATTGACCCGATGGACGCCGGTCGCCTACCAGCGACCTACTTTTTGGCTAGCACGTGCCCGAACTCGGTCAAATCTCGTGCGCACGTTGAAATCTGTTCAGCTGCCTACTATTCCAAGTCGGTTGAAATTGCGCCGTTGCAAGGCACCAGGATTGATGGTCATCAAATCTAAAGCTACGGAGTCAGGACAATCCGTGGAAAATCGCCTGTTCAACTGACGTAGGCCTTGGTTCTGACGCTTGCCGCGATGGCATATCCCGAAAGCCACACACCACATCGAGTGGGGCAAAGCTGCACTGCCGCAGCGTAATCGGGGCTAGTCTTCGGCGTGGCGCCAGTGAGCCCACCGCTCCAGCCGCGCCTGCAGCTCATAGAGGCCCAGCCCGGCCAGCGGCCTGCCCAGCGACAGGCAGCCCATAAGTACCGCGGGCATCTCGACCTCTCAAGTTCTCGCTTACGATGCTGCTTGCGACCGTGCTGGATTCAGACCGGGATCAGTGCATCCGTGTGACCCAGGAAGTAGTCCTGGGCTGACCCCTTCGGTGATACCTCTAGTTATGATTGCGCGAAGCTGGGCTTGGTGGGGTGCGTTTGCTGTGTGGCCGGCACAAATTCGTCTTCAGCAAGATCTTTCGTCAGCGTCACCGCGTCAGGTGTCGCTTCGCTCGCATTGCGCGTGCTTCAGCGAGCATGTTCTCCAGCACTACCTTTGCGTGTTGATTCGGTTCGCGCTGCGGGTCGATGATTGTCACTGCCTCCCGAAGGCTTGCAGTGCTAAGTCATCGTCGGCTGGCAGGACTGCAGATGTCTCCGGTTCTTGGTGCGAGAACGTGGGTTGGCCGGGCGGCAAGACCCCAGCGGCGTCGGGAGATGCCGCGGCAGTGATCTGCTCATCACGATGGTCGTGTGCCGCCTCGAGGAGCAGGCGCGCGTGTGGTGCGTTGGGGTGGGCGGCGATCAGGCGGACCCGATGGTCGTCAGGACTGCTCGACATCGGTACCACGACCGCGGGAAAACCGTTGTCGCTGACGAACAGTTGGGAGTCGTCGCGCCGGAAGTGGTCGATGTCGACAATCGGTTTAGGGTAGTGATGGTAGCCCGCACCGTGCGGGAACGTGCCGGTGTGGACTGGGCGTGGCACCGGCATTGACGCATTGAAGATCGAGTCCGTCCAGTGTGACACCTGCGCTGCGGTTGTGATCTCGGTCTCTAAAAGTGCTGTGGCGGCGTGGTATCCGAGTGCCTCGTAGGCCGGGATGGTGTCGGGAAAGGCCCGCATGATGCGTTTGGCCATCACCCGAAGCTTCTCGATCTTCTTGGGGTCGGCGCAGAACTGGGCCGACCATTCGATGCCCAGCGGCAACTGCATGAACAGCCAACCGTCTTCATCTTTGACCCATACCGATCCGCCGTGGCGATCCTCATACGGGCCCGGCGCCCATACCCAGTCCGTCACCTGGGCGATGATCTTTTTCATGAGGGCCCGGCTGGCGACATATTCGGGCGTGTCCTTGCGTGGCGCGTGGTCTACCACGGCAATCGTCCAGGGGAAGTCTTCGTGCTCAGGGTGAGTACCGGTCATCGTCGTTCTTGCTTTCCTCTTGATCCGGCATACGGCCTGGGTTCAGTATGGTCTCTGCCGTTCGCTGGATACGGTGAATTCGGCAAAACGTCGCGGTTTAGATGTACAGAGGATGGCCTGCGTCGGCCCGTCGAACGTGATCAGGTGGCCGTCGCCGGTGCTCTTGACCACCGCGTCGCCGAATCGTTGCGTGAGTTCGACAGTGATCTCACCGAAGCGCTGCAGCACCGCACGCCCCTGCTCATCGCCCGTAGCCGCGGCACGTTCGGTCGAGGCGACGATGTCGATGAACAACACGGTGCGCAGGGCGCGATGTGACTGCGCCGGTGCAGCATGGCTGCAGTTAAGTAACTCCTCAATCTCGGTCGCGATCCTGTCGGGATCCGTGAACCAGGGCGGGTGGTCCGCGCCACCGAGTTCAACCACGCGCGCGCCGGGACTGTGGTCGGCGGGGCACTGTCACGTTGGTGAGTGTCGGCGACCTGGGAGGATTCGTGGGGTGACCACCGCAACGCCGTCGTACAAGGGCCACCGCTACCCGGTCGAGATCATCAACCACTGCGTGTGGCTGTACTTCAGGTTCCCGCTCAGCTTCCGTGAGGTCGAGGAGCTGATGCTCGTACGCGGTGTCGCGGTCAGTTACGAGACGATCCGGCGGTGGTGCGCCAAGTTCGGGCAGGCCTACGCCAACCAGCTGCGCCGGCGGCGCCCGCGCCCCGGCGACAAGTGGCACCTCGACGAGGTGTTCGTCGGGATCAACGGCAGGCTGCGGTACCTGTGGCGCGCGGTCGACCAGCACGGCAACGTGCTCGACGTTCTCGTCCAGTCACGCCGAAACGCGGTGGCGGCCAAGCGATTCTTCCGTAAGCTGCTCAAGGGCCTGCGGTACGTGCCGCGCGTGCTGGTCACCGACAAGCTGGGCAGCTACCAGGTCGCCCACCGCGAGCTCATGTCGTCGGTGGAGCACCGGCGGTCGCGGTATCTGAACAACCGCGCCGAGAACTCTCATCAGCCCACCCGACAACGCCAACGGGCGATGAAACGCTTCAAATCGTCGCGGCATGCGCAACGGTTCCTGTCCGCCTTCAGCGGCATCTCCGCACACTTCCGGCCGCGACGGCATCTGCTCAGCGCGACCGAATGGCGAACCGAGATGGCCGACCGCTTCGCGGTCTGGCGTCAGGTCACCGCGCCCGACGCTGCCGCCTGAAATGT
>Ga0310916_10001726_pt1 | contig 13094 bp, 10 predicted proteins | sample GREbulkMGLF176_FD_203444 | JGI IMG/M metagenome (GOLD analysis project Ga0310916, IMG submission 203444) | Lab enrichment of tropical soil microbial communities from Luquillo Experimental Forest, Puerto Rico - GRE.bulkMG.LF176 | ecosystem: Environmental > Terrestrial > Soil > Tropical forest >...
AAGCGGAAGCTCAGATGTACGCGAAGGAACGGAGGGCAACCCGGCGAGTTTGATGACCTGATCGATGCAGTCTTCACCCATACGACGATAAGTTGTCCATTTGCCTCCAGTGATTGTGACTAAGCCAGAAGAAGAAGCGGCGACGGTATGCTCGCGGGATAGCCCAGACGTCTTGCTGGCCGCTCCAGCCTTGACCAAAGGCCGAAGCCCTGCGTAGCAAGAAAGCGCGTCTGATTCGGTTGGATCCTTTGCAAGATACTTGGCCGCCTCAGAAAGAATAAATGCGATTTCATGAGCCTGGATGCGGGGTTCTTCCACCGGCTCGGGAACTGGTCCGTCAGTGGTGCCGAGAATCACCCGGTCGTGCCACGGTATGCCAAACAGGACTCTACCGTCAGAGGTCTTGGGCACCATGAGCGCCGAGGTACCCGGTAGAAAAGCCCGCGGCAGAACCAGGTGCGCACCCTGACTAACCGCCAGCATCTTCTCGGTTCCCGGCGCGTCCATCTGCCGGATCGAATCGACGAAAACTCCGGTCGCATTGATGACCGCTCGAGCCTTGACTTCAAACTCCGATCCGCCCTCTCGGTCCCGGATTACCGCTCCAGTTACTTTGCCGTCGTGCTTGGTAATTCCGACGACTTCGGCGTAATTGAGCGGGAAGCCGCCGAGATCCGAAAGCGTGTGCGCCAGAGTGGCGGCCAGTCGCGCGTCATCAAATTGTCCATCGAAATAAAGAACCCCTCCTTTCAGGGCCTTCTGTTCGACCGTAGGCAGCTGGCGAATGGTTTCAGACTTGCCCAACACCTTGGAGCCACCGAGAGAGAGCTTTCCCGACAATCTGTCGTAAATTCCCAAGCCTATTCCATAAAAGGGAATCTCCCAGAGGTGATAGGCAGGGATCACGAACTTGAGTGGATGGACAAGGTGAGGGGCATTTTTTAGCATCAGCCCTCGCTCATGCAAAGCTTCCCTCACCAAGGCGATATTGCCCTGTTGCAGGTAACGAACGCCCCCGTGAGCCAGTTTCGTCGCGCGGCTCGAGGTCCCCTTTGCAAAATCGGTTTTTTCGACAAGAAGGGTTCGAAATCCGCGCGACGCAGCCTCCACTGCGGTGCCGAGACCTGTCGCTCCGCCGCCTAGAACCAGGCAATCCCAGAGGATTGACTTGTCTGAGATCGCTTGGATTGCAACGCTCCTGTTCACGACCGTGAAAGGCGCTTTACGCCCAGGCTTTCGCGCGCTCCAATGCCTTGTTCCAACCAGCGCGGAGTTTCTGGCGCTCGTCGCTTCCGATTTTTGGTTCGAACGTGCGGTCCACGCCCCATTGCGCGGCGATTTCGTCGATCGAATTGTAGTAGTTGACGGCCAACCCGGCTAGATAGGCTGCGCCCATTGCCGTCGTCTCAGGGTTCGACGCACGCACCACCGGCACTCCGAGCAGGTCTGCCTGGAATTGCATCAGCAGGTTATTCCCAACTGCTCCGCCGTCGACTCGGAGTTCCGCCAATTTTATGGACGAGTCGGACTCCATCGCGGTCAGGATATCGGCAACCTGGTAGGCAATGCCCTCCAGAGCGGCTCTGGCGATATGGGCTGCGGTGCTGCCCCGGGTCAGGCCCACAATAGCGCCTCTTGCGTACGCATCCCAGTGTGGAGCGCCCAGGCCGACAAAGGCCGGAACAAGATACACGCCGCCGTTGTCTTGCACAGTGGCCGCGAGATTTTCCACCTCCGGGGCTGTTTTGATGATACCGAGACCATCACGCAACCACTGCACGACGGCGCCTGCAATAAAGACGCTTCCTTCCAGCGCGTATTCGGTCTTATTGTTCCTTCGCCATGCAATGGTCGTGAGGAGATTGTTTTTTGACGGAACGGCGTCGGTGCCGGTTTCCATCAGCATGAAGCAACCAGTGCCGTAGGTGTTTTTAACCATGCCGGGTTTACTGCACATCTGGCCAAACAAAGCCGCTTGCTGGTCACCGGCGATCCCTGCGATAGGAATTCCGCTTAACATGCCGCTCGACGATATTCCGTAGATTTCGCTTGAGCTCTTCGCCGCAGGCAGCAAAGAGCGAGGCACGTGCAAAGCCTTGAGAAGCTCGTCATCCCAATCCCGGGTGTGAATGTTGAAAAGCATGGTTCGCGACGCGTTGGATTCATCCGTCACGTGAACTTTGCCATCTGTGAGTTTCCAAATGAGCCAGGAGTCGACGTTCCCAAATGCGAGCTCGCCGCGTTCGGCTCTTTCCCGGACCCCGGGAACGTTGTCCAGGAGCCAGCGCACCTTTGTTCCAGAAAAGTAGGCGTCGATCACCAGGCCCGTTTTGCTCTGGATAAGCGGCAGCAGGCCATCGGCACGCATCTGATCGCAGATCGGAGCGGTCCTACGGTCCTGCCACACGATTGCATGGAAGACCGGTTCGCTCGTCTTTCGATCCCAGATGAGCGTGGTCTCGCGCTGGTTTGTTATTCCGATCGCGGCTATGTCCGCCAGGCTGATATTCGCGCGGCCAAGCGCATCAGCTGCGACACCAATCTGGCTTGCCCAGATTTCATTTGGATCGTGTTCGACCCAGCCAGGCTGGGGGAAAAACTGGGTAAATTCCATTTGTGCAACGGAGACAACTTTACCCGAGCGATCGATCACCAGAGCTCGAGAGCTCGTGGTACCCTGGTCTAAAGTGAGTAGGTATTTCATATTATTTCCTGAGATGCGTTTAGGTTAGTGGGGGGCCGGGGCACTCCCGAAGGTGGCGACATACAGAAGTGCGCCGATCACACCGCCGATGATTGGGCCGACAACGGGGATCCAGCCATAGGCAAAATCCGAGTTACGCTTGCCCGGAATTGGCAATATTGCATGAGCAATGCGAGGTCCCAGGTCACGCGCAGGATTGATCGCATAGCCGGTGGGACCGCCAAGCGACAGGCCGATCGCCCACACCAGAACCGTGACAACCCATGGTCCCCAGGTGCTTCCGATTCCCGCCGGCGTCTTTGCGCCGTCGAAATAGGTCATCGAAAGCACGCCGAAAACCAGCGTGAAGGTTCCGACGATTTCGGTCACTATGTTTGCCGCGTAATCACGAATAGCTGGACCTGTGCAGAAAACAGCCAGCTTCAAATCGGCGTCTTCTGTTGCCTCAAAATGCCTCCTGTAAGAGACCCAGACGATGACAGCGCCCAGGAAGGCGCCGATCATTTGAGCGATAATGTATGGCACTACGTTTGCCCAAGGAAGTTTGCCGATGACCGCGAAGCTGATCGTAACAGCCGGGTTAATGAAGCCACCGCTGATCGGTCCAGATGCGTACACACCCACGGCCACCGCCATAGCCCACCCGGTGGTTATCACGATCCAGCCGGAGTTCTGTCCCTTGTTCTTACTTAAGACGACGTTTGCAACAACGCCGTCTCCGAAAATGATGAGTAACATCGTGCCAATGAGCTCACCGATGAATGGATTATTCATGAGTTAGGTTCTAAGAGTATGAGGATTTGCGGAGCTTGGGAGGGGGGTAAGCACGTTACGATGTGGATCGTTTGTGCGCTAAAAGTCTTCTACGTGTCGCCGGGTTCGGAGGCAAGTGAAATTTGTTCGGACAGGGTTGCCTTCTGCTAAATCTGATGCCGGATTGCGACCGGCTGGAAGATAAAAGTGAGCGCATCCAATGCTAGTCTATATCAACATCTGCTAATCGCATCGGAAGAAACGAAGAGGATTCCGAGCGCAAAAAGCGTGGAAAAGCAAATGACAATATGCGCTAGAAAATGTTAAGAACTCGATTGTTGGAGGTCCTGTGCGCAAAAGTCCGCAAACAGAAACTTTTTGCCACGGTGGTCGCAATTTTGCAGGCAATCGAAGTTGGAAGACGAAAATCGCTTTCAGCCGGAAGCACCGCACCTTCTCGGAGCCAGTATCCATTCCGCGCGGATATCCCGCGTTTTACGCCGCCCTTTTCCCAGCCGCGGATCTGGAATCAACGTGACAGTGATTCATGGGTCTCTTTAAACGAACGCACGCTGTCCAGGACACGGTATAGGCTGAATATATCGTAGTGTTCTGCAAGACGACTTGCAAACATCGGTGTTGTTGTGGCGGATCCTGACGCGCCAGGCGATCTGGCGGAGGCCTTAGCAAGTGCCTCCGTTGAAGTTCTTATTGCACATGAAGAATGATTGTCCGGACTGCCATGCGGCTTGCGTTTTACTGCCTTGGATTTGCCCCTTTGCACCCAAGTTTTGCGTTACTCTTCGGTTCTTTGCTTGCTTTGGAAATACCTCAAGTTTTGAAGAAAATTTTGTCGTCTGACATCTTGACGTAACCACCTCCAGGGCCTACACGGAGGCGAAGGAGTGCAATTCAGTCTGAAAGTGCGTTTTGTTGACCTAAAATTAATCCCTCGACCGATGATCGCGGAGTCGTCGCGGTCTTTTACCGAGATCTCACCGGATATTTGGGGCCGCAAATCGCGAAGGATCTCTCCGATTGCGATAGGAAGAAGTAGAAAATAAGTGTGCTAGTTATTGTGTCTAATTATCGAAAAACTCCGGGACTCTCGGAGTCAGAAATGTCCACCATCAATACCTTATGAGAATCCGTTCCCCCAATATTGTAATCTTAGTGGCGTCTCTATCCACTGCGATTCTGGCCGGCACATCTCTGCGATCTGAGGAGAGTAAATTCGGTTGGAAGCAGGCGTCCGGTGCTAAGATAACTATCGCATTTAACCAGCACCCCTATGCGGATGCTATTATCCAGCAAATGCCGAAATTCAAGGAAATGACCGGTATCGATGTGTCTCAGGAAGTTACGCCGGAAGAGAATTATTTTGACAAGGTAACCACAAGCTTGTCGGCAAAGACCGGTAAGCCCGACGTCTTCATGACCGGCGTCTACCAGATGTGGGATTATGCGAGTTCCGAGCGCGTTGAACCACTGGACAAGTATCTTGCCGATCCCACGTTAACCGGCACAGAATATAATCCGAAGGACATATTCGAGGGTGTGTTCAATGGTGGAAAATGGGATTTAAAGCCAGGGTCGCCCACGGGAACCGGCAATCTTTATTCGCTCCCGCTAGGCTTTGAGCTCTATTCTCTCGCGTACAATAAGGAGTATTTCGATGAGAAGGGGCTGAAGCCCCCTGAAACGCTGGATGAGCTGATCGAGCTGGCCAAGAAGCTTAAGGGGTGGAACGGCCCCGGGTCTTATGGTGTCGCAGTTCGGGGAACCCGTAGCTGGGCGACTATCCATCCGGGTTATATGTCGACTTTCAGTAGCGCCGGGGCAAAAGACTTCGTCATAAAAGACGGAAAGCTCGTCTCAGCCTTGGATTCGCCGGAGGCGATTGCGGTTACAGCTAAGTTTGCGGAAATGATCAAAGATGGAGGTCCTCCGGCGTGGTCGAACTATACCTGGTATCAGTGCGGGGCCGATCTTGGATCCGGGAAAGCGGCTATCCTGTATGACGCGGACATCAACGGATATTTTCAGAACGTTCCGGGTAGCACCAAGCAAGCGGGCAATATCGGCTTCTCGGCGGCGCCCGTGTTTAAGGCCGGCGACCAACCTCAATCCAACGAATGGGTCTGGCAGCTCGCGATGAACCGCTCTTCGAAGAACAAAAAGGCCGCATGGCTCTTCATCCAGTATTTCACCGGGCCGGAGTTTACCCTTTGGGCGGCCCTGAATGCTAAGACGGTGGATCCGGCGCGACAGTCGATCTGGGAAAATAAAGATTTCAAACAGAAGATCGCAAATGTCCCGGGCTACGAGGAGACATTTCAAAAGACGATTCCTAACACCGGGATAAAGTTTACGCCCCAACCGTATTTCATCCAATCAGCAACGGTATGGGCGGCTACACTGCAAAAAATTGTGCTCTCTGGTGCGAACCCTGAAAGCGCCATGAAGAGCTTGGCAAAGGAGATTTCGAAGCAGACGTCAACATTAAAGGTTAGCCAGTCGGGTGCGGCGTCTGAAGCGCCCACGCAGACTGTACGTTGATTTGGGCCGGGAGAAGGGCGGGCGGCAACTTGCTGCCCGGCTACTCGGGATGCACCGTCTAAAGTTGGTTGCGGCAATCTGAAAAGAACCTGGGTGTGGCTTCATTTCAATTCTTTGACTTAATCGCCCAAGCATGAACACAACGACAATAGCCCCTGGACGACGGGGGAGCGAGCCGCCGCGAACAGATTTATCTGAAGCCGGAAGAAAATACGCGCGGAAGAAGGCTTTGGGGCCTTTTCTCGTATTAGCGCCCTCTTTTCTGCTAACGATCGGAATTCTAATCCCCTTTATCGTAGCGATTTTCTATTCGTTCACCGACCTGACGCTTCGCAGCTCTGAGTTTAATATCATTGGGATTGGCAACTATGTCGCCACTTTTACCAGTCCCGATTTCTGGCATTCCGTATCAATCACCTTGCTATATGCATTTTGCGCAACGGCAGTTGAAATGTTGCTCGGTCTCGGGATCGCCCTGCTTCTGAATGAAGAAAACTGGCTATCCAAGTTTTTGCGACTGGTACTGATTTTTCCACTGATGATCGCGCCCGCCATTGGGGCCCTGGTGTGGCAGTTGATGACAAATCCATCGGTTGGAATTTTGCGATTCCCGCTTTCATGGATCGGGCTTGGGGGCTTTCGATGGAGTGCAGACCCGAACTGGGCGCTATTTTCGGTAATCCTGATTGACGTCTGGATTTACACCCCATTTGTCGTCATCCTGGCGCTTGCCGGCTTGCGTTCCTTGCCGAAGTCTCCGTATGAAGCGGCGCTGATTGATGGCGGTTCTGCCTGGTTCGTTTTTCGGAACTTGACGCTCCCGATGCTGGCACCGGTCTTAGTTATTGCGCTCATTTTCCGGCTGATGACCTCTCTGCAAGAATTCGCAATTATCTTTGCTGCGACCCGAGGGGGGCCAGGGGGCAGAACATTGAGTCTTGCGCTCGCGGCTTATAACCAGGCGTTTCGTTTTTATAACCTGGCTGGATCGATCCCCATGCTTCTCTTCCTCTGGGCGTCCATTTACGCCGTTTGTTTCATTCTAATCGGCTATTGGAGGAAGGCTCAAAAAATATCATCAGGAGCGGTGCAAATCATGAAACAAGAAGGCAATGCTCTTGGTGCAGTAGGATCGGCAGCGAAGACGGTGTTGCTGATTCTCTATGCGCTGTTCGCACTATTCCCGCTGCTGTGGATGGTGATTCTATCTTTCAAACCGGACAGCCAGATGTTCACAACGACATTTATCTTCACACCGACTTTAGAGAATTTTCGAGCGGTTTTTGCCGAGTCAGATTTTGTGAGAACGCTCTGGAATAATCTTGTTGTCAGCGTGCTTGCGGTTGGGCTCTCGCTCGTCATCGGTGTGCCTGCTGCCTATGCTCTGGGTCGTTTCGATTTCAAAGGAAAGGAAGAGATCGCGTTCACCTTTCTCTCATTCAAGTTTGCGCCTGAGATCCTGGTGATCATCCCTCTTTACCTTATTTATCAACAACTCCACCTGATAGACAGCATCGTCGGACTGATCTGGGTCTACCAACTCATCAGCCTTCCCCTTCTGATCTGGATCTTGCGGGGCTTCTTTGAGGATCTCTCCAAGGATATGGAGGCAGCGGCTCAGCTGGACGGTTACAGCTGGTGGCAGGTATTTTTCAAAATACTACTGCCTCTGGTGAAGCCGGGGTTGGTCGCTGCGGGTCTGCTTTGCTTTATCTTTTGCTGGAATTCATTTACATTCGCGTTGCTGTTGGGTGGAGGGAATACTCAAACTTCGACCGTGTCCGTGACAAGATTTCTTGCGTCCGACACCGTCCATTACGGATGGGTAGCGGCAGCGGCGTTAATCTGCGCGCTACCTGGAATCATTCTGGCGCTGCTGATTCAGAAGCACCTGGTGCGAGGTCTCTCATTCGGTGCGGTTAAAGGATAATAACTATGGCGAGCGTTGAACTGAACGGTTTAACCAAGTGGTACGGGAAACGACGAGGCATCGAGGATCTGAGCTTGAGCATTGGCGACAAGGAATTTGTAGCAATGTTTGGCCCTGCGGGGGCGGGGAAGACGACAACGTTGAACCTGATTGCCGGGGTCGTGACGCCAAACCGAGGCACCGTAAAGATCGCGGGCAGGGATATCGATGGATTGGAACCGGCTGAGCGAAATGTTGCGATGGTGTTTGAGAGTTATGCCCTTTACCCGCAGTTTAGCGTCTTCGACAATATGGCGTTTCCATTGCGCAGCCCGAAATTCAAAATCCCCGAGGACCAGGTAAAGCAACGGGTTACCGAATACGCGAAGATGATGAAAATTGATCACCTGCTGGGCCGCCAAATCACCGCGTTGAGCAATGGGCAGCGTCAAAGAACGGCACTTGGGCGCGCACTTGTTCGCAAGCCCGATATCTTTCTGCTTGATGAACCTTTGAGCCATCTGGACTCAAAGCTTCGGCACTCCATGCGGGCGGAACTCAAGGAGATGCGTAGCCAGCTTGGCACGACGACGCTTTATGTAACTCACGACTACCTCGAGGCGATGAGTCTCGGAGATCGAATCGTGGTCATCAATGAAGGTCATACGCTGCAGATTGGCACTCCGAAGGAGATTTATTTCCGGCCGGTAAGCACACTGGTCGCTCAACTCTTTGGCGACCCGGAAGTCAATCTGGTCGATGCGGCGCTAAAGGCACGAGATGGTACGCAATTGGATCTCGAGATGTTGGGAGAAAAGATTCCGATGCCGGTTCCTGCTGATGTGGCGCAAGTGCTGAACAAAAAGCGCGGGACGAAGGTCCGAATCGGGATTCGTCCTTCGGATATGAACATTGTGCCGGATGGAACCAAAAATGCTTATCACGGCGTCGTTTACAGCTTCGAGCCGCTGGGTACGAAGTCGATATTGACGGTTCAGGCCGTGGATGGCACGCGAATCAGAGCATTAGTTGACGGTCATCTTACATTCGAGATGGATCGGCGGGTGCAGTTCTCCATTGATCCGCATGCCCTGCTGACTTTTGACGCCGACACCCAAGGCTTGCTGGCGCGATCGGAGCTGCGGGCGGAGGGGATTACCCATGGCTGAGCTAACTCTAAAGAACGTGGTTAAACAGTATGGTCCTACTAGCCCGCGCGCGGTAGACAATCTGAATCTCAACATCCGCGATGGCGAATTCATGGCGTTGCTTGGGCCCTCTGGTTGTGGAAAATCAACGACGCTCCGAATGGTGGCGGGTCTGGAGTCAATCACTGAGGGGCAAATGCTAATTGGTGGCAAGGTGATCAATGATATGCATCCAAAGGATCGGGGAATCGGGTTGGCATTTGAAAACTATGCTCTTTATCCACCACTGAAAGTTCGCGAGAACCTGGCGCTTAACCTGAAGGCTCGCGGCGTAAACCAGAGCGACATCGACAAGCGCGTTGCTGAAATTTCGAAATTCATGCAGATAGAGGATCTGTTGGATCTGAAGCCGGCGGCGCTGAGCAGCGGTCAGAAACAGCGCGTCAACATCGCACGGGCGCTGATTCGTCGCCCATCGGTCCTCCTACTCGATGAACCGCTTAGCCATTTGGATGCCCCGCTTCGGGTTCAGATGCGGACCGAAATCAAGCGACTTCACACCGAACAGCGCTTTTCAACGATCATGGTGACGCACGATCAGCTCGAAGCAATGGCATTGGCGGATCGGATCGCTGTTCTTAACGAAGGGAAGTTACAGCAATTCGATACTCCTCTTCAGGTCTTTAATCACCCCACCAATGAGTTTGTTGCCGGTTTTCTGGGTGAACCGCCGATGAACATTTTCTCTGTGGAGGTGGATTCGGGCAGGCGTTTGGTTGTCCCTGGAACTGCGTTCGCCCTTCCTATCAGCGGTTATGTGCAGCGGTTATTGGGCAACAGACCATCAGCCAAGCTCGGCGTACGTCCGTGGGGTATCAAAGTTGATTCAAGCCCGTCCGACGTAAGTGTTCCTGGAACTATTTCCGTCGTGGAGAATCTCGGCGACGAAACTCATGTCGGCGTCCGGTATGCGGAGTTGCTGCTCGTGGCAAGCTTACCCGTCACGGAGCGATATAAACCGGGCGGCCGAGTTCATCTAAGTCTTAATGAGCAGGATCTTAATCTTTTTGACTCGCAGAATGGGCAAAGGCTTGTAGCGTAATTTAACAGACAGAAAGAAATCAACCCAGTTACCCAGATCGGCACAGGTATCGAAACTCGCTGTCCACCTGCGACTTTCATGGATTGGAGGTATCCCATCTGAAAGGAGAATTCAGTTATGAGGTTGCTGTAGAAGCACCTCAAAAAGCAACCAAGTCTACCACCCCGCCATCAACCCTACCGGAGACCATGCGTGCGATCGTTGCGTATGCACCTGGTCGACTGCCGCTTGAGGAGTACAAAAAAGGATTCGAAATGATGAAGAAAGGAGAAAAGTCTCTCAAGATTCTTTTTAGAGCCATAAGCGCTCCGGTAAATGAACAGCTTTATGGGAGTCCTGTTAGCGCAACGGGCGCAGCAACGGGTAATTCTTAAGGTTTGTGCGGAACAGGAGGATTTTTAGGTGGTTAGTTTGACGCATGGAAAGAAATCACAAATAGGGTTGGAGCGAGCGGAGGAGGCCCGGGTGAGGAATGATCCGAATTATTTCCCTGCGTGCGAGCAGCTAGCCTAAAAAAGGAAAAATATATGAGTAAGCCTTCTAAACCTATAGCAGTCGGGGCGGATGACGCGGCCTTTGAACTGAAGGCCAAGATAGTGGAGCATCTCAAATCGAGAGGAATTGAGGTGGAAGATTATGGCGTAGATAAGCCTGATCCTGCGATTCTTTATCCGGATGTGGCGCTTACGGTGGCGCAAGCTGTGGCGGCCGGCAAGCATGATCGCGGCATTTTGATGTGCGGCACGGGAATCGGTGTCGCCATTACGGCAAATAAGGTTCCGGGAATTCGCGCATCGGTTTGTCATGACTCGTATTCGGCGGAACGCTCCCGGAAAAGCAACGACTGCCAGATTATGACGATGGGCGGGCGAGTAATCGGGGAAGAATTGGCTAAGTCACTGGTTGATATCTGGCTTGCCTCGGAATACCAGGGTGGCCGTTCGGCGCCGAAGGTTGAGCGAATGAAGGAGATAGATAAGCAATTTCATAGTAAATCGTAGAATTCCAGACGCCCCAGCTATGCAACGAATTATCAATGATCCGAATCGAGTTGTTGAGGACATGCTTAAGGGGTTTGTGAAATGTCACAAGCAACTGGTCGCACCCATCGACGAGAATCCTCGCGTGTTGAAATATGTCAAGGCACCCATCCAAGGCAAAGTCGGCGTGGTTACGGGCGGCGGTTCCGGTCACAAACCTGCATTCATCGGCTATATCGGAAAGAACATGTGCGACGCGGTAGCCGTCGGCGAAGTCTTTGCCTCGCCATCAGCGCAAGTCTTTTTCGATGCATTTAAGGCGGCGAACGGCGGCGTGGGCATCGCCTGCCTTTACGGCAATTACGCGGGCGACAACATGAACGTCAAAATGGCGAAGCAACTTGCTGCGATGGAAGGCATCGAGGTTAAAACGGTGGTCGCTAACGATGATGCTGCATCTGCACCAAAGAGTGAACCACAGAAGCGGCGGGGCGTTGCCGGCGAGGTTTTGATGTGGAAAGTCGGCGGAGCAAAATCAGCACAGGGTGGGTCGCTTGACGAAGTCATTCGCGTGGCGCAGAAAGCCATCGACAACACAAGGAGCATCGGGGTTGGACTAACTTCATGCACTATTCCTGCTGCAGGAAAGCCTAACTTTCAGATTGAGTTTGGAAAGATGGAAGTGGGCATCGGACACCACGGCGAACCGGGCGTTCGGGTCAGCGATCTCAAATCGGCGGATGAAATTGCGGCGCTATCTCTGGATTACATCCTGAAGGATCTTCCATTTCACGCGGGAGACGACGTGGTAGCTTTGGTGTCCGGACTCGGAGCGACTCCTGTGATGGAACTCTACATCGCTTTCAGCAAGGCGTATGACATCTTGCAAGATGCGCAGATCAACGTTCACCGGTCTTACGTAGGCAACTACTTCACCTCGCTGGAGATGATGGGCATCAGTTTTACCCTGATGAAGGTGGATGAGGAGCTCAAATCGCTAGTCGATATGGAAGCCGAAAGCATGGGTCTAACTCAACTCGCAGCGTCAACCTAGGAGATGCATATGGCTAATTTTCCAAATTCTCAGGGGCGTAAAGTCGTGCTGGCGCAAATCCAGACGATAGTGGACAACAAAGCGTATCTTAGCGAGGTCGACGGGAAGATCGGCGATGGTGATCATGGCATTAACATGGCAAAAGGATTTCAACTCATCAAAGATCGCCTGGGCAACAAAGAGGTCACACTCAGTGAAGGGCTCGGTTTGATCGGAAAAACGCTAATGACCGAGATTGGAGGATCGATGGGGCCGATCTACGGAACCTTCTTTATTCAGATGAGCCTGAAATGTAAGGACAAACCGGAAACGGACGCACCGCTCTTCGGCCAAATGCTGAAGGCTGCGCGCGACGGGCTTGAGGATCTTGGGGGAGCAAAAGTCGGCGATAAAACCCTGATGGATGCTGTTATTCCGGCGCAGGAAGCCTATCAAGCGGCGGTAGATAAAGGTGCTTCTTTGCCCGAAGCACTCAAGCAGATGGCCGATGCCGCCGAAACAGGAAAAGACTCGACCGTTGACCTGGTGGCTAAAATTGGTCGCTCCGCCCGTCTCGGTGAGCGATCGCGTGGAGTTCTCGACGCCGGCGCAACTTCCGCGGCTCTCATTCTACAGACATTTGCTAAGGTTCTTTCGGAATAGATGGCCGGATCTCCGAGCCGGCCGGTTGATGGGTTGCACCGTCACCCTCCTCGGGCGGCTCGGAGATCCGCCCCTACCACATGCCTTGCACCTATGCGCTCGCTAAACGAGAATTATTTTGTTGGCATAGACGTCGGCACTGGGAGCGCGCGAGCGGGCGTGTTCGATGGCAACGGCAATCTGAAAGGCAGTGTTTCGGCTCCGATTCAGATGTGGAAGCCAGCAAGGGATTTTGTTGAGCAA